>LNFM01000169.1_pt1 | contig 161050 bp, 161 predicted proteins | sample 596031 | NCBI WGS metagenome assembly LNFM01 (sample SAMN04254537, study PRJNA301005) | activated carbon metagenome | isolation source: dual media filters at the Ann Arbor, Michigan drinking water treatment plant | place: USA: Ann Arbor | reverse complement strand
TCACCGTCACACTAATAGCCCCCATCGCCATGGACGAAGGCCTGCGTTTCGCGATCCGCGAAGGCGGCCGCACCGTGGGTGCCGGGGTCGTATCTAAGGTAATTGAGTAAAACTGATGGCTAACCAGAAAATTCGTATTCGCTTGAAAGCGTTTGATCACCGGCTGATTGATCAATCGGCGCGTGAGATCGCTGAAACTGCCAAGCGTACCGGCGCCCAGGTAAAGGGTCCGATTCCGTTGCCCACAAAAATCGAGCGGTTTACGATTCTTGTGTCGCCGCATGTTGATAAGGATGCGCGTGACCAATACGAGATTCGTACCCACAAGCGCCTGATGGACATCGTGGATCCGACTGATAAAACCGTCGATGCCCTGATGAAGCTGGATCTGGCGGCGGGTGTGGATGTACAGATCAAATTGACGTGATTAAACAGAAGCCCGGCTATCTGGGGGCTTCGTCATCATCTATATAAATGTAAAGGTTTTAAATATGGCAATCGGATTAATCGGCCGCAAATGTGGAATGACACGGATATTTACTGCGGAGGGCGTCTCCGTGCCTGTTACCGTGATCGACGTGGGCGCTAACTATGTGACCCAGGTGAAAACCGTGGAAAACGATGGTTACCGTGCTTTGCAGGTGACTGTGGGCAAGCGCCGTGCGTCCCGTGTCACCAAAGCGTTGGCGGGTCATTATGCCAAGGCGGGTGTTGAAGCGGGTCGCAGCCTCTGGGAGTTTCGTCTCGAAGGTAGTGAGGGCGAAGGAATTGTTGCCGGTACTGCGTTGAAAGTTGATGCGTTTCAGCCGGGTCAGATTGTTGATGTGGTGGGTACCAGCATAGGTAAAGGTTTTACCGGTACCATCAGGCGTTACAACTTCACCATGGGTGACGCTACCCACGGTAACTCGCTGTCACATCGTGCGCCGGGTTCTATCGGTCAACGCCAGACGCCGGGTCGTGTATTCAAGGGCAAGAAGATGGCCGGGCAGATGGGTAACGAGCGTTGCTGCGTACAGAATCTTGAAGTAGTGCGGGTTGATTCCGAGCGTGGTTTATTATTGATTAAGGGCGGCGTACCCGGCTCCAAGGGCGGTGATGTGATCGTCTCTCCCGCCGTGAAAGCGCGTGGCGTGTAAGAGCCTTACCCTAGAGGAAGTATCATGGAATTACATCTGCAAAATTTGAAGTCGAGTGCCGTTGGCGGATCTGTTCAGGTATCTGCGGATACCTTTGATCGTCCCTACAACGAATCACTGGTGCATCAGGTCGTTACCGCGTATCTGGCGGGTGGCCGCGCCGGTACCCACGCGCAAAAAACCCGTGCGCAAGTGCGTGGCGGTGGTATCAAGCCGTGGCGCCAGAAAGGTACGGGCCGCGCACGCGCCGGTACCATCCGTAGCCCGATCTGGCGTACCGGTGGCAAAACATTTGCCGCAGTGACTGCCGATTATTCGCAAAAGGTCAACAAAAAGATGTATCGCGCCGCGATGCAGGTCATTTTGTCCCAGTTGGTGCGCCAGGAGCGTTTGATTGTGGTTGAGGCAATTTCAATCGCCGCGCCCAAGACCCGCGAGCTGCTGGGTGTTTTGAAGGGCATGGATCTGAGCAATGTATTGATTGTTACGGACACAGCGGATCAGAACCTGTATCTGGCTGCGCGTAACCTCTACCGGATTGCGGTATGTGATGTGGCCCAGATTGATCCGGTGAGTCTGGTGGGTTTTGAGAAAGTAGTGATTACGGTGGGTGCCGTGAGAAAGATTGAGGAAGCATTGGCATGAATCAAGAGCGTTTAATGAATGTATTGCTGGCTCCTCATGTCTCGGAAAAGGGCACGCGCGCCGCTGAATTAAATCGGCAATTTGTTTTTAAGGTGGCAAGTGATGCCACCAAACCTGAGATCAAGAGCGCCGTTGAGAAGATGTTCAACGTGCAGGTTTCTGCGGTTCAGGTGTGTAATACCGAAGGTAAGGTCAAGCGTTTTGGTCAGCGGCTCGGTAAGCGTTCCGGTTGGAAGAAGGCCTATGTCACCCTGAAAGAAGGTAGTGATATTGACTTCATGGGATCGCAACAGTAGCTCCTGGTCAGCGTATAAAGGGTCATAGTCATGTTAGCTAAAGAAAAACCGACATCTGCGGGGCGCCGCTTTGTTGTAAAGGTAGCGGGCGCACAGTTGCATAAGGGCGCACCATACGCGCCACTCCTGGAGCCAAAGTCCCGGAACGGTGGCCGTAATAACCTGGGCCGCATTACTGTGCGTCACCAAGGTGGTGGCCACAAGCAGCATTACCGCATAATTGATTTTAAGCGCGACAAAGATGGTATTCCGTCACGCATTGAGCGTATCGAATATGATCCGAACCGTAGCGCGCACATCGCGTTGATGCTGTACGCTGATGGCGAGCGCCGTTACATTATCGCGCCTAAAGGTGTGAAGGCTGGCGACAGCTTGATGTCGGGTTCCGAGTCACCCATCAAAGCGGGCAATTGCCTGCCGTTGCGCAACATTCCGGTGGGCGCTACGGTGCATTGCATAGAGCTGAAGGCTGGCAAGGGCGCGCAGATTGCGCGCAGCGCTGGCACGGGCGTGCAGCTTATCGCGCGTGAAAGCGGTTATGCCACGGTGCGCTTGCGCTCTGGCGAAATGCGCAAAATCCACGTGGATTGCAAGGCGACCATTGGTGAAGTGGGTAATGAAGAGCATAACCTGCGTTCTTTGGGCAAGGCCGGTGCGTCACGCTGGCGCGGCATTCGCCCCACGGTGCGTGGTGTTGCCATGAATCCCGTTGATCATCCGCACGGTGGTGGTGAAGGTAAAACATCCGGTGGCCGTCATCCCGTATCACCATGGGGTACACCTACCAAGGGTTACAAGACGCGCAATAACAAGCGTACGGCTGGCATGATTGTACGTCGGCGCCATAAGTAAATAGTCAAAGAGGATTGAAACGTGTCACGTTCAGTTAAAAAGGGTCCATTTATTGATGCGCACCTGGCCAAAAAGGTCGAGGTAGCGGTGAGCGCCAATAGCAGGCGTCCGATCAAGACCTGGTCGCGGCGCTCCATGATATTCCCCAGCATGGTGGGTTTGACTATCGCTGTACACAATGGAAGATTGCACATTCCAGTGTTGGTGAGCGAAAACATGGTTGGCCACAAGTTGGGTGAATTTTCAATAACGCGCACGTTTAAGGGTCACTCCGGTGACCGTAAAACAGCGGCGACGAAGTAACGGAGTTTTGCGATGGAAACCTTTGCAAAGTTAAAGTACGCGCACATCTCGGCTCAAAAAGGCCGATTGGTTGCGGATCAGATTCGCGGCATGCCCGTAGGCGGCGCCCTGCAGTTGTTGTCGTTCAGCGATAAAAAAGCCGCCGCCTTGATCAAGAAAGTCCTTGAGTCGGCGATTGCCAATGCGGAACACAACGACGGCGTCGATGTTGATGAGTTGAAAGTATCCAAAATCTGTGTGGACGAAGGTTCAACACAAAAACGTATGCACGCGCGCGCCAAAGGCCGTGGTAGTCGTATCCTGAAGCGCACCAGCCACATCACTGTGACTGTGGCCGAAAAGAAATAACCTGAGAGATTAATCATGGGTCAAAAAGTTCACCCGATAGGCATACGCTTAGGAATTGTTAAAGATTGGACATCCACCTGGTATGCCGATTCCAAACATTATCCTGATTACCTGAATGATGATTTGCGGGTGCGGGCATTTCTTAAAAAGAAATTGTCGCAGGCATCCGTAAGCCGGATTCAGATTGAGCGTCCGGCGCGCAACGCGCGCATCACCATTCACACGGCTCGTCCCGGCATTGTGATTGGCAAGAAGGGTGAAGATATCGAAGCCTTGCGTAAAGAAGTTGCGGTGATGATGAAAGTGCCTGTGGGCATGGTGCACATCAATATTGAAGAGATTCGCAAGCCGGAGCTTGATGCTACGTTGGTCGCGGAAAGTGTTGCCCAGCAGCTGGAGCGCCGCATAATGTTTCGCCGCGCCATGAAGCGTGCGGTTACCAATGCGATGCGCCTTGGTGGCCTGGGTGTCAAGATTAAAGTGGGTGGCCGTTTGGGTGGCGCAGAAATCGCGCGTAACGAATGGTACCGCGAAGGCCGCGTACCTTTGCACACCCTGCGTGCAGACATTGATTACGGCGTTGCCGAGGCGCATACGCCTTCCGGTGTTATTGGCATTAAGGTCTGGATTTTCAAAGGCGAAGTGTTTAATAAGGGCGATAAGACTGAAAGCGCCGTTGCCGCCGAGAAAGCTTCCGGTAATTAACAGGCCATACAAGAGGATTTAGGGTTATGTTACAGCCTAAGAAAACCAAATATCGTAAACAGCACAAGGGTCGCAACCGTGGTTTGGCGACCACTGCCAACAAAGTCAGTTTTGGTGAGTTTGGCTTGAAGGCGCTTACCCGTGGCCGGTTGACTGCGCGCCAGATTGAGGCGGCGCGCCGCGCCATGACGCGTTACGTGAAACGTGGCGGCAAGGTGTGGATCCGTGTGTTCCCGGATAAGCCCATCACCAAGAAGCCCCTCGAAGTGCGTATGGGTAGCGGTAAAGGTAATGTTGAATACTGGGTCGCCCAGATTCAGCCTGGCCGGATGTTGTATGAGATGGAAGGTGTGGCGGAAGATGTGGCGCGCGAAGCATTTAAGTTGGCGGCGGCCAAATTGCCCGTACAAACAGCCTTCATAACGCGGACGGTGATGTAATGGAAACGAAAAATCTTAAAGGCAAGACGGTTGCGGAACTGAACCAGGAATTGATGGGTTTGCTGCGCGAGCAGTTTAATTTGCGTATGCAAAGGGGTTCGGGTCAGCTGTCCAAGCCTCATCAGTTAAGGGTTGCGCGCAGGAATATCGCACGCGTCAAGACCGAATTGACCCATAAATCAGGTAGCGCATCATGAGTGAAAAAGCGAAAGTATCGCACGCAATGACCGGACGTGTTGTCAGCAACAAAATGGACAAGTCCATAACCGTGCTGATCGAGCGGAGTGTGCGCCATCCCCTTTATAACAAATATATAAAGCGGTCGAGCAAGATGCATGCCCATGATGAGAGCAATGAGTGCAATGAAGGTGATTTGGTTCAGATACAGCAATGTCGTCCGCTGTCTAAAACCAAGTCTTGGCGGTTAGTAAAGGTTATAGAAAAAGTAACCTGAGGCGTGTTGCCCAAGTCGCGTGACGGGGTTTGCCCCTGTTGATCGCGCCAGGCAAGATGCGCAGAATCAAGTTCTAAGATGGGCTGGAGATAGGTCAATGATCCAAACAGAATCATCGTTGCAAGTGGCGGACAACAGCGGTGCGCGCGAAGTGATGTGTATCAAGGTGCTGGGCGGTTCACATCGCCGTTATGCAGGCATCGGCGACATCATCAAGGTCAGCGTGAAAGATGCTATGCCGCGTAGCAAGGTTAAAAAAGGCGAAGTCTACAATGCGGTCGTTGTAAGGACGCGTTGCGGTGTGCGTCGTCCTGATGGTTCATTGATCCGCTTCGATGGTAATGCGGCGGTGTTGTTGAATAACCAATTGCAGCCGATTGGCACGCGCATCTTCGGGCCGGTAACGCGCGAATTGCGTACCGAGCAGTTCATGAAGATTGTTTCATTGGCTCCGGAAGTACTTTAAGGCAAAAGAATGTGCGGCGGTCGCAGGGATACGCAAGAACCGCCATCCATGCACGACGAAATAGTTTAAGCGTAAAGTAGCGAGATATAAAAGATGCGCAAAATCAGGAAGGGTGATGACGTAATCGTCATTACCGGTAAAGACAAAGGTAAGCGTGGCGCAGTGCTGCGGGTGTTGGTTAATGACCGCGTTGTCGTGGAAAACGTCAATATTGTAAAGCGGCATACCAAACCTAATCCTGGCCGTAATGTGCCAGGCGGTATTATTGAAAAAGAGATGTCTGTACACATTTCCAATATCGCATTGTTCAACCCCATCACAAAACGCGCTGACCGGGTGGGCATCAGGATTCTGGAAGATGGACGAAAGGTACGTTACTTTAAGTCCAACAGCGAAGTTGTGGACATTTAAGGTCGGAAAATACAATGGCAAGATTGCAAGAATATTATCGTGATACAGTGGTCAAACAGCTTACCCAGCAGTTTGGCTACAAGAGCGCCATGCAGGTTCCCCGTATCACCAAAATCACCCTGAATATGGGTGTAGGTGAAGCGGTGGGTGATCGCAAGATCATTGAGAATGCGGTGGCTGATTTAACAAAAATTGCTGGCCAAAAGCCCGTGATAACCTTGGCCCGCAACTCTGTCGCAACCTTCAAGGTGCGTAAGGACTGGCCGATTGGTTGCAAGGTTACGTTGCGCCGTGAACGCATGTTCGAGTTTTTTGATCGCCTGGTAACGGTGGCTATTCCGCGTATCCGCGATTTCCGTGGCTTGAGTCCCAAGTCGTTTGACGGGCGCGGTAATTACAGCATGGGTGTGCGCGAGCAGATTATTTTTCCTGAAGTTGATTACGACAAGATTGACGCCTTGCGCGGTTTGGATGTGACCATTACAACCACCGCCAAGACTGACGAAGAAGGCCGCGCCTTGCTGGCGGCATTTAATTTTCCCTTTAAGAAATAAAGACGAAGTAAGGGTTAGAATATGGCAAAACTTTCCATGATTAACCGCGAAGTCAAGCGTTTGGCTGCGGTAAAGAAATATGCGGCCAAGCGTGTTGAGCTGAAAGCCAAAATACGCGATTTGAATATTTCTGCTGAAGAGCGTGATGTGGCGCGTAGTGCGTACATGGCCTTGCCACGCGATGCCAGCCCCACCCGCATGCGTAACCGTTGCCGTATTACTGGCCGGTCACGCGGTGTTTACCGCAAGTTTGGCTTGGGCCGCAACAAGTTGCGCGAAGCGGCGATGCGCGGCGACATTCCGGGCCTAGTTAAGGCAAGCTGGTAAGCCTGGCGGGTAAATGCGGGTAAATATGGTTCGGGCAAGTGCTGCCGAGAGCTTGAAATACAAAGTTAAAGTGTGCCCTTAAAGTGAACGTGGTGACAACATGAGTTTAACAGATCCTATTGCAGACATGCTGACGCGGATTCGCAATGCTTCGGCGGCGAATAAAGTGGAAGTGAGCATGCCTTTGTCCAAGCAGAAGCTGGCGCTTGCCAAGGTACTGAAGGACGAAGGCTACATCAACGAATTTTCCGAGCGGGATACCGATGGTAAGCCCGTGCTCGTGGTGGCGTTGAAGTACTATCAGGGTAAGCCGGTAATTGACACCATCAAGCGCGTAAGTCGCCCTGGATTGCGTGTCTATCGTGGCAAAGATGAAGTGCCTAAAGTGCTGGGTGGCCTGGGCATCACGATTGTATCGACGTCCAAGGGTGTTATGACCGACCGTGCGGCCCGTGCTGCTGGGTATGGCGGTGAAGTGATTTGCACGGTTTCATAAGGTAGGTATTGAAATGTCCAGAGTTGCAAAAAAGCCTATTACTCTCCCCAAAGGGGTAGAAGTTAATATTCAGGGGCAACTTGTTACCGTTAAAGGCAGCAAGGGGTCGTTGGCATTTGATGTTCCAGCGGGTGTGGCAGTAGCGCAAGACGCAAATGTTTTGACGTTTGAGCCGCGTGATGCGCAGACGTTTTCGAATGCCATGGCGGGTACTACGCGTGCGCTGGTAAATAATATGGTGACTGGTGTAAGTGCCGGGTTCCAGAAAAAACTGGAACTGGTAGGTGTTGGCTATCGCGCCCAGGTACAGGGTTCCAAGTTGAATTTAACGCTGGGATTTTCTCATCCCATTGTTTTTGAGGCGCCCAAGGGCATCTCAATTGAAACCCCGAGTCAAACCGAGGTTTTGGTTAAAGGTATAGACAAACACCAGGTAGGCTTGGCGGCTGCCAAGATTCGCGCCTATCGCCCGCCTGAGCCTTATAAGGGTAAGGGTGTCCGTTATTCGGATGAAGTGATTGTCCGTAAAGAGGCCAAAAAGAAGTAACGGCCGTTAAGATCTAGCAGTAAAGGCCATCAGGCCTTAAGGGTAAGTATTGTGGATAAGAAAATAACGCGTTTGCGCCGCTCCAAAAAAGCTCGTGCAAAGATCAGAGAGATGGGTATTCATCGGTTGTGCGTGCATCGCACGCCACGGCATATCTATGCGCAGTTGATTGCTCCCACTGGCTCGCAGGTAGTCGCCAGTGCGTCTACGCTGGATGCCGATGTGAAGGGTGGACTCACTGGCACGGGTAATGTGGTTGCGGCAACACTGGTGGGCAAGATGATTGCGGAAAAGGCCCGCGCTGCGGGCATCACCAAAATTGCCTTTGACCGTTCCGGTTTTAAGTATCATGGTCGTGTGAAGGCGTTGGCTGATGCCGCGCGTGAACACGGCCTCGAATTTTAAGGAACCAAGAGCATGGCAAATTATGATGCACCAGCTACGGCTGACGGATTACAGGAAAAATTAATCTCCGTAAGACGCGTTGCCAAGGTGGTAAAAGGTGGCCGTCAGTTTGGATTCTCCGCATTGACCGTAGTGGGCGATGGTCAGGGTCGTGTTGGCTTTGGTCGTGGCAAGGCGCGTGAAGTGCCTGCCGCCATCCAGAAAGCCATGGAGGATGCGCGCCGGAATATGCGGTCGATCCGTTTGCAGGGCAATACCTTGCAGTATCCGATCACGGTTTCGTTTGGTGCGTCCAAGGTATTTATGCAGCCTGCCTCGGAAGGTACCGGAATTATTGCCGGAGGCGCCATGCGTGCCGTATTTGAAGTGGTTGGCGTACATAACGTGCTGGCCAAGTGCATCGGCTCCAGCAACCCGATTAACGTGGTGCGTGCCACAGTTAAGGGTTTGACGGGAATGGCAGATGCGGAAAGTGTCGCAGCAAAGCGCGGCAAAAAAGTCGAAGAAATAGTGGGTTAATGTCATGCCGGCAACTAGCAAAAAGTTAAGAGTCACCTTGGTGCGTAGCACCAATACCAAGTTGCCATCGCATAAAGCATGCGTGGCCGGATTGGGTTTGCGTCGTATGCGCCATACCGTGGAGCTTCAGGACACGCCATGCGTGCGGGGCATGATCAACAAGGTGTACTACCTGGTAAAGGTTGAGGAAATTTAACATGCGTTTGAACACTATTAAGCCCGCACCGGGCGAGAAGCAATCGCCCAAGCGCGTCGGTCGCGGTATTGGCTCTGGCTTGGGCAAGACCTGCGGCAGAGGCCATAAAGGCCAATCAGCACGTGCAGGCGGCTTCCATAAGGTTGGGTTTGAAGGCGGACAGATGCCTATGCAGCGTCGTTTGCCCAAGATTGGCTTTGCCTCTCTGAGCGCGGGCAAAACCGCAGAGTTGACGCTGAGCGAGTTGGCCAAAATTGGCGCGCAGGGTGGTGTGGTTGATCTGGCTGCGTTGAAGCTGGCGAATCTGGTTCCGCTCAATGCGGAGCGTGTCAAGGTTATCCAGTCGGGCAGCATCAATAATGTCGCCGTGAAGTTAAGTGGCATCGCGGTAACCAAAGGCGCACGTTCGGCAATTGAAGCCGCCGGCGGCAAGGTCGAGGGCTAAGTGGCAGATTCGCGCGCAGCGGCGTTGGGTGGTCTGGCGGCGGCGGGCAAGTTTACTGAGCTCAGGCAGCGCCTGTTTTTCCTGCTGGGCGCGCTGATTGTTTATCGCATGGGAACGTTTATCCCGGTTCCCGGTATTGACCCGCACGCCCTGGCAGCGCTGTTTGAATCGCAGCGCGGCACCATCATCGACATGTTTAACATGTTCTCGGGCGGTGCATTGGAGCGCTTCACGGTTTTTGCCCTGGGCGTGATGCCCTATATTTCGGCCTCGATCATTCTGCAGTTGTTGACTGTAGTATGGCCGACGCTGGAGAAGCTGAAAAAAGAAGGTGAATCAGGGCGCCGCAAGATTACCCAGTATACCCGTTACCTGACGGCTGTTTTGGCAACCGGCCAGGCGGGGGGTATTGCCATCGCGCTGCAAAAGCAGCAAATGAATGGTGTATCCGTGGTGATAGACCCAGGATATGGCTTCATGATTACCGCTGTGTTGACGCTGGTTGCCGGTGCCATGTTTCTGATGTGGCTGGGCGAGCAGATTACCGAACGCGGCATTGGCAATGGTATTTCCATGATTATCTTTGCCGGTATTGTCGCCGGGTTACCGTCGGCGATTGGTGGCACGCTGGAACTGGCACGCACCGGTGAAATGCATGTGCTGATGGTGTTGACGTTATTTGTCATGGCGTTGGCGGTGACTGCGGGCGTGATTTTTGTTGAGCGCGGGCAGCGGCGTATTACCGTGAACTACGCCAAGCGCCAGCAGGGTCGTCAGGTCTATGCTGCGCAGACCAGCCATTTGCCGATGAAGGTCAATATGGCCGGTGTAATTCCGCCGATCTTTGCCTCAAGCATTATCCTGTTTCCGGGGACAATTGCCGGCATGGCGGGTAATGCCGAGGGCATGGGATGGCTGACGGATCTGTCCAATATGTTGTCGCCTGGACAGCCGATTTATGTCATGTTGTATGCCTCAGCCATTATATTTTTCGTATTTTTTTATACAGCCTTGGTGTTTAATCCCAAAGACACGGCAGATAACCTGAAAAAATCGGGTGCTTTTGTGCCGGGCGTGCGTCCGGGTGACCAGACTGCCAAATATATTGATACGGTTATGACGCGCCTGGCGGTGGCGGGTGCGATTTACCTGACGATAGTCTGTCTGTTGCCGGAGTTTTTGATTGTTGGATGGGGGGTGCCATTCTACTTTGGCGGTACTTCCTTGCTGATTATCGTGGTAGTGGTGATGGATTTCATGGCTCAGGTGCAGGCACATTTGATGTCCCACCAGTATGAAGGTTTGTTGAAAAAGGCCAACCTCAAGGGGTATGGCGGCGGTGGCGGGTTGATGCGCTAACCGGGTGCGAAGCCTTCGCCCCTGGACGGTTTGGTAGGCTTTCTTGTTGATTTTTAAGTGATTAATGAGTTTTTTTGGGCGGTTATTGTTGGTCTGCGCCTTAGATAGATTTAGATAGTTTGGTTGGAGAAGAGCGATGAAGGTCCGTGCTTCAGTTAAAAAGATGTGCCGCAATTGTAAGGTGGTGCGTCGCAAGGGTGTTGTCCGCATTATTTGTTTGGATGCGCGGCATAAACAGCGTCAAGGTTAACTGACGTTGTTTGGGTATTTCTCTGTGGGGTATTTATTGATTTCCGGCCCTCAGACGACTATAATGGCTAGTTTTACCGGGTATCAATAGCAGGAGAACGCATGGCTCGTATTGCCGGTGTAAATATACCTGTGCAAAAGCACACGGTTATTGCTTTAACTGCCATTTATGGCATTGGCTCAACCCGTGCGCGCCAGATTTGTGGGGCAGCAGGTATCAAGCCCAATGTGAAGGTCAAAGAGCTTACCGAAGCCGAGATCGAAGCATTGCGTACAGAAGTAAGCAGGGTTAAGGTGGAAGGCGATTTGCGCCGCGAAGTGTCCATGAGCATCAAACGCTTGATGGATCTTGGCTGTTACCGTGGGTTGCGTCACCGCCGTGGATTGCCGGTGCGCGGTCAGCGTACCCGTACCAACGCCAGAACCCGCAAGGGTCCACGCAAGGCGATACGTAAGTAACCCCCTGTAAGATAAGCTGAAATAGCAGTTTAGGAAATCGATATGGCAAAAGTAGCTACGCGTACTCGTAAACGTGTAAAAAAGAATGTGGTTGATGGGGTTGCGCATATTTACGCTTCTTTCAACAACACCATTATTACGATTACTGATCGCCAGGGCAATGCCTTGTCATGGGCGACGTCAGGCAGTTCCGGATTCCGTGGATCGCGCAAGAGCACGCCTTTTGCTGCACAGGTTGCGGCTGAAAAAGCGGCTAACATTGCGCAGGAATTTGGCATGAAGAATGTTGATGTTCTTGTGAAGGGTCCTGGCCCCGGCCGGGAGTCTGCGGTACGTGCGCTGCATGCAGTTGGCTTTAAGGTCAATAGCATTACAGATGTCACCCCGATTCCGCACAATGGTTGCCGTCCGCCTAAAAAGCGTCGCGTTTGAATTCAAGGCTCCTGTGGAGCCAAACTTAAGGTTCCCCTGGGAGCCAAACGAGTAAAGTTGGAGAGTAGTTGTGGCCAAATACACTGGTTCGAAATGCCGCTTGTGCCGTCGTGAAGGCGAGAAGCTCTTTCTCAAGGGCGAGAAATGCTATACAGCCAAGTGTGCTGTTGAAAAACGCACGTCTGCGCCGGGTCAGCATGGCGCGAAGAAATCCCGCCTGACGGATTACGCAGGCCAGTTGCGCGCCAAACAGAAACTGCGCCGTATTTACGGCATGCTGGAAGGCCAGTTCCGTCTTTATTACAAGGAAGCCGAGCGCCGCAAGGGTTCGACAGGTGAGCAGTTGCTGCAATTGCTGGAGCGCCGCCTGGATAATGTGGTATACCGCATGGGTTTTGGTGCTTCACGCAGTGAGGCGCGCCAGTTGGTGCGTCATAACGGCATTACCGTTAATGGCAAGAAGGTCAATATTCCTGCGTACCTGGTTAGCCCCAGCGATGTTATCGCCATTGCCGAAAAATCAAAGAAGCAGTTACGCGTGCAGGCAGCACTGGCATTTGCCCAGCAGCGCGGTTTTGCGAGCTGGATTGATGTTGATGTTGAAAAAATGCAGGGCGTCTTCAAAGCCATTCCAGAACGTAGTGATTTGCCGTCCGATATTAATGAGAACCTGGTAGTGGAGCTTTACTCCAAGTAATCATGTGCTCCAGTAACAACTGGGGATGGATGAAGTACGTCACGCTTAACATAAGAGAGGAATAACATGCAGGGTTCGGTATTCGAGTTTCTGAAACCGCGTCTGGTGGATGTCCATGTCATTAGTGGCATGCGTGCCAAGGTGACGCTGGAGCCCTTGGAGCGTGGTTTTGGCCACACGCTGGGGAATGCGTTGCGGCGCATCTTGTTGTCTTCAATGCCGGGTTGCGCGGTGGTTGAGGCCGAGATTGAAGGCGTGCTGCATGAATACACCAGCATGGAAGGCGTGCAGGAAGATATTATTGATATCCTGCTGAACCTGAAGGGGTTGGCGTTGCGTATGCATGGCCGTGATGAGGCCTGGTTGACGCTCAACAAGAAGGGCGCAGGCCCGGTGTTGGCGCGCGACATTGAGTTGAGCCATGACATTGAGCTGGTTAATCCCAATCATGTGATTGCCAATCTCACCAAGCAGGGTGAGCTCAAAATGAAGCTCAAAGTAATGCGTGGGCGTGGTTATCAGCCGGCGTCCAACCGTAACAACACTGAAGATACTGGCCATGCGATTGGCAGATTGCAGTTGGATGCGTCGTTTAATCCCGTGCGTCGCGTTTCTTATGTGGTTGAGAGCGCCCGTGTTGAGCAGCGCACCGACCTTGACAAGCTGGTGATTGATATCGAGACCAACGGCACGATTGATCCGGAAGAGGCAATTCGCCGCGCCGCGACGATCCTGCAGGAACAGTTGTATGTGTTCGTTGATCTGAAGGGCAAAGAAGAGTCACAGACCGCTGTGAAGGAAATGGAAGTTGATCCTATCCTGTTACGTCCGGTGGATGATCTGGAGTTGACGGTACGTTCCGCCAACTGCCTGAAGGCTGAAAATATTTATTACATCGGTGATTTGATTCAGCGCACCGAAGTTGAGTTGTTGAAGACCCCCAACCTGGGCAAGAAATCTTTGACCGAGATCAAGGAAGTATTGGCTGCTCATGGCTTGTCATTGGGCATGCGTCTGGAAAACTGGCCACCGGCCGGTTTGCAGAAGAAAGAAAAAGCCTCGGCTTAATCTGGGGTGTTGAGAATGCTGAAAGCGGTTATTCAGCATTCCTGTTAAGTGATTAGGTAATTAAGATGCTGCGGCATCGGCAGGTGGACGCTCTGTGTGGCGAGTCACGGCTTTAAGGAAGTTTAACCATGCGTCATCGTAATTCTGGTCGTCAATTAAGCCGTAATAGCACGCATCGCAACGCGATGTTGCAGAATATGGCGGTATCCTTGCTGCGTCATGAGATTATCAAAACCACCTTGCCCAAGGCCAAAGAGTTGCGCCGTGTGGCGGAGCCTTTGATTACCCTGGCGAAGATTGATAATGTTTCCAAGCGCCGTTTAGCGTTTGCGCGTTTGCGTGACCGTGACATTGTGACCAAGCTGTTTAATGAGCTTGCACCGCGTTACAAGACACGTCCGGGTGGTTATCTGCGGATTCTCAAGTGTGGCTTCCGCTCCGGTGACAATGCCCCGATGGCGATTGTGGAGCTGATGGATCGTCCTGAGGCTTCTGTTAATACACAAGCGCCGGTTGCTGCGGAGTAGTTTTCTGCACATGACCAGACATAAAAAAACCGGGCAATGCCCGGTTTTTTTATGTCTGGTGAAATGGTTTTTAACCCAGATTTTTTCCATTAGGTGCCTTATCATGAAACGTTCAAAACAAGATCCCTCACTGCGTTCGGGATGACGGTTCCCTGTCATTTCGACCACCGGGAGAAATCTTGCTTCATTTCCGCGCTCTTTGGGGAAAAATACCCGAATTTTAATAAGGTGATCCTGAGTGAATATTCCAGTTTACATGCGCGGAGTACAATCAAAAGGTTTGTGAGAGGTAGTCAATGAACGAGACCGATGTAGAGATTCTGGAGCGCGTGGTGTGCTACCAGGGGTATTTCCGGATAGAGCGTTATCGTGTGCGGCATCGGTTGTTTGGTGGTGGATGGAGCGGTGTAATATCACGCGAGTTGTTTGAGCGCGGTCATGCGGCGGCGGTGTTGCCGTATGATCCGGTGCTGGATCGCGTGGTGCTGATCGAGCAGTTTCGCGTGGGCGCATTATCTGCACCAGGCGGGCCGTGGTTGATGGAGATTGTGGCCGGTGTGATAGATGCTGATGAAACGGGGCAGCAGGTAGCGTATCGGGAAGCGCAAGAGGAAGCGAATTGCACATTGCAGGCGTTGTTGCCGGTGTGTGAATATCTGGCAAGCCCAGGTGGTACATCGGAGCGCATCAGTTTATTTTGCGGCAAGGTAGATGCGTCGCAGGCGGGGGGTATTTATGGTTTGCCGGAGGAGGGGGAGGATATTCGGGTGCTGACGATGCCTTTTGATGAGGCGTTCGCGTGTATGCGTGAAGGGAAAATTAATTCAGCGAGTGCGATTATTGCGTTGCAGTGGTTAGCGATGAACCGGGAGAGTGTACGTAAGCAGTGGGGTGAGTGAAGTATAGGGTTGGCGAATCACGCTCAGGGAATTATCCGTCATGTGTTCTGCCCGGCGCAGATAGCTGCCGCCAAATTAAAGAAACTGAAGCCAAGCCGGGTCAGGTTTGATGGCCTGGTTTCGGCTATCGTCCTGACACTATCGTCTTTCCTAGAACGGGATGTCATCGTCTTCAAACTCGAATGGCCCGTTGTAGCGGTAGACTTTCTGGAGCGCTTTGGCGACATGCCCTTTGGCGTTGGCATCAGAATTCAGGATTCGAGCGCCCTCAGTTCCGAACTGACCATAGACTTGTGCTGATTCCTTTGGATTGCTCCAGAAGATATTTATTGATTCTGGCTCAGGGGCCTTCAGGTTATGCTGAAAGAATGGACCTATAATGTGCCATCTCGACTCTTTGCGGAAATCTTCAATCAGTACGCTGACGCGCTTGCCGTCTTTCATGATGTCTCGGTAGAACGCGTTGCACTCGGAATCAAACCACTGGCAGTTCGCCGAGTGAAGCGTGCCATATTCAGGCAAGACGTCTGCAAACGTGTCTGCACGAATGAATCGAATCCGTGAGACCGACTCGCGCTTCTTGATGATGTACTGTGCAATATAGTGTTCACCATTAACCGGTACTGCATCAACTGCTTGTCCGGTAAACATCAAACGGATGAGGTCAGTGTCGACGACTGAGAGTAGGTTGAACTGATAGATAGCTGGTGTCTTCTTGCGCTGAGGTAAGGCGCCCAGTTCGTAAGCCTGTGCCTTCATCAGTGAGGTAACCGCAGCGAAGATACTCTTGTCATTCTGGGGCGATCCAGATGTCTTATTCATTTCCTGGAATGCAAATACTTCAACCGCAGGCGTTTGGAGTGCGTTCTTTACACCCAGCCGGATGGCGTCCTCGTGGTATCGCTTCGCGGCACCAGCCCCAGCTAGTTGATGCATGATCGCTTTGTCATTTGACCATGCGTGAAGTGGCTGCCAATCGGAGTTCGGGTCCTTCAGGTTTATTTCCCGAGCGAGCAATGCCCAAAGGTTATTATCACTCTTCTTGCAGCTGATAATTAGCGTCGTGTAGACGTCAAAGTGCTGGATTTTGGATGTTTGGTATGCGACAAGATCTATTTCGCGAATTGATTCTTCCGCATCATCTACGTAATACTTGTTGCTGATGACCGTCCACTTTGCGGCTTTCAGCAGTTGCGCGATGCGGTTCTCAAGTACGAACCCTGTCTTCTCAATCTGCGCAGGGAGGTGCTCATATGTCATTTGTGCGGCCTAACGAAGTAGATGCCAGTAAAATACCTAAAATTTATCAGTCTGTCATCTAAAGCTGGATTTAACTATACTTTTTATTTGGGATCAATGCCAGCCTTGTTTCAGTGGCGACCATTTTCATTTTTTAGCACACCTTTGGTTTTATCAATGCCACACACCCAAAATCTCCTTAAATTATTAGAATAAGTTCAGGTAAAACTGGGTATGTTCGAGGTGGCATATTGACCATCGATTGTTTAGCGAATCTCACTCAACAATCTGTCAATCATGTGTTCCGCCTGGCGCAGATAGCTGCCGCCAAATAAGTTCAGATGATTCAGAATATGATATAGGTTGTAAAGGATTTTGCGGGTCTTAAAGTCAGTATCCAGCGGATACGCATCACGATAGGCGTGATAAAAGTTTTCTGAAAATCCGCCGAAGAGTTCGGTCATGGCAAGGTCGGTTTCGCGGTCGCCGTAATAGATGGCAGGGTCAAAAATGACTGGGCTATCTTGTGCGTCGATCCCGTAGTTTCCTGACCATAAATCACCGTGCAGTAAGGAGGGTGTGGGTCGGTAGTTTGTAAAGAATATGGGGATATCTGCGAGTAATTGTTCACCTTTGCGTTGCAGTGCGCCGGTGTATCCGTGGTGTGCGGCTAATGATAATTGAACGCCGAGGCGATGCTCGCGCCAGAAGTGTGGCCAGTGATCATGCTCGGTGTTGATTTGGGGTGTGGTGCCAAGGGTGTTGTTGATCCGCCAGCCATAGCGCGGTGCGGTGACACGATGCAGTTGCGCAAGCTGGTGACCGAGGCGCACTTGATTTTGTGCGGTGCTGTTGCTGGCAAGTTCGATATATTCCATCGCCAGATACGCGCTGCTTTCTCCTGTGCCCCAGCATATCGGTTGCGGTACGCGAATAATTTTTGTCTGTGCTATTTCACGCAGCCCTGCCGCCTCAGCCTCGAACATGCTGATGCGGGCGGTGGTGTTCAGCTTTACGAAATATTGAGCGCCGTTGCGATCTGCGATGACATAGGCGGCATTAACGTCGCCGCCGGATACCGGGCGTTGCGTGTGGAGTATAAACGGTGCGTGGATTGCCGCTGAGATGTCAGCGGCAATCGCTGTCGCCGTTTTTGGTGTCATGCGCTGGCGCGTTTTTGCGGGGTCATTGCGGCCACTTTGCTGTCAATGGCGGTGAGTAATGTTTTGAATGAGCCGAGGAATGATTCCACGCCTTCATCTTCGAGTTGCAGGGTGACGGCATCAATGCTAATGCCCAGGCTTTGGATCAGATCGAGGCTGGCGCGGGCTTCATCTACGCCGTCTTTCAATGTGGAGCGCACTTTGCCGTGTTCCTTGAATGCTTTGTACGTGGCAGGCGGAATGGTGTTGACCGTGTCGGGCCCGATCAACATTTCGATGTACATGACATCACTGTAAGCAGGATTTTTTACGCCGGTGCTGGCCCACAGCAGGCGTTGTGCATGCGCGCCCGCTTTGCGCAGTTGTTCAAAGCGCGGCGTTGAGAAATAGCGTTCATATGATTGGTAGGCGAGTTTGGCATTGGCAATGGCGGCCTTGCCTTGTGCGTTCTTGATGCGCACATGTTGTGCGGGCGGCGCGGTTTTTAGTTTTTCATCAAGCAGTTTGTCAATCAATGTATCAACACGGCTCACAAAGAAGCTGGCAACGGAGGCGATTTTATGTAAAGGCTTGCCATTTTTGTGTGCCAACTCCAGGCCGGCAATATAGGCTTCAATGACTTCTTCGTAACGCGCTACAGAGAATAGCAGCGTCACATTAACATTAATGCCATCGGCAATCAGTGCGGTGATGACGGGCAATCCTTCTTTGGTCGCGGGCACTTTAATCATCAAATTCGGGCGATTCACGCGTGCGGCTAAACGGCGCGCTTCGGCAACGGTGCTGGGGGTGTCATGGGCAAGATCGGGCGACACTTCTAGGCTGATCATGCCGTCACTCCCGCCCGTTTGATCATATACGGGGCGCAGTAAATCAGCGGCCTGCTGAATGTCTTCTATCGCCAGGCTAAAGAATAAATCACGGCTGTTTTGTTTGGGATTGTGTTCGAGTAAATGCGCCAGCGCATCGTCATAATCTTTGCTGCCGTTAATGGCTTTTTCAAAAATGGTGGGGTTGGATGTAACGCCTTTCAGCCCGTCTTCACGGATCATGCGCTCCAGCTCCCCGGACCGCAGCATGCTGCGTTGAATGTTGTCATACCAGGGACTTTGCCCGAAATTTTGCAGCTCCACCAATGGATTCATGGTTGTTTCTCCCTCGTTATTTATCTATGAAGGGGAATTTCCCCTTGGTATAGCTATATCGGTATTTGCGCGCCAATGCTGAGCATCTTTGCTGACTTATATGACCATAGCGTTACTTTATAGTGCCGTGTTGATAAATGCCATGACTCTATATGGATTTTAGCAATACTCATGCCATTTTGTGAGGCATCGTGCTGATTATATATTGGGCAATGATTGGGGACGGCAAGGAATATCGAAGGGCTTGGATAATTCAAAAATCGCTATTTTGAAAAAGCCGGATTCTTTTGCAGCAATTGATTAATCAGATTCACTGATTGGCGTATAATCAGGATTCCATTACTCTCACGGAAACAGAGCATGCCTGACAATCGTAAAAGCAAAGTCGTCACACAAGGTGTACAGCGTTCGCCCAATCGCGCCATGTTGCGTGCGGTGGGGTTTACCAATGAAGATTTCGACAAGCCCATCATCGGTATTTCCAACAGCCACAGCACTATTACACCCTGCAATATGGGCATCGGCAGTTTGGCGGTGCGTGCCGAACAGGCGGTGAAGGCGGCGGGTGCGATGCCGCAGATGTTTGGCACCATCACCATCTCCGATGGCATTTCGATGGGTACCGAAGGCATGAAGTATTCGCTGGTGTCGCGCGAAGTGATTGCTGATTCGATTGAAACCGTGTGCAACGGTCAGAGCATGGATGGTGTGCTGGCGATTGGCGGCTGCGACAAGAATATGCCCGGCGCGATGATCGCCATGGCGCGCATTAATATCCCGGCAATTTTCGTCTACGGTGGCACCATCAAGCCGGGACATTATCGTGGCCGTGACCTTACTGTTGTCAGTGCTTTTGAAGCGGTGGGACAATTCAACGCACATAAAATTGACGAAGAAGAATTAAATGGCATTGAGCGTAATGCCTGTCCGGGCGCAGGTTCATGTGGGGGCATGTTCACGGCAAACACCATGTCGTCGGCGTTTGAAGCGATGGGCATGAGCCTGATGTATTCATCCACCATGGCGGCGGAAGATGCGGAAAAAGCCGAGAGCACGGCAGAGTCTGCCCGAGCGCTGGTCAACGCCATTAAAAAACAGATATTGCCGCGCGACATTATCACGCGCAAGTCCATTGAAAATGCGATTACGGTGATCATGGCGGTGGGTGGTTCCACCAACGCGGTGCTGCATTTCCTGGCCATTGCGCACAGCGCGGGCGTGGAGCTTGGCATTGATGACTTTGAAACCCTGCGCGGTCGTGTGCCGGTGTTGTGTGATCTTAAACCTTCCGGAAAATATGTCGCCACCGATCTGCATCGCGCCGGCGGCATTCCGCAAGTGATGAAAATGCTGCTGGCGCACGGTTTGCTGCACGGTGATGCGCTCACCATTACCGGTCAGACCGTTGCTGAAGTATTGAAAGATATTCCTGCCGAACCGCGTGGCGATCAAGACGTGATCCGTCCCTGGAATAATCCGATGTATGCACAAGGCCACCTTGCCATCCTGAAAGGCAATCTTGCCACGGAAGGCGCCGTCGCTAAAATTACCGGCATTAAAAAATCCAGCATCACTGGCCCCGCGCGCGTCTTTGATTCTGAAGAAACCTGCATGGCCGCGATATTGGCGCGGAAAATTGTTGCGGGCGATGTGGTGGTGATTCGCTACGAAGGCCCCAAAGGCGGCCCCGGCATGCGCGAAATGCTGTCTCCCACCTCGGCCATTATTGGTGAAGGTTTGGGTGATAGCGTTGGTTTGATTACTGACGGACGTTTCTCCGGTGGCACCTACGGCATGGTGGTCGGCCACGTCGCACCCGAAGCCGCCGTGGGTGGCGCCATTGCGCTGGTAGAAGAAGGTGACAGCATTACCATTGATGCTGCCGCGCGCTTGTTGCAGCTCAATGTATCTGACGCAGAGCTTGCGCGCCGCCGCGCCGCCTGGCAGCCACCCAAGCCACGCTACACCACGGGTGTGCTGGCGAAATATGCCAAACTGGTTTCGAGCGCCAGCAAAGGTGCTGTTACAGATTAAAAGTCCTGACTAACACAGTGGAGCGGCGCATGCACCGCTCCACTGTGTTATCGGTGGGAGAATAAATACCCTGTGCGCCTGAAAAATTCGCTAAAGTCAGGTGCCTTTCTGTTCTCCTGTTGATCTTTGATTTATCCGTGGCTGGGTGGCGCCAACACTTTAGCGTAGCGCGTTAGTGCGTGCCGTGCAGTAGTAATGCTTTTTTCATAAATAACCATCGACAATGCCTTTACGATAAAAACACACGAAACTTTTTCTGGCAAACCTGTTCTAATACGTCTTTGAGTCTCTTGTTATTTTTTAAAGGATGTGCGAATGGATTTGGTAAGCGTGGGTTCCTGGTGGATGTGGTTGGGCTTCATCATCTTTGTGTTGATAATGCTCGCTGTCGACCTGTTCATGTTAGGCGGAAAAACCGTACACAAGGTTTCTTTTAAAGAAGCATTAAGCTGGTCTATTGTCTGGGTATCATTGGCCTTACTCTTCAACGCAGGATTATGGTGGTATCTTGACGGGCAGATGGGGCGAGAAGTCGCTGATGCAAAAGCACTGGAATTTTTCACTGGCTATCTGATTGAAAAATCTCTCGCCGTCGACAATATCTTCGTCTTTTTGATGATCTTTACCTACTTCGCGGTGCCAGCAGAATACCAGCGTCGTGTCTTGTTGTATGGGGTGTTAGGCGCCATCGCCATGCGTGCGGTGCTGATTCTGGCAGGCTCGGCACTCATCACCCAATTCCACTGGGTGCTGTATATTTTCGGCCTTTTTCTGCTGGTGACCGGCATCAAAATGTTCTATTTTGCCGATAAAGAACCTGATCTTGCACAGAATCCATTGTTGCGCTGGATGCGCGGCCACATGAAAGTCACCGATGAATATCACGGGGAAAAATTCTTCGTGATGAAAGACGGTGTTCGTTATGCTACGCCGATGTTTTTGGTGTTGATTCTAATCGAATTTTCTGATCTGGTGTTCGCGGTTGACAGTATACCGGCGATATTCGCAATAACCACTGACCCATTCATCGTTTTTACGTCAAATATTTTCGCCATCCTGGGATTGCGTGCGATGTTTTTTTTGCTTGCAGATGTCGCCGACCGTTTTCACTTGCTCAAATATGGCTTGGCCTTGGTGTTGGTTTTTATCGGCACAAAAATGCTGATTGTAGATCTTTACAAGATTCCGGTTTTGCTGGCGTTGGGTGTGGTGGCGGCCATTCTGGTGGTCTCGGTAATATTGAGTATTGTTACTACCCGGCCAGGCGCGTCGGTGAAAAAGCCCTAACGCGGCTTTTTCACCAGCATCGTCACACCGAGGATCAAAATCAATATCACTACTACCGGCAGATTACCGATACGTACATAAGGCGTTGCGCCGCTCATGGGCTGAACCGTGCCCGTGAGCACCTGGACTTCAAACTGTTTGGCTAAGGCCTGCAGTTTGCCGTTGGGAGCAACAATGGCAGTAATGCCGGTGTTGGTCGTGCGCAGCAAGGGGCGACCGGTTTCGAGCGCGCGCATGCGCGTGATTTGTAAATGCTGGTGTGGGCCAATGGAGCCGCCAAACCAGGCGTCGTTGCTGACGTTCACCAGCAACGACGCTTCAGGCAATTGACGTATTACTTCTTCGCCAAATACGGCTTCGTAGCAAATCGAAATCGCAGCTTTTTGTCCCGCTACGGCCAGTGGTCGTTGGTCTACGCTGCCCTTGCTGAAATCGGACATTGGCACGTGCAGAAAATCCACCACGCTCGCCAAGATGCTTTTCAGCGGCAAATATTCGGTGAATGGCACCAGGTGTGATTTGTGATAAAACGCCGTATGGCTGCCCACGCTCATCATGCTGTTGTAATAGCGTTGCGTGCGTTCATCCAGCACCGGCAGGCCAAATAATATATCCGCACCGTTTTCGCGCGCTTCTTTTTCCAGGCCAGTGACGAAGGGCTTGGCTTCATGATAAAACAGCGGCATCGCTGTTTCTGGCCAGACAATTAAATCACTGTCCCAATGCTCACGGGTAAGGCGCAAGTAAAGTTCCAGAGTGGGCACTAACACGTCCGGGGTCCATTTCACATCTTGCGCAATGTTGCCCTGAATCAGGCTGACTTTTAGCGGCGACCCGGTCGGCTGCGTCCACTGCTGCATGTTCAGTAGTCCGGCAGTAATCCATATTACTGCTAACACGGCGAGGTAGCGTAATTTCGATACCATGCCGCGTGTATCCAATAGCGCCATAACCACCAGTCCAGCGCTGAATGCCATGGCCCAGGATACGCCATACACTCCTAATATGGGCGCAAGCCCGGCTAACGGCATGTCAATCTGGCTATGACCGAGATACAGCCACGGAAAGCCCGTTAAGAACCAGCCGCGTATCCATTCGAAGAGCGTCCAGGCGGCAGGGAATACCAGTAATAATTTGAGCGGCGTGCTGACAGTAAAAAAGCGTGTTACAAAATAACCGCAGAGTGCCGGAAACCATGCCAGCACCAACACGAATAATGACATGAGAAAAATGGACAGCGGCAAACTCACGCCGCCAAACTCGTAGATGCTGATATATATCCAGGTGACGCCTGCACCAAACATCCCCAGGCCAAACAGCAAGCCACGCCACAACGCACGGCGGGGTGAGGCCTGTAGCCACAAAAAAAACAGGGCGGCGGGCGCCAGGAGCGCCACTATGGAAATGTCGAATGGAGAAAATGCCAAGGGCAGCAATGCGCCGCTGATCAGCGCCAGCACGTCACCGCGCCATGATGTCACCCATGATGTCGGCCCTGATGTCATTAGGGTTGGAGAGGAATAAATGTATTAAGCATGCGGTGGGTACGGAATATTATTTCCGTTCAGAGTAGTGTTCAGCCTCGCTGGCTGTGGATGAAAGTTCGCTTTCATCTTCTCGCACCAGTGCGCTTTTATCTCCTCGCGATTCACTTTCATCTTCCCGCGCCACCATTGAGACTTGCAATAGATGAACCCGACGATTGTCCGCATGCAATACTTTAAAACGGAAACGACCAATGGTAAGGGATTCACCGCGGCGTGGCACCCTGCTAAAACTATGCACTACCAATCCACCAATCGTATCAAATTCAGCGTCGCTAAAATCACTGCCAAAGTAATTGTTAAAATCTTCAATGGGCGTGAGCGCCTTCACGGTATAGTTGGATTCGCTGTGTTTTTTGATAAATGACTCTTCATCAATATCATGTTCGTCTTCAATTTCCCCGACGATCTGCTCCAGGACATCTTCGATGGTTACCAGACCGGCGACGCCACCGTACTCGTCAACGACAATTGCCATGTGATTACGGTTGGCGCGAAATTCCTTAAGTAAAACATTCAGGCGTTTGCCCTCGGGGATAAACACCGCTGGGCGTAAAATATCGCGCACATTGAAGGCTGAATGGCGTCCCGGTACAAAGTAACCCAGTAAATCCTTGGCCAACAAGATACCGATCACCTCATCACGGCTTTCAACAATCACAGGAAAGCGCGAGTGCTCTGACTCAGTGATGATAGGCAAGATGTCCTGCAAGCCCGTATCATGCTCAATGACGACCATTTGCGCGCGCGGCACCATGATGTCGCGCACCTGCATTTCGGAAACCTGCATCACGCCCTCAATCATGGCCAGCGCATCTGAGTCCAGCAAGCGCCGCTGCTGAGCATCCCGCAGCAGCTCTATAAGCTGTTCGCGGTCTTTCGGCTCACCCAGCAACACATGGCTTAATCGCTCCAGCCAGGAACGGTGTGTTGGCCCGTTACTAGATCGTCCTTCATTCATATTGTGTGGTTACCATTTTTTTGTTGTCATCATTGTAGGGATCAGGCGTAAGGATTAGGGAAGCCCAGCCTGGCTAAAATCCGGGTTTCCAGTGATTCCATTTCCTGGGCTTGTGCGTCTTCCAGGTGATCGTAACCTAATAAATGCAGCGTACCATGTACCACCATGTGCGCCCAATGCGCCGCCGCTTCTTTGCCTTGTTCGCGTGCTTCGCGTTCTACTACCGGTGCGCACACTGCAATATCACCCAGCAACGGCACAGGCAATTCATCAGTGTTTTCTATCGCAAATGACAGCACATTGGTTGCGCCCTGTTTGTGGCGATAAGTCTGGTTAAGCATTGCGCTCTCTGCGCTGCTGACAATGCGTACTGTTAATTGTGCTTCGCTAGATAGCTGCGCTCCGCTAGGCATCCCTGCCAGCGCCGCTTCAGCCCATGTGATAATCTGCCGGGCATTTGGCAGGCCAGCGCATTCTGCGACCGACAAGTCATCACCGTATTGCACATCTATCTCGATAGTGTTCACGGCTAATTTTTAGTATCCGCGTTTGATTCAAACGATTCATAGGCCGTGACAATGCGCTGCACTAATGGATGGCGCACCACATCTTTCGCCTGAAAGAAAGTGAAGCTGATACCTTCAACATCGCGCAACACTTCTGTGGCGTGGCGCAGACCGGATTGGCGCGGGCGTGGCAAATCGACTTGCGTTACATCGCCGGTGATAACCGCCACGGAACCAAAACCCAGGCGCGTCAAAAACATTTTCATTTGTTCGGCGGTGGTATTTTGCGCTTCATCCAGAATAATGAACGATTCATTCAGGGTGCGGCCACGCATATACGCCAATGGCGCAATCTCGATAACATTGCGTTCGATCAATTTGGCTACGCGTTCAAAGCCGAGCATTTCATAGAGCGCGTCATATAAAGGCCGTAAATAAGGATCGATTTTTTGCGCCAGATCGCCCGGCAGAAAACCCAGGCGTTCACCTGCTTCTACCGCCGGGCGGGTCAGCAGCAAACGCCGCACCTTTTCCTGTTCCAGCGCGGCGACCGCACACGCCACGGCCAGATAGGTTTTTCCGGTGCCCGCCGGCCCAATGCCGAAATTAATATCATGTGTCATAATATTTTTCAGGTAGCGCTGCTGATTATAGCCGCGACCACGCACCGCACCTGCGCCGCGCGGAAGCCGGATGCTAATATCTCCGGGTGCCCCTGCATCTTCAAGCGCTTCATCCGTTGCGCTGGCAATCAATGCATCCATGCCGGACTCCTGTAAAAATAAATGCACCCGCGCTGGCGTGAGTGTGGTATGTGCGGTCTCGTTGTATAGAGTTTGCAATACCTGAGCCGCTGCCTGGATGGGCGCGGCGTCACCAATTACGCGAAAAACATTGCCGCGATTGTTGATTTCTACGCCCAGACGGCGCTCAATTTGCCGCAGGTGTTCATCGAACTGGCCGCCTAAATTCGCCAGGCGCTGATTGTCTGCCGGTTCGAGTGTGAAGTCGATCGTCTGCGTGGGTGCTGGTGTATTCAAAGGAGGCTTGAATGGTTATGGGGCATGGCGGTGGGCAACACTTGTGCCGCAGCATCAAAACCCTCTGCCTGCGGCGCCTTGATCCACTCACCACGCAATGAGCTGGGCAATGCCTCGGTAATGCGTACATCGACAAGCTGCCCGATTAACGCCATGTTCCCTGCAAAATGCACAGCACGATTATTTTCGGCGAGTCCAGACATGCTTCCGTCCGCATTGCATTGTTCAACCAGCACCTGTTGCACCGTGCCAATCATGGCCGCCGCAATTACCGTGGCGTGTTTGTTGATGCGTTCCTGCACGCGCGCCAAGCGCGCTTTTTTGACATCAAGCGGCACATCATCTGGCAGGTTCGCGGCGGGCGTACCGGGGCGCGGGCTATAAATAAAACTGAAGGATCGGTCAAAACCGATGGTGTCGATCAATTGCAGGGTAGCCTCGAAGTCGCTGTCGGTTTCGCCGGGAAATCCGATGATGAAATCCGATGAAAGCGTAATGTCAGGGCGCATCGCACGCAGGCGGCGCATCTTGTCAACATACTCTTGCGCGGTATAACCACGTTTCATTAATTTCAAGATACGGTCAGAGCCACTTTGCACCGGCAAATGCACATGGCTGACGAGCTGCGGCACGTGGGCGTAAACATCAATCAGGCTATCGGAAAATTCCGCCGGATGCGATGTGGTGTAACGCACCCGCGCAATGCCCTCGATCGCCGCAACATAGCTGATCAATAACGCCAGATCAGCGTGATCACCGTCAGCCATCGCACCATAATACGCATTTACATTCTGTCCCAGCAGCGTCACCTCGCGCACACCTTGTCGGGCGAGCTGCGCCACTTCGCGTAACACATCTTCAAGAGGGCGGCTTACTTCTTCGCCGCGCGTATAAGGCACGACACAAAATGTGCAATAACGGCTACAGCCTTCCATCACTGAGACCAGCGCCGTGGAACCTTTCACGCTGGGCGTGGGCAGGTTGTCAAATTTTTCGATTTCGGGAAAGCTGATGTCCATAGTGGGGGCACGTTTGCGCTGCACAGCGTCCAGCAGGCGCGGCAAACGGTGCAGGGTTTGCGGGCCAAATACCATGTCCACATAAGGCGCGCGACGGAAAATCGTCTCGCCTTCCTGGCTGGCGACGCAGCCACCTACGCCGATGACCAGATGGGGGCGCGCTTTCTTCCACTCGCGCCACCGGCCTAGTTGATGAAATACCTTTTCCTGGGCATTTTCCCGGACTGAACAGGTATTTAGCAGCAGCACGTCAGCCTCTTCGGCGGTTTCTGTTAATTGCAGGTCGTGGGAACTCTTGAGCACATCTGCCATTTTGGAAGAATCGTACTCGTTCATTTGGCAGCCAAATGTTTTGATATAAAGTTTGAGAGCCATTCGTGCCTGTAAAAACTTATGATTAGGTATAGAGACCTCTGAGAAACTCGCTGAAACGGCGCTGGCGTTGTTGGAAATGCGCTCAAAATGCTCATGTACTTCGTGTACACTCCGCTTTTTCGCACATTTCCGCCTTGCCATCATCCGTTTGATCGAGTTTCTCAGAGGTCTCTATAACCTACTACGTTCCCGAGAAAATTTCCAGTTTGTCGGGTATTCGCCGGAACCTTTCAAAATTTTTTTAATCCAACTAAGGTTTCCCGACATGTTTTTCTGTACTTGTCAAGAAAATGTGTTATTCTCGGCCTGTCGCTGCCGGAATTTTGATTGAATTTTTTGGTGGCAACTGAATGTCGGATTGCTCGCAAAGGCCTCTAACCCGCTTGTGCTTCGCTTCATCCCCGTCATTCGCTCCAACGCTTGATGTAATATTTTTTAATGAGGAAGTGACAAAATGCGTATCGGTACCGTAAAGTGGTTTAACGAATCTAAAGGTTTTGGTTTCATCTCCCCGCAAGACGGTGGTGAAGATGTATTTGTGCATTACAGCGCAATCTCCGGCGATGGTTTCAAGACCTTAGCTGAAGGCCAGACGGTTAAATTCGAAGAAAAGAAAGGCCCTAAAGGTCCGCAAGCGACCATCGTACAAGCCGCGACCTAATCTTTAGAAAAACTAAAAAGCAAAAAAACCGCTTATATTATACACCTCCCTGCCGTCTGGCGGGGAGGGCTTTGCTGTTTTTTGTCTTTTGCTTGAGGCCTTGCGCAGTATGGCTTTTTTTGAGAAATGCGGCGCAATGGACTGACCAATCAGCGTCGTCCGCCCATCAGTGATCCCAATACTCCCCGTAGAATTTGTCGACCCACCTGACTGCCTATAGCGCGGGCGGCACTTTTTGCCATGGCTTCTACTACGCTTTCGCGTGGACGTGCTGTGGTTGCCGGTCGGGATTCTTGCCGGTCGTTGGCTTGCGGCGCACGTTTACGCTGGAGCACAGCGGTTTCTTCGGTTGCCCCTTCGTTATCACTATTATTGCTTGCCGTGGTGGCGCGCGTTTTTAAAATTTCATAGGCTGATTCCCGATCCATGGTTTTTTCGTAATGTCCGTAAATCAGCGACTGTTGAATGGCGGCCTGACGTTGCTGCGCAGTGATAGGGCCAATCTGGCTGTGGGGCGGGCTGAGCAGGGTGCGCTGCACAATTCCGGGGCGGCCCTGTTCGTCGAGTAAAGACACCAGGGCCTCGCCTACCGCCAGTTCGGTGATGACGCTGGCTACATCCAGATCTGCATTGCTGCGAAATGTTTCGGCCGCGGCGCGCACCGCTTTCTGGTCACGCGGGGTAAAGGCGCGCAGGGCGTGCTGGACACGATTGCCCAGTTGGCCGAGGATTTTGTCGGGGATGTCAAGCGGATTCTGGCTTATAAAATAGACGCCTACGCCTTTGGAGCGAATCAGGCGCACCACTTGCTCAACTTTTTCCAATAATACTGGCGGGGCGTCATTAAACAGCAAGTGCGCTTCGTCGAAAAAAAATACCAGCTTGGGTTTGTCACGATCGCCCACCTCGGGCAGTCGCTCAAATAGTTCGGATAATAGCCACAAGAGGAAGGTGGCATACAGTTTGGGCGAGGTCATCAGCTTGTCGGCGGCAAGAATATTAACCACGCCCTGACCGTTGTCAGTTTGCATCAGGTCATCCAGATTCAGCGCCGGTTCGCCAAAAAAGTGCTCGCCGCCCTGCGATTCGAGGGTGAGAAGCGCGCGCTGGATGGTGCCGATGCTGGCGGCGGAGACATTGCCATATTCGGTGGTAAATTCTTTGCTGTTGTCGCCGAGAAATTGCAGCATGGCGCGCAGATCTTTCAGGTCGAGCAGCAGCAGACCCTGGTCATCGGCTATTTTGAACGCCAGGGTGAGTACGCCTTCCTGGGTGTCATTCAGGTTGAGCAGGCGCGCCAGTAGCAAGGGGCCCATTTCAGAGATGGTGGTGCGTACCGGGTGCCCCTGTTCGCCAAATACGTCCCAGAATGTCACGGGGCAAGCGGTAAAGCTAAAGTCATTTAGATTCAATAATTTGATGCGTTCCTGCACTTTCGGTGTGGCGCTGCCGGGTTGGCCTAAGCCCGACAGATCACCCTTTACATCGGCCATGAACACCGGTACACCCAGGCGGCTAAAGCCTTCTGCCAAGCCTTGCAGGGTGATGGTTTTGCCAGTGCCCGTGGCGCCAGCAATTAATCCGTGCCGATTGGCCATTTTAGGCAGCAGATAAAGCGCTTGTTCAGTATTACTGCCTATGAAAATAGAGTCATTCACGAGGGTTCCCTCTGGTCTTAAGTTGTTGGTTAATGAAACTCACTTGCACTTGGGGCGTATATTTAAGAATTTTTTAATGCTCTGGCGCTAAGCCCTTATGCCGCCTCATGTTTGCGGAGTATTCACAAAATCTGTGGATAACTCTGTGGATGAAACCTTTGTAAGCACAATGAAACCGCGTCAGGAATGGCTTCGTGACAAAATGGTGACAAATTGTCATATATTTTAAGCATATTAAAATCAACTAGTTAATTAATATTATTGGACTCTTATGCGCTTTTGTTAGGATGGTAGTCGCTTTTTGTCCGAGACGCGCAGGGCATGTGTATAAATGGCTTATTGTGCTTGACAAAAATCTAAAAGGGCTTCACCACGGCCAGAATAACGATGGCGAACAATAGTATTACGGAGGCTTCATTAAACCAGCGGTAAAAAACATGGCTGCGCTGGTTGCGGTCATGCTGAAAATCCAGCATTAGCTTGCCGCAATACGCATAATAGACCACCAATATTACCACCAATAACAGTTTTAGATGTAGCCAGGCGCTTTGGGAATAGGCCTGCCAAGCATATGCAATGAGCATCCAGACGCCAAAAGCCAGCGTTAGAATAGCCCACGGCAGCACAAAAAAGAATAATTTGCGCTCCATGATTTTCAGGCGCTCGCTGGTGGCTTTATCCTGCGTGAGCGCATGGTGTACAAATAATCGGGGCAAATAAAAAAGACCCGCAAACCATGCCGTCATGAAAATGATATGAAACGCTTTGACCCATAGCATAAATAGTCCTTGTTTTCTTAAAGGGTAACGGGTGGAGTGGATAGCCGGAGCGCCGCTCTACTTTCAGCTTTCAGCAAGACAAGAAGCCTGGCGTTACTCTATCCAGCCCGGCATGCCGCCACGTGTGTTGCGCAATTGCATGTCCAGCGCGGCATAATCAGGCTGCATTTTTTTCATCAGCGCCCAGAATTTTTGGGAATGATTCATGTGTATGGTATGGCATAGCTCATGTACTAATACACATTGCACTACCTGGGGAGACAGAAATAATAATTTGCAATTGATGTTAATGTTTTTCTGGCGGCTGCAGCTTCCCCACCGGGTTTTTTGTGAGCGTACCCGTGCCTTGTTAAAGGGCAGGTTTTTTTCCATTGCTGTGTGTTCCAGCCAGGGAGTGAGATGGCGTTGCGCTTTGCATATCAGCCAGCGTCGTAAGGCTGCCTTGCACAAGTCTACGTCGTTGATATTGCCGCGTAGCGTTAATCGGGCATGTGCAGCATCTACTGTCAGGGTGACGCGCGACCTGTCTGTTGCTGTGTAAGTAACTTGCCAATGTTCGGCAATCGCTGGCAATGCAATGATGTCAGGCAAGGCATCGCCGCCAGTGTTCCAGTTTGCGTTTTCATTATGTATGGCATCGCGCCGTAGTGCTATGCGCCGCAACGTCGCTTCTATCCAGGCCTGTTTGCTACGCACCAGCACGGGAATGCGCCGTGCGTCGAAACCATGGGGCACCACTACTTCGACCTGTCCACGGTGCGATACTTTCAAACATACATGTCGCGCGCGAATACTTTCACGCACGGTGTAGTTCGGTGTGTTTCCTGTCATGTCTGTTGATGGGTGAAGCGCAAGCATTACGGCGCAGGCACGCGTTTATGCTGAATCTTGGGCCAGTACACGTCAAGATTAAATGCCGGACTGTGTGCTTGTATGTGGCATTGCGCGCAGATTTTTTCACGTGGCCAGTGCGCGTTTGCCACAGGTTGCGCGCCGCCCGAGGTGGCGTGCGCCTGCGCGGCGCCATGGCACGACTCGCATTGTACGTTGCTTAAGTGAGGCGTGGTGTCATCATCAATGAAACCGCCGGGTGTGTTGAAACCTACGGTGTGGCAGACGATGCAATTAGGGTCAAACGCCTTGTTGACGCGACGCAAAGTGCCATAGGCACGGCCATGGCGACTGCCGTGCCATATCTTATGTTCTGCCGCATGGCAGGTCTGGCATACCTGTTCTCCGGCATACGGGCTTGCGCCGGACTGCGCGGCTTTGGCAAGTTGCACACCTTTTTCGTAGTCTGCTTTGACGCGTGCGTTATATTCCTTGTACCAGCCGGCCAGCCGTTTCGCGTCGGGAATGGTTTTTGGCAAAGGGATAATGCGATGTTGCCATGATTTGATTGTGCCGTTTGCATTCAGCGTTACGTCAAGCTCGGCCATGCGCATGCCACGGGAGCCGGGTTGCAATACCAGCGTATTTTCTATTTTTTTTGGTTCTGCATATTTTTCATAGGCTGAGCGCACCAGCAAAATATCAACATGCGCCAGTGGAAAAAGTTGCTGCGCTTCAGCCAGTTTTAAAGTGGTTGCCAATACAGTGGTGACGCCTTCCTGTTTGGCGCGTTGCAAAGACTGTAGTAGCGCGGCGCTGTTATTGTTTTCGGCCGTCAGTTCATGGCTGGCCTGCATCTGGCGCTGTGGCGACTCGCGCGGGTCTATCCAGTTAAAAAATGCGATTGTTTTGCCATCGCGTGTGATGCGCCGCTCCGCCGCAAAAGTCGTGTCATTCCAGTTGCTGGTTACCCACGGCAAACTGTCAGCCTTGATGAAATCCACGCCATATGCTAGATCTGTCCACTGCACACCCATGGCATCATATTTCAAGGCATTCACGCCTTTGAGAATATATTCACCCGTGAGCCGGTCATGCACCGATTCGCTGCGCAGAAAACCGCCGGACGAAAGCAGAAACAGATGCGGCTTTTTTTTTCGCAGGCGATCTATCAGGGTGGCTTGACGGCGAATACCGCCAAAATCACCTTCCAAGCTGCATCCGCAAGGTTCCAGTTCCCCATCAAGATTGCCGGTATAAACTACAGTTAGATGATTGCTTGCTGCATAGGCTGGGTTCATGAGCAGCAGCGCACAACATAATCCACTGATAACGGTAAGCAGGGTTTTTTTCATGGAATATTTACTCAACAGAAAAGCCATCAAAGTCGTGCGCCTGCCGATGTGTCTTTGCTGCGTCAGCATTGCCCGGCACGCCATCGCGCAGTAACCACACGGTTTGCATTCCTGATTGCTGGGCGGCATCCAGCTCTTCTTTTATGTCCGACAGAAACAGGATTTTCTGTGGCGCCAGTTCAATAATCTGCGCGATTTTCTGGTATGAAATGGCTTCTTTCTTGCTGCCCACACTGGTATCAAAATAACCGGAGAAGAGTGGGGTGAGGTCGCCGTCTTCGGTGTGTGCGAACAATAGCTTTTGGGCATGTACTGATCCGGATGAAAACACGTACAGGCGCTTGCCTTGTGCGTGCCATGCTTTAAGGTTGCGCGCCGCATCGGCATACACATGGCCAGTGAAGTCACCGCGTTTGTAGCCTTGTTCCCAGATCATGCCTTGCAGGGTTTTCAGCGGTGTAATTTTTTTATCTTCACTCATCCAGCGCAATAGCTGTTCGATCACCTGGTTGTCGGTAGTGACATGTGTGATGGCCGCCACTTCGTCCAATAGCATACGCACATCATGATCGTGGGCGTGCGTACGCACGAAGTCGTTCATGTGTTCGCGGGCGTAGGGAAACAGCACGTCTTTGACAAAAGAAAGTGAGGATGTGGTACCCTCAATGTCGGTGATGATGGCCTTGATCATGAACGCTCCTTACGGCGTGAATCTAAAACGACAATAACCTATTTTACACGCCTTGACCGTTAACATATACGCTCCCTATGGGTGCCTCTAAAAATTCAATCAAGGTGATAATGGCAAGGCGAAAACAAGCGAAAAAGCGGAGTTTACAAGAAGTAAATGAGCATTTTGAGCTTTTTTTCAACGCTGCCAGTGCACCTTCAGTGAATTTTTAGAGGTGCCCATATGGCTATCCTCTGGCAGAAGACCATCAATGGCACGCACTATGAAGTAAGGGCGGCGGGGCAATCCCGGCGCTTATATAGCGACGGCGTATTTCACAGTCAGTATAACTCTGCGCACCCTGTCACAGGCACCTTGTGGGACCTGCTGATGCCCCCCGCATTTTTTTATGAGCCGGATAACATCAAACGTGTACTGGTACTTGGACTCGGCGGCGGCACAGTAGTTCGCCAGCTATTGCATTTTGTGCGACCCGAGCACATTGTGTGTGTGGAGCTTGATCCCGTGCATATCATTATAGCCCAACGCTTTTTCGGCGTGACGCAGAAAAATGCCGAGGTGCATCAGGCCGATGCGAAACGCTGGCTGGAGGGCTATCAGGGGCCAGGCTTCGACATGATTATTGATGATCTGTTTGGTGAGCATTACAGCCAGCCTATTCGCGCCATCGACGCGAATGCGCAGTGGTTCACTCGTCTGACACGGCATCTGGCGCCAGGCGGGGCGCTCGTCGTCAACTTCGTATCGCGATATGAAATGCGTCAGTCTGGGTATTTTTCAAACATCTCCGTCGCGCGCCGTTTTAAAGCAGCATTCCAGTTGACCGATCCCCTGTGCGACAATGCCATCGGCGTGTTTCTGCAGCAACACACCACCAGCCGTAAGTTACGTGACAGGCTGAAAGTTACCCCTGAGCTCAGCACGGCGCTAAAAAACGGAAAACTGCGCTATCGGATTCGGCAGGTGTGAACATCATAAAGTGGCACAGAATGAATAATTTTTTGTTCAGAACAATTCCCCTGTTAATCTGCCTGCATGCTTCGGCGAGTATTGCGGCTCCCCAAAACGCGCCCATTCCAGCGGATAAGGATACTGTCGTATTGGTCGCGGGTGATGTTGCTCAATGCAATGTGCGTGGCGCGCAACTCACCGCCGATGTCATCCAGCAAATGCCTGATGCGATAGTGCTTGCGCCCGGTGATCTGGCGTATGAAAACGGCTCTGCCAAGGATTTTGCGCGCTGTTATGATCCATCGTGGGGCAAGTTCAAAGACCGCACCTGGCCCGCGCCCGGCAATCATGAATACGGCACGCCGGGCGCCACAGGTTACTTCAACTATTTCGGCAGCCGCGTCGGCGCGCCTGATAAAGGTTACTATAGTATCGACATCGGGCAATGGCACGTCGTCGCGCTTAACAGCAATATTGATGCGGATGTTGATTCCACACAAGTCGCCTGGCTACGCAAAGATCTTGCCGCTAATGCTGGATCCTGCATCCTGGCTTTCTGGCATCATCCACGTTACAGCTCAGGTTTTCATGGCAGTCATCGGCGTATGCAAGCGGTATGGGAAACGCTTCACGAGCACGGCGCGAGTATTGTTATTGCCGCACACGATCATCATTACGAACGCTTCGCTCTTCTCGATGCGCTGGGAAAACAAACCACAACGCGTGGCATTCGCTCTTTTGTCGTCGGCACGGGTGGCGCAAGGCTTTACAACTTTGGCCTGCGCGGCGAAAACAGCTTGGCCTGGCACGGCGTAACCTGGGGCGTGCTCAAGCTCACCCTGCATGCCGATAGCTACGATTGGGAATTTTTGTCTGCGCAACCCACCACTTTTCAGGATAAGGGTAGTAGTCCATGCGCCAATACATTAGTCAGCCGTTGAAGGTGCATTCTTCCTGAAAATACCGCCCTGCAAGAAGCCCGCGAAAAAATCCAGGGCTTTATACTGGGGCCGATTTAGGCGAAAATAGTACAATAGTGTGCCCGGTTTCCACGCTGTAGTTGGCGTAATGCAGAAAAAGTGGGCGCCAATACACATAAACCTCATCCAGAACAAAAGGATAGCTGTGACATGCTGCTGATGATCGACAACTACGACTCCTTCACCTACAATCTGGTGCAATACCTGGGTGAGCTGGGTGCGGATGTGCGCGTCTATCGTAATGATCAGATTACCGTAGATGAGATTGCGCAACTTGCGCCGGATCATATCGTGGTGTCGCCCGGCCCCTGCACGCCGAATGAAGCGGGCATTTCAATGGCGGCGATCAAGGCCTTTGCGGGTAAGATTCCGCTGTTGGGCGTGTGCCTGGGGCATCAAAGTATTGGCCAGGTGTTTGGCGGCCGCATCATTCATGCGCGTGAAATTATGCACGGCAAAACCTCCATGATTTATCACACCGGCGTGGGCGTGTTTCATGGCTTGCCCAGTCCGTTTGAAGCGACACGTTATCATTCGCTGGTGATTGAAAAAGCCACCGCGCCAGAATGCCTGGAAATGACCGCGTGGACGCAAACTGCGAGTGGTGAGGTTGATGAGATCATGGGTGTGCGCCATAAAACATTGGCTGTGGAAGGCGTGCAGTTTCACCCTGAATCCATTTTGACGCAGCACGGCCATGCCATGCTGCGGAATTTTCTCGAAACCAAAGAATAAAAATCTCTGATGAGTGTCATTTCGAGCGTAGCGAGAAATCCTGGTCTCGAACGAGTGTGAGAGATCTTCAAGGATTTCTCCCTGTGGTCGAAATGACAGTACACCGTATATTAAAGGCTCTAATAGTAATGATTTGGATTCCAATATGGACATGATCGCCGCAATACGCGCTGTTACCGAACGCCGTGACCTCACATCTGACGAGATGCGCGACGTGATGCGCGCCATTATGAGCGGTGGTGCCACGCCAGCACAGATCGGTGGTTTTTTAATTGGCCTGCGCATGAAGGGCGAAACGGTGGACGAGATCACCGCTGCTGCGCAAGTGATGCGTGAGCTGGCCACCAAAGTGGACGTTCACGGCGCGCATGTGGTGGATACCTGTGGCACTGGTGGTGACGGCGTGCATACGTTTAACATTTCCACCGCGAGTGCCTTTGTCGCAGCCGCCGCCGGCGCAAGTGTTGCCAAGCACGGCAATCGTTCGGTGTCGAGCAAATCCGGCAGCGCAGATGTGCTTGAGGCTGCCGGTGTCAAGCTCAACATCACGCCCGCGCAAGTGGCGCGTTGTGTGAATGAGGTAGGTGTAGGGTTTATGTTCGCGCCCGCACACCACGGCGCCATGAAACATGCGATTGGCCCACGCCGTGAAATGGGCGTGCGCACGCTCTTTAATGTGCTGGGGCCGCTGACGAATCCTGCGGATGCACCCAATCAGGTGTTGGGTGTGTTTAGTGATGAATGGTTGATACCGTTAGCCAGCGTGCTGGCGCGTCTCGGCAGCCGCCATGTGCTGGTGGTACACGCGCAAGATGGCATGGATGAGATCAGCATCGGCGCACCGACGAATATTGCCGAACTGAAAGACGGCCAGATTTCCAGCTATACCGTAACCCCTGAACAATTCGGCGTGCAACGCGGAGATATTGCCGCGCTGAAATCGAATGATGCACAACACAGCCTGACAATACTGCGTGCGGTACTCGACAACGGGCCTGGCCCGGCGCGCGATATTGTCATGTTAAATGCCGGTGCAGCGATTTATGTGGCGGGTCTTGCTGGCACGTTGCAGCAAGGAATAGACAAGGCGGATGAAGTTATCACCAGCGGTGCGGCACGCGCCAGGTTCGATGCGTTGATCAGTTTTACCGATAGCCTGTGATATGAGTCAGACGCCAGACATCCTGAACAAAATACTCAAGCGCAAGGTTGAGGAAATCGCCGAGCGCAGCACTGCATTGTCAATGCGTGAGTTGAGCAAGCGCGTAGACTCTGCCCCGCCGCCACGCGACTTTGTGGTCGCGCTGCAAGCGAAACTCGCCGAGGGGCAGTCGGCAGTGATTGCCGAAATAAAAAAAGCCTCACCGAGTCGCGGTGTGTTGCGTGAAGACTTTTACCCTGCTGAAATTGCCGCAAGTTATGAGCGTCACGGCGCCGCGTGTTTGTCGGTGCTAACCGACGCGGATTTTTTTCAAGGCAGTGAGACGTATTTGCAGCAGGCGCGCGCCGCGTGCAGTTTGCCGGTATTGCGCAAAGATTTTATTATTGACCCCTATCAGGTCTATGAAGCGCGCGTGATCGGCGCCGATTGCATTTTGCTGATTGTTGCGGCGCTGGGCGATGCCATGATGCTGGAGTTATCGCATCTGGCAGAGCATTTGGGTATGGCTGTACTGGTGGAAGTACATGACACCGACGAACTGGAGCGTGCGCTGGAATTGCCTACACCGTTGATCGGCATCAACAACCGTAACCTGCGCACCTTTAGCACTGATCTGAACACCACCCTGAATTTATTGTCTGCCATTCCACAGGATCGCATCGTGATTACCGAGAGCGGCATTAACGCCCGGTCCGACGTGGCGCTGATGCGCGAGCATAATGTCCATGCTTTTCTGGTGGGTGAGGCGTTTATGCGTGCTGTTGATCCGGGTGCGGCGTTGGCGCGGTTATTTGATAGGTATGCGTAAAAGAGACTATGGAGTTTACCCTCACTATCGCGGCGATCTGAAAGCTAATCGAGGCTCGAAGGAGAAGCAGGAGCTTCGTAGATCTTTCCACGCGCAACTAAAAAATTTGTGGGATCAAAGACCACTGAAGGAAAGGCAAGGACTCTTAGATAAACAGCCAACAAATGGTGACATAGGAGTTATCCAAACTATCAAAGGGTTCCACTTTGCGCCCCTTGTTACCGAGAGGCTCAATTTGATCGCGGAGCTGAGGATCACATTGCTTCGTCCAGAACCGCCAGGTTCTATCATTACGCAAGCGGGCGACATCGACAATCGCCTTAAAACATTGTTTGATGCATTAAAAGTTCCGACAGAACCCACGGCAATTCCTTCGGGTGATGCTCCAAGGGAAGGAGAAGACCCGTTTTATTGTTTGTTGGAAGACGACAATTTAATTACCAAAGTCCAAGTTGAAACTGATCGACTGTTGGTCGAATGCAAAAACCCATCCGAAGTTGTGCTTCTGATTCATGTGACAACGAAAGCAACAAGGTTAAGTTGGGCGAACATGGGCTTGGGATAAAGTGAGAATGCATAACAATATCATCAGCACAGGGGGTGAAAAGCGTTGCACCTTCACTGCCCAGTTTTTTATTGCCAATTATGTAGGATGCGGTGAGGTACGAACCGCATCGTTTGTGATGCATCTGGATGATACTGGAAGCTCCCATTGACCGAATACCGCCGTGCCCGAGTGCCTGGAGCCACATGGTTTTTTACGGTGGGGCTTGCCGAGCGGCATGGTAATCGATTATTGACGGAAAGAATTGATGCCTTGCGTATGGCATTCCGCACGGTACGGGAGCGGCATCCCTTTCATATGGAAGCCGTGGTTATCATGCCTGATCACCTGCATTGTGTCTGGTCGTTACCCGCAGGTGATAGCGATTACTCGACGCGCTAGGGGTTAATCAAGGCAGGGTTTTCCCGCGCCGTGGAGCGTGGCGAGCGTCGCTCCACGAGCCGCGCTAAACGCGGCGAACGTGGGATTTGGCAACGCCGTTTCTGGGAGCATTGTATCCGTGATGAAGAAGACTATGCTCGTCATGTTGATTATATTCACTGGAACCCCGTGAAACACGGTTATGTGCAACGGGTGGCGGATTGGCCGCATTCAAGTTTTCATCGGTTTGTTGAAAAAGGTATTTATCCCCTGGATTGGGGCGGTGGTGAACGAGTGATAATTGCGGGCGCGGAATAACTCGAACGATGCGGTTCACTGCGTTCACCGCATCCTACGCCGAGTATAAACGGTAGGTCAACTCCTACCGCGCCCCATTCACCACAATAGATTTCCCCTTCGCTGAGATCAGGTTCTGATCTTCAAGCCCTTTTAATACTCTGCCCACCATTTCGCGGGAACAGCCGACGATGCGTCCTAATTCCTGGCGCGTGATGCGGATTTGCATACCGTCAGGATGGGTGATGGCGTCGGGTTCTTTACACAGATCGAGCAGTGTACGTGCGATGCGACCCGCCACGTCCATGAAGGCCAGGCGACCGACCATACCGCTGGTTCTGCGCAGGCGCAAGGCCATCTGGCTGGCCAGTTCAAAAATAATATCCGGATCTTCGATCGCCAGTTGGCGAAAGCGCGGGTAGCCGATTTCGGCGACTTCGCATTGGCTGCGGGCGCGCACCCAGGCGCTGCGTTTTTTTTCTTCGTCGAACAGCCCCATTTCGCCGAAAAAATCTCCGGCGTTGAGGTATGACAAAACGATCTCATGGCCGTCTTCATCTTCAATCAATACGGTCACCGAGCCTTCGATAATGTAATACAACACGTCGGTTGAATCACCGGCATAGATCAATACGCTTTTGGCGGGGTAGCGGCGTTTGTTGCAGTGCGCCAGAAAGCGGTCGATGGCCGGGCTGCTAATTTTCCTTTTGGTTGGCATGATGTGTCTCCTACAGTTCAGCGGTGTTATACAGGACGCTTAAAATGCCTGTCGCTATGTATAGCCATACCTGTATTAGCGGCTGATCACAGGCGTTTATAAAGGCCAGGGCTGTGATAAACTTCCATAAAGATAATGGTCTTGCGGAGGAAGCATCATGAAAGCGCGAATCAAGTGGGTGCAGGATGTCATGTTTGTCGGTGAATCAGAAACCGGCCATGCGGTGGTGATGGACGGCGCGCCGGATATTGGCGGACGCAATCTGGGCGTACGGCCCATGGAAATGCTGCTGCTGGGGCTGGGGGGCTGCTCGGCGATTGACGTGATGCTGATCCTGAAAAAATCCCGCGAGGCGGTGGACGATTGCGTGGTGGAGATCGACGCCCAGCGTGCAACGCAGGATCCCAAGGTGTTCACCCAGATCCATGTGCATTTTGTGGTCACAGGTAAGGCGTTGAAAGAGGCCACGGTGAAACGCGCTATTGATCTGTCTGCTGAAAAGTACTGTTCGGCGTCGATCATGCTGGGTAAAACCGCCGTGATTACGCATGATTATGAAATCCGCGAGATTGCATAAGGTATGATCACCCCTAATCCCACCCTGGGGCTGCGTCATATCGCCCTGTTTGTGAAAGACCTGGAAGCGTGCGAGGGTTTTTACGTCGGTTTGCTGGGCATGGCAGTGGAATGGCGCCCCGACCCAGGCAATGTGTACCTCACCTCCGGGCATGACAATCTGGCACTGCACCGGGTGCCTGCTGAATTGCCACCGCTGGATGCATCAGAACGCCTCGACCATATCGGGTTTATTGTCGAGTCACCGCAGCAAGTGGATGTTTGGTATGACTTTCTGCGCGCTCATGATGTGCCCATGAAGACTGCGCCGCGCACCCACCGCGATGGCGCGCGCAGCTTCTATTGCCTGGATCCTGAAGGGGTTACCGTGCAAATGATTTACCACCCCCCTCTCAGCAAAAATAGTGCATAATACGGCGCTAAATTACAGCGTGCGATTTCGCGCTAGGTTCTGTTGACATTTTGGGCGTTTTTGCGTGGTATTGACTGGCGCGTGTGGGCGCCGTGCGGGGAGATATGAATTGTGGTAAAGCCGCTTAAAAAACTCAAGCTTCAGGGCTTTAACAACCTGACGAAATCACTGAGCTTCAATATTTACGACATCTGCTATGCTAAAACGCCCAAGCAGCGCCGTGAGTATATCGAATATATTGACGAGGCCTATAACGCCGAGCGTTTGATGCAGATTCTCACCGATGTGTCGAACATCATTGGTGCGAATATCCTCAACATCGCCCATCAGGATTACGATCCGCAGGGCGCCAGCGTGACCATGCTGATCTCGGAAGAGCCGGTAGCCGCGCGTGATATCTCCAATACCGAAGCGCCCGGCCCGTTGCCCGATGCGGTGGTTGCGCATCTCGACAAAAGCCATATCACTGTGCATACCTATCCGGAAAGTCATCCCGGCAGCGGCATCAGCACCTTCCGCGCCGACATCGACGTGTCTACCTGCGGCCGCATCTCACCGCTGAAAGCCTTGAACTACCTGATTCATACTTTTGAATCGGATATCGTCATCATGGACTACCGCGTGCGCGGTTTTACGCGTGACATCACCGGCAAGAAACTGTTCATAGACCACAAGATCAATTCGATCCAGAATTACCTGTCCAACGATACCAAAGACCGTTATCAGATGCTGGATGTCAACGTCTACCAGGAAAACATCTTCCACACCAAGATGATCCTGAAAGAATTTGATCTCGACAATTACCTGTTTGGCACGGGACAGAAAGACCTGCTGCCTACGGAAAGTAAAAAAATCATGAAATGGTTGCGGCGTGAAATGGCCGAAATTTTCTATGGCCGTAATTTGAAAAAAGGCCTTAAAGTGTAATGTGCGGTATGCTGTCATTTCGAGCGTAGCGGGAAATGACACATGCTCTGTACGTCGCTATGACTGGGTCTTCGATCTTCCGTACCGTACTCTTTTACCCTTGAAAACCCAACCAAAAACCGGCCAGTTACGTATCATTGGAGGGCGCTGGCGCAGCAGAAAGCTGGCGTTCCCCGATGTGGAAGGCTTGCGCCCCACGCCGGATCGGGTGCGTGAGACGGTGTTTAACTGGCTGCAGTCGGTTGTGCCCGGCGCTCGTTGTCTGGATTTATTTGCAGGCAGCGGTGCGTTGGGTCTGGAAGCGTTATCGCGCGGCGCGGCGCATACGGTATTTGTTGACCAGGATGCGGCGGCAGCACGCTGTGTGCGCGAACACTTAACCACGCTCGATACAACGGATGCACAGGTGATACAGGCCGATGTGCTTGCGTATTTGCAGGGCGGTGTACAATGCTTTGATGTAGTATTTATCGACCCGCCGTACCGGCATTACGATCTATTGCAAACCTGTTGTGCGCGCCTGGAAGCCGGGGGCTGGCTTGCGTCACGGGCGTATATTTATCTGGAAACAGAAAGTAATCGTGACGTGCCGCCCGTGCCGCCCAACTGGAAAGTAATCCGCAGTAAAAAAGCCGGGCAGGTCGGGTATCATCTGGCGTTGCGCGAAGCGCCGAATAAGCTGCGAAGCGCTGAATAAACCTTAAACCTAAAAACGGCGATTGGAACCTACTGCGAATGTCTAATACACTGAATCTGTGTGATAAAATCACGAAATCTGTCCTCACCGTAGCGGTGCTACGGTTGCGGAATATTTTCGTGATTTTATCACACATCTTCAGCATCTTAGCCCTTCTCGCTACGGTTCAATCGCCGTTTTTAGGTTAAAAAGAAGAACCCACCATGCGCGCTGCGCTTATAAAATTATTGCTGCGATTCTTTGCCCGGTTGCCCTTGCGTATGGCGCATGCGCTGGGCGCGATTATTGGCACATGGTTGGTGTTTATGCCGAATAAATTACGCGCCATCACACGCATCAATATCGCGCTGTGTTTTCCCACCATGGGTGAGCAGGAGCGCAAGCGTTTGCTGCACCGCAGCTTGATCGAAACCGGCAAGACCCTGACAGAGATGGGCGCCTTATGGCTTTGGCCAGGAGACAAGATGCTGGCGTTAGTCTCCCGAGTCAGTGGTGAGCATCTGGTGAAAGAAGCGCTCGCACAGGGTAAGGGCATGATTCTGGCGGCGCCGCATCTGGGTGCGTGGGAAGTGGTAGGGTTGTATTGTTCGGCTCATTATCCCATCACCAGCCTGTATCGCCCGCCGCGCATGAGCGCGCTGGACAACATGATGCGCGCCGCCCGGCAACGCCTCGGCGCAACGCTGGTGCCTACCGATGCGGGAGGCATTCGCGCCTTGTATCGCGCGCTGGAAAAGGGTGAAATGGTGGGCATTTTGCCCGATCAGGAGCCGGGCGCGGGCGCGGGAGTTTTCGCCCCGCTGTTTGGCGTGCCCGCGTACACCATGGTGTTGGTGGCGCGTTTGGCGCTAAAAACCAAAGCGCCGGTAATTTTTGCCTATGCGGAACGCTTACCCCTCAGTTCAGGTTATCATCTGCATTTCCTGCGCGCACCACCTGCTCTTCATGAAGGCTCTGTAGAAGATTCCACGCGTGCAGTGAATGCCATGGTGGAAGAGTGCGTGCGCGCCTTGCCAGATCAATATCAATGGAGTTACAAGCGGTTTCGCAGCCGACCAACGGGGGAAAAACGCTTGTATTAAACGGGAGCAGATTATTTATGGCAGAAAATTCTTTAACAACACAAGAAAAGTGGGACGCGCTTTACCGCGATTCAGAAACGCCACCTGATGTAGCTGAGGTGCTACGCGAAAATGCGCACCTGTTACCGGCCTCGGGCAAGGCGCTGGATTTTGCATGCGGCCTGGGAGCCAACGCACTGTTTCTCGCCGCGCAAGGTTTGGAAACGCATGCGTGGGATATTTCACCCGTGGCCATTACCCGGCTAACAGAGAACGCCAGCACGCGTGGATTGACACTGCATGGCGATGCGCGTGATCTGGCAGCCCAGCCACCGTTGCCCGCGAGCTTTGATGTGATAGTGTCGTGCCACTTTCTGGAGCGGCCACTCAACCCGCACTTAATGGCCGCATTACGACCGGGTGGATTATTATTTTATCAGACCTTTACCCTGGAACGTGTCGATGATTCCGGCCCGAAAAATGCCGAATATCGCCTGGCAGTGAATGAACTGCTCACTCTGTTTCCCAGTCTACGCGTGTTGGTTTACCGCGAAGAGGGTTTAGTGGGCGATGTGCAGTGCGGGTTTCGTAACAAGGCGATGCTGGTGGCGCAGAAGGTGGGCTAAAGTGCAGACGCAATGAATTGGGGTGATTCTAGTGCGATAAAAGGTCATACTGGGGCTTTCCTCTGGGACTAATGTCGGGCATAATGTCCGAAAACTAACCCGGCGAGGCGCCAGATATGCTGCAGAACAACCCCTTGGACTTGCTTAGACAGGCTCGAACCCGCTATAGCCAAGGCGAACTTGCATCCCTGCTTGAGGTTGATGTACGCACTATTCGTAGATGGGAGGTTCGAGATAACAATCCCCCTCCTTATCTTGCTGACGCGATCCGTCAGCGTATATTGCCCTTGGTGTCAGTTGAACCCACGAAGAATTACCATTTCACCTTCATTGACCTGTTCGCAGGCATTGGTGGTATCCGGTTAGGTTTTGAAGCGCATGGCGGTCACTGCGTGTTTACCAGCGAATGGAACACCTTTGCGCAGAAGACCTATCTAGCCAACTTCCCTCAGGATGATGCCCATCTTCTGGCGGGTGACATCACTGCTGTTGATGCCGAGGATATCCCTGACCATGACCTGTTGCTGGCGGGCTTTCCCTGCCAGCCGTTCAGCATTGCAGGTGTTTCCAAAAAGAATGCGCTTGGCCGTCCGCACGGTTTTGAATGTACGACCCAAGGCACCCTGTTTTTTGATGTGGCCCGTATTATTGCCACCAAACGCCCCAAGGCATTTCTGCTGGAAAACGTCAAGAACCTGCTTTCGCACGACAAGGGAAATACCTTCCGTGTAATTCTCCAGACACTGCGTGATGAGCTGGGATACGACGTGCATTACAAGGTCATTGATGGTCAGCGCTTTGTGCCACAGCATCGTGAGCGCATCATCATTGTCGGCTTCCGCGAGAAGACAGGGTTTTCATGGGATGATCTGAAACTGCCTGCCGAAGGCCCCCGCCTTTCCAGCATCCTGCACCCACAGGATGGCAGCGAAGTAGCAGAAGAGCCCTACACAACCGGCTCCAAGGCAACGATCAACAGCAAGTACACATTGACTCCAAAGCTATGGGCCTATCTGCAAGCCTACGCCGAGAAGCACCGCGCTGCGGGTAATGGTTTTGGTTTCGGGCTTGTGAATGGTGAAAGCGTTACGCGCACACTCTCGGCTCGCTACTATAAGGACGGTTCGGCCATTCTTGTTTCGCAAGATTCGCACAAACAGCCTCGCCGCCTGACGCCACGCGAGTGTGCACGCCTTATGGGCTTCCCGGACAATTTTAATATTCGGGTATCGGATACGCAGTCTTATCAACAGCTCGGACAGGCAGCAGTTGTGCCAGTGATCAAGGCGGTCGCTGGCATTATGAACCCACACATAATGATGATGGTTTCAGCAAATACACATGGGGAAGCGAATGTCAGCTAGAACTGGCTGGACGCGCCAGCAACTGTTAGTGGCATTCAATCTATATTGCCAAATGCCATTTGGGAAAATACACTTCAGTAACCCAGAGATCATTAAATATGCGGAGCTGATCGGTAGAACACCGTCAGCACTGGCGATGAAGTTGAGCAACATCGCCAGCCTTGATCCGGCAATAACCTCAACGGGACGCAAGGGGTTGGAAGGCGCTTCAGCCGCTGATAAAGCGATGTGGAAAGAAATGCAGGCAGATTGGGAACACTTCGCCATCGAGGCACAGTACGCCGCAACTACTTTTGGAGCTACCACTGAATTTGGAACTGCTACTGACGACATGTCCATGCCGGGTGAGATCGTCGATTACACGGGAAGCAATAAAATAGTTCAGACAACAACTCGTATTGGTCAGATTTTTTTCCGGCGGTCCGTACTTAGTGCTTACAATTATCAGTGCTGCATTACTGGTCTATCCGTACCCAAACTGTTGGTTGCAAGCCACATCATACCTTGGCGTGTTGACGCGGCAAACCGGCTCAATCCTAGAAACGGCCTGTGCTTGTCGATGTTGCATGACAAAGCATTTGATGCCGGGATTATCGCGATAAGGGAAGATATGACTGTCAGTGTTTCCCGGAAACACGCAACCAATGCAGATCATTTTTTCAACTCGGCGTTGTTAGCCTACGATGGTAAGTCGATAGCATTACCAGAAAAATTTTGTCCGTTTTCAGAATTTCTAGCTTACCATCGACAACACATTTTCGAGGCGTAGGGATCAATTATGAATGTGCGATTTGAATATCTTTATCGAGATGCAGGCAATTTCAAAAATTGGGGTGAAGTCGTGTTTTCCAATCCCCGCAACATCAATGTTGACCTTGTTGCGGCAATGGCAGAAAAAGTTCTTATCGACCACGCCTACTTTGTAGCATCCAAGGCCGACGTTCCTGATCTGCACTTTGCGAAACATGATGAGGAGCTCGACCACGGTTGGCACGAAGTTCATGCTTTCCAATTCACGGATGACGCGCCGAACGATGTGCAAGGACGAGATATCGAAGGATTCATCGAATCGCTTCAGTGCGCGTCGCGGGTATAAAGAACAGAACAGGATTGTATCGAATTTGTGTCACGCTTCATCCTCGACAGTATTGGCGTTGTTGTTGAAACGACCGAAGAGACATACCTTGATGAAATGCTCACCAAGTTCAATGGCGGTTTCCCAACAACAAGGCTGTTTTCCTCTTATGCACGCTCTACGCTGAAGGACATTGAGCCTCAGGATGGGCCTGACGATGTGCTGATGGCGTGGATGGAGCGGGAAGAAATTCTGTTCCGCACGCTTGAACGGCACATGCTGGCAGATCGTCTTGTAAAAGGGTTTGATGGAGATGTGGACAGCTTTATCTCTTTGTCCCTTTCTGTTCAGAACCGCCGGAAGAGCCGTGTTGGCCTTGCACTGTATAACCATCTTGAAGAGCTGTTTACCGGGTGTGGAGTTCGTTACTCGCGCACAGCGGTAACAGAAAACAGATCAAAGCCTGATTTTATTTTTCCCGGACAGGCGGAATATCATGATCCATTATTCAATCCCCTGAACCTCACTATGCTTGGCGTGAAGTCCACCTGCAAGGACCGCTGGCGACAGGTACTGGCTGAAGCTGACCGCATTGAAAAAAAGCATCTCCTGACCCTGGAGGCGGCGATCAGTAATAACCAGACCGATGAAATGAAGGCTAAAAATCTCCAACTGGTTTTGCCTCGCCGATTGCACTCGACGTATTCGGATACACAACAGGCATGGCTTATGGATTTGGCTTCGTTCACTGCCTTGATAGCTGAGCGGCAAAGTGTATAGGCATAAAAAATTTATTTCCGCCAGAACGCCGGGCTGAGTATCACTAACAGCGTAAACACTTCCAGCCGGCCCAGCAGCATGGCGAAGCTGAGAATCCAGATGCCGGTGTCGCTTACTGCGACGAAGGTGGTGGCAACCACGCCCAGGCCGGGGCCGCCGAGGTTCAGGCAGGTGGCGACGCCGGAAAATGCCGCTACCATGTCCAGTCCGGTTGCCATCAGTGCCAGTGATAATACGACGAAGCTGGTGATGTACAGGGCAGAAAATCCCCATACCGCTTCCACGACCCGATCAGGCAATGAACGCTCGCCGATTTTTACCGGAATAATCGCGTTGGGATGTATCAGGCGTTTGATTTCACGCAGGCCTTGCTTGTAGAGCAGCAGGATGCGCACGACTTTCATACCGCCTGCCGTGGATCCAGCGCAGCCGCCAATAAAGCCGATGGTGATTAACAGCGGTGGCAGGAACAAGGGCCACACGGAAAAATCAGCGGTGAGAAATCCGGTGCTGGTGATCATGGTAACGACCTGAAATGCGCCGTAACGTAGCGCGTCCCAGAAATTCGGGTAACGTCCTGTAATCAATAACACCGCCGTGGTGATGGCAATAACAGCCGCGACAATGGTAAAAAATCCGCGCACTTCTGCGTCATGCCAATAGAGCTTTATATCAAGCTGTCGCCACGCCATAAAGTGAATAGCAAAATTAATGCTGCCCAATAACATGAAGACCATGGCGATGATGTCAATCACGGCATTGTTGAAATGACCCATGCTGGCATCGTGCGTGGAAAAACCGCCGGTGGAAACGGTGGCAAAACTGTGGCCAATCGCATCGAACAGGCTCATGCCTGCCAACCAATAGGCGGCTGCGCAAGCGATGGTGAGTCCCAGGTAGATATACCATAAGGCACGTGCTGTTTCGGTGATGCGGGGCGTGAGTTTAGTGTCTTTCATCGGGCCGGGGGTTTCAGCACGATAGAGCTGCATGCCACCAATGCCGAGCATGGGGAAAATCGCCACGGCTAACACGACGATTCCCATGCCGCCGAGGAATTGCAATTGTTGCCGATAATACAAAATGGATTGCGGCAACTGATCCAGGCCGACGATGACCGTGGCGCCGGTAGTAGTAAAACCGGATACGGATTCAAACACCGCCCTGGTAAAGGACATGTGCGGATGTTCCGCCAGCATAAAAGGCAGGGCGCTGACCATGCTCAATGCGGTCCAGAACAATACCACCACCACGAAACCATCACGCAGGCGCAATTCTTTATGGTAGGTGCGTGCAGGCAGCCAGCAAAACAGGCCAGCAAGAAAGGTTAGTGCAAAAGCCATAAAAAATGCGTTTTGTGTGTTGTCGGCATACCAGTAAGAAACACCTACGGGCGGCAACATGGTAACGCTGAACAGCATCAGCAGTAAACCAAGAATGCGTTGGATGGCGGTAAGTTGCATTTGCAGGAGAGGGTCTCGGTCGCCGTTTTAAGTTTAAAGAAATGTTGCGCTGACCTGAAACAAGCGCTCCACGTCTCTGATGCGGCTTCTGTCGACCAGGAACAGAATCACATGATCTTCCGCTTCGATTACTGTGTCATGATGCGCAATAAGCACCTCGTCATGACGCACAATCGCGCCGATGTTGGTACCGGGCGGTAATTTAATGTCTTGAATGGCGCGGCCTACAACTTTGGAAGACTTGCGGTCACCGTGTGCGATAGCCTCGATGGCTTCCGCCGCGCCACGCCGCAACGAATGCACCACGGCCACGTCGCCGCGCCGCACATGGGCGAGCAGACTGCCAATCATGGCTTGATGGGGCGATATGGCGATATCAATCGTGCCACTTTCTACCAGATCAACATAAGCCGAGCGGTTAATCAACGCCATTACTTTGCGCGCACCCAGACGTTTGGCGAGCATGCCAGAGAGAATGTTGTCTTCATCGTCATTGGTGAGCGCACAAAATACGTCAGTAGCTTCAATATTTTCTTCCTTCAATAAATCTTCGTCAGTAGCATCACCCAGCAATACCGTGGCTTTTTTTAGTTCTTCTGACAGAAGCCGGGCGCGTTGCGGATTGTGTTCAATGACCTTAACCTGATAATCATTTTCCAGGGCTTTGGCGAGGCGTTTGCCGATGTTGCCGCCGCCGGCGATCATGATGCGTTTGAAGGGCTGATCGAGGCGACGCAGTTCACCCATCACCGCGCGGATGTCTTTTTTCGCGGCGATGAAAAATACTTCATCGTCGACCTCAATGACAGTATTCCCTTCGGGAATGATCGGCTTATCACGGCGAAAAATTGCGGCAACGCGCGTCTGGATGCCGGGCATATGTTCGCGCAGCGCGCGTAGCTCCCGTCCCAGCAAAAGGCCGCCGTAATGAACGCGCACGGCGACCAGGCGTACTTTGCCATGCGCAAAGTCCAGCACTTGCAATGCGCCAGGGTATTCAATGAGCCGTTGGATATAATCTGTGACGGCTTGGTCGGGGCTGATCAGTACGTTTACTGGAAAAGCCCCTTCCTTGAATAGCTGAGGAAAATTCAGGTATTCGGTGGAGCGTACGCGTGCGATTTTGGTGGGCGTGTGGAACAGCACATGTGCGATCTGGCACGCTACCATATTGGTCTCGTCACTGTTGGTGACGGCCAGGATCATGTCGGCATCTTCCGCGCCAGCGCTTTTCAGCACTTCTGGATGGGAGGCCTGGCCGCAGATGGTGCGCAAGTCGAGACGATCCTGCAAATTTTGCAGGCATTCCATGTCGGTGTCGATCACGGTGATGTCATTGGCCTCGCTGACCAGATTAGCGGCCACTGAAGAACCCACTTGTCCGGCGCCAAGGATAATTATTTTCATTTTAGATGATCCTTTAGATCATGGCCTGATAAGGGAGCCTGTGATTAAGTCTGGTGATTGAATCAGGACTTCATCCGATGCGCTGGCGCAGAATTTTATCACTGATCGAGTGTTTCAGGTACGCCCCCTACATTAATTCCCAGGGCGCGCATTTTTCGGTATAAATGGGTGCGTTCCATGCCTGCCAATTTAGCGACCTTGCTGATATTGCCCCCCGTCTCCAGTAGCTGATATTCCAGGTAGGCTTTTTCGAACTGGTCACGCGCCTCTCTCAGCGGTAAATCAAAAGCCCGTGGGGAGAGCGAAGCGAGGGGGGCGAAGCCGGTCCGCGTTGGGCTATACCGTTCGGCACTGTCACCCAAGGCGGTTTCCACTTCTGCCACGCCGACCTCCGCATCGCTGCCCAAAATCAATAGACGCTGAACCAAATTCTTGATTTCTCTTATATTTCCGGGCCAAGCATGATTGCGTAAACGGTTTTGCGCCGCCAGGGAAAAATTACGGTAGGGCAAATTTTCCTGCCGTACAAAAATATCCGTATAGTAGCTAATCAAGTCCGGCACATCTTCGCAATGTTCCCGCAAGGAAGGTATGCGTAATGGTAACACGTTAAGCTGGTAATAGAGGTCTTCACGGAAGCGTTTGGCCTGGACTTCCACAGCCAGATCATGGCGGGTGGCGGCGATAATGCGCGCATCCAGCTTGACGGGTTCATTGCCATCCATTCTTAAAAAAGAACCGTTGCGCAGGGCGCGCGCCAAGCGTCCCTGCACGGATGAATCCATATCGCCAACTTCATCCAGAAATAGCGTGCCGCCATTGGCCTGCTCTAGCTGTCCGTAGTGAATTTTACCGTCTTTTTCGCCACCAAAAAAATTGAGGGCGCTGTGATTAAGGGCGCTGGGATGGGTGGCATTGGGGTTGTCGCCCCCGCCTTTATTGTGAGAGGTATGGTTAACGGCCATGCTGACATCAATAAAAGAATTGTGGCGTCGTGGGCTACAGTTATGCAAGTAACGGGCGAATAATTTTTTACCGGCTCCCGCCTCGCCAGCAATCAATACGGGAGCTTCATGTTGCGCGATCTTTTTTACCTGTTCGCGTAATGCCTGCATTACTATACTGCGGCCGATAGGCTCCTCAAGCGTAACGCCATGGGCGCGCAGGCCGAGATTTTCGCGCTGCAACTTGTCGGCCTCAAGCGCACGTTTTACGGTAACCAGCAGTTTGGCCATCGACAAAGGTTTTTCCAGAAAATCGTAAGCGCCCAGCCGGGTTGCTTCGACGGCAGTTTCCACCGTCGCATGACCAGACATCATGATGACGGGGGACATGACCCCACCTTCATTGGCCCATTCTTTCAAAAGCGAAATACCATCAATGTCGGGCATCCAGATATCGAGCAATATTAAATCAGGACGCCGTTCACGCCGTGCGCGCTGTGCCGCCGCACCGTTTTCTGCAGTGGACACCTTGTATCCCTCGTCTTGCAGAATTTCCTTGATCAGCTCGCGTATATCACGCTCATCGTCTACAACAAGAATGTAAGCGGTGTTCATGTGCGGTTGCTCCGTAAGCCGTTAAAAATTGTAAAGTTCTTATTCGGGTGCTGAGCTATCGGTTGCCGACGCAGGCATCGTGCCCAAGCTGTGTGACAGCGGCAAGCGCACGCTCACACAGGCGCCCCCCTCAGGATTATTTTCCGCTTTCACTACACCCCCATGCTCTTCCACAATCTTTTTTACAATGGCCAAGCCTAATCCGCTACCCTTGGATTTTCGGGTGACGCCGGGTTCGAAAAGTGTGCCAAGTATATCGATCGGAATGCCTGGCCCATTATCGCGGACAGTAAGTTCTATGCCGTTAAAGTCGGTATCATGTACCCAGCGCGTGGTAATAATAATACAGCATCCCGCGTTTTCGTGTAGAGCGTCAAGGGCGTTTTTCAATAAATTATGCAGCAATTGGCGAAAGCGCCCTGTGTCCGCTTCAATAGTGGGTAGTTGCTGGTCCAGCTCGGTGAGTAACTGAATTTTCGGGTCATGACCACGGTACAGATCCAGCACATCTTCGATTAAAATATTAATGTTCAGCGGCTGCAGCACCAATTTTGGCGCACGCGCATAATCTGAAAAAGCTTTTACCATTTCTTTCATGGCGCCCACTTGCTGAATAATGGTATGCGTGGCCCGGTCCAGCACATGGGCATCTTCTTCGTTGCCGGTGTAAGCCACAATAGTGTCCAGATATTTATACCGCAAACGCTCGGCAGAGAGCTGGATGGGCGTCAGTGGATTCTTGATTTCATGAGCCAGGCGCCGCGCCACTTCGCCCCAGGCGGCATCTCGTTGCGCTTGAATGAGCGCGGTAATGTCATCAAATACGGTTACATAACCACTGTCGATATGTTCGGTATCGGGTTCGGGCGGTTGCCCGTGTTGTACAGAGGGCCCGTGTTGCACAGGGTGCCCATTTTCAATGTGGGGCAGAGGCGCGCCACGACACATCAGAATTTGTCGGCCGCCGCTGCCAAACAGTGCTACTTCTTCGCGCCATTCCTGTGGGGTGCCGGACAAGTGTGGCAAAAGCGCGTCAGCAAAAACCCGCAGTGGAGGATAATCGTCCCTGATCTGGCGCAAAGTCTTGCCGATGTGCCGGGTGATGTCGCTGCCCAGAATCTGATTCGCCGCGAGGTTCGCAGTACGTAATACCTGCCGCGCATCGAAAGTGAGTACACCCGATGATAATCGCACCAGCACGGCCTCCAGATAGGCGCGCTGTTGTTCTGCCTGTTGATGGCTGAGTTGCGCCTCATCACGCGCCAGCGCGATTTTTTTTGTCATATCATTGAAAGATGTGACGAGAAAACTTAACTCATCATGGGCAGGTAATGAGGGCAGTTGCTGGTCATAATTTCCGGCGGCGACGGCGCGGGTGCCAATCGCCAGAACACGCACCGGCTCAGTCAGGCGGCGCGCTGAAAACAGCGCTGCCCACACGGCCATCAGCAGGCTGAGCAGCATGACCAGTGAAAGCGTCAGCGTAAAACTGAATTTAAGTGGTTCGCGTAAATAATCCAATTCCTGATATTTTGCATACGCGGTTTGCACGCCTTCGGCGAGTGTATTCATATTGCTGGCGACCGGAAACAGCGCCTGAAGTGCTTGGGATGCATCGCTGAGGGTGGTGCCGTGCACATTAACAATCACGCGTACATAGAGCCCGGTGTCACGGATTGGATCAAGCCCTACATGTGTCAACCCTTGCCGCAGACTTAATAATATCGATTCGCTGGGTTGCAGGGGCACAATCAAGGTAGGGTCATCGCTGCTGAACACAATCACTTGTCCATGCGTGGTCATTAAGGTTAAATCCGATGCCCCGCTGCGATAGCGCAAGGCATCCATGCTGGCAAGGGCCTGGGTGGGAGAGAGGCCTTCCAGCTCGCGCGCCATCAGCTCGGTTTGCCGTAACAGATCACGCATGCGGCCATCCAGGGCGATGCGGCTTAGCTCAAGAGAATCCGTGAGTGCTTTTTCAGTGCGCACGTCAAACCAGCTATCAATGCCGCGTTGTAAAAAATCTACCGAGAAGTAATACACTAACGATACCGGCACCACCGACAGAATCACGAATATTGTTACCAGCCGTACGGTGAGACGTGAGCCTACCACCCCTTCACGGTATTGGCGCCGCAGGCGCTGCAGATTGACGGTAATTAAGCCTACCAGCACCACTAATTCGAGTAGATTGAGAATCAGAAGAAAAGAATAAAGCTGACCAAACTGCGCGGAGTTTTGGGTGGCGCTGCTCATCAAATAGAGCGATACCAGCAATAGGAAAAATAACGTAATAACCGGGGTAATGCCGGCGCTCAGTCGTCTTAAGGCGCGAGTGACCATATATGCCACTCGCTGCTCAGGCGCCAGCCTGGGGAAATGTAAGCCAATACACGAATTGGCACGGGTAATGTTTCAAGATCAAGTTTGGTGCGTAACCGCACAAAGTATTGTTCGTTGGGCAACAGTAACTGTGCATCGAGCATCGGAAAATTTTCAATAACGCTGAGGTGGTCGAGCGCTGTTTTTAATGTGGGAAAACTGGTGTGAACCCCGGTGTTGAGGTTTTTAACCAGGTATTGCTGGGTGAGTGCATGATAAGAAAGTTGATAGCTCTGCCCAATGCTGGCGATTTTTTCTGCCCACAAATATTCCCGCTGACGGAGCACTTCGATGTTTAAGGTGATCGTCAGTGGTATGCCTTTTTGCAGCGCGCCGAGCGCTTCTTCACTGAGTTGATAAGAGAGGCGCGTATTCAGGCGGTACACTTTATCAACCAGTGTGGTTTCCGCGCCACGCACTATGAACTCGCCGTCGGATTCCTCCGCCCAGGCAAGGCCAAAATATAAAAAGCATACCAAAAATAATATTAATGGCATTATTTTATGGTGGGCATATACTGAATCGGGATGCCATTTTTTCATGGTCTCAGTAATCAACACGTAGCGGAAGCGCTACCCTTCATTCCATTATTCTTTTATTAACCGTGCGTAATAGAACCCATCCATGGCATCTTCGCCCGGTAACACCTGTCGCCCCACTTCCATGGGGTGGCCCCACTCGGCAATGATAGGCTGTTCATGCGCGTCAGGGTGATTTGCCAGAAACCGCATAATTTGTTGCTGGTTTTCTTGAGGCAGGATAGAACAAGTGACGTATAAAAGCATCCCCCCTCCCTCTTTTGCTGGGCGCAGTAATGGCCATAGCGCCTCAAGAATGCGTGCCTGCTGTTCTGCCAATGCCATAATGTCTTCGGCGCGACGCAGGGTTTTGATGTCGGCGTGGCGGCGTATCACACCGGTGGCGGAGCATGGTGCGTCCAGCAAAATACTGTCAAATGGAATACCGTCCCACCAAGTGGTGGGAGTGGCCGCGTCGCCTTGCTGCACGCGGGCAGATCCATCTATATCCAGGCCCAGGCGTTGCAGCGTTTCACCTATGCGCTTCAGGCGTTGGCCATCGTTATCCAGCGCGATGAGTGCAATGTCGGGTTGAGACTCCAGAATATGCGCGGTTTTTCCGCCAGGGGCGGAGCAAGCATCCAGTAGCCGTTGCCCAGGCTGCGCCTTAATTAATGGTGCAGCCAGTTGCGCGGCGGCGTCTTGCACCGATACCCAGCCGTCCCTGAAACCGGGCAGGTGTTCCACATCAATCGGTTGCGCCAGAGTAATGCCATGCGACGTGTGCGGCGCGGCGTGGGCTGCAATGTCCGCCGCTTGCAATGCCTGCAAATACGCAGCGCGATCCATGTGCCGCGCATTCACGCGCAATGTCATGGGGGGATGTTGGTTGTTGGCGGTGAGAATGGCTTGCCAGCATAAGGGTTGGGCATTCTTGATGGCGTTAAGTAGCCACGCAGGATGAGCGTATGCGGCTGCGTCATCACGATCAACTTCCGTGGCGATGCGCTGCGCATCGCGCACATAACCGCGCAGCACGGCATTGATCAGACCGCTCGCCCATGCTTTGTTCAAAGCTTTAACGGCTGACACCGTTTCAGTCACGGCCGCATGATCAGGCGTGCGCATATAAATCAGTTGATACAGGCCCAGCAACAGCAGGGCATGGATGTCGGCATCGCGCGCCTTGAGTGGTTTGCGCATCAGGTGTTGTAATATGGCGGTTAACCGGGGCTGCCAGCGCAGCACACCGTAGCACATCTCCTGCAGCAGCGCGCGTTCGCTTGCCTGTTTGTCAGAAGGGGGGATTTGTGCCAGGTATTGCGGCAGCACTGCGCTTAACGAGCGTCGTTCAAACAAAACCTGTACCAGCGCTTCAGCGGCGAGTGCGCGGGTACTCATGTAAGTGTCGGGTACAGTGACAGCAGCGTGCGATTGGCATTCAGGAAATCCGCTACCGCCATAGGGCGTCCTCCGGGTAATTGTAGTTGCAGCAAGCGCAACACGCCATTACCCGTGGCCACGTCAATGCCTTCGCGGTGCGCGGCGATTATTGTGCCCGGCGGTTGTGTCGGCGAAGTATTAATTGCGCAGGCTGCTAAAATGAGTAGCGGCGACCCATTACCTAATTGCGCACGCGCCGTGGGTTTAGGGCTGAAGGCGCGCACCTTGCGCTCGATATCAATGGCGGATTGTTGCCAATCTATGTGCGTTTCGGCCTTGTCGATTTTGGCGGCGTAACATGCCAGTGCGTTGTCCTGAGCGATGGGTTGTGCTGTGCCCGCGTCGAGTTCCTCCAGCACCGGCAGCAACGCGTGCGCGCCCAGAGACGCCAGGCGATCATGCAGCGTCAGCGTGGTGTCGTCGGGTAATATCGGGCACGTCACCTTGGCCAGCATCGCTCCCGTGTCCAGTCCTGCGTCCATCTGCATGATCGTCACACCCGTTTCGCTGTCACCCGCCAATATCGCGCGGTGTATCGGCGCGGCACCGCGCCAGCGTGGCAGCAGCGACGCGTGAATATTCACGCAACCCAAACGCGGCGCGGCCAGCACCGCAGGTGGCAGCAACAAGCCATACGCCGCCACCACCATCACATCCGCCTGCAAGGCGCGCAATTCTGCCTGCGCCTCGGGCGACTTCAGGCTGGCAGGTTGATATACTGGAATATCCTGCTGCAATGCCAGTTGTTTAACCGGGCTGGCCTTCAGCGCACGACCGCGTCCGGCGGGACGATCCGGCTGCGTGTACACCGCGCAGACCTGATAGCGTTGTGGTGAGCGCAGCAATGCTTCCAGCGCCGCCACGGCAAAGTCTGGCGTACCGGCGTAAATGATTTTTAGAATGTTACTCACACGGGGGCTTATAAGGTTTGACGACGCTGTTTTTCAAGCTTTTTGCGGATACGCTGCCGTTTCATTTCCGAGAGGTAATCCACAAACAGCTTGCCTTCGAGATGATCAATTTCGTGCTGTATACATACCGCCATAACGTCATCCACCTCCATGTCGAGCGGTTTGCCATCACGCCCCAGCGCCTTCACGCGAATCCGCTGAGCGCGTTCCACCGGCTCAAAAATGCCCGGCACCGACAAGCAGCCTTCTTCCATGGTTTCGATGCCGTCTTTGCGTATTATTTCAGGGTTAATCAGGCATAAAGGTGTTTGGCGATTTTCTGAAATATCTATAACAATCAATCTTTTGAATACATTCACCTGCGGCGCCGCCAAACCGATGCCCGGTGCCTGATACATGGTTTCGAGCATATCATCCACCAGCTTGCAGATGGCGTCATCCACCCGTGGAATCGGCAGGGATTTGCCCCGCAAGCGCGGGTCAGGGTAATGCAAAATTGAAAGAATAGCCATGGCAAAAAAATCCGTTGTTAACTTAATCGATTCACCGTCCGATATAGAAAGTGAGATTATCAGTAGGGGCAGCCCCACTGGTTAATGAACATTATAATCCTAAAAACGGTTGTCCCCGCTATGGTTTCATGCGGATTTCAGGCGCCGTTTTCAGAATAACGGATTGGGTAATGGACTTGGCGCCCCGCGCAAGTGATGGTTCGGACACCACATTCAAAAGGACAGCTATGTTTACTATAAAGACATTTTCAGGTGCCGTGCTGGCGTTGGCGATGGGCGTAATGGGCGTCATAACCGCTCCAGCCGCACGCGCAGAGACGGTGGCGCTCAACCCCGATCACCCTGACCGCCATACGGTAGTCAGGGGCGATACGCTGTGGGGAATTTCATCGCGATTTTTACGCGATCCCTGGCAGTGGCAAGAGGTGTGGCGGATTAACCCCGACATTCAGAATCCGCACCGCATCTACCCCGGCGATGTCGTATTTTTAACGATGCAGGACGGCCAGCCGGTGTTGCAGGTGGAGCCGGGGCCAGCGCATCCGCGTAACAGCAGCCCAGCCAGCGAATCTGTATTGGCACAGTCTTCTGCCGCGCATGCCACCGTTACACCCACGGGCTTGCGGGTGGTGAAGCTGTCACCCCAGGTGCGCATGGCCGGGCTTGATTTAGCCATTCCCACCATTCCCATGGACATCATCAACCCGTTTTTGCTGCGCGCACGGGTGGTGACACAAGAAGAAATGAATGATGCGCCCTACATAGTGTCGCTTGAAGAAGGACGCGTCTCCAGCGGCATGGGCCAAAAGGCCTATGTGCGTAACCTGGCTGATAATGCCGGCATGCAGTTTGGCGTATTTCATCAAACCGTCGCCTATCGCAACCCCGGCGCGAAGAGAGAAGACGTTCTTGGATATGAAGCAATTCAGGTGGCCGAAGCCCGTGTGGATCGTTTTGGCGACCCCGCCACCCTGATGCTCACGGCCTCTTACCGTGAAACCCTGCTCGGTGACCGGTTGCTGCCGATGACCCAGGAAGAAATCAATCCCTTTCTATTGCCGCGCGCCTACGATAAACCCACCCCCGGCAAAATTGTTGCCGTGGTCGATGGCGTCTCCAAAATCGGGCAATATCAAGTGGTGGCGATTAATCTGGGCACGCGTGACGGCGTCGAGCCAGGCCACGTATTCATCGTGAATCAGGCCGGCACCCAGGTAAGAGACGGCGTGCAGCCCGCGCGCAAGGGTAATATTGTTACGCTGCCAGAAGAACGCGCGGGCGTACTGCTGGTATTTCGCCCGTTTGAGCGCGTCAGCTACGCACTGGTGGTCACGGCGGAAAAGGAAATCCGCCAATATGATGCGGTAGTGGCGCCATAAACCTGACAGGCGCCCGGATAAGGCTGAACTTATCTCCACCAACGTACATCTTAGTGGTCAATGACTGAAAAGCCCAATGATGTACCTGACCTTGCCTACTGGCTGGCGTTATTGCATGCGCCAGGCGTTGGCCCCGTCACCTTCCTCGCTTTGCTTGACTATTACACCACGCCGCGCGCCGTGTTTGAAGCCGGGGCTACGCCCGGTAATATCGCCGCCAACAATGGCCTGACGCCGCCGCGTATCGGTGCCGCCACCCTGGCGTATCTGCGTAACCCTGATTGGGACGCAGTCGAAAAAGACCTCGCCTGGCAGGCGCAGCCCGATAACCACATCATCACCCTGCATGACCCCGCCTATCCACCCCTGCTCAGGCAGATTGCCGATGCGCCGCCCCTGTTGTTTGTGCGCGGCAAGCCCGATGTGCTGGCGCGGCCGCAGCTCGCCATGGTGGGGAGCCGTAACCCGTCTGCCGGGGGCAAAGAGATTGCCCATGACTTTGCGCGGCACCTGGCCAGCGCCGGGTTCACCATCACCAGTGGCCTGGCGCTGGGGATTGACGCCGCCAGCCATCAAGGCGCATTGGATGCTGGCGGCGCCACCCTCGCCGTGACCGGCACCGGACTGGATCGCGTCTATCCGGCGCGGCACCGTGATCTGGCGCACCGCATCGCCGAACACGGTGCCCTGGTGTCGGAGTTCCCCCCGGGTACGCCGCCCCTGGCGGAAAATTTTCCCCGGCGCAACCGCATCATCAGCGGCCTGAGCGTGGGCGTGCTGGTGGTGGAAGCCGCGTTGCAAAGCGGCTCCCTGATCACCGCCCGTTTAGCGGGCGATCAGGGGCGCGAAGTGTTCGCCATTCCCGGCTCCATCCACAACCCGCTGGCGCGCGGTTGCCATGCCTTAATCCGCCAGGGTGCCAAATTAGTGGAGAATGTGCGTGATATACTGGAAGAATTAGGCGCTTATAACCTCGGGATACCAGGCGAATCACCCCCGCAGGACACTGATTTTGGGTCTGATGCGGCGGTTGGGTTTGATGATAGCCAGCTGAAATTACTCAGTTTTATGGACTTTTCGCCCGCATCTGTCGATGTTCTGGTAGAACGGAGTGGGTTGACGCCAGAACAGGTTTCCTCCATGCTTTTGGTATTGGAATTGCATAATAGGGTTGAATCGGTGGCCGGTGGGCTTTATATACGGGTTAATAGGAGATCCTGAAATGAAAGAAAATGTGCTGGATATCCTGATGTACCTGTTCGAGAACTATCTTGAAGGCGAGATGGAGTTCACATCCAATCAGGAGGCATTAAAAAAAGAGTTGATCGAAGCCGGTTTTCAATACAGTGAAATCGACAAAGCCTTTGCGTGGCTCGAAGGCATGGCGCGGCTGCGTGAAAATGGCGCGGCGATATTGCTGCCGGTCGGCAATTCCATCCGTGTGTTTACCGATGAAGAAGTTACCAAGCTGGATACAGAATGCCGTGGTTTCCTGCTGTTTCTGGAACAAATCGGCGTGCTGGACCTCACCAACCGGGAACTCGTCATTGATCGCATCATGGCGCTGGAAAGCAGCGATGACATTGATCTTGCCCAACTGAAATGGGTGATCCTGATGGTGCTGTTTAACCAGCCCGGCCAGGAGGCCGCCTTCGCCTGGATGGAAGATCTGGTCTTCGACGAAATCACCCATAGCTTGCATTAATTATGAATACACGCTACAAGGTTGCATCTAAGAAACTGTTCACGATCTCGCTGAAGGGCGCATCGCGGCGTTGGAAGCGGGCTCAAAATGCTCATTTACTCCGTGTAAACTCCGCTTTTTCGCCCGTTTCCGCCTTGCGCTGCATCCCTTGATCGAGATCGTGAACAGTTTCTAAACGCGCCTTGTACGCTTCGGAATTCCTTGATCCATGAAAAACCTGCTGATTGTTGAATCGCCCGCCAAGGCCAAAACCTTGAAGAAATACCTGGGCAAGGATTTTGAAATCCTTGCCTCGTATGGTCATGTGCGCGATTTGCTGCCCAAAGAAGGCGCCGTCGATACCGCGCATGATTTTTCAATGAAATATCAGCTCATCGAAAAAAATGAGAAACATGTAGACGCCATCGTCAAAGCCATGAAAAAGGCAGACGTGCTGTATCTGGCAACCGATCCAGACCGTGAAGGCGAAGCCATTTCCTGGCATCTGTATGAAATTCTCAAGCAAAAGAAACTACTCAAAGACAAGCCGGTGCATCGCGTCGCGTTCTACGAAATCACCAAGCGCGCCGTTAATGCCGCCGTAGAAAATCCGCGCGAATTGTCCATGGAGCTGGTGAATGCCCAGCAGGCGCGGCGCGCGCTGGATTATCTGGTGGGTTTCAACCTGTCACCGCTGTTGTGGAAGAAAATCCGCCGTGGCTTGTCAGCCGGGCGCGTGCAAAGCCCGGCATTGCGCATGATTGTCGAACGCGAAGAAGAAATCGAAAAATTCATTGTACGTGAATACTGGAGCATCGCCGCCAGTCTCACCAAAAAGGCCGAACGCTTCTCGGCCAAGCTAACGCATTATCAAGATAAAAAACTCGAACAGTTCAGTATCACCGACGGCGAGCAGGCCGCACAGGCTCAAGAGGCTTTATTGCGCGCCGCCGCCGGAAAACTGGTGGTCACCAAAGTTGATAAAAAGCAGCGCAAACGTAATCCTTCGCCGCCGTTCACCACCTCTACCCTGCAACAGGAAGCTTCACACAAGCTGGGCTTTACCGCGCAGCGCACCATGCGTCTTGCGCAACAATTGTATGAAGGTATTGACACCGGCAGTGGCGCCGTCGGTTTGATTACCTATATGCGTACCGACTCGGTGAATCTTGCGCAGGACGCCTTGAATGAAATCCGTGAACTGATTGCCGTGCGTTATGGCAAAGATAATGTGCCCGCGCAACCACACGTCTATAAAACCAAATCAAAAAACGCCCAGGAAGCGCATGAAGCGATCCGTCCCACCGCCGCCGAGCGCGTGCCCGAGTCCATCAAAGACAGCCTGAGCGCCGAACAATATAAATTGTATGACCTGATCTGGAAGCGCACCATCGCCTGCCAGATGATTCCCGCCACGCTTGATACCGTCGCCGTCGACATGGCGGCGGGCGAGGGCAACATCTTCCGCGCCAATGGCTCGGTGATTGTTGACCCCGGTTTCATGGCGGTGTATCAGGAAAGCGTGGATGACGTTAAAGACAGTGCCGCAGACGCATCAGGAAAAGGCAGCAGCGACGATGAGCGCCGCTTGCCTGCGTTGCTGGTGGGTGAGAAGGTCGATGTGCTGGGCATTGAGCCAGAACAGCATTTCACCGAGCCACCGCCGCGTTATGGCGAAGCCAGCTTGATCAAGGCACTCGAAGAACGTGGCATTGGTCGCCCGTCCACCTATGCCAGCATTATTTCCACATTGCAGCAGCGCGAATATGTCGAGCTGGACAAACGCCGCTTCAAGCCGACGGATGTAGGGCGCGTCGTCAATAAATTTCTCACCGAATATTTTACGCAATATGTCGACTATGATTTTACCGCGCACCTCGAAGACGAGCTTGATGCTGTATCACGTGGCGAGAAAGAGTGGGTGCCGCTGCTGCGCGAGTTCTGGACGCCTTTCAAGGCGCTGGTCGATAACACCCAGGAAAATGTCGAACGCAAAGACGTTACCCAGGAAGCCATGGATGAAGCTTGCCCCAAGTGTGGCAAGCCTTTGTCGATACGTCTCGGCAGGCGCGGCCGCTTTATTGGTTGCACCACGTATCCCGAATGCGATTACACGCGTAATCTCAGCGAAGAAGCGGGCGAGGAAACCGTACCTGAAGTGGTGGAAGGGCGCACCTGCCCCAAGTGTGATTCAGCACTCATCATGCGCATGGGGCGCTACGGCAAATTCATCGGCTGCAGCACCTACCCCGAATGCAAACACATCGAACCGCTGGAAAAACCCGCCGACACTGGCGTCGACTGCCCGGTGTGTCATAAGGGCACGCTACTCAAGCGCAAATCACGCTACGGCAAAATATTTTATTCCTGCGCCACCTATCCCGACTGCACCTACGCCGTCTGGAACGAGCCAGTGAAAGAACCCTGCCCAAAATGCAACTGGCCGTTGCTCACCATTAAAACCACCAAGCGCCGTGGCACAGAAAAAGTCTGCCCGCAAAAAGAATGCGGTCATGCTGAGCCGTATGCCGTGGAAGACGCGCCAGTTGAGTCGGCGGACGCCAGGTAGCGTGCGCTGTGCGCACGACAGGTTACTGGGTGCAGAGCAATAACATGAGCGCCACCCGCGTGACGCCCGAACCCGCGCTAGAAAATGCCTACTGGCCAGCGCACGCGGAACTCCTGCTGCACAGTTACCAACATTGGACGGGTCGCGTTTTACTCGTGGATGACACCACAGCCCGCGCCTTGTATCACGCCCCCTTCGCCGTGCTCTCGCACGACGCCACGCCCGCCCCATGCTTCACCTACGCCAATCTCGTTGCGCAAACCGTGTTTGAAATGCCTTGGCCTGAAATCATCGGCTTACCCTCACGCTACTCCTCCGAAGCCCTCGCCCAAACCGAACGCGCGCATCTATTGGAGCGTGTCGCAACACAAGGTTATATCGACGACTACAGCGGCGTGCGCATCACCCGCTCCGGAAAACGCTTCCTGATACAACAGGCCACGGTATGGAATCTGCTAGACCGGCAGGGCAAACGGCTTGGTCAAGCCGCGTGCTTTATGCCAGGTTTATAAAATCGTTAGCCGTATTGCGCCCAATGTCGGCGTTGCCTCATGTGATGGCGTTACTGCGCGTTTGCGATAATACCTGAAATAATATGGCAGTTTAAAAAATTCCCTGATCCAAGCCATTGGCTCGTATTGACATGGAGATAGTGATATACCAGACTGGCGTAAAGAAAGGCTCCTGAATTTAGGGCATCTAATTTAAGTTAGGTTTTCACTCACAATTAAGGAGTAAATTCATGGCAGCATTCACAACGCTCTGGAACAACCACCCGAATATCAAGGGTGAGGAGCCGCTGCTCGATAAAGAAGACTATGAAAACCAATGCGCCATAAATCTCTACGCTGCATTTGAGCGTTCAGGTGTTGACATCACAACGTTTCATGGTCAGCTTTCCTGGCAAAAAAGTAAACCGAAATACGCTATCCGCGCCCAGGAAGTTGCCAACTGGTTAGCAACGCCAAACGGTGTTATTGCGGGCAGAGTTCGGAAGTTTTCTGGTAAAGAGATATTCGACAAAATAAAAGGTAAACGCGGCGTCATCTTTTTCCAAAATTACTACGGTCCAGGAAATCAAGGTGATCATATTGATCTCTGGGATGGGCATCGTTTGACCCACCTTCGATCAATAGCGCAAATTTATCTGCGTTTTGGCCCGATCGGCTTTGGTTCGGATTATCGGAAAGCTGAGTCAGTCTGGTTTTGGACGGTGTTATGAGTCGTTTGTTATTCATTATAATCGGCGCTTTGCTATTAGGGATTGTTGGCTTTTTTATTGGCTCCGGCATCTCGCAGTATCAAGTTCGCGTTCTTTTTTATGGGCCGGATCAAGCAGGCGAGTTTATTGATGTATTTCTTATCATTTGGCCTTTGTTATTTATCGCTGGCGGTTTTTTAGGAAACTGGCTTTACCACCGCAACCTAACCCGGCGCTCAAGCGGACGCTCCTAGCGGCACGCCGGTTAGCTCTGCGTTGAGGCTGTAGAAAAACCCAAAATCGAGAAAATCGCCTCATGAAAAATCAACAAATTACGATACCCATTTTCATCGAAAACGGGGTTTTTCTACAGCCTCGTTAGGCATATAAGGAATTTGATGTTTCGATATTTAGTTATGGCAATGCGCACACCACAATTTCAGCTATCTGTTATTGAGGCGCACCAAGCATTCCTGGAGCACCTGAGGCAGAGTGGGAATCTTGAAATGTCAGGGCCATTTACAGATAAAACTGGTGGCGCGTATTTAATTAGGGCTGCAAATTTTGAAGAAGCAAAATCATTGGCTTTTACTGACCCTGTGCATACAACAAAATCATCGGTAGTTACAGTTTACGAATGGAATGCAAAGTGATGGTAATGCCCAATCCGGCGTTCAAGCGGGACGCCCTTTAACTTTACGTTGGACACCATTTTTAATCTATCCAAGGGAATAGCAAGCGTCCGCTGGTGGGTGAATAGTAAAATTTCGTAACGCTGACGCTGTGCCGCTGCATCCCTAACGGGGTGTTGCATGTTATACGCCACATACGGAAACCGACCGTTTTCTGGAGCTTTGATTGAAAGACGATTATGGACTTTGACCAGAAAAAATTATCAAACACATTCAGAAATTTTTTCGCGTCGGAAAAGTCGAGCGGCATTTTGCTCATCATCTGCACGGTTGTTTCGCTTTCGCTTGCCAATTCCATCATCGGCGCAAATTACCTGGGCATTTGGCAAGTACATGTTGGTGGTTTGAGTGTTGAGCATTGGATTAACGATGCGCTGATGGCGGTTTTCTTTTTGCTTATCGGCCTGGAGCTCGAACGCGAGCTTTATAACGGCGAACTCTCGAATTTCAAAAATGCACTCCTTCCTATTTTCGCGGCGCTCGGTGGTATCTGTGTGCCCGCATTGATTCATTTCGGTTTGAATTCGGGAACACCGGCGCAAGCCGGAATCGGGATTCCGATGGCGACCGACATTGCATTTGCGCTGGGTGTTCTCGCGCTTTTGGGCAACCGCGTTCCGGTTTCATTAAAAGTTTTTCTGACCGCGCTCGCCGTGATGGACGACTTGGGTGCGATTATCATTATCGCCGTCTTTTACACGGCGCAGCTTTCAATCGCCTATTTAATGGGCGCACTTGCGGTTTTTGGCCTGCTCATCGTGCTGAACCGTTTTTTTCGCGTGATGTCGCTCGTCCCCTATTTGCTTGGCGGTGTTTTGATGTGGTTTTTGATGCTGAAATCCGGCGTCCACGCAACGATTGCCGGAATTTTGCTGGCGTTTGCGATTCCGTTTTCCGCTAAACAAGACGACGAAAAATCGCCTTCGCACCGGCTTGAACATTTTTTGCATAAGCCTGTCGCTTTTATAATTCTGCCTATTTTCGCGCTGGCGAATACCGGCATCGTCATCGGCTCGGACTGGGCGCAAGATTTAACGAGTACAAATAGCCTGGGCATCATCGGCGGTTTGGTATTGGGCAAACCGTTGGGTATTATGCTTTTGAGCTTCGTCGCCGTTGCTCTCGGTATTTCCCGACTTCCGCCCGATTTGAATTGGCGACACATTTTCGGCGCGGGACTCTTGGGTGGCATCGGTTTTACGATGTCAATTTTTATTACAAATCTGGCGTTTGCCGGAAACTCGGAAATAATAAACGCATCGAAAATGGCAATTTTGCTGGCTTCATTAACGGCAGGAACCATCGGTTTTCTGTGGCTCAAACTTTTCACCAAGCCCACAGAGTAAGCCTGAAACCTCGAGGGCCATAACACCTTGAGAACCTTGAGTGTCAGGCCTTACATTTTGCATCAGTAAAATCCAAATCCATGTCTTTCATCGGTTCAGCCTATCATCATGATGGGGTCAGCAAGCGTGGCGTGCGTGCGAATTGGGCATGGCATGCGATGAAGATCAAGTCGGGTGCTTTCTATCAATGCCGCTCGCATTGTCCTTGCGGGTATTTGGTGCGCACGCGATGCTTGCCATAAAACCCGACAGATCATGTGCTGCACCTTAGGACAGTTTACTTGCTCGCTACACAAGCCACATAAAATCCTTGTCAAGAACGCGTTTATGGTATAATGTCAATTATTATTAGATTTTAGCTTCGGCTATCTGACAATATGTGGGCAATAATGCCCTGCGGTGGGGTTAAAGAAGCGTGTCAGTTTGTGAAGACCCAAGCGTTTTTTAACTCAATAATCTTGTTGATAAAATAGTAGGTAGTTAGTTATGCGTAATGGTACAGTAAAGTGGTTTGATGAGAGCAAAGGTTTTGGTTTTATCTCCCCTCAGGATGGTGGCGATGACGTTTTTGTTCATCACTCCACAATCAGCGGCACCGGTTTCAAGACCCTCGCCCAAGGACAAGCTGTTCGGTTTGAGGCTCAAAAAGGCCCCAAGGGACAGCAAACCACCAAGGTAGAGCCCGCTTAATAGGCGCGTGAAGCGCTGATTCATTAGCGCTTCCTTTAGCTTTTTTGGTAGTTCTCAAACCCCCACCTCTCGGCGGGGGTTTGATTTTTTCTGCCGCTCAATTTTAGCTTGGTCTGTTCAAAGTGGTGTCTATTACTTTACGGGTCAAGTGCGGCGCAAAAAGTTCAATAAACGCGTAAATATATCCCCGTAAATAATTTCCCCGGCGTATCCCGATGCGGGTGGTGCTGGACTCAAATAAATGCCCGGCGTCTATGGCACGTACATTCACGTCGCGTGCTGCATCAAATGCCATTTTTGCCACCAATCCCACGCCCATTCCCAGTTCTACGTAGGTTTTGATCACGTCAGAATCCAGTGCGGTAATCACAAAATTGGGGGTTAAGCCGCGTTCTTCGAAAGCTTTGTTGATTTTTGAGCGTCCCGTGAAGGAGAAATCATAGGTGACTATCGGGTAACGCGCGATGGCTTCCAGTGTCAAGGGTGATTCATCAAGCAGGGGGTGGTTCGGCGGGGTGATGACGCAGCGGTTCCATTGATAGCAGGGCAGGGTGGCGAGGTCGTCGAAAGGTTCCAGTGCTTCGGTGGCGATGGCGAGGTCGGCCATGCCGTTGCGGACGAATTCAGTGACTTGCGCGGGATTACCCTGGTGGATGTGCAGCCGTACCTTGGGGTATTGCTCGCTGAACGCCTTTACCACTGGAGGCAGCGCGTAGCGGGCTTGGGTGTGGGTGGTGGCGATGGAAAGAACGCCGCCGGTTTCATTGGAAAACTCCATGCTTGCTTGCCGGATATTGTCTATGTCGCGTAAAATACGCCCTATCATCGCTAGCACCGCTATGCCGGGCGGGGTGAGACCCGTGAGGCGTTTACTCTTGCGTTCAAAGATCTGCACATTAAGCTCTTCTTCGAGGAGGCGAATTTGTGTGCTGATACCGGGTTGGGCGGTATGCAATTGCCGGGCCGCACTTGAAATGCTGAAATTGCAGCGTACCACTTCATGTATATAGCGTAATTGTTGAATATTCATAGGGCTGAGCCTTCGATATAATATTAGGTTATATTAATAACTAATATCATTATTTTAAATGATAATTATACGCTGTTATAATCTCTCTGCAAGTAGAGTCGATTGATACGGCGAGAGGTTCGGCTGGATGGAATGGGGATACACGGTAGCGGGCCTGGTGGTGGGTTTTGTTGTGGGCCTGACCGGCATGGGTGGTGGGGCGTTGATGACGCCGATACTGATCCTGTTTTTCAACATTTCTCCGGCGCTCGCCATAGGCACGGATTTGCTGTTTGCCTCTATTACCAAGGCCGGTGGCATGGTGGTGCATGGCAGGCGCGGCAACATCGAGTGGAAGGTCGTCAGGTTGATGGCGATGGGCAGCATTCCGGCGGCGGCGATTACCGTGCTGGTGCTACAGCAGTACAGTTATTCGGGCGATACTAAAAAATTATTGACCACGGCGTTGGGGGTTGCTTTGCTGCTGACCGCGCCGGTGGTGCTGTTCAAAGGCTATCTGGCGAATTTTGCCCACACCCGATTGAAGCTGGGGGCTTTTGTTCATTGGCGACCCGCAGTGACAGTGGCGGTGGGTGCCGGGCTGGGTATATTGGTAACCCTGTCTTCGGTGGGGGCTGGGGTGCTGGGTACCATGATATTATTTTTTCTGTATCCCCACATGACGGCGGTACGGGTTGTGGGGACTGACATTGCCCATGCGGTGCCGCTCACGGCGGTGGCGGGGTTGGGGCATCTGCAGATGGGTAATGTGGATTTTGCATTGCTGGGAAGTTTGTTGGTCGGCTCATTGCCAGGTATTTATGTCGGCAGCCATTTGAGCAGCCGTGTTCCTGAAAAAGTGTTGCGGCCCATTTTAGGTACATTGCTGTTATTATTTGGTGCCAAGTTTGCTTTTTCTTAAATCTTCTGGCGTAATTTTTTGGTAGGCAGTTTTTTTGCCCGCGAAGTAGGGAGAATAAATCATGATTAACACAGAACGTCTGGTGAATGAAGAAGAAATTGGCCGCTATGATGATGCGGTGCAGTCTTATCTGAACTTGCAGATTGATCCTGATCGCTTCATGTCGATTCGCCTGCAACATGGCGTATATGGCCAACGCCAGGACGGTGTAAACATGATGCGCGTCAAGATTCCGGGCGGCAACATGAACGCTGGGCAGTTGGTTGCGATTGCTGATGTCATGGAAAAATACGTGGATCATCCGGTGGTGCATATTACTACGCGCCAGGACTTTCAGATTCATTACGTGCCGCTTGAACACACGCCAGCAGCGATGCGTCGCCTGGCGGACGCCGGGTTGACGACGCGCGAGGCGTGCGGCAACACGGTGCGCAATATTACTGCGTGCCCGCTGGCGGGCGTGTGTCCGCGTGAGCATGTTGATATTACGCCGTTGATGGAAGGCGCAGCAACGCACTTTCTGCGTCATCCGCTCACGCAGCATTTGCCGCGCAAATTCAAAATGAGTTTTTCTGGCTGCGAGGCGGATTGCGCGCAAGGCATGATGCACGATCTGGGCGTGGTCGCGGTGCAAAAAAATGGCCGTTACGGCTTCAAAGTGTTGGCTGGCGGGGGTCTGGGCCACAAGCCGCGTGAAGCAATCACGGTTGATGAGTTTGTTGAAGAGCGCGATTTACTGGCCAGTATTGAGGCGGTTGTGTCGTTGCACCACCGTTATTCTGACCGCAAGCGGCGCGCCAAGGCGCGGATTAAATTTCTCGTGGAAAAATTTGGCGCGCAAGGTTTTATTGATAAATATAAAGACGAGTTTGCCCGTACTAAAGTGGCGTTGGCCGATAAGCCGCATCCCGTGGGTGTATGGAGTGGCGGTAAGCCCGGCCCCGATTGCGGTATGGGCGCGCCGCGCCAAACCCTGGCGCAGAAGCAGCCGGGGTTGTTTGTGGTGCCGATCAGTATCCCGATTGGTGACATCACGCAGGCGCAATTGCGCGGTATTGCCGCGCTGATGAACGATACGGGCATCACGGATATTCGTACCACACAGGATCAGAATTTGATGCTGGTAAATGTGCCACAGGCACAGTTGACGGCGGTGCGCACTGCGTTGGCTGCACTAGGTTTGGGTGAGCCGAAAGCAGGTGATGATGTGGTGGCGTGCCCCGGCACATCGACGTGCCGTTTGGGCATTACGTCGAGCAAGATCATCGGCACTAAAATCAGCGGCGGCGCGGCAGACTTGCGGATCCGTGCCAGCGGTTGCCATAACGGTTGCGCGCAACCCGAAACCGGCGACATCGGCATTTACGGCGAAGGCAATCGCCTGCATGGCAAGCTGGTGCCGCACTATCAAATGTATTTTGGCGGCGACGGCCGTGCTAATGGCGGGTTGGCGCTTAAAGGCCCCTCTGTTCCCGCCGCGCGCGTGGAAGCAGCGATTGCGCGTGTGCAAGACACCTATGCGCAAGATCGTCAGGACAGCGAAACTTTTTTCAACTGGACGCGCCGCCACGGCGCTGCTTATTTCAAGGAATTGCTGCAGGATATTACTCACGTCACACCTGAGCAATTGGCGTCGGTAATGAACGACCATGGCGAGACGCAGGACTTTAAAGTGTTGCAACTGGGCGGTGGTGAGTGCGCAGGCGCGGCGCAGGAATTTGTTGCCGCGCATTTTGCCGAAGCTGCGTATGAGCGCGACTGCCGCAACTCATTTGCGGCGCAGCATAAATCTATGGAAGCACTGGAATGTGCCGAAGCGATTGGCCGTCTGGTCGGTGAGTCACTGCTGTTTTCGTCAGGTCGCCCGGCGGTAACCGGGTTGCCGGAGATCGCTGCCATATTAAAAGATTCGTTGTCGCCGCAGGATGCAGCATTGAGCCAACAATTGGCGGGCTTTGCCAGCACCATCACGCAGCTTAAAGAGTCTTTTGATGAGCACGCCTATGCCACGCTGGTGGCCGGGCAGGACGCCTGGATCGCCGAGGCCGCGCGCGCCTGCCTGACGCTGGATCGTCAGCTTAATCTTACTGTGTCGATTACGGCGCCGCCTGTTACCAAGGTGATTCCGAAGGTGGTGGATCTGTCCACCTATGGCTGCCCGTTGCACTACCTGAAGGCGCGCAACGCGTTGCACAACCTGTCAGAGGGCGCTGTGGTAGATTTTCTGCTGGAGTCAGGTGAATCGACCCAGCAAGTGACGTCGAGCCTGGAAAGCGATGGGCATCGTGTGCTGTATAAGGAAGAGCGCGGTAGTACGACGCGTATCACTGTAAAAAAAGCTGCGCGTGCTGCGGCATAAGTTTGTGAGGGTTGGAAAATCATGAGTCTGGACGCATTGTTGCTGCAAAAAATTGACAACACCACAGCGCTGCTGCACAGCATCGCCGCGCAGTATGCACCCGCCACTTTTGCCAACAGCTTTGGCGTGGAAGACATGGTGCTGACGGATTTAATTAGCAAGCACGCGCCGACGATAGGCCTGTTTAGCCTGGATACCGGTCGCCTGCCCGAAGAAACCTACCAGCTCATGCAGCAGACCATGGCGCATTATGGGGCCAAATATGGGATTGGCATACAGGCGTACTTTCCCGAAGCGGCCGCAGTGGAAGGCTATATCCGTGCGCACGGCCCCAATGCTTTTTATGACAGCGTGGAATTGCGCAAGCGCTGCTGCCAGATTCGTAAAGTGGAGCCGTTGAAGCGCGCCTTACAGGGTAAAAAAGCCTGGATCACCGGTCTGCGCCGCGAACAGGCGCCCACGCGTAAGGATCTTGCCGATTCAGAATGGGATGCCGACAATCAGTTGCAGAAGTTTAACCCATTAATTGAATGGACTAATTCTGACGTATGGGCGTATATACGCCACTTTGGCGTGCCCTATAACGCACTGCATGACAAGCACTATCCGAGCATCGGTTGCGCGCCCTGCACCCGCGCCATCAGCGTTGGTGAAGATATCCGCGCGGGTCGTTGGTGGTGGGAAAATCCGGAAAGCAAGGAGTGTGGCTTGCATGCCCGTGATACTGCGGTAAGCAAGAAAACTGCTGCCGCATGAGGTTTTTGCGTATTTTGGTTATGCTCACCCTAACCAAGCGCCCCGGCGATAGTGTAAACTAGCAGCCACAAATTTTGATTCCAAACAGTATTGTGGGTAACGGCGCAAGCAGGCAAACCGCCGCTGCGCCGTTACCCATAATCATTTGGTTACCCATTCATTTAAGCTTGTTGAGGAAATACCATGTCAAAAAAACACCCTGTGATCGCAGTGACCGGCTCGTCCGGCGCGGGCACCACCACCGTAAAAAGAGCCTTTGAGCATATCTTTCGCCGTGAAGATATCAAGCCGGCGATTGTTGAGGGCGACAGCTTTCATCGCTATGACCGTAAATCCATGAAAGAAGCCGTTGAGGCCGCGCGCAAAGAAGGGCGGACCTTGAGCCATTTTGGTGCGGAAGGCAATCTGTTTGACAAGCTTGAAGATCTGTTCCGCGTCTATGGTGAAACTGGCGCGGGTGAAATTCGTTACTACTTGCATAACGAAGCAGAAGCCGCGCCCTATAAGCAGGATGCCGGCACATTTACGCCGTGGCGATCCCTTGAGACGGGCTCTGATCTGTTGTTTTATGAAGGTTTGCATGGCGGGGTGATTGCCGACGGTGTGGATGTGGCGCGCTGGGTGGATCTACTGATTGGCGTAGTGCCCATCGTTAATCTGGAATGGATTCAAAAAATTCACCGTGATACTGCGGAGCGGGGTTATTCCGCAGAAGCCGTCACCGACACGATTTTACGCCGCATGCCAGACTATGTGCAGTTTATCACGCCACAATTTTCGCGCACTGATGTGAATTTTCAGCGCGTTGCCATTGTCGATACCTCAAACCCATTTATTGCGCGTGATATTCCCACGCCGGATGAGAGTTTCATTGTGATTCGCTTCCGCCATCCCGGAATCCATGATTTCCCTTATTATCTGCAAATGATAGACGGTTCATGGATGTCACGCCCCAACACTATCGTGGTGCCAGGCGGCAAGATGGGTTTTGCAATGGAGCTGATTTTACGGCCGATGATTCAGGATTTGATTAAAAACAAGCGTACTGCATAAGATTTTTTGTTTAAAATAAAGGGTCGCATGTATATCATGCGACCCTTTATGCTTTCCCATTAAATATTTTTGGCAGTTGCGGCACTAACAGCACAATACAGGCCAGCGCAATGCCACGCTGTAACCAGATCGCTGTTTCATAGCCCGTCTGGTAATACGTTAACAATACGCCCGCTGCTGCGGCCAGCATCACCGCAAAGGTTTGTTGCGCCGTAGCGCGCATTCCCCACTGTGCGTGCTGTGCAATGGCGACGCCGCAGATCGCGCATAACCACCCCGTCATTGCTCCGGCCAACACATCCAAAGGCCAATGTACCCCCACCACAATCCGTGAGATGCCGACCAGGCTTGCGGCGCAAATCAATAGTGTTGTAATTGGCGGGCGGCGTAATAGCAGGCTTAGTGCGCCAGCGAAAGCAAACGCGGTGGTGGTATGCCCGGAAGGGAAAGAACTGGCCTTGAAGGCGGGACCAATAATATGAAATGCTGTGTGGGCGAGCGTCGCTGGGGGGCGTGCGGCGTGAAATAGCGCTTTCAGGCCGTAGGTCGCCAGTGCGGTGAGCAGCGCTGTGATAAGCAATGCCCACACAATGTCCGGGCGGCGCCCGGCAAAACCTAAAATCAGCACAAACACTATCAATCCATCGCCCATCACCGTGAGATTGGCCCACAGCGCATCGCCGGTAATCTGGCTCAGCGAATTAATGGCTAAAAACACCGACTTATTGCTATCGGTGGCGAGTATGGCCAGTAATAGAGCCAGACTGAGTGCAGGTAAAGCCCACGCCAGTGGTGATCGCATGATAGATTTTTGCGTCGATATAAGTTCAGGATTATCTGAGGTGTTCATAATTTCAGTATACCGTAAATTGATGGATAGCAGATTATGCCGTAACCTGAAAAAGTAGCGTATGCGCTATGCTATAGTTTGATTTTATTTCAGGGAATGCGCACCATGCAAAATACCACATATACTAATCGGCTCATCAACGAAACCAGCCCTTATCTTCACCAGCATGCGCATAACCCGGTGGAGTGGTATCCATGGGGGGCGGAGGCTTTGGCCAAGGCGCAGCTTGAGAACAAGCCGATTCTGCTTTCCATTGGTTATTCGGCATGTCACTGGTGTCATGTGATGGCGCATGAATCCTTTGAGGACGAGGCAACGGCGCAGGTGATGAATGCGCTATTTATTAATATCAAGGTAGACCGTGAAGAGCGCCCCGACCTTGATAAAATTTACCAGACTGCGCATCAATTGCTGGCGCAGCGTGGTGGAGGCTGGCCGTTGACCATGTTTCTTGCGCCTGCCGATCAGGTGCCATTTTTTGGCGGCACGTATTTTCCCATTGAGCCGCGTTATGGCCTGCCGGGGTTTAAGGATTTATTGCAGCGTATCTCCGCTTTTTATCATGATAATAGCGATGCCGTGCAGCAGCAAAATATCTCGCTGCTGAATGCAATGCAACTTATCGCGCCCGTGGGCAGTGCCGTTCAGGAAGTTATCAATGCCGTGCCGCTGGATATTGCGCGGCGCCAACTGGAGCAGAGTTTTGATGCGCATCACGGCGGCTTTGGCCGCGCGCCCAAGTTTCCGCATCCCACCCACATTGAGCGTTTGTTACGGCATTGGTCGGCGACCTCTCAGGTGGGGGCGCATGACGAAAAGTCTCTGAGCATGGCATGTTTCACGCTAACGAAAATGGCGCACGGCGGTGTGTATGATCAGCTTGGTGGCGGTTTTTGCCGTTACTCGGTCGATGAACTGTGGATGATCCCGCATTTCGAGAAAATGTTATATGACAATGGCCCGTTGCTGGTGCTGTATAGCGAGGCATGGTTGATTACGCGTGATCCATTGTTTAAACGCATCGCGGAAGAAACAGCGGCGTGGGTGATGCGTGACATGCGATCACCCGCAGGCGGTTATTACGCGACACTGGATGCCGACTCAGAAGGCCATGAAGGAAAATTTTATGCGTGGTCTCGTGAAGAGGTGCGCGCGTTGTTGGGTGATGATGAATACGCCCTCATGGCGCGTCGTTTCGGTCTTGATCAGCCTGCCAATTTTGAAGGGGCATGGCACCTTCATGTCCATGAAGAAATATCGGCGTTGAGCGTAGCGTTTTCATTGACGGAGCCGCAAGTCATCGCGCTGCTCGACAGCGCCCGTAAAAAACTGTTTGATGCGCGGGAAGAACGCATTCATCCGGGGCGCGATGAAAAAATCCTTACCGCCTGGAACAGCCTCATGATTAAGGGTATGGCAGCGGCGGGGCGCCATCTGGGGTGCGCTGACTATGTTGATTCAGCGCAGCGCGCACTGGATTTTATTCATGAGCATCTTTGGAAGAATGGTCGATTGCTTGCCAACTATAAAGATGGCCGCGCCACGCTGCCCGCGTACCTGGATGATTACGTGTTTCTCATTGATGGCATTCTGGAATTATTGCAGGCGCGCTGGCGTGATGGGGATCTGGAGTTCGCCATGGCATTGGCTGATGTTGTGCTGGCGCACTTTGAAGATACCGGCGAAGATAAAGGACACGGCGGTTTTTATTTTACGGCGGATGATCATGAGCAGCTCATGCTCCGCCCCAAATCATGGGGTGATGATGCGTTGCCCTCCGGGAATGGTGTGGCCGCCTATGTGTTAGGCCGTCTCGGTCATCTGCTGGGTGAAAGCCGCTATCTTGATGCGGCGGCACGCGCGATTAAGGCCGCCTGGCCCACCGTAAAAGAATTGCCGTATGCGCACAATGCCATGCTGCTGGCGGTGGAAGAATATCTGTATCCGCCCCAGACAATTATTTTGCGTGGCCAGCCGCCGGTGTTAAAGGAATGGCAGTCACTCTGCACAGAAAAATATGCGCCGCGCCGTTTGACGTTAGCCATTCCTGATAATGCGAAGAATTTGCCGGGCATGCTGGAACAACGCAAAACCACGCAGGGGTCGGTAGCCTACGTGTGCAGTGGCTTGTCATGCAGTGCGCCAGCGGTGACGCGTGAGGAATTGCAGCAATTGCTTGCGGATGGGTAAGGTTGCTGATGCTGAACCTGTGGTGGTGGCGCCACCAGGATACGATGTTTTTAATGATGGCACTATCTGAAATGAAAAAGATCATTTACCAGTCAATATGGCTTGCTATTATCGTCATCTCGCCTGGAGGCGCCTGCTTTTGGCGTCTTCTTCGCAGTCGGGTCGAGTTTATAGGTGCGCCCGTAAGGGGTAGTTTTATAGTATAATGCTCCAAACCCATTCCCGGGGCCTGTGAGAAAATCGCTGCTTTTCTGCGGGCAAACGATTTGCCTGACGGCGCTTTTTCATAGACCCCATCCATTTTTAGGAGTCCTTATCTGATGGCACGCGTGACCATAGAAGATTGTTTGGCCAATGTAGATAACCGTTTCCAGTTGGTGTTGGTCGCTGCCAAGCGCGCACGTCAGCTTGCGGCGGGTTCCGAATCCACTGTAGCATGGGAAAATGACAAGCCCACCGTGGTGGCGTTGCGTGAAATTGCGGCTGGCCACGTTGACCGCAGCATTCTGGATGTGGTTATTGCCCAGGAACACGCGACTGAATCCAATGTTAAGGACGAAGAGCTGCAAGATTTGCGCGGCTTGGAATAAGGCGTCCCCGGCGATTCGATCGCGCCCCCGCCCCCGCTGGTCGCTTATAGGTGAGACATGAGCGCTGCCCCTGAATCATCCGTGTATGTTGCCCATCTCCCGGTGGGCGACGATGATATTGGTAAGCACCGTGGGGCGCCTGCGTTTTCGATTGATGATTTATGTGGCATGCTGGCTCATTATCTTGAGCCAGATCAGGTTGATCAAATACGGCGCGCCTATCTGTTCGGCGCCGAAGCGCATCAAGGCCAGCAGCGCCTGTCAGGCGAACCTTACATTTCACACCCGTTGGCGGTGGCGCGCATTCTGGCTGAGATGCATCTTGATCATCACAGCATTATGGCCGCGTTGCTGCATGATGTCATTGAAGATACCGGCACCATCAAAGAACATCTCGCTACAGAGTTTGGCGATGAAGTTGCCGAACTGGTGGATGGTGTCAGTAAACTTACCCAGATAAAATTCCAGACCAAAGCCGAAGCCCAGGCCGAAAACTTCCGTAAAATGCTGATGGCGATGACGCGTGATATCCGCGTTATTCTGGTGAAACTGGCCGATCGCCTGCACAATATGCGCACCCTGGAGCCCATGGCGCCGGACAAACGGCGTCGCATTGCGCGTGAAACCCTGGATATTTACGTGCCGATTGCACATCGCCTGGGGCTGAATACGCTGCGTCTGGAATTGGAAGAGTTGGGCTTTGCAGCCCTGTATCCGATGCGCTACCGAGTTCTCGCTGAGGCGGTGCGCAAAGCGCGCGGTAATCGCAAAGAAGTATTGCAGAAAATCAAACTCGCCATTGAAGGTCGTCTTGCGCAAGAGGGTTTAACGGGGCGTATTCTTGGCCGCGAAAAACATCTCTACAGCGTCTACCAGAAAATGCGTGGCAAGCACGTGTCTTTTTCGGAAGTGTTTGACGTGTACGCATTCCGCATCATTGTTGATAAGGTTGATACCTGTTACCGCGCATTGGGCGTAGTGCATGGCTTATATAAACCGGTGCCGGGCAAGTTCAAGGATTATATCGCCATTTCAAAATCAAACGGCTATCAGGCCATACATACCGTGTTGTTTGGTCCGTATGGCGTGCCGATTGAAGTGCAGATTCGCACCGAAGACATGAACAAAGTCGCGGAAGCCGGGATAGCCGCGCACTGGCTATACAAGGCTGGCGACAAGTCAGGCGGTGCGCATGTGCGCGCCCGTGAGTGGTTGCGTGAAGTGCTGGAGATGCAAAAAAACGCCGGAAATTCCCTGGAATTTATTGAAAACGTCAAGATTGACCTGTTCCCTGACGAGGTCTATGTGTTTACCCCCAAGGGTAAGATCATGCAGCTGGTGCGGGGCGCGACGGGAGTGGATTTCGCTTATGCGGTGCATACCGATGTAGGCAATAGTTGCGTGGCGATAAAAATAGATAGGCATCTTGCGCCCTTGAGCACCGCCTTGAGCAATGGACAAACCGTCGAGGTCATTACCGCCGCCGGCGCAAAGCCTAACCCGTCGTGGCTTAATTTTGTGGTGACGGGTAAAGCGCGCGCCAATATCCGTAATTACCTGAAAAACCTTAAAAGCGAAGAAGCCATCAGCCTGGGGCAACGCCTGCTTGATAAGGCCTTGGCTGAAGCGTCGCTATCCATCGCCAAATTGCCACAAGAGCGCGTCATGACTTTGCTTAAAGATTTCAAGTTTAAAAATCTTGAGGGCTTATATGAAGACATTGGCCTGGGTAACCGTATGGCGACGTTGGTGGCGCACCGCTTAATACCTGACGACGATGTGGAAAGTGAGCGTGGCCGCAGCGGCATAAAAGATGTGTTGACGCGTTATGTGCCCGCCTGGCTGAAAGGCGGCGAGCGTTCCGCATCGCAGCCCTTGCTGATCAAGGGTACCGAAGGTATGGTGGTGACGTTTGCCAAGTGCTGCCACCCGATTCCGGGAGACCAGATTTTAGGTTTTGTTTCCGCCGGGCGTGGCATCGTGATCCATTCGGAAGAATGCAAGAACGTAGCGGATTTCCGCAGCCGTCCGGAAAAATGGATTGACGTGCAATGGGCGCAGGAAATCAGCGGCGAATTTCCGGTGGAAGTGCGTGTCGATGTGGTTAATAAGCGCGGCGCGTTGGCCACGGTGGCTGCCGCTATTGCTGAAATGGGCGCGAACATTGATAATCTTCAGCTTGAAGAGCGTGATGGTAAATACAGCACCTTAACGATCGTGATTGAAGTGCGTGACCGCGTGCATCTGGCGAAAATCATGCGGCGGATTCGCTCCCTTGATATTGTCGCGCGTATTAATAGAACCAAAGGATAAGTGGATTTATGCTGAAAAAAATTATTCATACTGATAACGCCCCCAAGGCAATTGGTACGTATTCACAGGCAGTGAAAGTGGGTGACACGGTGTATTTGTCCGGGCAAATTCCGTTGGTGCCGCACACCATGGAATTGGTGCAAGGCGATATGTCAGCGCAAATCCGTTGCGTGTTTGACAATCTGCAGGCGGTAGCCGAGGCGGCCAGTGGTAATCTCGCTGACGTGGTCAAGCTCAATGTATTTCTTACTGACTTGGGCCATTTTCCGCTGGTCAACCAGATCATGGCCGATTATTTTCAGGAGCCTTATCCAGCCCGCGCGGCGATCGGCGTCGCTGCATTGCCGCGTGGCGCGGCGGTGGAGATGGATGCGGTGATGGTGGTGGGATCGTCGGGTTAATCCTTTGTGGGTTAATGATGCGCGCCGTCCCCTTTTTCAGCCTGATTTTAGGTTCTGTTGATGATACAATAATCGTGGAGTTGGCCAGACAGCCGCTGTTGCCGCAAGGTAATAGAGGAAAGTCCGGGCTCCGCAGGGCAGGGTGCCAGGTAACACCTGGGAGGCGTGAGCCTATGGAAAGTGCCACAGAAAATATACCGCCGATGTGCCGTAAGGCGCAGGTAAGGGTGAAATGGTGCGGTAAGAGCGCACCGCGCGACTGGTAACAGGCGTGGCAGGGAAAACCCCACCCGGAGCAAGACCAAATAGGGGAACGATAGTGCGGCCCGCACTGTTCCCGGGTAGGTTGCTTGAGGTGTACGGTGACGTGCATCCCAGATGAATGGCTGTCCATGACAGAACCCGGCTTATCGGCCAACTCTTTTTTATTTTTGCCCGCATACCCCTTCTTCTTGATAAGTTGCTGTAGATAGCTGCCGCAACCCCATGATTTTTATCGCACCACCACGGGCGTTTTTTGTCTCGCCTGTTATCTCCCCGATATTGCGCTAAGTCCCTGTCCCTACAGCAGGAACGCCCTACAATTATGATGATTTTTCTTGACATTTACCCCTGTCGATACCTATAGTGTCGCGAAGTGGGTGAAAGTGGGAAAAAGTGGGGCAAATAGTGTTTCGTGGCGGTACATCACTGAGTCTGGATATCAAAGGCCGCATGGCGATGCCGGCCAAGTATCGTGATCGCCTGCAGGAAATGTGCGGCGGCCAACTGGTGATCACGGTTGATCGTGATCATTGCCTGCTAGTGTACCCGTTACCCGAGTGGGAAGAAATCGAGCGCAAGCTGGTGAAGCTGCCAAGCCTCAACAAGCAGGCGCGTCGCCTGCAACGTTTGTTGATTGGTCATGCCACCGAATGTGAGCTGGACAGCGCGGGGCGGATTTTATTGTCGCCGTTGCTGCGGGATTTTGCCTGCATTGACAAGCAGGTGATGCTGATTGGCCAGGGTAATAAATTTGAGTTGTGGGATGAAGCTACCTGGAATGCGCGCCGCGAGAGCTGGCTGAGCGAAACTGAAGATGAAGAAGAATTGTCGACGGAGCTGGAATCATTGTCGTTGTAAGCAGCCTTGAAGTAATTTTATTTTTGCGGCTGTTGAGTTTGGCGTCAGGGAGCCTGCGTCGTGTTGGCGGGTGGTGAGTTTAGCATGAATTCTGACATCGCAACTTCTGCGGCTTATGCCCATCGCCCGGTGTTGCTGGCGGAGGTGATTGAAGGGCTGTCTATCCGGCCTTCAGGCATTTATGTAGATGCTACTTTTGGGCGTGGCGGCCATGCCCAGGCGTTATTGCAACGTCTCGATGCGCAAGGTGTGCTGTTAGCCATCGACAAGGATCCCGAGGCGGTGGCGGCAGCGCGAAAAATGTTTGCGGATGATGCGCGATTTTCTATTGAGCAGGGGACGTTTGCCATGCTTGAGCATTACGTTCAAGAGCGCGGATGGAAAGGCAGGGTCGACGGGGTGTTGCTCGACCTGGGCGTCTCTTCGCCGCAACTTGATGATCCCCTGCGTGGCTTTAGTTTCCGCCACGACGGGCCTCTGGATATGCGCATGAATCCGCAGTCGGGTATGAGTGCGGCGCAATGGCTGGCGAATGCCAAGGAAGCTGAAATTATTTCAGTGCTGCGTAATTATGGTGAAGAGCGTTACGCGCCACGCATCGCGCGCGCGCTGATCGCGGCGCGTAATGAATCCCCGCTTACCACCACACGCCAGTTGGCGACCATTGTGGCTGCTGCCAATCCGGCATGGGAGCCGGGTAAAGATCCCGCAACACGCACTTTTCAGGCGATACGTATTTTTATTAATCGTGAGCTTGAAGATGTTGAGGCCTGTTTGCCCCAGGCGCTTGAAGCGTTGGCGCCGGGTGGGCGTCTTGCGGTTATCAGCTTTCATTCCCTGGAAGATCGTATCGTGAAGCGCTACATGCGTGACGAGGCGCGCGGCGATCGTTTTCCTGTCGGCGTGCCGGTGCTCGCAACGCAATTGCAACCGCGTGTGCGTCTTGTGGGCAAGGCAATACATGCAGGCACACAGGAGTTATCTGAAAATCCACGGGCGCGTAGCGCAGTGTTGCGCATTGCGGAGAAAATCTGACGATGCTGAATAACCACTATACGAGAATCGGTGTGCTGATTGGTGCGGTGGTGTTGTCGGCATTGGCGGTGGTCTATGCAAAGCATCAGAGCCGCAAGTTGTTTATTGAATTACAGACCCTGCAGAAAAGCCGTGATGATATGGCGATTGAGTGGGGACAGTTGCAGTTGGAGCAGAGCACCCTCGTGACGCATGGTCGTATTGAAAATATCGCACATGCCAGATTGGGCATGATGCTGCCGCCTGCCGATGCGATGGTAATGGTGAAGCCATGAAGCTGGACGCGTTGAAGCACGGGGCGGTGAAGCAGGCTCATGGCCATGAGGCGTTCAACACGCCGCGCATCCGGCTTTTATCAGTGTTGGCGATACTGGGTGGGGTTGCGGCATTGCTGGTGTGGCGCGCGGTGGATATTCAGGTGTTGAACCGGGAATTTTTACAGGAGCAGGGTGATGCGCGTCATTTGCGGGTGGTATCTATGCCTGCGCATCGTGGCATGATCACCGACCGTAATGGTGAGCCTCTGGCGATCAGTACGCCGGTTGATTCAGTGTGGGCTAACCCGCGTGAACTGCTCGCGGCGCGCGCGCAGTGGCCACGTTTGATGCGTTTGCTGCATCTGGATGCCACTACGTTGCAGCGGCATCTTGCCAAGCGCGTGGATCGTGAGTTTATTTATTTGAAGCGCGCGGTCAGCCCGGAGTTGGCGCAGCAGGTGGTGGCATTGGCTGTGCCAGGAGTGTCTTTGCAGCGCGAATATCGCCGTTATTATCCGGCGGGTGAAGTGGCGGCGCATGTGCTGGGTTTTACCAATGTGGATGACCGTGGACAGGAAGGTATTGAGCTGGCTTATGAGGAGTGGTTACGCGGTGTGCCAGGCAGCAAGCGCGTCATCAAGGATCGTTTGGGGCGCACTGTAGAGAACGTAGAGGGCGTTAGTGAGCCGGTGTCGGGTAAGGATCTGGCGCTCAGCATAGATCGGCGCTTGCAATATCTGGCGTACCGCGAATTAAAAGCCACCATTAAGAGCAGTGGGGCGCGGGCAGGTTCAGTGGTGATGCTGGATGTGAGTACCGGTGAGATATTGGCGATGGCTAACTACCCTTCATTCAATTCCAACAATCGCGTCAAGTTACGCGGGGATGCCTATCGAAATCGTGCGGTGACGGATGTGTTTGAGCCGGGTTCCACTATCAAGCCCTTTACCATTGCTGCGGCATTGGAGGCGGGCAAGTATCGGCCGCATACCATGATTGATACAACGCCCGGATTTTATAAAGTAGGCCGCCATGTGGTGCGCGATATCCATAATTATGGCGTGCTTGATGTTTCTACGGTGCTGCAGAAATCCAGCAATATTGGTGCGACTAAAATGGCGCTGGCGATGGAGCCGCAACAGTTGTGGTCAATTTTTTCGCGCGTCGGGCTAGGCTCAAGCACCCATAGCGGTTTCCCCGGTGAAATGGCTGGGTTGTTATCAAATTACAAGGGTTGGCGTGAAGTTGACCGCGCTACGCTGGCGTATGGCTATGGCGTTTCGGTTACGCCATTGCAGCTTGCTCAAGCCTATCGCGTGCTTGCGGATAATGGACAAATGAAACCAATTTCATTTGTGCGAACCGATGTAACGCCTGCTGGCGAGCAAGTCATGCGTCCGGAAATTGCGGCGCAGGTGCGTGCGATGATGGAAACGGTGGTTAATGAAGGCGGCACTGGTACAGCGGCAGATGTGTTGGGTTATCGTGTGGGTGGCAAAACGGGCACGGTACATAAATCTGAAATGGGCGGATATGCCGAGAATCGTTATCTTGCATTGTTTGCCGGCGTCGCGCCGATCAGTCACCCACGTCTGGTAACTGTGGTGATGATTGATGAGCCGGCCGGCGGTGAATATTATGGTGGCCAGATTGCTGCCCCGGTGTTTGGCCGGATTATGGCGGGCGCGCTGCGCTTGCTGAATATCGCACCTGATGATGTGCAATCACTGCGTACCCAATTGGTGCAGGGCAATGGCAGCGCACCGCCTGCGGTGGTGAATCCCGTTCCTGCTCAGCCAGTGCCGTCTCTTGATCCAAGACCCTACATCAAACGCGTTTCTGCGGGGGCTTTATGACCGCATCCGCTTCCTTTGGCGTTGCGCAGCGCAATAAACTATTGAGCGCGCTGCTTGCAGGCTATGCGGTGGTCAATGAGGCGGATGATTGTGAAATTCACGGCTTGTCCATGGATAGCCGCAAGGTGCAGGCGGGCGATCTGTTTCTGGCTTGCGCGGGTCACATGGGTCACATCGGTCAACAGCCGCGGCATGGCCGTGAATTTATTGCGGACGCAATTCAGGCCGGTGCGGTAGCGGTGGCCTATGCTATTGATGATGAGGGCGCGGTTACGGTGTTTGAAGATTCAGTGGGCGCTGCAGTGAAAGTGCCCATGTTTGGCATTGCCCGGCTAGGACAGCAGGCGGGCGCGATCGCCGAACGCTTTTATGATTATCCTTCGCGTGACTTGTTCGTGATGGGCATTACCGGCACCAATGGCAAAACCTCGTGCAGCCAGTTTATTGCCCAAGCACTAAATGAAGATGCGCCAGCAGGTGTAATAGGCACGCTTGGCAATGGTTTGTATGGCAAGTTACAGGAAGCCAGCCACACCACCCCGGATGCGATTTCCCTGCACGGTTTACTGGCGGAGATGCGCGCAGCGGGTGCCACAAGTGTCGCCATGGAAGTGTCTTCGCATGGGTTGGAGCAGGGTCGGGTAAATGGTGTAGCTTTTGATGCGGCGGTCTTTACCAACCTGAGCCGCGATCATCTGGACTATCACGGTGACATGATTTCGTATGGCCGCGCCAAGCAGCGTTTGTTTTCCATGGCAGGGTTGCGTTATGCGATTATCAATGCGGATGACAGCTTTGGCCGTGAATTACTGCAATCACTGCCAGTTGACGTTGCAGCCATTGCTTATACCTTGGGTGATGTGGAATATGTGAGTTGCAAGCAGGTAGTGCGGGGCACGCTGCTATCTCAAGGGCTTGATGGCTTGAGCCTGCAAGTAACATCGCCGTGGGGTGAGGCGTGTTTTACCACGCGTTTGTTAGGGCGCTTTAACGCCAGCAACCTGCTGGCCGTGCTGGCGACGCTGGTGGTATCAGGTGTTCCGTTTGGCGCTGCCATACAGAAGCTGGGTCGGCTCCAGCCAGTGCCAGGGCGCATGGAATGTTATGGCGGCCGTCATGGTAAACCGCTGGTCGTGGTCGATTATGCACATACCCCTGATGCCTTGAATCAAGTGTTGCAGTCGTTGCGTGAGCATTGCCAGAATGACCTATGGGTGGTGTTTGGCTGTGGTGGTAATCGTGATCGTGGCAAGCGGCCACTGATGGGTGAGATTGCGCAACGCCATGCTGATCATATTGTGCTGACTGATGACAATCCACGCCATGAAAGTGCCGATGAAATTATCGTAGATATTCGCGCCGGGCTGCGCCCGTCCCAATCCATACACGTTGAGCGTGATCGCGCGCAGGCCATTGCATGGGCGGTAACTCGCGCCACCGAGCGTGATGTAGTGTTAATTGCCGGTAAAGGCCATGAGAATTATCAGTTGATAGGCGATACGGCTGTAACCTTCAGTGACAGTACGCACGTGCGAAATTTATTAAAGGAAGCTGCGTAATGATGACGTTGTCCGAGGCCGCGCGAGCATTGAATGCCACCCTGCTGGGTAATGATATTACGTTTCAGGCGGTGAGCACTGATACACGCACCCTGCAACCGGGTGATTTATATGTTGCCTTGATAGGTGACAATTTTGATGGTCACGCTTTTGTTGCTGACGCGATTGCAAAAGGCGCCAGTGCGATATTAATTAGCGCGGCTCTCGAAGCTGCTGCGGTTCCGGCATTGCGCGTTGTGGATACACGCCTGGCGTTGGGTCAGTTGTCTGCGGCCTGGCGCGCGCGCTTTTCTATTCCTGTTATTGCAGTAACCGGCAGCAATGGAAAAACGACTACCAAAGAAATGCTGGCGGCGATTTTTGGGCAGCGTGGCAGTGTGCTGGCGACGCAAGGTAATCTGAATAATGAAATTGGCGTGCCATTGACCCTGCTGCGCTTGCGCAAGGGACACCGCTACGCTGTCATTGAAATGGGCGCCAGCCATCCCGGTGAAATCGCCTATCTTAGTGGCCTTGCGCGCCCCACTGTTGCATTAATTACAAATGCGGCCGTAGCGCATTTAGGTGGTTTTGGCAGTCTCGATGAAGTGGCGCGCACCAAAGGTGGAATTTATGAGGGTCTGGCAGATACTGGCGTGGGGGTAGTGAATGCGGATGACGCGTATGCCAGCCTGTGGCGCGGCATTGTAAGCGAACGCCGCTGCGTTACATTTGGTATGCGCACTGCCACGGATGTGCATACAGATAGGGATGAGATTAAGTGCCAGATGGATTCCCAGGCCGTGACTACAGTTTTCGAGCTGCATACTCCGGTCGGTGATGTGACGATAGCGTTGCCACTATTGGGTACGCACAATGTAATGAATGCCTTGGCAGCGAGCGCTGCGGCCTTGGCCGCAGGTGCGACGCTGGATGATATACGTAATGGCTTGCAGGGCATGCACGCGGTCAAGGGACGCTTGACAGTCAAGCAGGGAGTTCATGGCGTGCGGGTTATTGATGATACCTACAATGCCAATCCACCCTCAGTGCGTGCCGCGATTGATGTTTTGGCCGTAGCCACCGGGCAAAAAATATTGGTGTTGGGTGATATGGGTGAATTGGGAGATGACGCTCCGGCATTTCATGCGCAAGTGGGCGTCCAGGCGCAGGCTGCCGGGATCAATCAGCTTTATGCTATCGGGGATTTGAGTCTGCTGGGAGTGCAGAGTTTCGGTAATGGTGGGCATCATTATGCTTCGCATGAGGCGCTGATTGCCGCATTGACAGCGGCATTGCCAGGGTTGGGGTCGAGCACCACGGTATTGGTGAAGGGGTCGCGGTTCATGCGTATGGAGCGTGTTGTTGAAGCCATTGTTATATCCAGTGCTATATAAGGCGCAGAGAAGGATTAGTCGCTATGCTCCTTGAGCTTGCAAAGTATTTCGCCCATTACTACAGTGGTTTTAATGTATTTCAATATTTGACCTTGCGTGTGGTGTTGGCAACATTAACGGCGCTGGTCATCGCCTTGATGATCGGGCCGGTCATGATACGCAAATTAACGCAATATAAGGTGGGTCAGAGCGTGCGTAGCGATGGGCCGCAGACGCATCTTGGCAAGTCGGGTACGCCTACCATGGGAGGCGTGCTGATACTGGTGGCCATTGCGATAAGCACTTTGTTGTGGGCCGACATGAGTAACCGTTATGTATGGTTGGTGTTGGTGGTTACTTTGTTGTTTGGAGTGATTGGCTGGGTAGATGATTACAAGAAATTAGTGTTGCGTAACTCTAAAGGCTTATCCGCGCGCGCCAAATATTTCTGGCAATCCGTGGTGGGCTTGGGTGCGGCAATATTTCTTTATTCATTGGCGCACACTTCTGCGGAGACCAGCCTGCTGATCCCGTTTTTAAAGAATTTTTCCATCGAGTTGGGCGTGATGTTTGTGCTGCTCACTTATCTGGTGATTGTGGGTTCCAGTAACGCAGTGAACTTGACCGATGGCCTGGATGGACTGGCGATCATGCCCACGGTGTTGGTGGCGGGAGCGTTAGCCGTATTTGCTTATGTTGCAGGTAATGTGAAATTCGCCACGTATCTTAGTGTGCCGTATGTGATGGGTGTAGGTGAGGTTGCGGTATTTTGCGGTGCCATGGTAGGTGCAGGACTGGGCTTTCTATGGTTTAACACCTACCCTGCCCAGGTTTTCATGGGCGATGTGGGCGCGCTGGCATTGGGCGCGGCTCTGGGTGTGGTGGCTGTTGTGGTGCGCCAGGAGTTGGTGTTGTTCATTATGGGTGGCGTTTTTGTAATGGAAGCGGTTTCGGTGATTTTGCAAGTAGCATCTTTCAAATTTACCGGGCAACGTATTTTCCGCATGGCGCCCATTCATCACCATTTTGAGCTTAAAGGGTGGCCCGAGCCGCGCGTGATTGTGCGTTTCTGGATTATGACGGTGATTCTTGTGTTGGTTGGTTTGAGTTCACTGAAGATACGGTGAGGCAGCGTACACAATGGGCAGCGCAAAACCTAATACGTTGATTGTTGGTTTGGGTAAAACCGGGCTATCATGCGCGCGTTTTTTGGCGGCCCAGGGTGTACCACTCGCAGTGACTGACAGCCGTGTCCAACCACCGGGGCTGATTGAATTGCAGCAAAATCTGCCCGATATTGCAGTTTTTGTCGGTGGTTTTGATCCAGCCGCTTTTGCCGCCGCGCAACAATTGGTCGTGAGTCCGGGTGTGTCATTGCGTGAACCATTGATCGCAGAGGCGATGCTGCGCGGTACGCCTGTGCTGGGTGATATTGAATTATTTGCGCGTCACGCCAAAGCGCCGGTGGTGGCAATTACTGGTTCCAATGGCAAGAGCACAGTCACTACCTTGGTCGCTGAAATGGCGAAAAGTGCAGGACGCAATGTGCGTGTGGGTGGCAATCTGGGAACGCCCGCGCTGGATTTGCTGGAGGCTACTGAGCCGGATTTGTACGTGTTAGAGCTTTCCAGTTTCCAACTGGAAACCACGTCATCGTTGAATGCGGTAGCGGCGGTGGTTTTGAATGTCAGTGTTGACCATATGGATCGCTATCAGAATATGGATGAATACATTGCCGCAAAAGAGCGCGTCTATCACGGTACGGGTGTCATGGTGCTCAATGCGGATGATGCAGCGGTAATGGCCATGGCGCAGCCTGATCGGAACGCTGTGAGTTTTGGCCTGAATAGGCCTGGCAGTGAATTAAAAGTTAATGATTTTGGTGTGGTCGACTCTACCGGGCAAACAGCGCAGGCATGGCTGGCGCACGGCGCGCAACCCTTGATGGCGGTGTCAGATGTACGTATTAAAGGGCTGCACAATACTGCAAATGCACTTGCGGCGCTCGCTCTGGGTAATGCCGTGGGTTTGCCCATGGATGCGATGTTGAGTACATTGCGTGATTTCCCCGGATTGCCGCATCGTAGCCAATGGATAGCGGAACTTGATGGCGTGGCCTGGTACAACGACTCGAAGGGAACCAATGTGGGCGCTACTCTGGCGGCCTTGCAGGGGATGCCAGGTAGGGTGGTGTTGATTGCTGGTGGTCTTGGTAAAGACGCAGACTTTACACCGCTACGCCAGGCCGCTTTGGAGAAGGCGCGCGCAGTAGTTCTGATTGGCCGCGATGCACCATTAATCGAAGCTGCGCTGAATGGTGTAGCGCCCGTAGCGCATGCCGCGACAATGCAGGACGCGGTAATGCAGGCGCGCGGTCTGGCTCAATCCGGTGATGTAGTGTTGTTGTCTCCCGCGTGTGCGAGCTTTGATATGTTCAGCGGTTATGAGGAACGTGGACAGGTGTTTACCGATGCCGTGCTGGGCCTGGTGGCGGGCGCGTTAGCTGCGGAGCATGCGCCATGAATAACCGGGCGAAAATATGGGCGAAGATTTTGGCGCAATGGAATAAGAAACCGGCCAACGCGGGCGTTGTGATTATGCCGCATGCCCGTAGGGATGTTTCTGGTGGTGTACGTTCAAATACGCCAGCCAAACAGCGGGCCTTGCCACTCGGTGACCCCTGGTTGTTTGGTGCTGCGCTGATCCTGTTATTGCTGGGGCTGGTGATGGTCAGCTCCGCCTCTACCAGTATTGCCGAGCGTCAATTTGGCCATCCTTTTTATTATTTAAGTCGTCAGGCGATGTTTGTGATAGTGGGCGTTATTGCCGCGCTGGCGGTAGCGCGAACCCGCCTCGTGTACTGGGAAAAAAGCGGCAGCATGCTGTTGCTTGTCGGCATGCTGTTACTGGCGTTGGTGTTGTTGCCGGGTATAGCCCATCCGATTAACGGCAGTCAGCGTTGGATATCCCTGGGGTTTTTTAATTTGCAGGCCTCTGAGCCAGTCAAATTGTTTGTGGTGATTTACATGGCCGGTTATTTGGTGCGGCACGGCGCCGAAGTGCGCACCTCTGTGCTGGGTTTTGTCAAGCCCATGCTGTTATTGGCGCTGGTGGCTTTGCTGTTATTGGCTGAGCCGGATTTTGGTGCGACGGTGGTGATCTCGGCAACGGTGATGGGTATGCTGTTTCTCGGTGGCGCACGTTTGTGGCCCTTTGCGGCATTGTTGGCGCTGGTCATATCCGCAGGCGCCGCATTAATTTTGTCATCACCGTATCGTCTGGAACGTATGACGGGCTTCATGAACCCGTGGGCAGATCCCTTTGATACCGGTTTTCAATTGACCCAGGCATTAATTGCGTTTGGCCGGGGTGAATGGTGGGGCGTCGGTTTGGGCGCCAGTGTCCAGAAATTATTTTATCTGCCAGAAGCGCATACCGATTTCCTGTTTGCGGTGTTGGCCGAAGAGTTGGGATTGCTCGGCTCATTAGCAGTGATCGCTTTATTTTGTTTGATTGTAGCGCGCGCCTATATGATTGGACGCGTGGCAGAACGGGGCGGTAATTTTTTTGCGGCGTATCTGGCATATGGTTTGGGCTTGTGGATTGGCCTGCAAGCGTTGATTAACATCGGCGTGAATATGGGTATGTTGCCTACCAAAGGTTTGACGTTACCGCTGATGAGTTATGGAGGCAGCAGTATTGTAGTGATGTGTGTCGCAATTGCATTGCTGTTACGCATCGCCCACGAGACACATTTTTCAAGTGCCGAGGCGCGCATGTCGGCGACTGGGTTGCATGTTGCGTCGCCCGTGAGATTATGACAGGTGAGATCATGACAGATACGGCCGTGAAATCCCATAACGTACAACGGGTGTTGATTATGGCGGGGGGCACTGGTGGGCATGTGTTTCCGGCGTTGGCCGTCGCCGAAACATTGCGTGCGCAAGGCGTTGAAGTGATATGGATGGGCACCCGCAAGGGACTGGAAGCCGATGTCGTTCCACGCGCTGGCTTTGATATGGAATGGGTATCTATCAGTGGATTGCGCGGCAAAGGATTGACGAGTTGGGTGTTGGCGCCTTTTAAATTGGCATGGGCAATGGCGCAGTCGCTGGCAATTATTATGCGCCGTCGTCCGATGATGGTGTTGGGCGTGGGTGGTTTTGTTACTGGCCCGGGTGGTTTTGTCGCCTGGTTGTTGCGCAAGCCGTTGGTGATTCATGAGCAGAACGCGGTAGCAGGCATGACTAATCGCTGGCTGTCCCATTGTGCTACTAAAGTGCTGGAAGCATTCCCCGGGACTTTTACTGCGCGCGCCAAAATTGTCTCGACAGGTAACCCGGTGCGCGCAGAAATTATGACTGTGCCATCACCTGAGCAGCGCATGGCAGGACGTACTGGAAAATTGAATATACTGGTGGTGGGCGGTAGTCTGGGTGCGCAGGCATTTAACCAGGTAGTGCCTGAAACGATTAAGCAGATGGTGCCACACTGCCGACCTGAAATATGGCATCAAGCGGGGAAACGTCATATTGATGTGGCTCGTGCCGCCTATCAACAGGCGGGTATGACAGCGGCGCGTGTGGAGCCGTTTATTGAGGACATGGCCGCCGCCTATGCCTGGGCCGATCTGGTGTTGTGCCGTGCAGGCGCGCTGACTATATCCGAGTTGGCGGCCGCAGGCGTGGCATCGATTCTGGTGCCGTATCCCTATGCGGTGGACGATCATCAAACGCATAACGCAGCCTATCTGGTACAGGCTGGCGCGGCATTGCTTATACCGCAATCACAGTTGAATGCGCAGACACTGGGCGCCGCGCTGAATAATTATTGCAACGGGCCGGATCAAGGGCGCGGGCGCTTGCTGAAAATGGCGATGGCGGCGCGGCAACTGGCAAAGCCCGACGCGACTCGTGACGTAGCGCAATGGTGTTTAGAGGTGGCGCGTACATGAGACGCATTAAACATATTCATTTTGTCGGCATTGGCGGCGCGGGCATGAGCGGCATCGCCGAGGTGCTGCTTAACCTGAATTATCAGGTGTCCGGTTCGGATATGCATGAAAGTGCCGCAACGCGCCGTCTCAGTAATTTGGGGATAAGTGTAAGCTTCGGCCACAGTGCCGCCGCAGTGAATAATTGTGATGTGGTCGTGACATCTACCGCCGTGCGTGACGATAATCCTGAAGTATTGGAAGCGCATCGTTTACGCATTCCCATTGTGCCGCGCGCTGAAATGTTGGCTGAGCTGATGCGTTTTCGTCAAGGTATCGCTGTCGCGGGCACGCATGGCAAGACCACCACCACCAGCCTGGTGGCCAGCTTGTTGGCGGAAGGTGGTCTTGATCCAACCTTTGTGATTGGTGGACGCCTTAACAGCATTGGCGGCAATGCGCGTCTGGGCACCGGGCAATATCTGGTGGCAGAGGCGGATGAAAGTGATGCCTCGTTTCTCTATTTGCAACCGATGATCTCCATTGTCACCAATATTGATGCTGACCACATGGAAACCTATGGTGGAGATTTTAATCGGTTACGCCAGACGTTCGTGGAATTTTTGCATCACTTGCCGTTTTATGGCCTCGCCGTATTGTGTGTGGATGATCCGGTAGTGCGGCAGATTCTGCCGCAGGTCACACGTCCGGTGGTGACGTATGGCATCGCCGATGACGGCGCCAATAACAGTATCAATAATGGCGACGCCGACATCATTGCCAGTGACATACAGCAAACCCAGGCGCGTACCTCGTTTACAGTGTCACGTCCCGACCAGCCCAATTGGCTGCATGTCACCTCCAATCTGGCGGGACGGCATAATGTACTTAACGCCCTGGCGGCCATTAGCGTGGCGCATGAAGTCGGTGTGTCAGATGATGCAATTTTGCGGGGACTGACTAACTTTCAAGGTGTGGGTAGACGCTTCCAGAGTTATGGTGAGCTTGCCACGCCTGCCGGTTCAGTGTTGATGATTGATGATTACGGCCATCACCCACGTGAAGTTGCCGCAACGCTGCAAGCGATTCGTGCGGGTTGGCCGAAGCGTCGGCTGGTGCTGGCCTTTCAGCCGCATCGCTATACACGCACACGGGATTTATTTGAGGACTTCACCAAAGTATTATCCGAAGTGGATGTGCTGGTGCTGATTGAAGTTTACGCCGCAGGTGAGGCGCCGATTGCGGGTGCTGATGGCCGTACGCTGTGCCGCGCAATCCGTGCGCGTGGGCACGCAGATCCGGTATTTATAGAGCGCGCGTCTGATCTGGCGCAGACGCTCGCCAGCGTATTGCATGATGGCGATGTTTTGCTGACTTTGGGCGCAGGCGATATTGGGGCGATGGCAGCCAGACTGCCGCAGCAGTTGCAAGGAGGCATCGCGTGATGCCCATGCAGAAACAACAACCAGCATTGCGTGGCATCCTGCTTCACAATGAACCCATGGCGCGCCATACCACCTGGCGCGTGGGCGGCCCGGCCCGGCAATTTTATCAGCCACAGGATGCGGATGATCTGGCTGTGTTTCTACAGCAGTTACCTGAAGAGGAACCGTTATTCTGGGTGGGCCTGGGCAGTAATTTATTGGTACGCGATGGTGGCATTCGCGGCACGGTGATTATGACATCGGGCACATTGAGTGGACTGGCTGTAGAACAGGATACCGTCACGGTGCGCGCCGAGGCTGGCGTGCCCTGTGCAAAAGTAGCACGCTTCAGCGCACGCCACGATCTGACGGGCATAGAATTTTTTGCCGGAATCCCGGGCACCGTGGGTGGTGCGTTGGCGATGAATGCAGGAGCCTTTGGCGGTGAAACCTGGCCGGTAGTACACGCGGTAGAAACACTGGATCGCAACGGTGTGCGTCACGTGCGCGCACCGGGTGATTATCAGATCAGCTATCGGCATGTGATTGGCCCCGCGAATGAATGGTTCATTGCTGCGCACTTTAATTTAAAAAAAGGTGAGGGTGCCGCCAGCATGGCGCAAATCAAGGAGCTGTTGGAAAAGCGTAATCGTACCCAGCCCACCAATCAGCCCAGTTGTGGTTCGGTATTTCGCAACCCGCCGGGCGATCATGCCGCTCGCCTGATTGAAGCCAGTGGTTTGAAGGGTGCCTGTATAGGCGGCGCTTGTGTGTCTGCCAAACACGCCAATTTTATTGTTAATACGGGCACGGCAACCGCCGCCGATATTGAGATGCTGATAGCGCGGGTAGCTGAAACGGTGGAGCGTGAGCGCGGAATTAAACTGATCCGTGAAGCCCATATTATTGGAGAGTTTCAAGACGCTGAGGTGAGACATGAATAACAATAATTCAAGGCACGCAAGCCATTCCCAGGATTTCGGCAAGGTTGCGGTATTGTTTGGCGGTTGGTCGGGTGAGCGCGAAGTATCGCTGAAAAGTGGCAATGCGGTAGTGCAGGGATTACAGCGGCGCGGTGTCGATGTGCATGGTGTTGATGCGGATAAAAATGTATTGGAAAAATTAGCCGCAGGAAAATTTGACCGGGTTTTTATCGCGCTGCATGGGCGTGGTGGCGAAGATGGCGTAATGCAGGGCGCGCTAGAAGTGCTGGGTGTGCCGTATACCGGCAGCAAGGTGCTGGGTTCGGCGCTGGGTATGGATAAGCTGCGCGCCAAGCGTTTGTGGGTAAACGCAGGTCTGCCCACGCCCACTTTCAGGATAATGGATGAGCATACGGATTTGCCCGGACTGGCCCGGGAGCTTGGGTTGCCATTGATTATTAAGCCGGTGCATGAAGGCTCAAGCCTGGGTGTTGCCAAAGTTACGCACATTGATGAACTTGCCGCCGCGTGGCAAGCCGCGCGCACGCTGGATAACGCGGTATTGGCAGAGCGTTGCATTAAAGGCGGGGAATATACCGCCACGATTCTTGGCAACGAAGTATTGCCGCTGATACGCATAGATACGCCCCATGCCTTTTATGATTACCACGCCAAATATCTTGCCAGCGACACACGTTATTTATGTCCGTGTGGTCTCGACGCCTTGAGTGAACAGACCATGCAGACCATAGCGATGCAGGCATTCCAGGCGCTGGATTGCAGTGGTTGGGGGCGCGTTGATTTTATGCGTGATGAGCAAGGGCATCCGTGGTTGATAGAAGTTAATACCGTGCCCGGTATGACGGACCACAGCTTGGCGCCGATGGCCGCACGCCAGGCAGGCATTGAGTTTGATGAATTGGTATGGAAAATTTTAGAGACCACCTTATAGCACTATGTTTGGCACGTTATTTAAAAAGGTAAATAAAACCAATCGCCGTCTTGGGCAACCAGAAGAGACGGGTAGCGTACAGCGTTTTCGCTTGCATATGGCGGCGATAACTGTAGCTGGTGGTGCGCTAGTTGCTTTGGTTATATGGGGCGGCATGATGCTGGAAGATCCACGCACCTTGCCCATCACCAGTGTAGAGATTCAGGGTGAGTTTCATTATCTGGAAAAACAGCAAATACAGCAGGCGCTGAACGGGCGGCTGGAGGCTGGATTTTTCAATGTTGATGTTGATGCGATACGCGATATATTGCTTGATATTCCCTGGGTAAATGCGGCAACAGTGCGGCGCGTCTGGCCGGATACGTTACAGATTGGAGTGGTAGAGCAACTGCCGATCGCACGCTGGATCGCAGGCGGACTGGTGAACAACCAGGGGCAATTGTTTTTCCCCTTGCCTGAAACCTATCCGCCAGATTTGCCTGAACTGCAGGGGCCAGTTGATAGTCAGGCTGTAGTGGCGATGCGCTATAGGGAAATGGAGAAGGAGTTAGAGCCGCTTGCATTACATATTAACCGTATCGTGCTGGACGAGCGGCGCTCCTGGAAAATTGAGCTTAATAGTGGCGTAACGCTATTGCTGGGACGTGCCAATGATAATGCGCGCTTGACACGCTTCACGCGACTTTACCCGGTCGCCCTGGCGGCGCGTGCGGCAGATATAGAGCAGGTAGACTTACGCTACACCAATGGATTTTCAGTCCGCTGGAAAACATAGTCAGGATAGTGGGCCATGTTTTTTTATATAAAATTTAAAATATAGGTTTTTCGGGATAAATAGATTTAGATGTCAAAAAGATCAGAGAAAGATTTGGTTGTAGGCCTGGATATCGGAACGTCCAAGGTAGTGGCGATTGTCTGCGAAATTAATGCGGACGGGCAGGTTGAAATTATTGGCATCGGCTCGCACCCTTCCCGTGGTTTAAAAAAAGGTGTGGTAGTCAATATTGAATCGACGGTGCAGTCAATCCAGCGTGCCGTTGAAGAGGCAGAGTTGATGGCCGGGTGTCAGATCCACTCGGTTTATGCAGGTATTGCGGGTAGCCACATCCGCAGCTTGAATTCGCATGGCATCGTCGCAATTCGTGATAGCGAAGTGACTGCGGCGGATGTGGATCGGGTGATTGATGCGGCGCGTGCGGTGGCGATTCCCGCCGATCAGAAAATACTGCACATCCTGCCGCAGGAATTTATTATTGACCATCAGGAAGGTATTCGTGAACCGATTGGTATGTCGGGCGTGCGTTTGGAAGCAAAGGTACACATTGTTACGGGTGCGGTGAGTGCGGCCCAGAATATTGTCAAATGCGTGCGTCGCTGCGGTCTGGAAGTTGATGACATCATCCTCGAACAGCTCGCCTCCAGCTATGCGGTATTGACGGAAGATGAGAAAGAATTAGGTGTGTGCCTGGTGGATATTGGCGGCGGCACAACGGACATCGCAATATTTATTGATGGCGCCATTCGCCATACGGCGGTGATCCCGATCGCAGGTGATCAGGTGACTAACGACATTGCCGTGGCATTGCGCACGCCCACCCAGTTTGCGGAGGAAATTAAAATAAAATACGGCTGCGCACTGCGGCAGTTGGCGAATGCTAATGAAAGTATCGAAGTGCCCAGTGTGGGGGATCGGCCCCCGCGACGGTTAGCGCGGCAAACGCTGGCCGAAGTGATTGAGCCGCGCTATGAAGAATTGCTGAGCCTGGTGCAGGCTGAGTTGCAACGCAGTGGTTATGAAGGGTTGGTTGCCGCTGGCGTTGTGTTGACGGGGGGCACCGCAAAAATGGAGGGGGTTATTGAGCTTGCCGAAGAAGTTTTTCATCTGCCGGTACGGCTGGGATTGCCACAAAACGTCATGGGATTAGCCGACGTAGTGCGTAATCCCATCCATGCAACAGGTGTGGGACTTTTGTTATTTGCTTGTCAAAATCGTGCGGCAAATCGGGGAGCGGACGCAAAGGTCCGGGACGGTGTCAAGGGCGTGTGGGGAAGAATGAAGGGTTGGTTTCAGGGCAGTTTTTAATAGGTTTTATTCAGGTACTATGCAGTAGGTTAAGGAGATAACGCCATGTTTGAATTGTTGGATGCGTACAGTCAGAATGCAGTAATCAAGGTTATTGGCGTAGGCGGTGGTGGCAGTAATGCCGTGGAACACATGCTTGCGGCCAATATTGATGGCGTGGATTTTATTTGCGCCAACACCGATGCGCAGGCATTGAAAAACTCTGCCGCACGTACTGTGTTGCAGTTGGGAGGTAGTGTCACCAAAGGTTTGGGTGCCGGCGCCAATCCCGATGTGGGCCGGCAAGCTGCACTGGAAGACCGTGAGCGTATTATGGAGCTGATACGCGGCACCGATATGCTGTTTATTACCGCCGGTATGGGCGGTGGCACGGGCACGGGCGCCGCGCCTATTGTGGCGCAAATCGCCAAGGAAATGGGCATCCTGACCGTGGCGGTGGTTACCAAACCGTTCCCCTTTGAAGGCGCCAAGCGCATGAGAGTTGCACAGGCGGGAATTAAAGAGCTGACACAATATGTTGACTCATTGATTACCATTCCCAATGAAAAACTTCTGTCAGTGTTGGGCAAGGGCGTGTCGTTGCTGGATGCGTTCCGCTCCGCCAACAATGTTCTATTGGGCGCGGTACAAGGCATCGCCGAATTGATCACCCGCCCGGGTTTGATCAACGTCGACTTTGCAGACGTTCGTACTGTAATGTCTGAAATGGGCATGGGCATGATGGGTTCCGGCTCTGCCAGTGGTGCAGACCGCGCACGGCGTGCTGCTGAAGCCGCCGTCGCCAGTCCGTTGCTCGAAGACATTAATTTGTCGGGTGCGTGCGGTATTCTGGTGAATGTTACAGCGGGTCTGGATATGACGATCGGTGAATTTGAAGAAGTTGGAAATATCATTAAAGAATTTGCTTCTGAGAACGCTACAGTGGTAGTAGGTACCGTGATTGATCCTGAGATGCAGGGAGATCTGCGTGTTACCGTGGTAGCAACGGGTCTCGGCGGTCGTCATGAAGAAATAGCCGAAAAACCCATCAAGCTGGTATACCAGCAGGGTGGGCAGGGCGCCACACCGGCTTCCCACGCCGAACACGTTGCGGTGCAGGCTACCCTGGCAGGTTTTAACGAACTCGACTACGGTAAATTGGACCGGCCTACGGTGATGCGTAATCAGCAGGTGGTTGCCGGGCGCCACGCACGTGCGGTGAATCTTGATGCCAACCTTGATTACCTGGATATTCCGGCGTTTTTACGCCGCCAGGCCGACTGAGGTAGCAAGAGGACAGGCGCGCAGCTTTGCGACGAATTCCTCTTCATGGGTTCGTCGCAAGAGTGTGCGTGCCGCAGTCCCTGCTGGCAACATACAGCTACCTACTCTGTGATGGTGGTGTTGCGCCGGAGGACACCATGTTGTTTTTTTGATACAGTTTTCTACAGTTCTGTCAGATTTCTAGGCGGTTGTTTTAAGCTGTGATAGCATGAAGATGGTGAATTAGGTAACTCTTGGGGTCTGATGAGACGGCGTTCCGGCGTCTGACTGGACGGCGCTGAAGAGCGATACCGCAGTTTTTATCCTTGATAGACAAGGGCGAACTGAAAATGCGTAGATACTCTGTGTAAGATGTAAGTATATGCCATTTTCGTCGCCGTTTCATTAAGGGGTAGTTCGCGTCATATCCTTGATTGAGATCTTAAGCAGATCGCGGGAGTGTCCTTATGAATTATACGTATTTAGAGTGTTGGTAAAATGACCAGACAGCGTACCTTAAAGAATGTCATTCGGGCGACAGGCGTGGGGCTGCATTCCGGCGAAAAAGTTTATTTAACATTACGTCCCGCAGCTGTCAATACCGGTATTGTGTTTCGGCGCATCGACCTTGATCCGCCCGTTGAAATTAATGCGCGCCCCGAAAATGTTGGGGATACGCGCCTGTCTACTACGTTGCGTAACGGTGCCGCCACTGTTTCCACCGTGGAGCATTTATTATCAGCGTTTGCCGGTTTAGGTATCGATAACGCCTATGTGGATCTAAGCGCGCCCGAAGTGCCCATCATGGACGGTAGTGCGGGTCCCTTCGTGTTCCTTATCCAGTCGGCGGGTATTGAAGAGCAAAATGCGGCCAAGCGATTTATCCGTATCAAGCGCTCCACGATCGTGAAAGAAGGCGACAAATGGGCGCGTTTTGAGCCTTTTGACGGTTTTAAAGTCGCTTTCGGCATAGATTTTGACCACCCCGCTTTTACAGGCCGCCGCCAGGAAGTGGAGGTGGATTTTTCACGCACCTCGTTTGTTAAAGAAGTGAGCCGCGCGCGCACTTTTGGGTTTATGCGCGATATCGAAATGTTGCGCAGCAACAAGCTGGCCTTGGGCGGTAGCCTGGATAACGCCATTGTCGTTGACGATTACCGTGTGCTTAACGAAGAAGGTCTGCGTTATGACGATGAGTTCGTAAAGCATAAAGTGTTAGACGCAGTGGGCGATCTTTATCTGCTTGGCCATAGCTTGATCGGCGCATTTAGCGGATACAAGTCGGGGCACCAATTGAATAACCGCTTGTTGCGTGCCTTGCTGGCAGATGAAAGCGCGTGGGAAATCGTGACCTTTGAAGGCAGCAAATCTGCGCCCGTCTCATTTTCGCAGGTGCTTGCGGCCACTTGATGATGTTGTAGTTTGCGCATGTATTTTAGCGCGGGTTTGTATCCTTTCCATGCCGCGCCAAGCGCTGTAGCGCGACTTTCAGGCGGTCATCGCTGATGTCGCTGGCGATACTGTCCAGCAACTGGGCGGTTTTCCCGGACATATGGGCATGCCTGATTTTTTCTGGGCGCCTAATCGCCGCGTTATGCGGTCGCACTTTCACTTCAATAGCATTCAGCCCCGGCACGCCGCGCTGGCGTAATTGCTGCAACAGCACGCGGCTGCTGTAGCGTAACTTCAGCGCCCATGCCGATGAGTCCGCATGCAATATCAGTATATTATCCCGCAGGTTGGCTACCTGGCAATGTTGGTTCAGCGGCGCCGGAATGCAGCCACGCAAGGTACGGTTGAGCGCCTCCAGGCGCTGGGTATGGTTAAGCACCGCCTGGAAAGTATCAGGACTTCGCTTCAATACATCGGGATTCCGCTTTAATATACCGGGATTCCCCTCCAACAATTGCACGATATTTTTCAGTGTGCCCACGCTCTAATTTTTCAATGTATTCATATGTGCAGATTTCTGCAAAGACCCTTATAATGTCAGATTATCCTGAAAACGGTTTTGATCGTGGTTTTCAGGATTATGTCCACTTCCATAAACACAACGAGGGCGAGAGAATAGCCAGCCCGGCCTGCCCAACATATTAGGGTAAGGCCAAGGCACGGCGGATTCATCGTTTTATCATTATATATGGTTACAAAATTCCTGAGTAAACTGTTTGGTAGCCGTAACGACCGCCTGGTGAAAACCATGCAAGGCAATGTGGCGCGCATTAACGCGCTCGAGCCTCAATTTGCGGCTTTGTCTGACGATGACTTGCGGGCCAAGACGGATGAGTTTCGCAAACGCCTGACATCTGGCGAAGATCTCGACAAACTGCTGCCCGAGGCTTTTGCCACGGTACGTGAGGCGGGCAAACGCGCGTTAAACATGCGCCACTTTGATGTGCAGCTTATCGGCGGCATGGTATTGCATTCAGGCAAGATTGCAGAAATGCGCACCGGTGAAGGAAAAACCCTGGTGGCGACCCTGGCGGCGTATCTGAATGCTTTGCCGGGCACGGGCGTGCATGTGGTTACAGTTAATGATTACCTGGCACGGCGTGACTCGGCGTGGATGGGTCGTCTCTATGGTTTTCTCGGGCTGACGACCGGTGTGATTTTGTCCGGTCAGGATAATGATGCCAAGCGCGCGGCGTATGCGGCAGACATTACCTACGGCACCAATAACGAATTTGGCTTTGATTATCTGCGCGATAACATGGCCTTCAGTCCCGAAGACCGTGTGCAACGCAAATTAAATTACGCGATTATCGACGAAGTAGATTCGATTTTAATTGATGAGGCGCGCACGCCGTTGATTATTTCGGGTCCCACTGATGATAACTCGGAGTTGTACAAAAAGATCAATGTTCTGATTCCAAAGCTGGTCAAGCAACAAACCGAAGATGGGCCGGGCGATTATGCAGTAGATGAAAAAGCGCGCCAGGTACACATCACCGAGGAAGGTTTTGGTCATGCTGAAGAGTTGCTGGCCGCTGCGGGTCTGCTTGCCGAAAATGAAAGTTTATATGACGCCGCCAATATCAGCCTGATGCACCATTTGAATGCCGCATTGCGTGCGCACGCGTTGTATTTCCGCGATGTCGCCTACATTGTAAAAGATGGCGAAGTCATTATCGTTGATGAATTCACGGGCCGCGTCATGCCAGGCCGTCGCTGGTCTGAAGGTTTGCACCAGGCGGTGGAAGCCAAAGAAGGGGTGCGGATCCAGAACGAAAACCAGACCATGGCGTCCATCACCTTTCAAAACTATTTCCGGCTCTACAATAAATTATCCGGCATGACGGGTACTGCCGATACCGAGGCCTATGAATTTCAGCAGATTTATAGCCTGGAAGTGGTAGTGATTCCCACCAACCGCAGCATGGTGCGCAAAGATCATGGCGACTTGATTTATCTTACCGCCAAAGAAAAATTTGCGGCGATCATTGAGGATATCAAGGAGTGTCAGGGGCGCGGTCAACCGGTGCTGGTCGGCACGACCTCCATCGAAACGTCTGAATATTTATCGCGCCTGCTCACGGAACAGAAAATTCAGCATGAAGTATTGAATGCCAAGCAACATGCGCGTGAAGCGGAAATTGTTGCACAGGCAGGCCGCCCCAATATTGTTACCATCGCCACCAATATGGCGGGTCGCGGTACGGACATTGTATTGGGTGGCAGCCTGGAGTCCGAGTTGGCTGCGTTGCATGAAGCTGACGAAAAACCGGATGACGAGAAAATAGCGCAGATACGTGCGCAATGGCAAACGCGTCATGCCGAAGTGGTGGCGTTAGGTGGCCTGCATATTATCGGCACCGAGCGCCATGAATCACGACGTATTGATAATCAGTTGCGCGGCCGTTCCGGCCGTCAGGGCGATCCAGGTTCGACGCGTTTTTACCTGTCGCTGGAAGACAATCTGATGCGTATTTTTGCTTCGGATCGGGTGTCTGCCATCATGCAGAAACTCGGCATGCAGGAAGGCGAGGCGATTGAGCATCCCTGGGTGAGCAAGGCCATTGAAAATGCACAGCGCAAGGTTGAAGGCCACAACTTTGACATTCGCAAGCAATTGCTGGAATACGATGACGTCGCCAACGATCAGCGCAAAGTGATTTACGAACAGCGCAATGAACTGATGGAAACCGGCGATGTTTCTGCCACGATCCAGGCGATTCGCAACGATGTTCTCACGGCAGTGATTGATCAGTTCATCCCGCCGCAAAGCCTGGATGAGCAATGGGACATTCCTGGGCTGCAAACCGCACTGGAAGCTGAGTTTGGTTTGCGTCTCGATATTGCAGGCTGGCTGCATGCCGACGACACATTGCACGAAGAAATTTTGCGCAAGCGTATTTTCGATGAACTGGAAAAAGCGTACACGGATAAAGAGGCTACAGCGGGTAGTGCGGTGATGCGCCACTTTGAAAAAGCGGTGATGTTGCAGGTGCTCGATACGCACTGGAAAGACCATCTCGCGGCAATGGATCATTTGCGCCAGGGTATACATCTGCGCGGTTATGCGCAAAAGAATCCCAAGCAGGAATACAAGCGTGAAGCGTTTGAAATGTTTGGCATGATGCTGGAAAAGATCAAGCGCGAAGTGATCAGCCTCTTGTCTAAAGTCCAGGTGCGTGCTGAGGCAGATGTGCAAGCGGTTGAAGAACAGCGGCGTGTCCATGCCCCCATGCGTTTTGAGCACGCCCAGGTTGCAGCCATGACCACCCATGCGGAAGGGACAGAAGAAGATGCGCCTGTGGGCAGTGAGGAGCACCATGAACCCTTTGTGCGCGGTGGCCGCAAAATAGGCCGCAATGAACCGTGTCACTGCGGCTCTGGGCAGAAATATAAAAACTGTCATGGCAAGCTCGCATAACCGGTTTTATTGATAGATTTTAGAGTGGAAGATTATGGCCGTAGGATTAACAGGTTTGCCTGATATGGTTCCGGTGCCAGGCATTCGCCTGGGTACCGCGCGTGCCGGAATTAAAAAACCTGATCGGCGTGATCTAGTTATCATTGAAATTGCGGCGGGCGCGCACAGTGCTGCGGTGTTCACGCGCAATGCTTTTTGCGCGGCTCCGGTGGTGGTGGCGCGTAATCATCTTGCATTAACTTCACCGCGCTATTTATTGATTAATACCGGCAATGCCAATGCGGGTACGGGTGAGTCTGGGCTGCGTGATGCGCAGCGTTGTTGTGAAGCCATGGCGCAGGTGGCGGGCTGTGTTGCAGCCGAGGTATTGCCGTTTTCTACCGGCGTGATTGGCGAGCCACTGCCAGTGCAGCGCATTGTCGCCGGATTACCCGCCGCCTATGCGAGCCTGAGCGTTACCGGGTGGGACGATGCTGCGCACGGCATTATGACCACCGACACCGTTGCCAAGGGTTCATCGCGCCAGGTGCAGATCAACGGGCACACGGTCACCGTCACCGGCGTTGCCAAAGGTTCGGGCATGATCCGCCCGGATATGGCGACCATGCTGGCATTTGTCGCAACAGATGTGGCGTGTGATACGCAGGTGTTGCAGCAATGTTTGAATGACGCCGTTGAAAAATCATTTAATCGCATTACCGTGGATGGTGACACCTCAACTAATGATGCCTGTGTGTTGATTGCTACAGGTCATGCTGACGCGCCTATTAACAGCGTCACCAGCGTAGCCTATAAGATTTTTTGTGATGCTGTCACTGAAGTATGCACTGAGCTGGCGCAAGCGGTCGTCCGCGATGGCGAAGGCGCTACGAAATTAATAACCGTTGACGTGCAGGGTGGCGCCAGCGATGAGGAATGCGCGCAGGTGGCTTATGCCGTCGCTCATTCTCCTTTGGTGAAAACAGCATTTTTTGCCAGCGACCCTAACTGGGGGCGTATTCTCGCTGCGGTAGGTCGCGCCGGAGTGACGAATCTTGATGTGTCACGGATTGACGTCTATCTGGATGACGTGTGCATTGTTCAGAACGGCGGCCGCGCACCTACTTACAGTGAAGATTTGGGCCAGCAAGTAATGAAGCGTGATGAGATTACGGTGCGCATTCTGCTGGGGCGTGGCAATCACCACACCCAGGTGTGGACCTGTGATTTTTCTTATGATTACGTGCGTATCAATGCTGAGTATCGAAGCTAAAAACCTGTTTAAGGTATTGCTGTATCCTTTGGTCGAGATTTGAAAAAATTCAAAGGATGTTATTAGTACGGCTAATCCAGGCTCTATATTATGCGTATTGCATTGTTGGAAGATGATCCTGATCAAGTGGCATTATTGCAGATGTGGTTGCATGACGCGGGTCACGCTTGCCATGTGTTTGGCACGGGTGAGCAGTTGTTGCAATCTTTGGCCAGGGACACCTTTGATTTGCTGTTGGTCGACTGGGAGCTTCCGGGGCTTAGTGGTGTTGAGGTGGTTGCGCGTATTCGCGAGCGGCTTGATTGGCATATCCCTATCCTGTTTGTGACTGCGCGTGACCGCGAGGAAGATATTGTGCAGGCGTTGCAGGCGGGCGCCGATGACTACATGATCAAGCCAACAAGGCAGATGGAAATGCTGGCGCGTATTAATGCGTTGCAGCGGCGTGGCGGGGCAGATGAGACGGTAGAGTATGCCCCGTATAGATTTATTCGCGCTATTCACTCAGTTACCCGCAACGAACTGGCTATCCAGCTTACCGCCAAGGAATATGACTTGGCCGAGTTTCTGTTCCGCCATGCAGGAAAGTTGCTGAGCCGTGGCCATATTTTAGAAAGCGTGTGGGGTCAGCGCGCTGACTTGAACACGCGCACAGTCGATACGCATATCAGCCTGATCCGGCAGAAACTCGATATTGCGGTGCATAATGGTTGGCAGATCAGCACGGTTTATCGGCATGGTTATCGCCTGGAGCAGACCGGTAAAAATGGTTAATAAAAAAATTCGCATAAAAAGATCCCCCTTGCGGGGGATAAGAGGGAGTAATATCACCGCCTGGATTTCAACAGGTCCCTGATATCAGTTAACAGCCGTTCCTCTGCGGAAGGTGGTGGAGGTATGGGGGGCGCTGATGGCGCAGCTTGCTCTTTCTTTTTGAGCGAATTGATTGCATTGATTACCATGAAGATGGCGAAAGCTATGATTGTGAAATCGATGATTGTCTGCAGAAATTTTCCGTACTTGATGGCGACCGCCGCAGTGCTTGTGGTGGCTGCCTGCAAGGTGAACGCCAGGTCGGAAAAATTAACCCCACCGATAAGTATGCCAATCGGCGGCATGATTACATCTTCCACTACAGAAGATACAATCTTGCCAAATGCTGCGCCGATGACGATACCTACGGCCATATCAACCACATTGCCTTTGATGGCAAATGCTTTAAACTCTTGTAGCATACTCATTGCGCATCCTCCAATTAGAACCCGTATACCAGGGTTACTGCCGTTTCAGTATCCATGTCCTTCACTGAAGCAGGTACTTCAGAAACATGTCTGGCGGTAAACGAAAGTTTCATCGCCAGGCTGCCCACCAACTGTGCTGTCAGCGCCGTTACTGATCGGGTAATGGTGGTGTCGCTACCGATTTCAGTAGCCAGGTCTTCGCTCAAAGAAGCGGATGGGCTGAATTTCCATAGCAGTTTCCCGCCGATATAACCCATAAACTCATTTTCCGATGGGCTGTTGCGTAACTGCGTTTGCCGTGCGCCTGGACCAGCCTCAAGATCCAATGTCAGGTTGTCCTGGCTGATAACACGGTAGCCATAACCTAGCGCTTCACTGGTGCGGTAGTCGAAGCCGGCAAACCGGTCATTCTCGTAACTCACGAGACCAAATGCATAACTACGCCCGTCAAATTTGTAATCACTCTTGCCAGATAGCGCATAACGTTCGCCAGTAGTGCGTGTGGCGTCTGAGGTATTCAGTGCGTCAAATTTAGCGGTATGACGCCATTTGTCCTGCTCATGCACTACGCCGGCACGGGCTTTGATGGAGGTGGTTTCAGTGTTGCCACTGGTTGACACAATGCCCAGTTCGGCACTACCTTTCCAGGGTTGAGCGGACTCTGCGGCAATTAATTGACCGGTACTGCCTAATAAAATTATCAGTGCAATATTATTTTTTAAAAACATATGTATCTCCTTGTTTATAAAGTTTGGGACGGCTTACACAGGTAAAGCATCTCCTGTGTAGCCGTTTATCCCTGTTGATATGTGTCCGTAATGTTAGTTCTGCAATATATGCAATTCAACGCGGCGATTCTGCGCGCGTCCTGCCGCAGTGTTATTGTCCGCGACGGGATTGGCTGCGCCGTAACCTTTGGCGGTCAGTTGCTCTGCCTTTACGCCATGGCTAATCAGGTAGTTTGCAACTGCCTGGGCACGTTTTTGAGACAGCTTCTGATTTGCGGCCGCAGCGCCACGATTGTCAGTATAGCCGCCTACTTCAATCGCTATTTCAGAGCGGCGTGACAAGGTATCCGCTACGCCATTGAGAATGCCAATGGAATTGCTGGTCAAACGATCCGATGAAGTTTCAAAGTTGACGCCTTTAAGAATGATGACTTCAGGAATCTCGCAGCCATTGTTATCTACCTTGGCATTGGCTTTGCTGTTTGGGCAGCGATCCTGGCTGTCAACCACGCCATCGTTATCGCTATCTGCCTCACAGCCTTGGACATTCACTTTGGCGCCTGCCGGGGAATTGGGGCAACGATCCTGGCTATCCACTACGCCATCACCATCATTGTCCAATTCACAGCCTTGCGCATTAACTTTCGTGCCAGCAGGGGAGCTTGGGCAGCGGTCTTTGCTATCCGCTATGCCGTCACCATCGCTATCAGCCGGCTGGGTGGCAGGTGCTGGCGCGACAAATGCCGCTGCCACAGCAACAGGTGCAATAACCGGAGCAGGCTTGATCTTGCTTCCCAACGGTATCGCCAGCCCCAGATTGAATACCCAATCCCCAAAACTTTTCTGGCTTGCAACTGAATAATCATCAAAGTCAACGCGGTAGCGTGCATCGGCACGTAAGGCCAAGCCGTTGCCGGTAAGATCTGTTTCGAAGCCAATGCCGGCATTAACCATTGCGTTGACACTTTGGCCGACGGTTTTCGTAGTTAAAGCACCAACGCCAACCACGGCGTAAGGTGAAAAGCTTGCGTCACGGCCGAAGAAGTAAAGCGCATCAAGCCCCAGGCCTTTTTGTTTGTACTTGCCCGAGCCGTTTTTAAAATCCATGCTATCCGCGACCAGATTCGCTTCAATATCCCACGATTCGTTGAGTGCCTTGCTTATGCCAAGACGGAACCCCAGATCATTATCAGCATTGCGATCCTTGTCGGCCTTGATGTAGCTGAGCGCTGGAGTAACATGCCAACGATCGTCAAGCCCACCTGCATTAACCGGGGCATATATTGATAATGCTGATGCGATAGTTAATATTGGAACCATATATTTTTTTATCATCATTGTTCTCTCAGTTTAGTTTTTATGAAATCTGATGGCTATTTCTCCAAAAGAAGGGGGTCACTATAGTGAGATGATTGATATTCAGCAATACATAAAACAATGAATTAAAAAACCTTAACAATTATGAAAAATATTATTCAGGATGTTATTATCTTTGGGGATTGGATTGCATAGCTTGTGTTACCTGGACCGGCTACTTTATTGATTATCAATGCGCTGATTGTTTTTTTTGCCATTTGTATGGATTTCTGGCAATTTATGGCGTTGCCGCGCGGCGATCATGCTTTTAATGAAGGCGTGAAATTTAGTTGTGTCAAAAGGTTTGGTGAGAAAGTGCATCGCACCAAATGCCAGCGCCTGATAGCGTATAAAATTTTCCTGCCGCGAGCTGAGCATAAGTATTGGTGTATCGGTTTTGCCTTCAAGGGCGCGAAACTGGCGGATAAATGCCATGCCGTCCAGTTTTGGCATCAAGTAATCAACAATCACCAGATCGGGATCATTATGCATGCACCACCCCAGGGCTTCTGTGGGTAATGAAAAACAAAGTATTTCATAGTCACCCATATTCTCGAGCGTGGCGCGCACCAATGCCAGGAACTCTGTGTCATCATCAATAATTGCTATTTTCATGTTAACTCTCTAATAAGGCCACCTGTCTCAATCAGTCGGTCGGGATGGCCTGTGTCGGGAATGTTTCTTTATGATAAACGTTAAACGTGGATTTGTTTGATAAGTTTTGTTAAACCTCCCAGATCCTGAGTTAAGCCGGATTTTTATGGTTGAGAGTTATAGTAGACTTTAGGGCATGTGAAGAAATAAGTCTTACATTTGAACGGCGCTCACGGGATGCCCTGCAAGGCGCCGCCTCTCTTTGTCTAGTGTAATAACGTGTGGCCGCGCCAATGAATAATTGCCAAATATTACTTTCCTTTTTGCGTCTATCAGGCCAGTATCCATCGCGTTTTTTTTGGCTGCCAATGATTTTGTTGGCGACACATGTCCAGGCTGATACCACCACTTGGGCATATACTGTACGTCAAGGTGATACCCTGATTGCCATATCCAACAACTATCTGGAACGCCCCAATGAGTGGGTGAAATTGCAAAATATCAATCGCATTAAAAACCCAAAACGACTTCCGCCGGGGCTGCAGCTATATATCCCTGTTGAGCTGCTGAAGCTTCAGGAAACGGTTGCTAAAGTGGTGCGGGTGCAGCGTGAGGTAGAAATTATTTCTGCGGTGGGCGGGGTGTATTTTTCCGCCGAGCCCGGGGCGTCACTGCACAGGGGGGATAAAATACGTACCGGCAAAGACAGTAACATCACACTGCGTTTTGCCGATGGTTCGCGCCTGATGGTCATGGAAAATAGTGAGGTGACACTCAATGTGATGACTGTCTATGGAAAATCTGATGTTATGAACACTCGCATACAGTTACAAAAAGGCCAGGTTGAAACCCAGGTGGCGCCACTGAAAGGCCCAGCGGCACATTATAAAATCATCACGCCAGTAATCGCTGTTGGCGTGCGTGGTACGGATTTTCGTGTGAGCGCGGATGCGAATGCCAAAGTATCACGCAGTGAGGTATTGCATGGGGCTGTGGCCGTTGAGGGCGAAGGCACGCAACTGTCTGTACCCGCCGGATTCGGCACATTGGCTGAGGCAGGTAAGCCGCCATTACCGCCTGTCGCCTTATTGAAAGAGCCGGATTTGACTGACCTGCCCACGTTGTTGCGGCATGTTCCATTGCAGTTTAACTGGCGTGCTTTGGAGGGTGCTTTTTCCTACCGCGCCCAAGTATACGCAGACAAAGAATTTCAAGATCTCTTGCTGGATGGCCTATTCAGTAACAGTGAGGCGAAATGGCCGGACCTGCCGGACGGTAATTATTTCTTGCGCGTGCGTGCCATTGATACACAAGGTTTGGAGGGATTAAATGCTGGCCGTGCCTTTACGCTGAACGCGCGCCCCGTGCCACCTTTTATCAGTGCGCCGACAGACAAGGGAATGTTTTATGGTGATCAGGTGCAATTCCAGTGGACTCCACCCGAAAATGCCGAAGCCTATCATATTCAGGTTGCATCAAACGGGGAATTTACCACGCCGGTTGTAAACATGGTTGATTTGAAAGACTTGCAATACACGGCGATGCTAGCCCCGGGTGAATATTATTGGCGTATCGCCAGCCGTATCGGCTCCGATGATGAGGGTCCGTTTAGCGATGCGCGATCATTCACGCTGAAGTCGATACCGGCCGCACCAATTATTTCACCACCACACATCGACAGTAAGAAAATGACGTTTCAGTGGCCGGCGGGCGAGGCAGGTTATAAGTATCAATTCCAATTGGCGCGTGATGAAGGTTTTCATGACATGCTTGCCGATAAACTCCTCAGTGACGCCAGCATTATTTTAGCCAATCCTGGTACGGGTAATTATTTTATGCGTGTCAAAGCAATAGATGCGGATGGCTTTTCAGGATCTTTCGGCGCATCCCAACAGATACAGATTCCACGAAATGTGCCATGGTGGTTGACCATTCCTGTATTGTTATTCTCTCTAATGCTATAAAACTCAAAGTTCGGTAGAAAATAGGTGCTTCCTTGATGATGTGGTGGATGACATGGCGGCGCCTCATTATGGTGATCAGTGCGGCGCTGTTCATTACGGTGCTCGCCAGCCAGGCTACCCTCTATAAGCAGATGGATTTGTGGCTGGCGGAAACCACGCAACAACCGTTAGTTGCAAAAGATTTTTATTTCACCGATACCGTGGTTGTCGATATAGATGAAGACTCCATGGCGCGGCTTTCCTCCGAGTTTGGCGCATGGCCCTATAAGCGGGATGTCTACAGCCTGGTCACTGACTATCTCAAAGATGCTGGCGCCAAAACCATTGTTTATGACATTCTCCTTTCCGAGCCGCGTGAAGGAGATGGGTCATTCGCACTATCCATGCAGCGTACAGGCAACGTTATTTTATCTGGGGTGGCATTGCCGTTTGCGCCAAAACGGGATGCTGGATACCACGCGCAATTGACAGCATTGGCCTGGCCAATCAGTAGTGCTATTCCCGGTAAACATTGGGATGACATGACATTGCCGAGGATGGAGTTTACTCCAATATCCGCCAAGCAGGTGCGGGTTGGTATAATTAATGTTGTTCCTGACGTGGACGGTATACTGCGTCGCATCCCGTTATTTCATGAGAGTTACGGCAAGTATCTGCCTAATGCCGCATTGGCCGCGTTATTTGTTCATCAACCGTATCCCGCCGTGAAATATCTGCCTGATGGCCAGCGCTTACAAATAGGGGAATATTCCTGGCCGGTCACTGACAGCGGTGAGATTATTTTGCAACATCCAAAAAATGCAGACCCATTTTTGGTAATGCCTTTTTACAAGCTGGTGTTTGCGGCGCTTGGCATGCCAGGTTATGCCATATCCCGTGATGAAATCGAGGGGAAAACGATTTTTATTGGCAGCGCCACAGCAATTTTGGGTGACTATTCTGTCACCCCCCATGGCATCAAATCTGGGCTGCATATCATGGCGTTGACATATCAGAATCTAGCGAAAAATATGGTGCTGCGCCCACACAAGCCAGGGTGGGATTTGATGTTGATATTGGTTGGTGTAGTGTTTCCGCTGATTGCGGCACATCGCCGTTTTCAATCCATTGCCACCATGAGTCTGCTGGCAGTGGTGGGTATCGTGGGAACTTATTTTATTAGTCTGGGATTATTGGCTTTTTTAAAGCAACAAAGCGCGTTACTGTTTTCCATAACAAATAGCTTCACTCTTTATCTGTTGATGATTTTGTCACGTATCAAGATCCTCTATGATGAAAAACAAAAACTTTCGTATGAAAAAATGGCGGCCGAGAAAGCCAGCGCGCTCAAGAGCAAATTCCTCTCGCATATCACTCATGAACTGCGTACCCCCCTCACGGCGATTATGGGATTCAACAGTTTGATCAGCGAAAATGCCTCGTTGTCGCCAGATGAAAAAAAAGCGACAAAAACCATAGAGAAAAACAGTGAGCATTTACTCAGCTTGATAAACAATCTGCTCGACCAGGCAAAAATTGAAGCGGGAAAGATGAACCTTGATATTCGACCGACTGCAATACGAGACGTTATAGGCGGTGTGATCTCTACATTTGAGGGGCTGGCCGCTAAAAAAAATGTAGGAATTAAAGTGCAGTATGATATATGCGTGCCACCAATACTCACCTTCGATGGGCTCCGCTTGCGTCAGATTGTTATTAATTTGCTTGGTAATGCATTGAAATTTACTGATCGAGGGCATATTTTAATTAAGGTTGTTTGGAAAAACGCCTGGCTTGAAACTGCGGTACAAGATACCGGGCCTGGAGTTGCATTAAAGGCGCAAGACAAAATTTTCATGGCATTTCAACAGGGAGATGCATCAGTGGCCAATGCTCCGGCAGGGACGGGTCTAGGCCTCGCCATTAGCCGCCATCTTGCGCAGCTGATGGGTGGTACTTTGTCGATTGAGTCCACGTTGGGTGCGGGATCGACGTTTTATTTGCGCATTCCTGCGCCGGTCGCTTCCGGCATCCTGCCTCTGGCGACACTTACATATCCATGTGCGGCGGAAGCCGAATTAATCAGCCTGAATGTACATGAAGATTCGGCAGGCGCGGCATCCGCCATCAAGCAGCCGCAGCCCACAGAAAAACTGAGGGGGTGTGTTTTGTTGGTAGATGACTCTGAAGATAGCCGGGTTCTGTTCAAGAATTTTTTTGATAAAATGGGGTTGGTTTCTGTGTTTGCCGAAAATGGTCAGGTAGCAGTGCGGATTGCGCTTGCGGAGCAGCCGGATATTATTTTGATGGACATGGAAATGCCGGTAATGAACGGCCTGGAAGCAGTGCGGCTGTTACGTCAACATGGTTACGTCAAGCCGGTCGTGGCACTTACAGCGCACGCCAATCAAGCGATACATGGCGCATTGCTTGAAGCTGGTTTTGATAGCTGCTTGAGTAAACCCATTAAACAAAATTCATTGCGACAGGCGCTCGCTGCAATATTGAAGACATCACCTAATTAAATGACAGATGCAATGTAATCCACATGGACCATGCCAATATTATTGTATATATCGATTCAAACCTCGAAAGATTGATTGACGGCTATCTGGAAAATAGACGACACGATCTGATTGCCATTAGAGCGGCGTTAACGCGGAATGATTTCGAACCTGTTCGCGCTATTGGTCACAATATCAAAGGTACTGGAAGTGGCTATGGATTCGATTTCATCAGCAAGGTCGGCGATGAACTTGAGCAGGCTGCATCGCGGGCCGATGAGGTGGCCATTATCAGGTTAACCCAAGAGATGGATGATTATCTTGAAAGATTAATTGTAGTGTTCGACAAGGATATATCTGAATAAACCAGCGATTAGATGTTGTTCCCGATGGTGGGCCGCCCTGTGCCAGTTGGTGCCTGGCACAGGGCATGGCATTATTTCAGCGCCACCCCATCATGCAGAATTTTCGGTGTAACAAATATAAGAAGTTCTACCTTGTCGTCTGTATTGGAGGTCTTTCTAAATAAAGCGCCAATCCATGGCAGTTCACTGAGGAAGGGAACGCCATCCACCTGGCGATTCCGCACCGTTTCGTATACCCCACCCAATACCACGGTTTCACCATTATTGACCAGCACCTGGGTACTGACCTCTTTTTTATCAATGCTGGGTATATTATTAAATAATTCGCCTACGCTGTCTTTGGTCACTACCAGATCCATAATGATATGACTGTCGGGGGTAATTTGCGGGGTCACCTTTAAGCCTAACAAAGCATCCTTAAATTCGATGGTGGAGACCGCGCCCACGCCGCCTGGGCGTACGTAGCCAATTTGTGTGCCTTGCTTGATCGTTGCCTCTTTGCGGTCGGCAGTGATGACGCGTGGACTTGACACAATTTCGCCGCGCCCCTCGGCCTGCATGGCCGATAATTCCAGATCAATCAGGTAATCAGCACCGAGAATAGAGAGACCAATACGGCCAGCCGGAGAAACTACCGGTAAATTTACGTTAAGGCGGTCAGACAGGCTGCCCGGACTCACAGGAAATATACTTGCGCCCGCGCCCCCCGCAAGATTGCCCAAGGCGGAGTTGATGGTGGTGTTTGTCGCGGCAACGCTGCCCGCACTGGTAATAATGCCATTATTTCCATTGCGTCTTACTGCGGTTCCACCAAAACGCACGCCAAGCTCCTTACTGAAATTATCACCGGCGATGACGATGCGTGACTCGATGAGCACCTGGCGTATCGGGATGTCCAGCTTGATCATCAGTTTGCGAATTTCCGCTAATCTTTCCGCAACATCCTGTATTAATAATGTATTGGTGCGTTCATCCACGGTCACACTGCCACGTTCCTTGGTGAGCAATGAATTTTCCTTTGATTTTAAAATTTCTGCCAAGTCTGCGGCTTTGGCATAATTCACCTGGATTAACTCAGTGTGCAATGGCTCCAGATCAACGATTTGTTTTTTTGATTCGAGTTCCTGCTTTTCACGCGCAGCAATTTCTTCGCTAGGCCCCACCAGGATAACATTGCCTACCTGGCGCATTGATAAGCCTTTTGTTTTCAGCACGATGTCCAGCGCCTGATCCCACGGAACATTTTTCAGGCGCAGTGTGAGGTTGCCTGTGACGGCGTCGCTGGTGACCATGTTGAGGCCCGTAAAATCGGCAATGATTTGCAATACCGCACGAATCTCAATGTTCTGAAAGTTAAGTGATAGCCTTTCACCTTTATAGGTAGGCTGTGCACGCTCATTGGCCTCCTGTTCTTCCTTGGTCAGGCCTTTTACTTCGACAGTAAAGCGGGTGTCGGATTGATAGGCCAGATGATCATAAGGCCCGTTTGCGGAAATCACCATGCGCACATTTCTGCCTTGCGTAAAGGTTTCAATGTTCTGTACGGACGTGGCGAAATCCACGACATCCAGCCGTTGTGTGAGGCTGGCGGGTAATTTTGTGTCGGTAAAGTCGACTATCAATTTCCCGCCCTCTTTACGCACATCTACCGCAGCAGTAGGATCCGACAGGACGACAACAACGCGCCCTTCACCTTTTGGCCCACGGTTGAAGTCAATTTTATTGATATTGCGAGTGTTCGCTGCTTTCCCCGCCCGGGTGTTACGTGGTGCGCTCGTTATAGCATTGTCAGTGCCGCGCTCCGTAAGCGTGATATAAAAATGGTTGTTGTCTATGCGTGTTTCATAAGCTACAGGCTTGACAAGGTTTAATACCATGCGGGTACGGCCATTGCTCTCGATAAAATTCATGCTTTTGGCCATGCCAATACCGACGGCCTGATTTTTTCTGGACGTTTTGTTGGTCGTATTGGGAAAATCAAAAATGATTCGTGCGGGATTTTCGATGCTGAAACTCAGCGGCATTTCGGGCGCAGATGAGAGTGTAAGCTTAAACTGGATCAAATTACCCGGTAATGTTGTGACACTGGCATTTTCCAAGGAATTCGCAGGTGCAGTTTTCGCATCTTCTGCAATGGCGTTTCCTGTGGCGAGCATTATACCCATTAGCAAGCCACTGAAAGTCCTCCAGCGGGCAGACACAGATTTTCTTTTGAGTACGGCGCTCATTGACTGAGCAACATAAGCGTGAACAATAGTATATGTCGAAATCATTTTTTACTCCCTTGTTGAGGACTATTCAGCCAGCACTAGCGAAGCCTGGCGGGACTGCCATCCTCCTGATCCATCGGGTATCGTCTCAGTGACATCTACCTTGCTTTCTGTGATATGGGTTATTTTTCCATAGTTCTGTCCCAGGTAATTACCACGTTTTACCCAGTACACTATTGAGTCAGGCGCTTTGATAATGGCCCATACTTCGCCGCCACGCTCGATCATTCCGGCCAATTTCATCGTATCCAGCGAAAACGCTTCCAGCGGTTCTTTTTTTCGTGATGTATCAAGTTGTGAAGCATCAACCCCGTTGGGATTTTTAACCGTTGGGGTGATAACGGCTTCAGCGCTAAACGGCTCACGCCGATTTTCACTTTTATAGACGAAGGGTTCTAAAGTCTCTACTTTTGGCATGGGCGTTATCGGTGCCTTGGATCGGGCTTTGGTTTCGGCCACATATTGACGTAAATCCTCCACCCGATCGGTGCTACACGCCGCCACTAACAAACACGCTACCACGTAATATGCAATACGCAGCGATGAAAGGCTGTGGTGATGTCCCATGTTAGAGTTCACTCTGCGTCCTCTTCCAGATAACGATAAGTTTTTGCCGTCGCTTCCATTACCAGCAGGCCTTTCTTTTCTTTCTTGGCCGCCATGGGCGTAATGGAAATATCATGCAAGGTAACAATTCTTGGTAATGCGGCTACACCACTGACAAATGCGCCGATCTCATTATATCCACCAACCACTTTGATTTTTATCGGCAGCTCCGCGTAAAACTCGATAGGAATTTCATTTTCTGGTTTGAATAAGTCAAATTCCAGCCCGCTGGCAAGCCCCATTTGCGAAACATCATCTATCACTCCTTCTACTTCTGTTTTGCTGGGCAACTGTTGCAGCATGGTGCCCAATGATTTTTTCATGTCTACCATTTGTTTGCGATAGGCATCAATATTGGCGGCCTTGCTTTGTTTTATTTCGAAAGTTGATTTCAGTTCTTTCTCTTTTTCCTGTGATTGCTCTAATACTTTAAGCTGCTCCTGTGTATCAAACCAGAAGCCGGCCCCTAACGAAATGGCGCATACAATGGCGATGGCGGCAATTTTCGTTGGTAAAGGCCATCCACCCACATCGCTAAAATCGAGCTGATTAAGATCAGGCAGTTTCATGTTTTTGTCCCTGCTTTGGTTTTAGAATTCCCTTTGCCCTTATTTTTTGAATCCTTCTGTTCATCTTCCGTTTCGACGCCAGTTTGTTTTACATGCAAGGTGAACTGACTGCCACGTAAAACTTCCTTGGTTTTTTCGTCAACCTTTTCTACAGCCTGGATTACCTCCAGGCGTGGGTTTTCAAACCAGTCAGAGGCTTCCAGGTTGCGCATGAAATTTGATACGCTGGCATTAGAGGGAGCGACGCCTTGTAATAATAATTCGCCCCCAGCTTGTTTTGTGACAGTTAAATAGACGCTTTCTGGCAAGCGTTTTTCAAGTTCATCTATGATATGTACGATGCGGGAACGGCTGGCCTGGAGTTGTTGAATAACTTTCATTCTGGCTAATAACCGGTCGCGCTCCGTTTCCAGACCTTTAATTTCCTTGATCTGGTTATCGACACGCTGAATTTCACCGTCCATAAATTCATTACGGGTGTTTTGATCCGAAATGCGGCTTGCCATGTGCAAGTGAATATAGAGTATGATGGCGCCCATTAAAATTATGGCGCCGATTCCAATTGAGAAAAATTCCCTCTGCTTTTCCTTGCGCGCCATTTGGCGCCAGGGTAGTAAGTTAATGCGGGTCACTGGTCAAAGCTCCTCATTGCAAGTCCGCAGGCGATCATCAGGGCCGGCGCATCACTGGTCAAGGCGGGTGGGTTAATTTTTGAGGATAAAGTCATGTTCATGAAAGGATTGGCAACGGAGGTGGTTGTTCCAATTTTTTCTTCAATCAAAATATCTACACCATCAATAGCGGCGCAACCGCCCGCGATAATGACGTGGTCAACGCTGTTATAGTGGCTTGAAGAAAAAAAGAATTGTAAGGAACGGCTCACTTGCTGCACCATGGCTTCTTTGAAGGGTATTAAAACCTCCGCAGTATAATTGTCAGGTAATCCCCCCTGTTTTTTTGCCATGCCGGCCTCTTCATAAGAAAGGCCATATCGCTGCTGAATTTCTTCAGTCAGCTGTTTGCCACCGAATACTTGCTCACGCGTGTAAATAATCCGACCGTTGTTTAATACATTGAGCGTGGTCATGGTGGCGCCGATATCAATTACTGCGATAGTTTTATCGGCGCCGCCATTGGGCAATTGCTGGCCGAGCAGCGCCACGGCCGCTTCCAGTGCGTAAGCTTCAACGTCAACAACCTTGGCGGTCAGCCCGCCCAGCTCAACGGCAGCAACGCGCACCTCTACATTTTCACTGCGTGATACGGCAAGCAACACGTCCACGGTATCGGGCTTTTTGTCTGTAGGTCCCAGGATTACAAAATCAAGATTTACTTCTTCCAGCGGGTAGGGGATATATTGTTCGGCGTCCGCTTCAATTTGACGGGCAATTTCATCATCGGAAAATGTGGCGGGCATAGGGATGATTTTGGTGATAACGGCAGAGCCTGCCACGGCCACCGCAGCATTGCGGCAACGGCTGCCGGCGCGTTTAAGGACGCGGTTTATGGCGGCCCCCACGCCTTCCACATCGGCAATGGTTTTTTCAACTACCGCATTCAGGGGCAGCGGTACAACCGCATAGCTTTCCACGCGGTAACGGTCACCACTTTTGCTTAACTCCAAAAGTTTAACGGCGGTTGAACTGATATCAAGCCCGATCAGGGTGTTTGATTTTCTTCCAAGAAATTGCAGCATCGTCTGCTCCGTGTCCTTTGCCTATCCTATTGAATATTCATGTAAAACTTCAGATAGTGTTTGTTAAATGCCTTCCAGCCCTATATAATTACGCACTAGGTCCGCTATATGCCTTATCGGCATTCACTGAATTTTCCTTGAGCCTCATGAGCTACTTTTCCAGAAAAATACGTATTGGATTCGTAATATTGCTAAGCCTGCTGGTTGTTAGCGGCCTGGCAATGGGCGGGGGATACTCTTATTTATCTTCCAGGTTGCCTTCCACGGCAAATCTCAAGGAAGTGCAGCTTCAGGTGCCGTTGCGGATTTATACCCATGACGGAAAGTTGATGGGCGAGTTCGGCGAAATGAAACGCACCCCGCTCAAATTTACCGAGATACCGGATTTAATGGTGAAGGCCGTGTTAGCGGCCGAGGATGACCGCTATTTCAGCCATCCGGGTGTCGATTATCAAGGCCTGCTGCGTGCTGTCTGGTCTTTGGTGACGACTGGTGAAAAAGCGCAGGGCGGTAGTACTATTACCATGCAGGTTGCCCGCAATTTTTTCTTGAGCAGCGAAAAAACCTATACGCGCAAACTCAGTGAAATTTTGTTGGCGCTTAAAATTAACCGCGAATTAACCAAAGAAGAAATCCTTGAGCTTTATTTGAATAAAATTTATCTGGGTAATCGCGCCTATGGCATTGCCGCAGCAGCGCAAGTCTATTATGGCGCGGAGCTTAAAAATTTAAGTGTTGCGCAAATAGCGATGATCGCGGGATTGCCTAAAGCACCGTCGCGTTTTAATCCTATAGCGGATCCGGCCCGTGCGCTGGAGCGCAGAAATTATGTTTTACGGCGCATGCATGAGCTGGGATACATTAATAATGAAATTTTCAAAGCGGGGCTGGCAGAGCCGGATAACTCGACTCTCCATGCGCTGGATATAGAGATTGAAGCGCCTTTTGTCGCAGAAATGGTGCGGAATGCCGCCCTTGAGTTATATGGTGAAGATGCCTATAGTACGGGGTTGAAAATATATACCACCCTCGATTCTCGCCTGCAAGAAGCCGGCAATTCAGCGTTGCGCACTGGGCTGGTGGATTATGAAACCCGACATGGTTATCGCGGCCCGGTTCAGCACGTGAAATTATCGGCTCAGGCTGGCGAACAGGAATGGCGCGATGCCCTGAAAAAATTCAGCATGATTGGCAAATTGCCCCCGGCGCTGGTGATTGGCAAGAAGGGCCCGGTACTCAGTGCTGTATTGGCCAACGGAGAAAAAATATCCCTGCCGGCGGATGGTGTGGCATGGGCGGCGTCCCCGGAAAATAATTCTGCACCCACCACCAATGCGGCTGCAGCTCTTAAAGTGGGAGATATTATCCGGGTGCAATCGTTACCCGCTAACCAGTGGCGATTAGCGCAGGTACCAAAAGTGGGTGGGGCGCTGGTAGCCGTGCGGCCGGGTGACGGCGCGCTTGTTTCGCTGGCCGGGGGATTTGATTTTGGCCAGAGTAAGTTTAACCGTGTGACCCAGGCAGTTCGCCAGCCGGGTTCGAGCTTCAAACCTTTTGTCTATGCGGCGGCATTGGAGCGCGGTTATACGCCTGCAACCCTGATCAATGACGCACCCTTAGTGTTTGGTGATAATACCGATACGCCAGATTCTGAAGTGTGGCGCCCACAAAATTTTAGTGGGGAATTTCTGGGTCCCACGCGCTTGCGTGAAGCCCTGGTTTTCTCGCGCAACCTGGTTTCTATCCGGTTGTTGCAAGCCATTGGAATTGACTACGCACTTGCCTATACAGAACGGTTTGGTTTTAAGACTAAAGCCTGGCCTAAGAATCTTTCCCTGGCGCTGGGCAGTGTCAGCGTAACGCCCCTGGAAATGGCGAAGGCGTATACCGTATTCGCCAATGGTGGGTATCAGGTGCAACCTTATTATATTGAGCGTATTGAAGATGCGCATGGTGTAGTATTAATGCAAGCCAAGCCGGCAAAAGTATGTCCCACCTGTCCTGAGCCAGCGGTTAATCCTCCACAAAATAGCGCCCGTGCTACATCTGCTGCGATTGCCGTTGAAGCGGCCAATGCCGTCCGGGTGATTAGCCCACAGAATGCTTACTTAATGACTTCCATGATGCGCGATGTGGTGCGGCGTGGTACCGCCAAGCGTGCGATGCAGTTGGGCCGACAGGACCTGGCCGGCAAAACAGGCACAACCAATGATCAGCGCGATGCCTGGTTTGCCGGCTATAATGATAGCCTGGTCACGGTAAGCTGGGTGGGTTTTGACACGCCGCAATCCCTGGGAAACCAGGAAACGGGAGGGTCTACTGCGCTACCAATATGGATAAACTTTATGGCAGTCGCGCTTAAAGACGTGCCAGAGAATTCATTCGAACAGCCTGAAGGTTTGGTGTCAGTGCGCATCAATCCCGAAACGGGCTTGCTGGCAGGAGCCGGTGCGCCTGATGCCATTTTTGAAGTCTTTCCGGAAAATGCGTTGCCGGACAAGGATTCCGATGTGCCTCCCGCCGTTATTGGTAGCCCCTCCACCGCTACCGATAGCTCCATGGTACCCGAACAGTTATTTTAAGGGCACCTCTATAAATTCGCTGAAGCCGCGATGGCCGCGTTGAAAATAGGCTCAAAATGCTCATGTACTACGTGTACACTCCGCTTTTTCGCCTATTTTCGCCTTGCCCTCGCACCTTGATCGAATTTATAGAGGTACCCTTAACTCGGATTCTTGATCGAGATAATCCTGAAAACGGCAATTGAACCGTAGCGAGAAGCTCATGCCTTCCTCTCCCACTAGTGATAAACGTATCCGCCAACAGTTGGCCATGGAAGCCGCGCGGATTATGGCTGAAGAGGGCGTCAATGACTATCAGTTCGCCAAGCGCAAGGCGGCGACGCGGTTAGGCGCCGTTGGTTCGCGTAATTCATTGCGTAATTTGCCGCGTAATGATGAAATTCAGCAGGCACTGGAAGAATACCTGCGCTTGTTTAAAGCTGATTCGCAGCCCGCCATACTTAATAAATTACGCCAGATCGCAGTGCAGGCCATGCGTTTGCTGCAAAAATTCAGTCCGCGTCTGGTTGGCTCAGTACTGGGCGGCACCGCCAGCGAGCATTCCAATATCAACCTGCATATCTTTGCAGACACCCCAAAAGATGTGATTTTGTTTTTGATGAATGAACGTATTCCCTATGAAAGCGCCGAAAAAACGTTAATTTTAATGAATGGCGAAAACGCGAGTTATCCGATGTATCGTTTTACGCTACAGGGTGTGGTGCTGGAGGTGGTGGTGTTTGATGCCGATGATATACGCCAGGCACCCCGCAGCCCAATCGACGGCCATCCCATGAAACGCGCCACGTTGGCTGCGGTGGAAGGGTTGTTGTAGGAGTTTATAGCGGTTTATTGCTGCGTCTCCTTTCACACGCCGCTAACCTGCATGGCGCATCAGCGTGTGAAAGGAGACGCCAAAGCGCTAATGATCACTTCGGATAATGCGCCGGATACCCTAAACGCGCGACGCCGGAATCCACCGCCGCCCGCGCTACCGCAGGCGCCACCGTATTCAGCAGGCGTGGATCCAGCGGTTTGGGGATGATGTAAGCCGCGCCGTAACCCATTTCCGTGAGCTGATACGCGTCGAGCACTTCGCGGGGGATGGGTTGATGGGCGAGCTTGCGCAAGGCATGCACGGCGGCCATTTCCATGGCTTGATTGATGCGTCGCGCCCGCACATCCAGCGCACCACGGAAAATGAAGGGAAAGCCCAGCACGTTATTCACCTGGTTGGGATAGTCACTGCGACCCGTTGCCATGATCAAATCCTTGCGCACGGTATGCGCGACTTCCGGGCTGATTTCCGGGTCGGGATTGGACAGCGCGAATACAATCGGTTTAGCGGCCATGGAGGCCAGCATCTCCGGCGTACACAGGTCGGGGCCGGATACACCAATGAATACATCGGCACCCTGCATGGCATCCGCCAGCGTGCGCTGAGGAGTGTTGATGGCAAACTCCAGTTTGTATTCATTCAGGTCATCGCGGCCGGCATGAATCACGCCATTACGATCCACCAGGCGCAGATTCTCTTTCTTTGCCCCTAATGCCAGCAACAAACGCATCGACGCAATGCCCGCCGCACCCGCGCCCAGGCACACAATACGCGCCGCTTCGAGGGTCTTGCCCTGTAGCTCCAGCGCATTGATCAAACCGGCGCTGATGATAATCGCCGTGCCGTGCTGGTCATCATGAAACACCGGAATATCGAGGCGCTCGATGAGTGTCTTTTCTATTTCGAAGCAGTGGGGCGCCGCAATATCTTCCAGATTAATGCCGCCAAAGGTAGGTGCAATGCGCGCCACCGTGTCGATAAACGCTTGTGGTGATTCTGCGTCAACTTCAATATCAAACACATCAATGTTGGCAAATTTTTTGAACAGCACCGCCTTGCCTTCCATTACTGGCTTGCCCGCTAATGCACCCACATTCCCTAATCCCAGTACCGCTGTTCCATCGGTAATCACTGCCACCAGATTGCCCTTGGCGGTGTAGCGATAGGCAGCATCCGGGTCTGCAGCAATTTCACGTACCGGTTCGGCCACGCCGGGAGTGTAAGCTAATGCCAGTTCGCGTTGCGTATCACACGGCTTGGTGATGGCGATGCCCAATTTTCCGGGTGTAGGATGCTCGTGATAATCGAGCGCCGCTTGCTTGGGATTGCCTGTCATTTTTGTCGGTCCGGGTTAAATAAATTTTGGCGCTGTCATTTTGGGCGTAGCGAGAAATGATAAAAGATTTTACTCTACAACTTTAATCTGTTCCCCTGCGGCAGGTTCGCCGCTGGGATAATCATCATTCAATAAACGTAACTGCTCTTCTGCATGATGCTGAATGTTCGAGGTGCGCGCCAGATCAGCGTAACGTGTAGTCGCAGATGCTTTAATAATCTTGATGTGCAATGCCTTGGCCAGAGGAAGCTCTTGATCAGTCAGGCCATGCAGGCTACGTGCGGTTTGCAGAAACTCGCCCTCATAACGGTTCGGCATTTTTTCATCTTTAGCGCTGCCCACAAACAGGAACGCCTGATTTTTGAAATACATTACGCTAAAGCGCGTCGGGCGCCTGCCAAAAGGTGTGTTGACGGTTGCTATGGCGGTGTATCCCTCCAGACCGTTGCCCGTGAGAGATTCGCCTTGCGTAAGCTGTCCGACCTTAAGGCGCTTCGCCATAAATTCACTGGGCGGAATGCGCTCATTCAAATCCGTAGTGCTCATCATCAGCAGTGCATCATTCGCGGGAGGACGTGCGACTAACCGATCCGGTAAATTTTCCACGCGCCATCCCACCGGGAAGCTTAATGCAAAGCCTAAATCCTTGTGATAAAAATGATTAGCGCGACGTATGCCATCCTGCTCGCCGTCACCAAAGGCCATGCCCTCGAGTTTTTTCAGCAATGCCTCGCGGTTGATACGGGACGCAGTAGCGGTTTTAAGTGCATCCGCTTTAGCCACCACTTCCTGCAAGCGTGTATCATTGTCGGGGTGGCTGGAAAATACACCATGATACACGCGCGCTTCACGTCCTTCTTCTTTTGCGACCTGCTTTTCAAAGATTTCCTGATTTTTTAATACACCGATGACCTTGATCATTGCTTGCGGATCATAACCGCTGCCCGCCAGATATTCTGCACCGAGGCGATCTGATTCCAGTTCATGCTCACGGCCATAGCCACTGATCCACGCGTTGCCTAATACATTAAACAAATCCTGCGCCGCCTGATTACGCAATTCGGGAACCAGAATCGAGCCAATCGCCAGGCCAATGCCAGTAGCTTGCGACGCGCTGATCTGGCGCACCGAATGACGTGCGGTGACATGGCCCAACTCATGGCCCAGCACGGCAGCCAATTCGGCTTCGGAATTAAGGTAGGCTAACAGGCCGCGCGTGATATAAATGTATCCGCCCGGTAAAGCAAAGGCGTTGACTTCGGTGCTATCAAGCACCGTAAAGCGATATATTAAATGGCTGCGGTGACTTTTTTGCGCGAGGCGCTCGCCGATCTCCTGCACATAAGCCTGTAAGGCAGGGTTTTCAAGACGGCGGTATTGTTTAAGAATATTCGGGTGGGCAGCGCGGCCCATTTCGATTTCGTCTTGTTCAGACATCAGCACAAAATTTTTCTTGCCCGATACCGGGTTTTCTGCGCAACTCACCGCCACGATGGCGAGGGTCATGATAACGACGGCTTTGCCTGTAATACAGAAAGCAAAAAGCGCACGGTAAAGATTTTTCATTGCATCCCCTGTCCTTGTAAGGTTGCCGGATGACGTATCTGCATGCGCAGTGTCCCTTCCGTAAAGTATACCCGGCCGCGTGCAATTATGGAACGTCCTGATATTTCATCGGGAAATGTCCCGGGAAAATATTTACGGTCACGCTGGCCGATATGCAACAACACCGCATCATTCAATGTTAGCCAGATATCCCCTTTACGCAGATGTGACGCAGTTACTTTACCCGTGACAACGCGCAAGCCCACATCCTCGGCGCGCAGTTTTGTGGCATCAATCGGCTGATATTCCGGCAGAGCCCACAGGCCGCGCCGCGCCATGCGCGCGCGCTGTTCCGTGGCTTGATAACACGGCAAGTTCCACACATTAGGCGGGATGGGCAGAATGGTGGCCAGGCCATGTTCCAACAGGTGTGCCGCCACGCTGCTGCCGTCGCTCAGATAAACATGGGCAAGATCACGCGCATAACGATCGTGGCGCTCAGCGTCATAACGCAGGGTAATCGTATAGTTGGATTTTTCCAGCAACGTCTGCAACATGTCGCGCGCCGCGTTGGCCAAAGGCTGTGACGGTGCGCCACGATGACCCATTTCAGGGGTGTTGATGCCAATAAAGCGAATCTTGCGGCCATCCCGCAACTTCACCGTGTCGCCATCATACAGCCGCTCGACGGTGACGCGCTCATCAATCCGGTCAGCGCCGCAGCTTACCTGTGCGGGGCCGTCTGCGGCAAAAGCCGTGACGCTGAAAATAAGCGTCAGCCATGATCCCAGCAGGGAAGAGCGGAAGCGAAGGGTTCTGGATCTGCGCATGCGTCGACTGGCAGGCAGCCGCGCAAGAAAACAACGAAAAAGGGCACCCAGCGGGTGCCCTTCAGGTGATGCGGTGCGAAGTGGTGTCAATCGATTACTTTACGCCGTACTTCTGACGGAATTTGTCGACGCGACCGGCTGTATCTACAATTCGCTGCTTGCCGGTGTAGAATGGATGGCATACGGCGCATACGTCCAGATTCAGGCTTTTGCCCGCAGTAGAGCGCGTGGTAAATTTATTGCCGCAGCTACAGGTAACGGCAATTTCGGCATAGGCGGGATGGATATCGGCTTTCATGGTGTACCTCTTGTGTCATCGCTTGGCATCGCAGACCCAGCGCCCCGCTTTTGAATGCCAAGGCCTTGGCAACGATAATCCAGCATTATATCCAGAATTGGGGTTTGCAGCAAGCAAGCGATACGCTTTTGAGTTATCCAGGCCTGGTTCAGGGATCAGGCGCGCCGTCCGATACTTACATATCTGTTCCATAGAGCTAGAGCGGACATATTTTAGAGCGGCCTTGTTCTGAAAATGCCAGAAATATGAAAAAGTTAATAACTATCATAATATTGCATGCTGATAGTGCGGGAGAAAAAAATAACATGAGGGAAACAATGCCATGCCAATGAAAAGCACCATGCGTTCTTTCAAGTACGATTACATGGGCCTTGATGCGGAATCCATCAAATATTCGCTGGCGAACCGGCTGGAATATTCGGCGGGAAAAGACCTTTACACCGCCACCGACCGCGACTGGTATAACGTCACCGCCTACACCGTGCGTGACCGCCTCATGGAGCGCTGGATGGAAACCATGCGCACCTATTACCGCGAAGATGCCAAGCGTGTTTATTATCTCTCCCTGGAGTTTCTGATTGGCCGTACCCTCAGCAACAGCCTGCTTAACATCGGCATTTATGATGAATGTACCCAGGCGTTGCACGATATTGGGCTGAATCTCGAAGAAATCCGCGAACTGGAGCCCGATGCAGCGTTGGGAAATGGTGGATTGGGGCGGCTCGCCGCGTGTTTTCTCGATTCTATGGCCACCATCGGCATTCCCGCCTACGGTTACGGCATTCGCTATGAATACGGCATGTTCACGCAGCGCATCGAAAATGGCCGCCAGGTAGAGCACCCCGAAAACTGGCTGCGTTATGGGAATCCGTGGGAATTCCCGCGCCCGGAAGTGATTTATGCAGTTCAATTTAATGGCCGTGTGGTGGAATACCCCGGCGAACAGGGTCAGCGCCGCTACCACTGGGTAGATGCCGACGAAGTCATGGCGATGGCCTATGACACTCCGATCCCCGGTTACAAGACCAACACCGTCAATAATTTGCGCTTATGGTCTGCCAAGGCCACGCGTGATTTTAACCTGAAATATTTTAACGAAGGCAATTACATCAAGGCCCTCGAAGATAAAAACGAGTCCGAAAATCTCTCCAAGGTGCTGTATCCCGATGACACCACCGCCATGGGCCGTGAGTTGCGGCTCAAGCAGCAATACTTTTTTGTCAGTTCATCATTGCAGGATATTTTGCGCCGCTTCAGCAAGTCACATTATCACTTTGACAAACTGCCCGACCGGGTCGCGATCCAGCTTAATGATACGCATCCGGTGTTGGCGATTCCCGAGTTGATGCGGGTGCTGATCGATCTTCAGGGTTTGTCGTGGGATCGCGCCTGGGACATTACCGTGCGCACTTTTTCTTACACCAATCACACCCTGTTGCCTGAAGCGCTGGAAACCTGGCCGGTGAAATTGTTTGAGGCCATGTTACCGCGTCATTTACAGATCATTTATGAAATCAATCACCGGTTCCTCAAGGATGTCATGCACCGCTATCCGGGCAACTCCGATCTGTTGCGCCGCATGTCGATTATTGATGAATCGGGTGAGCGGCGCATCCGCATGGCGCATCTCGCCGTGGTGGGCAGTCACAAAGTGAATGGTGTCGCGGCATTGCATACGCAATTAATGAAATCCACTATTTTCGCTGATTTCGAGCGGTTTTATAGCGGAAAAATTGTCAACAAGACCAACGGCATTACGCCCCGGCGTTGGTTGAGCCATGCCAATCAACGCTTATCACAATTAATTACCGCACGTATTGGCGATGGCTGGACAACCAACCTCGATGAACTGAAAAAACTCGCGCCGCTGGCAAATGATCCCGTGTTCCGCGAGGAATTCCGTATTGTCAAACGCGCCAACAAGGAACGGGTGGCAGGGCTCATCAAGCAATATATGGGCGTAACGGTAAATTGTGATTCGCTGTTTGATGTGCATATCAAGCGTATTCATGAATACAAGCGCCAACTGCTCAACGTGTTGCATGTGGTCACATTGTATAATCGCATTCGCTTTAATCAATCAGGGAATCCGGGCGCGCCCGTAGTGCCGCGCACCATCATCTTTGCCGGTAAAGCGGCGCCTGGTTATGTCATCGCCAAGCTCATCATCAATCTGATTAATGACGTTGCGGACATTGTTAATAATGACCCCGCCACTGGCGGCAAGTTGCGCGTATTATTTATTCCCAACTACAATGTGTCTACGGCAGAAGATCTGATCCCAGCCTGTGATCTGTCGCAGCAAATCTCTACTGCAGGCACCGAGGCTTCCGGCACTGGCAATATGAAACTGGCGCTGAATGGCGCACTGACTATCGGCACGCTTGATGGCGCCAATGTTGAAATTCTCGAAGAAGTAGGCGCAGACAATATCTTTATTTTTGGCCTGACCACACAACAGGTGGCCGATCTGCATCATAGTGGTTATAACCCGTGGGACTACTATCACGGTAACCAGGAACTCAAACAGGTGATGGATATGATCGGCAGCGGCTTTTTTTCGCCCGGCGAACCCAGTTTATACGCGCCGATTATTGACGCGTTAACCCACGGCGGTGATCGCTACCTGCTGCTGGCCGACTATGCCTCGTATATCGCCGCGCAAGACCACGTCGCCGAGCTGTACGCCGACCCGCAGGAGTGGACGCGTAAAGCCATTCTCAACGTGGCGAACATGGGCAAGTTTTCGAGTGACCGCACCATCCGTGAATATGCGAAGGAAATCTGGGAGGTCAATCCAGTGGCAATAACACTGGGGCAGCGTGTGGAAACGAAGAAAGTTAAACAGAAATAGCGGCAGGGCAGCGCAGCGGTGTGCCCAAGACACAAAAAAGCCCGGCTAGTCCGGGCTTTTTTGTGTCTCCAAGTCAAAGCAGCAAGAAGGATATTAGCCCTTTTTGTTAAGGCGCTCTGCCTTGTCTTTGAAAGCCATGTTTGCCATGAGGGCGGCGCCAAAGATAAGGAAACAGAATACTGCTATAGGAATCAAGATGTTAATGCCGATATTTTGAACCATTTTTAATGTCCTCCCCGTGATATTGTTGCAATTTTCCCCTGAATTCTAATGGAGCCAGCTTGTTTATATAAAGTGACCTTACGTATATATATCCGATTGAAGGGCGAAACGCAACACCCCTGATGGGTTTATATAATCTTTTTTTGTGTTGAGCGGGCCACTTGCAACACGGTGCATTGTGTGTGGTGAAAGCCTTATGCTAACATCAGTAACATGAGTGCCAACGAAGCTTTGCGCAAGATCCCGGTTGTTGTCCATTCCTCCTCTAAAAACGCGCCCCACAGGGTGGCGATTCAAAATTTGGAGTGGAAACGCCGTGCGATGCAGATCGGCACCATGATCCTGTTGGTTCTTATCCCCGTTCTAGGGGTATTTCGGATTGATACCAGCGCCGGTTTTGTGGTGTTGGGGCGGCAGATCTGGTTTTCGGATTTTTACATTGTGTTTGGCTTCTGGCTCGCCATGTCATGCCTTCTAATCATGTTCTACTCCACCCTGGGCACCGCTTTTTGTGGCTGGGTGTGTCCGCAAAATACCCTGTCGGCATGGGCCAATAAACTCACTGCCCGTTATCTGGGCAAACGCGCCGTGCTGGATTGGGATGGCACCGAAAATGCGCATTTGTCTCCGGGTAAAAATAAGGTAAAGAACTGGTTCATGTTGAGCGCCAAGTTGCTGGGGGCGTCGTTAGCTGTGGCGCTACTGCCCATGCTATATTTTTATGAGCCGGATGTGGTGCTGTCATTTGTAATTTTTCGTGATGACCCGCGCGTCATCAGCTCGCTGTACCTCATCTATGCCGTGTTCGTGTTGCTGGTGCTGGGTAATCTCGCGGTGATGCGTTATTACATTTGCCGTTACACCTGCGTCTACCGCATCTGGCAATTCCTGTTTAAAACCCGCCAGACCCTGCATGTGATCTATGACCAGTCCCGCTCCGATGAATGCGCCAAATGTAATTTTTGTGAAACCACCTGCCCGGTGGATATTAACCCGCGCAATACGCTGTTGTTTGACAGTTGTACCAATTGCGGTGAATGCATCACTGCCTGTGATTCGCTGCACACCAAACACGGCACGCCGGGTCTGCTCACGTTTGAATTTGGCGAGCGCCAAAAAGTGGATGGTGTGCGCCCCGCGTCCAATCTCGCCTCGCTGGCGCAACGCGCGGGCTGGGCATTGCCAGCATTTTCGCTGGGCGTGTTTCTGCTGGTCTGGGGTATGTGGAATTATCAGCCCTATAGCTTTTCAGTGTATCGTGCTGAAGCTGCCGTGGGCGCTAACTTCAGTGATTACCGGGTCAATGTGGCGCATAAGATTTATGAACCAGGCGCGGTGACGATCCGTGTTGAAGGTTTGCCGGAAGGCGCGTATATACTGGATGCGTCCCGCGCCGAGTTTAAAACGGCGGAACGTAAGGATATTGGCCTGCATGTGGCGGGGAATCTGGCGCCGGGTTTACATCCATTTATCGTGCATGTGCAATCTGCGGATGGATGGCGTGACAGTTTTCGTGTGCAACATTTTGTAGGAAAGGTGTGACGATATGAGTGACGCGGAAAAACCCAAGGCTCCGCCGCCGCCACCCGTTGAAGAACCGGAGTGGGGTGAGGCCATCGACAATCATTTGGGGTATGCCAGTGAAGATGAGCGCCTGAAAAAACGTGGACTGGAGGACTGGGAGCTGGTTGAAAAAATTCCTGAGTCAGAGCACAACATTCCCTACTGGTTCATCGCCATTTTCATCGCCATGTTTCTGGTTGCGATTGGTTTGAACTTTCCGTTCTGGGGCGATCGCGCGGGATATGAGCGTGAATGGTTTAATTGGGGTTTGCCATTGGCGTTGGTCTATACCGGCACGGCGGTGGTGGCGATCTACTGGCTGGTGGACTACCGCCACATACACCGTGCAAAAAAAGAAGCGCGCGCCAAGGCGTTGAGTGAACAATCTTCTGGAAACCCGCCATCCCAACCCCCGCAGGATCACTAGCTGGCATGGCTCAAGTAAAGGGTGCCTCTATAAATTCGATCAAGACGCGAGGGCAAGGCGGAAATGGGCGAAAAAGTGGAATGTACACGTAGTACATGAGCATTTTGAGCCCATTTCCAACGCCGCCATCGTGGCTTCAGCGGATTTATAGAGGTGCCCTAAAGCAGTGCGCGCTGCTGGTGGTTGCGTTGGCAGTGCTGGCAGGGTGTTCGCCTAAAACCAGCAGCACGGCTGCGGCAGTGGGTGCAGGGTATCCTGAGCCGGAATCCATGGGTGCTATGCTTTTTAAACAGCGCTGTTCTGATTGTCATGTACCACCGCCGCCCGCCAGCCGCAAAGCGCACGATTGGCCACAGATTGTGGGGCGCATGCAAAACCACCGTATCATGAATAACTTTGCGCCCATTACGAATGACGAAATGCGGCAGATTCTGGATTATTTACAAAAACACGCGGCGGGTTGAGAATGAAGGGTACCTCTATAAATTCGATCAAGGTGCGGGGGCAAGGCGAAAATGGGCGAAAAAGCGGAGTGTACACGAAGTACATGAGCATTTTGAGCCTATTTTCAACGCGGCCATCGTGGCTTCAGCGAATTTATAGAGGTACCCTGAAATTATTCTGGTTGACGGTGCTGAGTTTTATGCTGGCGTCATGCGGTGGCCCGGCAGAGAACGCCGCGACTGGCGTGCCGGGCACGCCACCACAGATGTGGGGCGATGTAGAAGTGATTGTTGAAACCCGGCCTGAAATTGCCAGCGTGGGTATGAATGAATTTCTGGTGATAGTGACGCGCAAGCCACGCAAGCCAATGTTTGATATGCTGGTGTCGATTCGCATGAGCGAAAGTGACCCGTGGCGCCAGGCCATCCAGGACGGCCATGTGGGTGTGTACCGACGGTCCTTGCTGGTGACTGACCCCGCCACCCAGGCGGTGCTGGTGCGCCTTGAGCATGGCGATGACAAGGTGGAGTTACGTTTTCCGCTACGTGCGAAATAGTACGCAGCGGCTCGGTGATTAAGAAGTAAGGGTAGTAGCTGTGGGATGTTGAACTTTACAGGTTCAGCGCCAGCCTCCCAAGTCCCTCTCTTGCCGCATTTTCGTTACGTTATGCGTCAAACAAATCGGGATAGTTCCGAACATGAATATCGAGAAGATCAAGTTAATAAACGACCATTATAACGACAAAGGGGGGCGCAAGCTCCCTTTGTCGTTATAAACAAACCATCGGTTTTACCAGCCCCTGTTATTTGTCGTTTTTGCGGCGCAGGTCAGGACGGTACAGGTCGGTTTTGTAGACTTGATACGTTAATAGCCCGATCAAGAGAAAAACGATGGTTCCTACAGTGCCTAGCAGGTAGGTTAAAAATTCAGGCATGGTCATTTACGGCTCTCCCCAGTGTGTTTTCTAAGTGTATGGCGCTTTATGTGCCAAGGGCGTATTAAGGCGACTCTCTACATTGGGTATCTTGCATGAAGTGATGTGCTTTAAGCAAGAGGCTTGACGCGCTTTTTTAAGGTTGGGCTGTCTACCCAGCGACGCAGCAGCAAGGTTTTGTGTCCGCCGCGTTGTTCGTAGCAGCGGGTGCAGGTGAGGTAGCTCAGGTACAGTTCCTGGGGGGCGCGGCCACGGTCGAGCAGGTCTAGTTGCATTTGGTGTACCGGCTCGCGGATGCTGCCGATGTCGCCGGGATGGAGGCGTGCGTGCAGTTGGAATGGTCGGGGCAGATATTCGATGCGGCGCGAGGGCGAGGTGCTGTTTTCTATCAGGCGGATCAGTTTGCCGCGAAACGCGCCGGTGGCCATTAAGGCCATGCCGGGCCACAGCTCTTTAAGTTCCAGCAACCCCACTTCTTCGCGCTGTTTGTGCAGATAGGCGTCATACGACATCGGCATATGCGCGAGCATCGGAATGGGCAGGATATGCGCGCACTGGCCGCCCAGGTCTATGTCCTGATTGTGCCAGTCGGGGTAGTGCTCCGGGCAGCCGCACTCCAGGATCATGATGGGTTTTTAAAGACCTGGCGGGCGGTGATGAAGATGTTGGCAAAATACACCCAGAAACCGATGCCCATGATGGTGGCTGATATGGCGATGGTGGGCTTGTAATAACGTTGTATCTCCGGTACGAGTTCAGGTGTGTGGAGCATGGCATTGCCCTCGAGGATGCCGAAGGTCATCAGCGTCAGATAAAAGCAGCTCTGCCCAATGCTCGTCCACCAGAAGGTGTGTTCTACCAGCTTGCGGGAATAGAGTGGCTTCCCGGAGATGGTGGGGAACAGGTAGTAGGTGGCGGCCATCATAAACAAAATCACCCCGCCGACAATATTCATGTGCGCATGCGCCAGCGGGTCGATCATGTGGCCGGGGTCGCTGTGTGGCGCGCCGATCGATTCCAGCCAGGCGCGCACGGGTGGTTGTATCTGGATGACGCCGTGTACCGTACCGATGAATAGAAAGACGGCTGACATGAGCAGAAATTTGAGCAGGTAACGGTGTTCGGATTTGCCCACGGGCGAGGTGGGTGACGGTGTGGTGGATGACATGCGTGTAAGTGAATTCCAGGTTTATTAAGTGACAAAAGGGTGGCGGGGGTAGGTCATCCGTTGCAAAGTTCGACAGTCGGTATGCTGCAAAGTTTAGTCAAACGCGGGTTAGGCCGCAAGCAAAACCATGCTTTGGTTCTGCTATTAGCGAACAGTGGCCGTGCCTTCGCCGCGCGGGTCGCTGGCGGCTTTGACTTTGTTGTTTTTGCGGTCCCACAGGATGGCTTGCATGTTGCCATACGGGTCGGTGACTTCTTTGAGCGTGTGGCCGAGCTGGGTGAGGCTGGCGGCCTGTTCGGCGCTGAACGTGCCGGGTTCGTGTTGTATGACGTCAGGCAAAAACTGGTGATGGAAGCGTTTCAGGCCGACCCATGACGCTGGGTTGTTGCCCGCCGCAAAGTCGAGGGTGCTGAGCAATACCATGGAGATGATGCGGCTACCGCCGGGGGTGCCGAGAATGGCTACACCGTTCTTGCTTTCGAGAAAAGTGGGGGACATGCTGGACAGGGGGCGCTTGCCGGGGGCGATGGCATTGGCTTCGCCGCCCACCAGGCCATAGACGTTGGGTACGCCGGGTTTCGCGGAAAAGTCGTCCATTTCGTCGTTGAGCAGCACGCCGGTGCCGGGGGCGACGAAGCCGGAGCCGAACGGAAAGTTGATGGACAGGGTGGCGGCAACGCGGTTGCCCTGCTTGTCCAGCACCGAAAAGTGGGTGGTGTCGTTACCCGCGCTGAGCGTGGCGTTGCCGGGCAGGGTGTTGCTGGGGGTGGCGCGGTCGGTGCGGAGGCTGGCGCGCAGGCCATCGGCGTAAAGTGGGGCGGTGAGGCGCGCCACGGGTACGGCAACCTGATCCGGGTCGCCCAGGTAAATGGCGCGGTCGCGGTAGGCACGGCGCAGGGCTTCGGTGATAAGGTGGGCGCGCGCTACCGGTTCCAGTGCCTTTAGGTCATAGCCCGCCAGAATGTTCAGGGCGCTGATCAGCGCAATGCCGCCAGACGAGGGCGGCGCGGCCGAGGTAATGCGTATGCCTCGATAAGTGCCCTGCAGAGGCTGGCGCTCGCTGAGGCGGTAGCTGGTGAGGTCTTTATGCGTCCAGATGCCGCCAGCACGCCGCACGCCTTTGATAAGCTTGTCCGCCAATGCGCCGTTGTAAAAACCCGCCGCGCCCTGTTTGGCGATGGCTTCCAGCGTGTCGGCAAGGTCAGGTTGTTTGAGCAAGTGGCCGAGCGGCGGCACATCGTTTTCATGCAGAAAAATGCTGGCAGCGGAAGTGGATGCGCGCAATGCCTCAAGCCGGAACTGCGCCATGCGCCGGTACGATTCGCTAATCGCAAAACCATTGCGCGCGTGGCGGATGGCGGGAGCCAAGGTTTTGCGCAACGGCAACTTGCCGTAATGCGCGGCAAGATGGGCGATTCCTGCGGGTATACCAGGAATGCCAGCGGCCAGAGCGCCATCCACTGATAGGTTGGGAATCACCTCACCTTTGGCATCAAGGTACATATCACGCTTTGCGGCTAATGGCGCGCGTTCACGGCCATCCAGCATCGTCTGATAGCCGTTTTTGGCGCGGTGCAGTAGCCAGAAACCGCCGCCACCCAAGCCCGAACCGGTAGGTTCAACAACCGCCAGCGTGGCCGTAATCGCCACGGCGGCGTCAAAGGCGTTGCCGCCGGCGGCGAGGATTTCATGTCCGGCTTCCGTGGCCAGCGGGTGAGCCGTGGCGATGGCGGCTGCCGGGGGTGTGGTGGCAGCGAGCGCTGGTTCACACAATACTAATAAACAGAGCAGGAACCAGCGTTTCATGTGATTTTGCTATCCGGCCTTTTTAACCAAATGCAAATACTTGGTATACAGATCGTCGCGGCTTTCAACGTGGTTGGGGTCGTTGGGAATGCAGTCTACCGGACAGACTTCCACGCATTGGGGCGTGTCAAAATGCCCCACGCACTCGGTGCACAGGTTGGGGTTGATCTCGTAAATAGTCTCACCCTGCGAAATGGCGTTATTCGGGCACTCCGGCTCGCACACATCGCAATTGATACATTCGTCAGTAATGATCAGGGACATACATTTACACCTCGAAAACGCATTTTACCGCATTCTTTCCTGAAGTGCAGCTTTAACTTGTTAACTAAATTGGGTGTGAAAAAGTTTTCCGGCATCGCCGAAAAAGTCCGCTTGCCATTTGATTTTTATGGAAACTTTTGTGCATTGGTGGTGTAAGTAACTACGCTGCTTTTTCGTGATAGATTCTATGTGATTCATGTGAGAATGGGATGGACGAAGTGGACGTAGTGTATTGATGAAGTAAGTTCGTGCGCGTAGCGCGTGTTGGGCTCGTAGCAAGGGGTGATATTGGCATATGCTCCGACGCCGCACGATAGCCGACATCCGCAGTTCTCTGATTTAATGTTCAGCTCCGACTAGTACCCACGGTGAGGGCGTTCCCAGTGTGCCGCCGGTAAAATGCGCCGCCACCCGTACTGAGAGTAAACTTTGAATTGTAAGTAACTGGATTTCGCGACTAACAAAACCTGCGGCCTCCGGATTGTCGCCTTTGGCCACTTCAATACGGAACACAGGATCGACAAGCGCTACGGGCTTTTTGCTCACCCCTTCTGAAGTTTTGTAAGCAAGCACATAGCCTGTTGCTTGCGGAGTCGGCTGCCAGCGTAACACCCACTCGGTGCGCCAACGCACCTGTGCGATACCTTCCCGGTAATAACGCTCTGTTTCGTTCTCCAGTGTTGCCCGTAAACCACTGATTGCATCATTCGCAACGGGAGCGACCGGAACAGGTGTAGCGACGCAGCCAGCGAGGAGCCACGCCACCATAAAATAAAAAAAAGAGGGGCGGCTTATGCGCCCCCCTTTTTTTGGTGTGATATCAATTTCCGGGACGTTGGGTTCAATCGTCAACTTAACACCCCGGGTTCCATTCCACTGGATAGGTCATCGTACCAATAACGACCGTACGGGGCGGGATAACCGTTCCGGAAGCTAGAGTGGCGCCATCAATTACGCTTGCGCAGCCGATTTCGACATCCGGGCCGGAGACCGAGCGGAAAAACACTGCATAATCGCCAATTTTATTGTTTTCCCCAACCACCGTGTTGCTGTGTGGATTCGCGGCAGTCGCGTCAGAGGCGCCGCCGTGTACCAGCGACCGGAAGCCGTAGCTTACGTGGTCATGCGCTTCAATGCCAGTGTGTTCAAGAGCATGGAACGTGGTGCGGTTATCCATGCGTGTGATGTGACCTGCATGGAATGGTTCGCCTTCATCGGCGCGGAGCGAGATGCGGTCTCCGATTATGTCGTCATCGTTCAATTTGGCCTTGGAATCTGCCAGACGGATATCACCGATGATACGGTTGCGATAACCCGGATTACGTGTCTGCACCCCGGCCAAGGTGGGCAGGTCGCGCGCCGGGTTAAAGCCGGAATTACCTGGGTCATAGTTTATGCCTTTTACATTGTTCGGATTTTCGTAGTAAAGGCGCGAATATTCGCGGGCGAAGGTTTCGTTGACATGCAGTACCCCTTCCATGAAGGCTCGCAGTGCCGCGCTGATAGGAATTACTTTACCCAAGGCGGGATTGTCCGCTTGTTCCTGAGTGCGGATATCCTTGCCCGACAATACGACCATGCCGTGACGAATGGTAATGCCGGGATTAACGCGCGCTATATGCAGCACCATCGCATCGTGCTCTACGGTGGCGCCATTCACGAGGCTATTGAAGCCAACAAAAGATGGGTTGTGCTCCCCTTCGACAGCCTGCCGACCTATCTTTGCCGGCCCATTCACGCGCGCACCGTGCGCCAGGATCACTTCATCGCCCAGCGCCACTTTACCTGGGCCAGCCAGGATTACGCTATCCTGCAGATTGGTTTTTTCGCCAATGTCAATTGCCGCACTATTAAGCCCGGCGAACGGCGCAATATAGGTGTGCGGTCCGATATGAACGTTTCCGGGGTTAGCGATCACCACGGTTGGGTCGATAAACGTCGCCGTTTCAGGCGGAGCACCCGCTGGGCATACTGGACGGTTCTGCGACGTGGGCATGCACGTTTCTGTGGCGCCCACCACCCCCACAAAACCCAAGCTCAATATTGCGATGCTGGTAATGCTAATCCGTTTGCTAGTGATCATTTAGAAACCTCCTGAATAATGGTTAACGGTCCTTGTGCTGGCTTGTACGTTTGGAATCCTAAGGCAACCAACTTACCATTACGATTATGTTGGTTGCATGACGATCACGGCCGCATTTTGCGCGCGTATTTTAATCCAAGCAGTTTAATATTACAGATTAGGTGCCATTTTTGATAATTAGAGCTTACCCGTAGATAACCCGGCATCCGCGATGGTATCGTGCATGTTTTATCCCTATAGAAATGGGGGAGGAGGTGAAGCGATGGCCGATTTGTGTTCCAGCAGTTGCAAAGAAGACCACTTTAGTTTCCTGCATGGAAATAATGTTCAATTCTTCGCCCTGAACAACCCGCGCAGCGAGTGTGCCGAAGGGTTGTGGATGAGTGGCTGGCGGGTGGTTCGACAGGCTCACTACGAACGGTTAAGTGAACAGTATTGAGGCTGCGACCCCAGAAGAATCACAAGAATATTAAACTCCGCGCATTCTTTCCTGAAGCGCAGCTTTGACATGCGGATGAACAAATTCGCTGACATCGCCGCCTAAACGGGCAATCTCGCGCACCAGGCTGGAAGAAATATAGGCGTATTGCTCGGCGGGCATTAAAAACAGGGTTTCGATCTTGGGGGCCAGCTTGCGGTTCATGCCCGCCAGTTGGAATTCGTATTCAAAGTCAGACACGGCGCGCAGGCCGCGCAAAATCACCTGCGCGCCGCGCTCAGTGACGAAATGCACCAGCAGTGAATCAAAGCCGCAAATTTCGACATTCTTTATCCCGTCCAATACGGTGTGCGCCATTTCCACCCGTTCATCCAGCGAAAACGCCGGAGTTTTGGTGGTGTTGGCCGCCACTGCTACGATGACATGATCAAACAACTGTGCGGCGCGATGCACCAGATCGGTGTGACCATTGGTGATGGGGTCGAAAGTGCCGGGATAGATTGCTGTAATTTTCATGGTGTAGGGCTACTGTGAGTTCGGGCTAAGCAAGCGTTGATTAAATCCCGGCATGCCATTTCGATTAAAGGGAGAAATCTTCCGGAACCATCTTTGACCTTTTTCATAAAAGATTTCTCGCTGCGCTCGAAATGACAGTGCTGCAATGATTCGTTAAGCGACCGCCGTAGGCTTTACCACTATTCTCCCCTCTTCAACATGCACCGACAACTGCCCTGCCAGCAGTGCGCCCAGTTCGTTGCCTACCAGCCGTGCGCGCCAGCCGTTGCGCAGGGCGGCTTCGGGGTCGCCGGCGATGATGGCTTCAAGGTCGGACGCGCTGGCCAGCAACGATGGCGCGACGCCATGTTCCAGGCCGCGCTGGCGCACCACTGCCATCATCAGGTCTGCCAGCACTTTGTCGCTGGGTTTGAGCTTGCGCCGCTCGTGCCATTGGGGGCGTTCGCTTTCAGGGATCGCCAGGCCTTGTTCGGTGGCGGCAAGGATCGGCTTACCCCATTTTTTGAGTCCCGCTTCGTTCATGCCGCGTACCTGTGCCAACGCTTCCAAGGTGGCGGGCGGGTGGCGCGCGATTTCAAACAATACATCATCGTCGATCAGCCATTTGCGCGGCTTGTCGAGCTTCATGGCGGCGGTTTCGCGCCATGCCGCCAGTTCGCGCAGCACGGCGAGTTGTTTGGGGCGCAACATTTGGCCGCGTTTTACCTTGCGGAACATCTCTTGTGGATTGGTGGTGTACAGTGCGGGATTAGAGAGGTATTCGAAGTCATCTTCCAGCCACTGCATGCGGCCGGTGTCGATAAGTTCGGTGCGCAATTTTTTGAAAATCGGGCGCAGGTGGCGCACGTCGTCTTCGGCATAGCGAATCTGCTCGGCGCTCAGCGGGCGGCGGCTCCAGTCGGTGCGCGACAGGGTTTTATCGAGTTGTTCGCCGCAGATGGATTCCACCAGACGGCTGTAGCCGATGGATTCTTCGTGCCCGGCCACGGTGGCGGCGATTTGCGTATCAAAAATCGGCGTGGGTACGCGTCCGGTCAGGCCGTGAATAATTTCCAGATCCTGGCGTGAGGCGTGCAGCACTTTGAGGATGCGGGTGTCGAAAAACACATCCCAGAGCGGGGTCAGGTCTTGCAGTGCCAGCGGGTCAACGCAAGCGATAACGTCATCGTTCGCCACCTGGATCAGGCACAGCCGCGCGTAATAGGTCTTTTCCCGCAGAAACTCGGTATCAATGGCAATGTAATCACCCTTGCTTAAGGCGTGACACAGCTCCTGCAAAGCCTCGGGGGTGGAAATAACCATGACAACTCCAGATGAACCCATAAAACTAAAGAGTATAGTTTAATTGGCACTTTCTGGCTACCTGGGCCGACAGTTTTAGGGTAAATAATGCTTGATTTTCAATTGGTTTTTGGGTGAAGCAGCAGTGGGGAACCGCTTCACCCATAGATTAAACCTAAAAGCTGTGTGACAGGCCAACAATCAGCCCGTAGCTGGGCGCCAAGTTGGTGTCGTTGACAGCCTGATAGAGTGGTAATTGCAGGTGGGTATACACCGCCGTGTTGGCGGTGGCGTGTACGGTTATGCCGGGGGTGAGGTATACCCAAGTACCGCCAGTATTGGGCACGTCTTGATCGTTGAATTCATCGCGCGGAGCCTGGCGCAAATTTATTTGCAGGCTGGTGGTGAATTCTTTTTCGTGTGCGGTGAAGCGGTAGTTAGTGCCCGCGTTGAAAAGCAAGGTGTCGCCCATCTTATATTCAAGATCGTTGGCTGTGGCGAGTTGGTACGCGCCGGAGATGAACGTGTCCCACTTATGTGGTTGTATTTGATAAGTGTAGTGCATGGAAATTAATCCATCCCACGCGCCGCTGCCGGGCATCAGGGTGAGTTCGTTGATGTCGCCGCTGCTGTTGCGCAGCTTATATTCGCCGGTGGGCGCCTTAACACCCAGCCCGGCGACCAGCAGATGCCTGATGCTGGTATGCGCGGCGTATTTGCCGGTCAGGCGTATATCGCCCATGCCGGAGGTGCGTTCACGGGCGTAATCCTCGTCCCCGGGCCCGTGGATAATGTCATGTTCATGGTCGCGGTTGTTCATGAAGGGAATGCTGACAGACAGGGCAAACTTGGGGGTAACGCCATAACTGATGTCGAGTTGCGCCAATTCATTGGTGGTGCGTAGCTCGCGGTGATGATCGGCCTCAATTTCACCGCTTTCAAAGTCGACGCCCGCAGTGAGCGCCTCGCTGGTTTCGCTGCTGCCTTTCTGGGCTTGGTTTGCAGTGATGTAGCGGTACGAAAGATCCATAATGAGCTGGCCGGGATTGGCGATGCCGTCCTGCGTGCCAGTGACCAGAAAACAGGTGGATGCGGCGCAACTCGCGTGCGCCACGGGCGCGCCCATGACAAGCCACAAGGCGGTTATAGTGTTGATTGCGGTATACGCTGATTTTGTCATTGGGTTCCCCGTTGCGTTTTGTTTGAAACCACCCTGCCCTGAATAACAGAAGGCAAAAGGGCAGAAGAGATGATGATGTTAATGGGATGAGATGCCCATGGGAATGCGACATGATGTCGCACCACTCCCATCGGGACAGAATCCTGAAACCTTTCAACCGGGCCTTCAAGGCTGGTTCATAAACACATCTCCTTAAAGGTTAAATTTCAACTCGGCAATGAAAGTACGCTGGGCGGAAGGGTGGCCAGACCAATATTTGGCGTTATTGAGGTTGTCGATCCCCAGTGCGCCGCTCCACTGGCGTGTCGGCTGGTAGCGCACGCGCAGGTCGGTGAGAAAAAAGCTGTTGGTGCCGCCTAACGTGGCGCCGTTGATGTCGCTGTTGTCGAGTGTGCCATACTGCCTGCTGCTGTAGCGCGCGCCGAAGGTGTGAATCCATTGGGCGCCCGCACGGTAGGTGGCGAGCAGATTGGTCCGCCATTGCGGCACGAGTGGCTGCCGTTTGCCGACGCTGGCCGGGAAGTTGTCATTCTTCACGATTTTGGAGTTTGCCCAGGTCACGCTGCTCGACAGATCCAAGCCACGCAGTCCCACGTCATTTGCCTGGAATGCCAGCTCCAGTCCCGTGGTGCGAATGTGCTCCACATTCTGAACGTTAATGACGTTGGGGGTAACCGTCACATTCGGTTGCGAGTACAACGCATCGCGGGTAGCTTGGTGAAACAGTGTGGCGCGCAGCAGGCCATTGCCCAGATCGTGTTCGGTGGTGAGTTCGCTGGTCCAGGATCTTTCCGGTTTCAGGTCGGGATTGTTGTTGGTGATCACACTGTTGTGGTCAATGGTTCCCTGATACAGTTCGGCGACGGTAGGCATGCGCACCGCGCGGCCCAGCGCGGTTTTCAGCACCCAGACCTTCGATGCCTGCCAGGCGATCGCCGCTTTGGGGGAAAACCAGGTTTCCTTGCGCTCGGCAAGCGTCAGCGTGCTGGTAGCATTCGATCTTTCGCCGCCGAATGCACGCCATTGTTCCAGACGCCCGCCGAGCGTGGTTTTCCAGGCAGGCGCGAAGCCCCAGGTATCCTGCGCGTACAGGCTCTGCAGTCGGGTATTGCCGTTGAAGGCGGAGAATCGTGATGCCGCACTGCCGTTAATCCAGTCGGAGGTGTCGGAGACCAGCGTGCGCAAGGCGAAGTTATCCAGTTGATAACCCATGTCGACGATATGATCCTGCGGCCGCCAGATCCCCTTCAGCGCCAAGGTATACCAGCCGGAACCCTCCTGGTCAGTAATGCGCCCGGCGCCGCCAGTGCTGGCCGCAGGCAGTGCAATGGTGGGCGAACGCGCCTGATCGCTGGCATAGTCGTAAAGACTGGCGGCCACGTCCCAATCCCAGAGACTTTTAGTATTGCTTTTTACGGACAGTCCGTGGATGACGTGTTCCAGCGTTCCACGGCTGGGCGCAAAATCGGCAGCCGTCAATGCATATTGGCGGCCATTAATGTTGACGTTACCGCTGTAAACCGGATTGCCCGAGGCATCGCGCAAATAAGTTTCGGACGTACGCGTCGTGTCGTTGCTCCACCAGCCCAGCGTGTAGCTGGCGCGCACGGTGGGCGAGAAATCATACGCCAGCTTGAGCTTGGCATGATCCTGGAGGCTGTGGGTCAGGCTGGTTGCGCCGAGGATCAGCCGCTCCTGATTCTTCGGGTCTTGATCAGCGACAGCGCCAGTGACCAGCACGCCCGCGCCATTCACGGTGCCGGCGCTGAGCAGCTTGTTGGCAAACCACAGGGGGTGGCTGTCGCTGTCGAGGTGATTGACGTTGATCCGCCACGACCAGCCACCGTGTTTGTTGCCCAGCGACGCGTTCAGTTGATGGCCGGAATAACTACTGTCTGTGCCATATTGTTTGTAGTTCTGGGTAAAGCCGCTCGCCTTGGCGTGGGCTTCGAATTGTCTGGGCATGCGTGTCACGTAATCCACCACCGCACCCATCGAGTTGCCGGAGTAGGTGGCGGAGAACGGTCCGTACAGTACATCGACGCGCCCGATTTCTTCGGGCGTGACCATCTCCCAGCGCGGCGCGCGGTGGCCGTCATTGCCCAGCAGATTGGAGAGCAGAATGCCATCGGCATACAGCAAGTGGCGGGCGCTGTTACCCGTGCCTGACGCGCGGCTGGACATCACGCCATGGCCCGAGTCGCCGATGTAGTTTTGACGTACATGTATGCTGGGAAAGTGTTTCAGGGCAGCGGCGCTGCTGGTGGCGTTGATCGTGTCTTCAATCTGCTTGCCAGTGATACTTTCAATGGTGGCCGGAATGTGCGTGGGCAGTGCGCCAGCTTGCTCGCCGGTGACGGTGATGGCATCCAGTGTTTTTACCGGCGCTTCGGGCGCTTGCTGGACAACTTCTTCCGGCTTATGGGTTGGCGATACCGGCACCGCTTCTTCCGCCGCGACGGCAAGCGTGAATGTCCCTGCCAGGCTATAACAAGCAATAGCGATTTTTCGTATTTTGATTTTGTTGTGCTTCATTCGCAGGCTCCAGGTTTATGTTGATGAACAGTGTTGTTGGAGATTCTTGTGCATTTGACGTGATGTAGATCACTCACATCAGCCGCCCAGGCGAAACACGATCGGCACGACCACGCTCGCCGCAACGGGTTCCTCACCCCGGCGCGCGGGCACGAAACGCCACTGGCGCACGGCGTTGATCCGGCTCATCAAGGTAATCTGAGCATATTATTGTCATGTTCAACATTGTACTGACTAGATCCCTCCGCAGGAATGCGACTAATTGCCGCACCTTGCGTCCCAGGCAAAATCTGGGCACTCTATCGCTATGTTGACGACCTCTCTGCCTGCCTCTGACTCTTCCGTGCTGAACCTGCAACGTCTGGTGATGTTGCGGAGTGTGTTTATTGCGGGGCAGGTGTTGGCGGTGTGGGTGGCGGGCACAGCGCTGGACATTACATTGCCCTTTTTCGCCATCGCGGCGATTATTGCGGCGTATGCAGTGCTTAATGCGCTAACCTGGTGGCGTCTCAGGCTGCCGCAGGCGGTGGTGGACGCGGAATTATTCGGCCACTTGTTGCTGGATGTGGCGGTGTTGACGGGGTTATTGTATCTGGCGGGTGGCTCGGCGAATCCGTTTGTGTCGTTGCTGTTGTTGCCTCTCACCATTGCCGTCACCGCGTTGCCGGGACGGTATTCATGGGCGATGGCGGTGATTACGGTGGGTTGTTATTCACTGCTGATGGTGTTTTATGTGCCCTTGTCGCAGAATCCGGCGCCGCACCTTGCGGGTGATTTTGCCTTGCATGTGTTGGGCATGTGGTTCAACTTTGTATTGAGCGTGGGCTTGATTACCTATTTCGTGATGAAGATGGGTAATACGTTGCGCGAGCGTGATCATGCCCTGGCGCAGGCGCGTGAAAACGCATTGCGTGATGAGCGCCTGGTGGCGTTGGGTACGCTGGCGACGGGCGCGGCGCATGAGCTGGGTACGCCGCTGGCCACTATGGCGGTGTTGGCACGGGAGATGGAACAGGAGTTTGCTAATACGCCGGACGTGCGTGACAAACTGATTGTCTTGCGTGATCAGGTGATGCGTTGTAAAAGTATTTTATCGACCATGGCCGCGTCTGCCGGACAAGTGCGTGCCGAGTCAGGGCAGCGCTTTGCGCTTGACGATTATCTGCAAAATATCCTGCAACAATGGCAGTCGATGCGCCCTGCGGTGATCGTGCGATACCATGCGCACGGCGTTCACCCCGCGCCGTCAATTGTCGGCGACCAAACCTTGTCCCAGGCGATCATGAACATTTTGAATAACGCGGCGGATGCTTCACCGGAAGAAGTGACGATTGATGCGCAGTGGAGCGCCAATGAGTTGCGCATGGAAATTTGTGATCGTGGCGCGGGTTTGACTCCCATGACACAGGCACGCGCCGGGCAGATGCTATTCACCACTAAAGTGTCAGATGAAATTGGTGCAGGAGGATTGGGATTGGGTTTGTTTCTCGCGCACGCCACGCTGGGGCGTTTTGGCGGTAGCGTGCGGTTGCGTAACCGCGAAGGCGGCGGTGCCTGCACGTACGTTGTTTTGCCGCTTGCGCCGTTGATGCCATGATTGAGCCCATGAACGCGAGTAATGAAGCGCCCCTGGATTATCGACCCAGCCTGTTGCTGGTAGATGACGATCCGGTGTTCTGTCAGGTGCTATCTGCGGCGCTTACCAGGCGCGGATTTATGGTGAGTGTGGCGCATCATGTGGACGCCGCATTGCATCTGGCCACGCAGGATCCACCGGAATATGCCGTGGTTGACCTGAAAATGCCAGGGCCTTCTGGCCTGGTGCTGGTGGAAAAACTCACCGCGCTCGATAGTCATACACGAATTGTGGTGCTCACCGGTTATGCCAGCATCGCCACCGCCGTTGAAGCTATCAAGCTCGGCGCAATCCATTACCTGACCAAACCGGCGGATGCCGATGAGATTATGCAGGCGTTTCGCAGCGCGGCAGGTGATGCCGCCATGCCCGTTGCCGACGCACCGCTCTCTATCGACCGGCTGGAATGGGAGCATATCCAGAAGGTGCTGCTGGAATGCCAGAGTAACATTTCTGCCACCGCGCGACGGCTGGGCATGCACCGGCGCACCTTGCAACGCAAGCTGCAAAAACGCCCGGCGCGCCGGTGAATTGTCGCTTCCGGCATCGTGCGCCGTCCACGGATGGACAAGTGCTGCGGGCGCAGGATGCGCTGGAGCAGCCCTCTGGCGACACTTGTGCATCCATGCACGGCGAAAGTGATTATAATAGGCGCTCTATCCCTCCTTGAATCAAGGCCGCTAGCCCGTGCTACCGTATAACCTGCAAGATATAAATCAGTCCATTCCCGCCGCTTACCTGGAGCGTGGCCGTAATTATCAGCGCGCCGGGCGTGTCTCGGGGCTGTCGGTTTCTCCCGATGGTGGGTTGATTGCGGGGTTGGTGCAGGGCAGCGTGCGCGAGCCTTACCGGGTTATTGCGCGCGTTGCCAGTGTGCAGGGCGGCATTCACATTCGGGGTGATTGCAGTTGTCCAGTCGGTGGTAACTGCAAACATGTGGCGGCAGTGCTGTTGCAGGCGTTGCAACAGCAGCCCGCCCCGCCCGCACCTACCAGGATGGCGAGCGTTAAAAATCCTGCCAATGCCAATGCTGGCGTTCAGATGGGTGATTGGCTGGCGCGTCTTGAGCGGGCCCACAGTGACTCCGCATCGCCGACAGCCGCGCAGCCAGTGGAAAGTGCTGAGCGAATACTCTATCTCATCCACCTCAAAGATGATCTTGCGCCACCTTGTGTCGGCGTGAGTCTGGTCATGGTGCGTCAGCTTAAAGCAGGGGGTTATGGCAAGCCGCAAAACTTGTCCAGCATGGCAGTGGCCACGCCACCGCGTTATGCAACGCCTGCCGACGCGGCGATTTTGCGTGGGCTGCATATGCTCACCCCGCTACTGACTGCAGGCGCTTGCCGCCTCGAAGGCGTGGCGGGCGAGCGCGTGCTGCGCGAGATGCTTGCCACCGGGCGCTGTCACTGGCAGAACAAAGATAGCCCGGCGCTGGTGCTGGGCGAGCCACGGCACGGGCGTATTGAATGGGTGATGTCTGCGGATGGCACGCAGCGCCCACAGGTGACTGACGTGGCGGGTATCGATAAGGTGACGGTGCTACCACTCACTCCGCCGTGGTATCTGGATGCGGAGCATCAGCAATGCGGCCCGTTACTGATCGACCTGCCCAACGCCGTAGCCGCTGCCTTGCTGAGCGTGCCTGCGGTAACTCCGGATCAGTTGCTGGCGGTGCGTGAGGCGTTGCAGCAGATGCCGAATGTGCCGTTGCCGCAGGCCTTTGCCAAGGTTAATCGCAAAACCGTCAAGCCCATTCCCTGTTTGCGCCTGTTTATGCAGACACTCCATGTGCGCCGCCAGTTCTATTGGCAGGTGAATGCCGATCAACTGCAGGTGGAGTCAGCGCGGCTGTCATTCGATTATGCGGGGGAGCGGGTGCCGCTGGGTGACAAGCGCAGCGTAGTTACCCGTGTCGAGGAAGGCACGTTGCTGCGTCTGGTGCGTGACCAAAAGGCCGAGGGCAAGGCGCTACGGCGGCTCGATGAAGACTATGGTTTCATGCCGCTTGAGTCAGAGCCGATTTTCGATCTGCCCCCAGACAGCGTTTTTGATCTGACGCTGACCGGTGAGGATCGGCAGGACGCCCTGCTGAATTTCAGTCTTAATGGCGTGCCCGCGTTGCGCAAGCTGGGCTGGCAAGTAGACATTGCCGAAGATTATAGTTATCGCCCGGTGGATAACGTGGGCGACTGGTACGCCGATGTCGAGGAAGGCGCCGGCAATGATTGGTTTGGGCTGGAGCTGGGCATCATGGTGGATGGCAAACCACTTAATCTTTTGCCAGTGTTGATCAATATGCTGCATCACTACCCGGATGTAATGGATCTCAACGCACTTAAGGATGCGCCTTCGAACCAAGCCTTTATTGCGCGCCTCGACGATGGCCGTTTGCTGCCGCTACCCATTGAACGCGTCAGGAATGTGCTGGGCACGTTGATCGAACTCTACAATAAAGATCTGGACAAAAATGGCCGTCTGCAACTACCCGCAATACAGGCCGGACAACTGGCTGAACTGGAATCGCTGGCTGGAAAAAATATGGAATGGCAGGGTGGTGAGCGCCTGCGTGAACTCGGCCACCGCTTGCGTGATTTCAAAGGCGTCGCCGAAGCCGCGCTGCCCACAGGCTTCAATGCCGATCTGCGCCCTTATCAACATCAAGGTCTCAGTTGGCTGCAATTCCTGCGCGATTATGGGCTGGCGGGCATCCTCGCCGACGATATGGGGCTGGGCAAAACCGTGCAGACACTTGCCCACCTGCTGCTCGAAAAACAGAGCGGGCGCATGGATCGTCCCAGCCTGGTGATCGCTCCCACCAGCCTGATGGTCAATTGGCGCATCGAGGCGGAGCGTTTTGCGCCGTCGCTGAAAGTGCTGGTGCAGCAGGGCACGCAACGCAAGCAGCACTTCGAGCGCCTCGCAGATTATGATGTGGTGCTCACCACGTATCCGCTGTTGCCGCGTGATCAGGAGGTGTTGCTGGCGCAGGAGTTTCACCTCGTGATTCTCGATGAAGCGCAGGTTATTAAAAACCCCAAAGCCAAAGCCAGCCAGATCGTGCGCCAGATCAAGACACGCCATCGCCTGTGCCTCACCGGCACGCCCATGGAAAATCATTTAGGCGAGATGTGGTCGCTGCTCGATTTCCTGATGCCCGGCCTGCTGGGTAACGAAAAGCACTTCAACACGCTATTCCGCACCCCCATCGAAAAACACGGTGACGCCACGCGCCGCGACATTCTGCGGCGTCGCATTGCACCGTTCATGTTGCGCCGCACCAAACAGGAAGTAATGAAGGAGCTGCCGCCTAAAAGTGAAATTCTGAGTAATGTCGATCTGGCGGGCGCGCAACGTGATCTTTATGAAAGCATCCGACTTGCCATGCACGAAAAAGTGCGTAATGAAATCACCAAAAAAGGCATGGCGCGCAGCCAGATCGTGATACTGGATGCGCTGCTCAAGCTGCGTCAGGTGTGCTGTGACCCGCGTCTGGTCAAACTCGACAGCGCGAAAACAGTCAAACACTCCGCCAAGCTCGAGCAGCTCATGGAAATGCTGCCCGCGATGGTGGAAGAAGGCCGCCGCATCCTGCTGTTTTCGCAATTCACCAGCATGCTGGCGTTGATCGAAGAAGAATTGCGGCAACGCAAGCTCGATTACGTGCAACTCACTGGCGACACCCGTGACCGCGCCACACCGGTGCAGCGTTTTCAAGCCGGTGAAGCGCCGCTGTTTCTCATCAGCCTCAAGGCCGGTGGCACGGGTCTCAACCTCACTGCCGCCGATACGGTCATCCACTACGACCCGTGGTGGAACCCCGCCGTGGAAAATCAGGCCACTGACCGCGCCCACCGCATTGGCCAGGACAAAGCCGTGTTCGTTTACAAACTTATCACCCGGGGTACGGTGGAAGAAAAAATTCTCGGCATGCAAGCACGCAAAAAAGAACTGGCCGACAGCCTGTTCGATGAAACCGCCAAGAGCGGGCCGAAGCTCACCCTGGACGATTTGAACGCGCTGTTTGAACCGTTGGGATAGCATGCAACGCGATGCAGTAAAGTTACAGAGTTCCTCCCAAACAGGCGAGAGAGGCGCGGTCACTCCCGGATCTCCTGATCTCCATACCTATTCTCCGTCGCTCACCCGCCTCGACACGTACGCATTCGGAAAGGTGGTTTTTCCGGAACGTTAGTGGGGGTGCGGGTGGGCTCTGATGTTCGCCATACAATTTTCATGGCAGTGGGTATGGCTAATAGCAGCGTTGCGCCCACGAGCATTCTCAATGCTCTATGTGTTGATTTGATGTTGTGTGTTAACTCAAAGTAATTCATGGAAATCCCCCTGTATATTATTTGTGTTAACCAATATTTATCTTCACTTAGCTTGTTTTGCAAGTCGCATGCCATTTTCTACATAATCAAGCATACGTTACTGATTTAAAATAAATATATTTATCCAGCACATCTGTGACACTGTTTTGTACAGTTGGAAGAGAAAGATTATGCACGCTCAAAAGCAATGGGTTAACCATTCCGCACTAACTTGGCGCAATTTATTTCTGGAAATCAAAATCCATTTATGTGCGACACCGTACCGACTGGTTATATGTATTCGCTTTAAATTTGGATTACATTTTTTAGGATCATGAGCGATGTAAAGTCCACTATATCAAAAGGATCATGCTGATGAAAGCCAAACAAATTAAAGAAATAAAATCCCAATCAAAAAATCAGGTCTCAAACAACAAAGGACCTGACGCGCTTGAGATGCTTAAGCAGGATCATAAAAAAGTCAGAAAATTATTTCAGGATTTTGAAAATATCCATGAAGATGAGGAAAGTGATGGGCATAAATCCGAAATTGTTAAACAAATTTGTATGGAGCTTACTATTCATGCTCGACTCGAAGAAGAAATTTTTTATCCGGCCGTACGTGAGTTAATTGATGAGAATGAATTAATGGATGAGGCCGCTGTGGAGCATGCAGGCGCTAAAGCCCTTGTCGCTCAGTTGGAAGCCATGGATCTGGATGATGATTATTATGATGCGAAAGTCATCGTTCTTGGCGAGCAGATCGATCATCACATTACTGAAGAAGAGAATGAAATGTTTCCCCAGATTGAAAAAGCCAGAATGGATACCCTGTCTCTTGGGCAAGAGATGATGGAGAGAAAAGAGCAACTGGAAGAGGAGTTAGGAATATTTGATGGGACGTCCACTCGCCGGCCACTGCTAATGAAGAAAGCCTCTTCAAGGCCACTGCATCATTAGGCGCATTATCAGTTTAAATCGCCCTTTCCTGCTGCAGAAAGGGTGATTTTTATACTTATTACCCGCTAAGCTTTGTCTATGTATTCGTGTATAGAACACTATTGATCCGGTATAATCAGATATGCCTGATTATTATCACGCCGGACAGCATCCCTAATCCCGTGTAAAGTACCTCCGAGAAAATAGACTACGGTTATCCGTTGTTAAATGGCCATTGATTAAGCGGCTACTTGGGATGTACCTGATCGCTTGTTTGCTTTCGCAAGTCGTACACCCTACTTTTTAAGTTCGAGAGACCCTATCCATTTATGCTGGCTTCACTTAAACGTATTACCGCTTATCCCGACAGTCAGTCTACCGAAGAATTGGCAAATCTTGTTCGGAAATTGCGTCCAGCAAAGCCTCGGGATGTTGAGCAAGCTACTGCCAATGTCCGGGCGCTTATCCACTTGCTGCAAGACAATCCTGATTATGCCAGCGCGCTGCGTCGTTATCTGTTACGTGTGTTTTCTTCACGGCATCCGATCAGCCTGTATACCGATACCGGTATCCTATCAGGTGATGGTTTTTTCACTGAATTATTTAAACGCTTGTCCTACCGGATATTGCCACCCGCCGTAGACGATTGTTATTTTCGGGATTGTCTGGATCATGTGTTATCCAAAAACACGGATTACGTGTGGATGAACGGGGTACCTGTGGAAGTTTGGCTGGTGTTGTTCGACACAGTGATCAGCGCGGGAGGAGGCGAAAGGGAAGATCAGCAAAAAACCATAACGCAGTTGCTGGACGCCATTCAGATTTTATCTTACCGCATTAGTGCAATGGGATTAGAGCCGGAGTTGATTCGTAATAACCCGACCCTTGAGAACTTCGAATCTCCGTTTTTGATGCAGAATATGGAGTTGCAACATTACCTTAATGGCTATGCGCGTTTAATGGAGGGTGATTTAACCCCGCCTGAAGACGCCAGGCACTTATTGGTGATGCTGGATCAGTGCGGGACGGTTATCACCAAGATTCGCAAAAACGCGCTACGCCAGGGCACCAGTGTAGCGCTCACCTATTTGCTGATTCGCCTCACCCAAAGCATTGACCGCATGCGTAAATTGCTGGTGCTGGTAGATGTGGCCCACGACCTGCCCTCATCGATTGCGACAGCGGGTGTGCAAACGGATGCTGTTCCGGTGTCGCGAAGCCGCGCGGCTTTGGCGCTGGGCCTGGAACTGGTCGAAGCACATAATCGTAAATATGCCGTGCGCGATTTGTTTGCGAGCAACGTCAATCTTCTGGCCCGCAATGTCACGGAGAACGCCAGCCGTACCGGCGAACACTATATAGCGGAAAACCGTAGCGAATACACCGCGATGTTCCGCTCGGCCGCCGGCGCTGGCTTCATCATCGGCTTCATGGCGATGATTAAAATTCTCATGTCCTACCTACGTGCCGCGCCCTTGGTTGAGGCCTTTCTGTTCAGTATGAATTATTCCCTGGGTTTCATGCTGATCCACGTGCTGCATTTTACGATCGCCACCAAACAGCCCGCCATGACCGCCTCGCGCATTGCCGCCGGACTCCACAGCCGTGATGGCCGCAACATTGACCTCGACAGCCTGGTGGAGTTGATAGTAAATGTAATGCGCACCCAATTTGTGGCAGTGGTGGGCAATGTAATGGTCGCTTTTCCCGTGGCCTATCTTATTGCTTGGGGATATTTTTACCTGCAAGGTCAGCACCTCGTTACGCCAGAAAAAGCTGAGTATCTTTTGCATAACATCGATCCGCTACATAGTCTTGCGCTATTCCATGCCGCTATCGCCGGCGTGTGTTTATTTTTAGCGGGACTGATCTCCGGTTATTACGATAATAAAGCGGTGTATGCCCACATTCCAGAGCGTATAGCACAACTGCCCTGGTTGCATCGTTTGTTGGGAGAAGCCCGACTCAAAAAACTCGCTGGTTACATTGAAAATAATCTGGGTGGATTGATGGGTAATTTTTACTTTGGTATATTGCTGGGAAGCATGGGAACCGTGGGATTTCTGCTTGGGTTACCCATAGATATTCGTCATGTTACATTTTCCGCTGCCAATTTCGCCATATCATTAGTCAGTCTCGAACATTATATAACGTGGCAAACCGCTATTATTTCTACTATAGGGGTGCTGAGCGTTGGCGCGGTAAATCTGTTAGTGAGTTTTTCTCTGGCGCTCTTCGTGGCATTGCGCTCTCGCCAGGCGCGTTTCACCCATTGGCCTACGTTACTTAAAGCATTGCTGATGCGCTTTTTGGCGGCGCCGCTGGATTTTTTCGTGCCCCCCAAAGATACAGTCGATAATAAATCAAAAGACTGAATTGAGATGCCTTTTTCGAGACATAAACAACAGGGGGACAGGTCATCCTTTACAGGAAATTGTGGCCTGTCCCAAGCCGCAGGGGAGAGTAGGATTAAGTTTTTTGAGCGGGATCTTGAGTGGAATCACGGGTTATAAAGACTGGCTTAAAGATGCGTAATGCAATTTCAATAACATAACCAATCGGATCCCATTTCAAAATGCTCGTTAAAACCAGATAGAACGCAATCATTGGCAAGATGCCAGGATGGTTGCCCGTTGCGATGGCTGTAGGTGTAGCCAATAACAGTATTGTACCAGCAAGTACCCTCAGTGTTGCATCGGTTTTACTGATATTCTCGGTGAGTTCAAAGTAGTTCATGGTCATTACTCCTATGGTAAATGTAACATTGCACCTCACTGCGATTACCTTGCATGTTGTAAAACAAGGTGTCGCATAATATAAAAGAGCAAGCTCTGTGCCACCAGGGATATGTTTTATTTATATGTTTGATTTCGATTTATTATTTGTGGAGTACTGGCGAGAGGGCGGCGCTGTATCAGCGGAGAATTCCGCCCACTTGTAATGCATAAAGCGGTTTTATGCTCTACTATGGCGCTGTCTTATTTGCATCAGGGTGTGTGATTGGTATGAAAATTCATGTGTCGAAACATCTACATTATGTGCTGTCTCGAATCGGTTGGGTGCCGGTAGTGATATTTTTGTTCAGTCCCTTGCACGGCATTGCACAAGAGATACATAATTCACACCCTCCATTGGATTCCTCTGCGCCGTTTATCGCCAGCACTTCTAAACCATTCGCCAAGTTGATGGATGAGGCGATGATGATTATGGCCGATGGCATGCGTAAGGCGCCCATGGATGGTAATATAAATCATGATTTCGTGACCATGATGATCCCCCATCATCAAGGCGCCATCGACATGGCCAAGGCATTGCTGCTATACACAAAGGATCCGCAGTTACGCAACCTGGCCCAAGGTATTATCACTGAACAGCAAAACGAAATTCAGTTGCTAAAAATATGGCTGCAACAATATCAAAATTCGCATGCAGAACCATCAACGTCACACAGTACTCCGCCGTCATTCGCTTCCCCCATAGGAGAGTCCAGGCCATGAAAAAACTTTCGTTAGCGGTTGCATTAGCATTAAGCGCCAGCGCCACTCTGGCCGACCCTAAGCCGCAGGATCGTGTCTATACGGCTGATCAAAATACTAATACGGTGTCCGTGATCAATCCGGTTACCAACACCCTGTTGGGCCAGATTCGACTGGGCAATACCCGGCCCGAGGTGCTCTCGCCATTGTACAAGGGTGAGATCAATGTTCATGGCCTGGGTTTCTCGCCCGATCACAAAACACTTCTTGCGATTTCAAACGGCTCTAATTCAGTTGCATTCATAGACACGGCCACCAATGCGGTTAAAGGCATTGCCTATATCGGACGTTCGCCCCACGAAGGATTTTTTACGGCGAATGGTAAAGAAGTGTGGGTGGTGGTGCGAGGCGCGAATTATATTTCGGTTATTGATCCAGCTACGTTCAAGGAAACGCGCCGCATTGACACGGCACCGGGTCCGGGCATGGTGCTGTTTCATCCAGATGGCAAGCTGGCTTTCGTGGTATCAAGTTTTACACCGCAAGTCGATATCATTGATGTGGCGAAGCATCAGGTTGTCAAACGTATTTCTGTGGTAAGTCCGTTCTCACCCTTTCTGCAATTCACGCCGGACTTTAAGGAGGTGTGGATGACGCACAAAGATGTGGGCAAGGTTACGCGCATCAATACTGAAACGCTGGAGGTGACTGGCGTATTCGAAACAGGCTTCATCACTAATCATATTGCGTTTGCGAAGACCACGACAGGCGCGCTGGCCTACATCACTGTGGGTGGTGAAAATGCAGTGAAAGTATTTACCACCGACATGCCTCCCCAACTTGTTGCGACCATTCCGGTGGGTGCTTTGCCGCACGGCATATGGGCATCGGATGACGGCTCACGAATGTATGTGGGGCTGGAAAATGAAGATGCGGTTGATGTAATTGATACGGCGAGTAATAAGCTTATAGCGCGCGTGCCGGTAGGGCAGGCACCACAAGCGGTGGTGTATGTCCCGAATGCAGTGACGAAGGGCGAGGGTCTGGCCAATCTCAGCGCGCGTTCCAACAGCGATCCAATCAATATTCCATTACAAGCCACCGGTAAGGATGGCCGGGGTTTCGTTGTGGTGCGGAATCTTGGTCTGGTCGATGCATTCGAGGTATCGCTCTTCAAGCTCAAGCCCACCACTGAATATTCAGTATTTATTGAGGGCCATAAAACACCGCTAGCCGCATTCAAAACAAATCCCGCAGGTGCGGCAAACGGGTCTGCAATCGGCCCGTTACGGGAAGTGGTGTCGAGCTTGAGCAGCAAAGCTGTCGGTTCGGCGCGTATTCTGGTGTTTGAAGGTGGTGTCCTTGCTGAGGTTGGCAAGGCAGTGCTGGTGAGCGTGCCTTAATGATCAATCCCCGGAGCATTTTTTAAATTACTTCGCTAACCTCATTATTGCCTTCCTTATTATCAGGCCAGGTCACCGCCACTTTTGGCCGGCAACTGGCCGTAGAATTGGCAGGGGGCAGAGTTATCACCTGCGTCACGCGCGGCAAAAAAACCGGTGTGGTGTGCGGTGATCACGTGCAGGTTAAACTTACGGAAGCAACGCATGGTGTTATCGAATCCGTGATGCCGCGCACGTCATTACTGTATCGTTCCGATGCGTTCCGTGAAAAAATCATTGCCGCCAACGTAACGCAGATTATTATGGTGGTGGCGGCCGTGCCGAGTTTTTATGAAGAGTTGCTGAACCGTTGCCTGATAGCGGCTGAGACAGGGAACATCAAGGCGCTCATCGTGCTTAACAAAAGCGACATGGTGGCGCAGACGCAGCAAGCGTTGAGCGTGCTGCAACTTTACCGTGACATAGGCTATACGTTGTTAACGCTGTGTGCTAAACAAGATGTAACGATTTTGTATCCTTATCTTGATGGACATACCAGCGTGCTGGTGGGGCAATCCGGCATGGGAAAGTCCAGCATCATTAATGCGCTGTTGCCTGATTTGAAGATACGCACCGCCGCGATTTCAACGGCGCTGGATTCCGGGACGCATACCACCACCGCCGCGCATCTCTACCATCTGAATGCCGACAGCCATTTGATAGACTCGCCCGGTTTACAGGAATTCGGCTTGCACCATTTTGAGCGCTCACAGATCGAACATGCCTTCATTGAATTTCGCCCCTATCTTGGAGCCTGTAAATTCAATGACTGTACACATCGGCATGAGCCTGGCTGCAACGTATTGCGGGCGGTGAGCGAAGGAAAAATTGATGCGCGCCGCCTGGCCGCGTACCACGCATTAGTAATGTAGGTCGGGTTAGGCGCAGCCGTAACCCGACAGGTGTTGCTATTCCTTACGGGCCATCTGATCTTCCTCGCCACTGAGCAGCCGCCGGATATTGCTGCGATGACGCCATAGCAGCAGCAGGCTCATCATCACTGACATGATCAGCAGCGCGGGCGTGGGTCGGATCAGCCATAGGTATACGGGCGCGAATACAGCCGCCGTGAGCGCGGCCAGCGAAGAATAGCGAAATACCTTGGCCATAAACAGCCAGGTGGCGAGCGTGCCTAATCCCACCATCCAGGAGATGCCCAGTAACACGCCCAGCGCCGTTGCCACGCCTTTACCGCCGCGAAAGCCGAAAAATACCGGATACAGGTGGCCGAGAAACGCCGCCATGCCCACTAGCGCCAGGGTGGTGTCATTTACCGTCAGCGCGGATGCCAGTGCTACGGGAATCAATCCTTTAAACATATCCCCCATCAGCGTCATTGCCGCCGCTTTCTTGCCGCCGACACGTAGCATATTGGTAGCGCCGGGGTTGCCCGAGCCTTGCGTGCGCGGGTCGGGCAAGCCGCCCATTTTTGAGACGATGATCGCCGTCGACAACGAGCCTGATAAATATGCGAAAACAATCAATACAATGTCGGTAGTCATGGATATTTACTGAACGGGTGGGCTAATGGACGCAGATAATGGCGTGTTTTGTCGCTTTCGGCATCCTGCCTCCCGCGACACTTGTGCGTCCCTGCACGGCGCGTGTAAAGTATACGCATAGATGTTATTTGATAAGGTGAAAGTAATAATGGACATTATATATCTACGCGACCTGCGGATCGACACGGTAATTGGTATATACGCATGGGAACGGCGTATCAAACAGACCATTATACTCGATATTGAAATGGCAACCGACATTCGCAAAGCGGCGCAGACCGACAGCATTGATGACACCCTCAACTACAAAGCCGTAGCCAAGCGTCTGATCGACTTTGTCGGCAACAGCAACTTTCAACTGGTCGAAACCCTTTCCGAGCGCGTGGCCGAGATCGTGCTAAATGAATTTCAGGTGCCGTGGCTGCGTTTGCAGGTCAACAAACAGGGCGCGGTGCGTGGTGCGCGTGACGTGGGCGTGATTATCGAGCGCGGTGTGCGAAGCTGATATGCCGCGTGTTTATGTCAGTATCGGCAGTAACATCGAGCGCGTCGCCAACATCCGCGCGGGCGTCGCCGCATTGCGCGAATGTTTTGGTGAACTTGTTATTTCATCTGTCTATGAAAGCCAGCCGGTAGGTTTTGCCGGGGATAATTTTTATAACCTGGTAGTGGGGTTTGACACTGCGCAAGAGGTGCGCGATGTCAACACACGCCTGCATGACATCGAACACCAGCATGGCCGGACACGCAACGGTCAGCGCTTTAACTCCCGTACGTTAGATCTGGATTTGCTGTTATACGGCGATGTTGTAATCCATGAACATGGCCTCACGCTGCCACGCGATGAAATCCTTCGTTACGCTTTTGTGCTCTGCCCGCTGGCTGAAATTGCGGGGGATGAAAAACATCCGCAAAATGGAAAGAGCTATGCTGTGTTGTGGCATGAATTTGAAAAGCATCTTCAGCCGCTGTGGGTGGTGGGTTTTGAGTGGTGATATGCAGCTCCACCATCAAGCAAGCGCCACACCCGCATAAATATTCTTGTCCGCGCGTTTCGATATGGGATGCATCCTCTGATTTGAGCGCGCGTGAATCCTGAGCGGCTTCACAATGCCCATTGCTTTAAGGCGAATATTGTGTTTATAGTGCTTAATTTTTGCTAAAGAATGGTTCGGATTGGCTTATGATTTGCCAGTCGAAACTGGCAATATGAGATCAAGCGGATTTGAACATGAAAAAACCTGACATTCCCGCCAACGAACCGACACGCATCGCCGCCTTATGTGGCCTCTCTATTCTTGATACGCCAAGTGAAGAGCGGTTTGATCGTATTACACGCATTGCGCAACGGCACTTTGCCGTACCCATTGCGCTCATCAGTTTAATCGACAGCGGGCGCCAGTGGTTCAAGTCGCGCCAAGGCCTGGATGCCGCGGAAACTCCCCGTGATGTTTCGTTCTGCGGCCATGCTATTTTAAGTGATGACATTTTTTATATTCCCGACGCGCTGGCGGATTCCCGGTTCGCTGATAATCCGCTGGTGACGGGCGCCCCGCATGTCCGTTTCTATGCGGGCGCGCCATTGCATTCGCCCGAGGGTGAGCGCATCGGCAGCTTGTGTGTTATTGACCACCTGCCACGGGAATTTTCGCGCGCCGAACTTTCAGTATTGCGCGATCTTGCCGATTGCGTTGAAGAAGAACTCAGCCGCTCCAATTTACGTCAGTTTGCCCTGACACTCCATGATCAGGAGCAACGCATCCGCGCGCTGTTTGACACCATTGTTGACGGCATTGTGGTGATTAATGCCAAAGGCCATATCCAAACCCTGAACCCGGCGGCGGAAACCCTGTTCGGCTACCCACCGGAAGAAGTGCAAGGGCAAAACATCAAGATGCTGATGCCGGAACCCTATGCGCATGAGCATGATGGTTACCTGCATAATTACCTCACCACCGGCACCAGGAAGGTCATCGGCATCGGCCGTGAAGTCATCGGCAAGCGCAAGGACGGTTCGACGTTTCCCATGGAGCTGGCGGTCAGTGAAATGGAAGTCGGCGGGGAGCGCATGTTCACCGGGATTGTGCGCGATATCACCGGGCGCAAGCGCGCCGAAGATACTTTACAGACGGTGACAGCGCTGCGCCAGGCGATTCTGGACAGCGCTAATTTCTCCATCATCTCAACGGATACGGAAGGCATCATTCAGAGTTTTAATCGCGGTGCCGAGCGTATGCTGGGTTATGTGGCAACGGAAATGGTGGGGCGATGCACCCCGGCCATTTTTCATGACATGGACGAAATTGTTAAAAGCGCCAAAGAGCTTTCCAGGGAATTAGATCAGGTCATCGAACCGGGGTTCGAGGTCTTCACTGCCAAGGCGCGGCAAGGTATGCCCGATGAGCGGGAGTGGACTTACATCCGTAAGAATGGGGCACGTATTCCTGTGCTGCTGTCGATCACCCCGGTTCGGGGTTCCGATGGCAATATCAATGGTTTTCTTGGTATCGCCAGTGACATCACCGAGCGCAAGAAAATGGAGCGGATGAAGAGTGAGTTCATCTCCACCGTCAGCCATGAGCTGCGCACGCCACTGACGTCGATCCGGGGCGCGCTGGGCCTGGTGCTAGGTAAAGCCGTTGGGGAGTTTCCGGAAAAGGCGCGACACATGCTGGAGATGGCCGAGCGCAATAGTGAGCGTCTGACGATACTGATCAACGATATTCTTGATCTGGAAAAGATCGAGGCCGGTCGTCTAGAGTTCGACTTCAGGATAGTGGATCTGGTTGCGCTAGCCAAACGTGCATTGGAAGATAATGATGGGTATGCCCGTAAACATCAGGTGCGTTTGGTGCTTAATCAGCACGTAAAAGAGGCGCTGGTGAGGGCTGATGAGCACCGTCTGCTGCAGGTGTTTGCCAACCTGATTTCCAACGCGGTGAAGTATTCGCCCAAAAATGGCGAAGTTACGGTTTCCGTGGTTGCGCAGGATGACTGCTTCCGCATAGCAGTACGTGACCATGGTACAGGGATACCGGAGGAATTCCGCAGCCGCATCTTCCAGCGTTTCGCCCAGGCAGACAGTTCCGACACCCGTGAAAAGGGCGGTACCGGCCTCGGTTTGAGCATTGCCAAGGCCATCGTCGAGCTTCATGAAGGCAAGATCAGCTATGACTCGGAAGCGGGTGTTGGTACAGTTTTCTGTGTCGATCTGCCAGCGCGGCATGTGTGAGTTAGTCAACGAAAGAGACGGATCAGAACCCCAAAGACTTGCGTGTGCTGATCTGCGAACACCATTTGGATGTGGTCCGAGTCCTGGTTGGCATGGTTGAGCCGGAAGGTGTGATATGTGATATCGCCGGCACTGCCGCTGGTGCGCGAACCCTGCTGGCACGGCATACCTATCGGTTGATGCTTCTGGATCTGACCTTGCCCGATACCGACGGCCTGACATTCCTGCAGGAACTGCGGGTGGCGGCGGCCCTGACAAAATCCATGACGAGTAACGAGCAGTTATTGGCCACCATTAAAAGAACCCTGGGCATGGAGGATAAAAACCGATGAGCGAGCCGCTGCAAGTACTCTATGTCGAAGATGAGCCGGATATTCGGGCAGTAGTGGAGCTTGCCCTTGAATATGAGGGCTTCGGATTGGTGGCCTGCGCCTCCGGGCGCGCGGCATTGGATCAGGCGCCCGGCCTGAAGCCGGACTTGATCCTGCTCGACGTAATGATGCCGGACATGGATGGCCCCACCACCCTGCGCCAGTTGCGCGAACTGCCGCATCTGGCCGATACGCCAGTGATCTTCATGACGGCCAAAGTCCAGGCTAACGAGGTGGCGCAATATAAAGCCATGGGCGCGCTGGGGGTGATCAACAAGCCGTTCAACCCCATGGCGCTGGCCGATGAGATACGCAACATTCTGAGGCGTGGTCATGATAGACCAGCCCACGACTAAAGCCGCTAAATTAGGAACGCCTACGAAATAACTTCCCCTTTTTGCCAGTTCAAATTTGGTAGAACCGTGTAATTCCATGCAGGCAGGAGGACATCGGCAACGAC
>LNFM01000409.1_pt1 | contig 161471 bp, 151 predicted proteins | sample 596031 | NCBI WGS metagenome assembly LNFM01 (sample SAMN04254537, study PRJNA301005) | activated carbon metagenome | isolation source: dual media filters at the Ann Arbor, Michigan drinking water treatment plant | place: USA: Ann Arbor | reverse complement strand
GCCGCGCTCGACGGGCCGGGCGCGCGGGACGCGGCGCGCGACTTCGCCGAGGCCGCCCACGCCCACGGCGATGCCGGGGCCGAGGCGCTGGGCCGGCAGGTGCAGGACCTCGCCGCGCGCGGCCTGCCCGTCGCGCAGTTCCGCGCCGCGCTGGAGGCGCCCGTCCTGCGCCCGGTCGAGGCCGCGCCCGCCCCGCCGCCGCCGCCGCTGACGCCCTCCCTGGCCGCCGCCCTGCCGCCCGCCGCCCACCCCCGCGCCGCCGCCGCCATGGCGCAGGGCCGGCGCATCTGGCGGCTGCGGCTGGCGGCACTCGCGGTCGCCGAGGCGGTGGCCGACGCGTTCCTCGCGCGGGCGGGCGAGGCGCTGGCCTCCGCCGGCCCGCCGGACGCGCTGGACCTGTTCTTCCTGTCCGACCTCGCGCCCGCCGAGCTGGCCACCCTGCGCGCGGAGCTGGACCCGGAGGGCGCGGCGCTGCTCGACCTCGCCGCCGCCGACGCGCCGCCCCCCGCGCCCATGCTGCGCGTGCGCCAGGACCGCATAGACGCCGTCATCGCGCTGGAGGCCGAACTGCGCGCCGCCACCCTGGCATTGACGGAAAGCCTGGCCGAACCTGCCGCGCAGCAGGCGCTGGAGGAGCTGTCCAACCTCCAGCGCAGCCTGCCGCCCGCCGCCTCCGCGCGCCTGGCCCCGGTGCTGGAGCGGCTGCGCGCCGGGCGCCTCGCCGCCGAGCGCGGGGCCTCGCGCCTGCGCATCGCGCTGGGCCAGCTGGACGAGGCGGTGCTGGAGCTGCGCGTGGTGCCCTTCGCCACCGTCGCCCAGCGGCTGCACCGCCCGCTGCGCCAGGTGGCCGACGCGCAGGCCAAGCCGGTGGAATTCGTCGTGGAGGGCGAGGACGCGACGCTCGACCGCTCCCTGGCCGACGCGCTGGCCGACCCGCTGCTGCACCTGGTCCGCAACGCGGTGGACCACGGCATCGAAGGGCCGGCCGAGCGCGCGGCCGCCGGCAAGCCGCCCACCGCCATCCTGCGCCTGTCCGCCGAGCGGCGCGGCGGCCGGCTGCGCGTCGTGCTGCGCGACGACGGCCGCGGCGTGGACGAGGCCGCCGTGCTGAGGCGCGCCCGCGCCCGCGGCCTGGTGCCGCCCGGCGCCACGCCCTCCGGCGAGGCGGCGCACGCGCTGCTGTTCCTGCCCGGCTTCTCGACCCGCGAGGTCGTGAGCGACGTGAGCGGCCGCGGCGTGGGGCTGGACGTGGTGCAGGAGGCGGCGCGGCGCGCCGGCGGCACGGTGCGGGTGGAAAGCGCGCCCGGACAGGGCACCGCCTTCATCATGGACCTGCCGCTGAACGCCGCCATCCAGGCGGTGCTGCTGGTGGAGGCCGGCGGCCACCCCTACGCCCTGCCGGCCAACCGCGTGGACAGCGTGCTGGAGCCGGGCAAGGTGGACCCCGCGCAGCCGCTGCGCTCGCTGGAGGCGCTGCTGGGCCTGCCGGAAACCGCGCCGGGCGCGGTGGTGCTGCTGCGCCGCCCGGCCGGGCTGCTGGGCCTGTCCGTGCCGCGCATCGGCCGGCGGACCGACCTGCTGCTGAAGCCCCTGCACCCGGAGCTGGCCGAGCGCCCGGGCGTGGGCGGCATCGGCGTGCTGGGCCATGGCGAGGCGGTGCTGCTGCTGGAGCCGGACGAGCTTTTTTCGCTGCGCGAAACCTCGGCGGGGGCCCCGTTGGTGGCGGGGGGGCCGGCTACCCCCGGCTGAAGGCCAGGATCGTCACGTCGTCCGCCGCCGGCGCGCCGCGGGCGTGCAGCGCGATGGCGGCCAGCAGCTTCGCCGTCGCCAGCTCCGGCTCCGTCGTGCCGCCGAGTGCGGCTACCACCGCGTCCTTGCCCAGCAATTCGCCCTCGGGGTCCTGCGCCTCGGTCACGCCGTCGGTCAGCAGCAGCAGCCCCTCGCCGGGGGGCACGGCGAAGGGGTGGCTCTCGTAGGGGAAGCCCTCCATGACGCCGAGCGCGGGCTGGGTGCGCCAGCCCTCCAGCGCCACGGCGCCATCCGCGCGCAGCCGCAGCGGCGCCTCGTGGCCGGCGACGCAGATGCGGCCCTCGCCGGTCGCGGGGTCCACCACGCCGAAGGCGGCGGTGACGAAGGTCATCTCCTCGTTCCCGGCGGCCAGGTCGTCATTGGCCAGCGCCATCAGCACCGCCGGGTCCACCGCGGCGCCGGACATGCGGGCGGCGGCGCGCACCAGGCCGAAGCACCGCGCCATCGTCAGCCCCGCCGGCGCGCCCTTGCCGGAGACGTCCGCCACGCCGAACAGCAGCAGGCCGCCGGGCAGCGGCAGCAGGTCGTACAGGTCGCCGCCCACCTCGCGCGCCGGCTCCATGTGCGCGTGCACGGCGAAGCCGGGGCGGGACAGCGCCGCGAAGCCGCGCGGGACGATGGAGAGCTGCGCGCGGCGCGCCGTCTCCAGCTCCGCCTCCAGCGCCGCGCGGCGCTGGTCGGCCAGGTCGCGCAGCGCCTTCTTCTCCAGCACCGCCTGCAGGCGCGCGCGCAGCAGGGGCGGGTCGAAGGACTTGGGCAGGTAATCCTCGGCGCCCAGCTCGATGCAGCGGATCACGCCCGCCATCTCGGTCTGCGCGGAGATGACGATGACCGGCGGCGCATCGCCCTGCCCGTGCAGGCGCTCCAGCACGCCGATGCCGTCCAGCTCGGGCATCTCCAGGTCCAGCAGCACCACGTCGAAGCGCTGCGCGGCGATGGCGGCCAGCGCCTCGACGCCGTTGGTCGCCATCGCGGGTTCGCCGTAGCCCAGCTCGCCCAGGCGGCGCTTCAGCAGCAGGCGGTTGAAGCTGCTGTCATCCACCACGAGAATGGAGGCACTCATGCGCGCGACGCCGCCATGCTCTCCACCGCCGCGCGCGATTCCGCGGCCAGCCGAGACAGGTCGATCATCGTCACCGTGATCTCCTCCGCCGCCGTGGCGTTGCCCTGGCCGATGCGCGTGAGCGTGGCCACGCGCTCATCCAGGCTGGCGATGGTCACCTGCTGCTCCTCCATGGCCACCGCGATGGAGGCGGCCAGCCGCGCCGTCTCCTCCGTCAGCCGCTCGAACTCGTCCATGCTCTCGCCCACCGCCGCCGCCGAGCCCGCGCCCTCGCGCGTGCGCCGCCCGGCCTGGAGGACCACGTCGGCGATCTCCTGCGCCAAGGCCTCGGTGGAGGCGGCGAGCTGGCGCACCTCCTCCGCCACCACCGCCAGCCCGCGCCCGTGCTCGCCCGCCCGCGCCGCCTCGATGGCGGCGTTGATGGCGAGGATGTTGGTCTGGGTGGCGATCTTGGCGATGGTGCCGGCGATGCGCGTCACGCGCTCCGTGTCCTCGCCCACCGCGTCCACCGTCTCGATCAGCAGGCGCACCTTCTCCAGGCTGCCCGAGAGCAGCGTGCGCGCCTCGCCCGCCGTGTCGCGGGCGCGCTGGGTGGAGCGGCCGACGTCGCTCACCGCCTGCGTCGTGTGGCCCAGCGCGTCGGACACCGCGCGCAGCTCGGACAGCTGGGTCATGCTGCCCTCGCTCACCTGCCCGATCGCCTGGCTGGCCTGGGTGGTGACGATGGCGGTGCGCCGCGCGCCCTCCAGCGCCTGCTCCATCAGCGCGCGCGTCTGGCCCAGGTTGGTGCGGAACACGGCCACGGCGCGGGCCATCTCGCCCACCTCGTCGGCGCGCCGGGTTTCGGGCACCGCGCCCTCGGCGTCGCCGGCGGCGAGGCGGCGCATGGCGGCGGCCACCCGGCCCAGCGGGCGCACGGTCAGCGGCACCAGCACGAGCCAGACCAGCCCGAGCCCCAGCAGCCCGGCCCCGGCGCCGGCCAGCACGGCCAGCTGCCCCTCGCGCCGCAGCCGGTTCGCCTTCTCGAGGCTTTCGGCGGCATCCTGGCGCGAGATGCGGCGCGCCTCGCTGGCCAGCCGGTTGAAGGCGACGACGATGTCCAGCCATTCCTCCTGCAAGGGGCCCCATTCGGCCCGCGCCCGGCGGCTGAAGCTGTCGGCCACGCGCGCGGCGAGGTCGGGCAGGCGCTCGGCCATGTCGCGCGCGCTGTCCCGCGCCACCTGGTCCACGCGCCCGCCCAGCAGGCCCACCAGGGTCGCGTGGCTTTCGGTGATGCCCTCGGCGTTGCGGCGCATGCGCGGGCCGGTGACGGTGGGCGGCAGCGCGCCGGCCAGCACGGCGGCGAAGGCCTGGGCGAAGTCGGCCACGTCGGAGGTGAAGTCGTCCACCGCCTCGATGGTCGCGCGGTCGCGCACGCCCATGCGCTCGATGATGTCGCCCTGGCGGTGCAGCATCAGCAGGGAGTTGCCGGCCAGGAAGCCCAGCACCGCCAGCATCAGCAGCAGGATGATGACGGCGCGCGCGCCGATGCGGCCCAGGAAGCCGGGGCCGCGCGCCGCCTCGCCGCCGCGCACCCCACCGGCGTAGCGCGCCGCCTCGCCGTCCATGCGCCTCAGCCCCGCGGCAGTTCCTGCTCCACCAGCGCGGCGAAGAAGCCGGCGCCGATCGGCAGCAGGTCGTCGTTGAAGTCGTAGCGCGGGTTGTGCAGCGCCACCGCGCCCCTGGCCCCCTGGCGCTGGCCCAGCTTCACGAAGCAGCCCGGGCGTTCCAGCAGCATGAAGGAGAAATCCTCGCCCCCCATGTTGGGCGGGCGCTTGCGGATGACGCCCGCCTCGCCGATCACCCGCGCCGCCGCCAGCGCCGCGCGCTCCGTCTGCGCCTCGTGGTTCACGGTGGGGGGGTAGCCGCGCTGGTAGTCCACGCGCACCTCGGCGTCGTTCATCGCGGCGACGTGCTCCGCCGTGGCGGTGATCAGGCGCTCCATCTCCGCCTGGGTTTCCGGGCGCAGGGTGCGGACGGTTCCCTTGATCTCGGCGGTTTCGGGGATGACGTTCGACGCGCTGCCGGCGTGGAACTGGCACAGCGAGATCACGGCCGAATCCAGCGGGTCCACCCGGCGCGCCACGATGGCCTGCATCGCCACCACCATCTGCGCGCCGACCAGGATGGGGTCCACCGCCTGGTGCGGCCGCGCGGCATGCCCGCCCCTGCCAGTGATGGACAGGCTCACCCGGTCGGAGGCCGCGAGCACCGGGCCTGCCACCACCGCGGCCTGCCCCAGCTCCAGGTTCGGGTCGTTGTGCACGCCGTAGACGGCGTCGCAGGGGAAGCGGCCCAACAGGCCGTCCTCGATCATCGCCTTGGCGCCCGCGCCGCCCTCCTCCGCCGGCTGGAAGATGAAGTGGACGGTGCCGTCGAAGTTCCGCGTCTCGGCCAGGTGGCGGGCAGCGCCCAGCAGCATGGCCGTGTGCCCGTCATGCCCGCAGGCGTGCATCTTGCCGGGAACGGCGCTGGCGTAGGGCAGGCCCGTCTCCTCGCTCATCGGCAGGGCGTCCATGTCCGCGCGCAGGCCGATGGTGCGCCCCGATGCGCCGTTCCGCAGCACGCCCACCAGCCCGGTGACGCCCAGGCCGCGATGCACCTCGATGCCCCATTCCGCCAGCCTCGCCGCGACGTAGTCCGACGTGGCGCGCTCCTCGTAGCAGAGCTCGGGCGTGCGGTGGATGGTCTGGCGCCACTCGGCCATCTCGGGCTGCTGGGCGGCGAGCGTGTTGGGGACGGGCATTCCGGTGTTCCTGGATTCGCGCCATCATCCGGCGTGGGCAGGGGAGACGCAACACCGATGGACGCCATCCTGGCGCTGGACCAGGGCACGACCTCCACGCGCGCCATGGCCTTCGACGCGGCGCTGCGCCCGCTGCGGACCGCGCAGGTGGAGCTGCCCCAGCACTTCCCCCACCCCGGCTGGGTAGAGCACGACGCCGAGGAGATCGCGGCCCACGCCCTGCGCGTGCTGCGCGAGGTGGCCCCCGAGCCGCGGCGCGTCGCCGGCATCGGCATCACCAACCAGCGCGAGACGACGGTGCTGTGGGAGCGCGCCACCGGCCGCCCGATCGGCCGCGCCATCGTCTGGCAGGACCGCCGCACGGCAGGGGCCTGCGACGCGCTGCGCGCCCACGAGGCCGACGTGGCGGCCCGCACCGGGCTGCGGCTGGACCCCTATTTCTCCGCCACCAAGCTGGGCTGGATGCTCGACGCCACGCCAGGCGCGCGCGAGGCCGCCGCGCGCGGGGAGCTGTGCTTCGGCACGGTGGACAGCTTCCTGCTGTTTCGCCTCACCGAAGGGCGCGTGCACGCCACAGACGCCACCAACGCCTCGCGCACCCTGCTGATGGACCTGCGGACCGGCGCCTGGGACCCGGCGCTGTGCGACCTGTTCCGCATCCCCATGGCCCTGCTGCCGGAAATCCGCGACAGCGCGGGCGATTTCGGCGAGACGGCGGCGCTGGGTGGGCGCGTGCGAATCCTGGGCGTGGCGGGGGACCAGCAGGCGGCGACGCTGGGCCAGGCCTGCTTCGCGCCCGGCATGGTGAAGTCCACCTACGGCACCGGCTGCTTCGCCCTGCTGGTGACGGGCGCGGAGCCGGTGATGTCGCGCCACCGCCTGCTTTCCACGGTGGCGTGGCAGCTCGCCGGCCGCCGGACCTACGCGCTGGAGGGCGCGATCTTCAACGCCGGCGCCACCGTGCAGTGGCTGCGCGACGGGCTGGGCATCATCGCCCACGCGCGCGAGGCCGATGGCTGGGCGCAGCGGGCCGACCCCGCGCAGCGCGTCCACCTGGTGCCCGCCTTCACCGGCCTGGGCGCGCCGCACTGGGACCCCGCGGCCCGCGCCGCCATCCTCGGCATGACTCGCGGCACCGGCCGGGCGGAGATCTGCCGCGCCGCCCTGGAATCCGTGGGCTTGCAGACCGCCGACCTGCTAAGGGCCATGCGCGCCGACTGGCCGGGCGCCGGCGACATCGTGCTCCGCGTGGATGGCGGGATGGTGGCCAGCGACTGGACCATGCAGTTCCTGGCCGACATCCTCCAGGCCCCGGTGGACCGGCCCGTGGTGCCCGAGACGACCGCGCTGGGCGCCGCCTGGCTGGCCGGCCACGCCGCCGGGCTGCTGCCGGGGCCGGAGGCGCCCGCCACCCATTGGCGGCTCGACCGCCGCTTCGCCCCCGCCATGGACCCGGCCGAGGCCGCGCAGCGCCACGCGGAATGGGGGCACGCCGTCGAAAGGGTCCTGTCCTGATGTTCCGCCTCGGCAACGCCTCCGGCTTTTCCGGCGACCGCGTGGACGCACCCATCCCGGTGATGCGCGACCTCGTCGCCGGCGGCACCCCCGCCGCCCTGTTCTTCGAGACGCTGGGCGAGCGCACCGTGGCCCTGGCGCAGCTTGAGCGCCGCCGCGCCCCCGCCCTGGGCTACGAGCCGATGCTGGAGCGCCTCATCCGCCCCATCCTGCGCGACGCGCATGACCACGCCATCCCCTTGCTGGGCAACTGGGGCGCCGCCAACCCGCCCGCCGGGGGCCTGGCGGTGGCGCGGGTGGCGATGGAGCTCGGCCTGCCCGGCCTGCGGATCGCGGTGGTGGAGGGCGACGACGTGACCGGCGCCGTGGCCGGCGGCCAGCTGCCGGTGCACGAGGCCGATGCGGGGCTGGACATGGGCGACTGGCGCCTCGTCGCCGCCAACGCCTACATCGGCGCGGAGGCGATGGTGGAGGCGCTGGCGCAGGGCGCGCAGGTGGTGGTGGCCGGCCGCACCAGCGACCCCGCGCTGGCCATCGCGCCGCTGATGCACCATTTCGGCTGGCGGGCCGACGACTGGGCGATGCTGGCGGTGGGCGCGGCCGCCGGGCACCTGCTGGAATGCGGCGCGCAGCTCACCGGCGGCGTGTTCTGGGACCCCGGGCGCAAGGACGTGCCGGACCCCGCCAACCTCGGCTACCCGATCGCGGAGGTGACGGCGGATGGCGGCCTCGTCGTCACCAAGCCGAGGGGGACCGGCGGGCTGGTGGACCTTCGCACGGTGAAGGAACAGCTGCTCTACGAGCTGCACGACCCGGCGGCCTACGTCACCCCCGACGTGGTGCTGGACATCACCGGCTGCACGCTGGACCAGGTGGGCAAGGACCGCGTGGCGGTGCGCGGGCTGCGCGGCCATCCGCGCCCGGAATCGCTGAAGGTGACGGCGAGCTTCGAGGGCTCCTGGCTCGGCGAGGGGGAAGTCAGCGTTGCCGGCCCGAACGCCGCCGCGCGGGCACGGGCCATGGCCGAGGTGCTGCTGGAGCGCCTTCGCATCCGCGGGCTGTCCATCACCCGCGCGCGGGTGGACCTGATCGGCGTCTCCTCCGTCCACGATGCCGACGACGGCGCCCTGTGGCGTTCCAGCGCGCACGAGCCGCCGGAGGTGCGCGTGCGCCTGGCCGTGGAAAGCGCGTCCCGCGACGACGCGGACGGGGCGGCGCGCGAGGCGCTGGCCATGCTGTGCTGCGGCCCCGCCGGCACCGGCGGCGCGCGGTGGCGGGTGACGCCGCGCATCCTCACCCGCTCCCACCTCATCCTGCGCGAACGGGTGCCGACGCGGGTGAGCATCCGCACCGCGAAGGAGATGCTGGCGTGAAGCTCTACGACCTTGCCCACTCGCGCGCCGGGGACAAGGGCAACCGGCTGAACCTGTCGCTGATCCCCTACGACCCCGCGCATTACGCCTTGCTGGCCGCGCAGGTGACGGCGGAGCGCGTGCTGGCGCTGTTCGCGCATCGCGGCGCGACGGGCTGCGTGCGGCACGACCTGCCGCTGCTGCACGCCTTCAACTTCGTGGTGGAGGACGCGCTGGAAGGCGGCGTGAACGGCGCGCTGAACCTGGACGGGCACGGCAAGACGATGAGCTTCCGGCTGCTCAGCCTGGAGGTGGACTGCCCCTGAGCCGCAGCAGCGCCGCCACGCCCAGCGCCGTGGCGTCCAGCAGGCGCAGCCCCGTCGCGCCCTCGATCGCGGCGGCGTGCAGCGCGGCGGGGTAGTTGGTGCACCAGGCGCACAGCATGTCGCAGCGCCCCGCCAGCCGCCGCGCCTGCGCGACGATGGCCTCGGCCGGCACCGAGGCGAAGGACAGGTTGTCCGACAGGCCCAGGTGGTCCTCCGCCTCCACCGCCCAGCCCTCGCGCGCGAAGCCCCGGCGGGTGCGCGCGGCGGTCGCCTCGTCATAGGGGGTCATCAGTCCAAGACGCGGGCGCCCGGCGGCCTCGTATTCGCGCTCCATCTCCAGCGCCGAGGTGCCGGCCGGGATGCCGGTCGCCGCGGTGATCGCGGCCGCCAGCGCCGCATCGTGCCCAAGCCCGATCAGGCCGCCCTTGGAGCCGTTCCAGACGATCGCCGCCGGCTTCGCGTGGGCCAGGAGTTCCGCGGCGCGCAGCATGTTCGGCATGTCGTGCGCGTCGGGCATCCCATCCGGCACCGGCGTGCGCGAGAAGACCGGCACCACGCCCGGCACGTCGCGCAGCAAGGCGACCGTCGCTGCCTCCACCACCCAGTTCGCCGAGGGGGTGATGGTGGCGAGCGGGATCATCGCGCCAGCGCCACCAGCGCCGAGCGCGGCGGCATGCCCGGCGTGAATTCCGGCCAGCGCGTCGCCGGGCGCTCGAAGGAGGCGCCGGGCTCCGCGCCCGGGCGCCGGGCGATGGCCAGCACCGTGCCGTCCCCCAGCACGGCCGCGCCGCCAATCCCGGCCGCGCGCGGCGCGCCGTAGAGGGGCTGGCCGTCCAGGAACAGCGTTTCCGCCGTGGCCCCCACGCGCCCCTGCGAATCGGTGCCGGCCAGCACGCGCCCGCGCGCGTCGGCCACGGCGCAGGCGGCGTTGGGCAGGCGCGACAGCAGCGCCAGCACGCCCGCATCCGCGCCCGCATCGCCGCGCCATTCCATCACGCCCTCCTGCCCCGCGATCAGCAAGCGCCCGCGCGGCGCGTCCCAGGACAGCGAGGCGATGCCGCCGAAGGGCGTGCCGCCGGCGGCGCGCGCCTCCGCCAGCGGGTCGCCGGCGCCCGCCAGCGCGGCCCAGCCCAGGCGTCCGCCCTCGTTGCGGGCCACGGCCAGCGTGCCGGCCTCCAGCGCGTCCGGCTCGCGCGCGGGGCCGGCGGACAGGAAGCGGAACAGGAACCCCGCCTCGCCCATCTCGGCCATGAAGACGGCGGCGCGTCCGTCGCGCGCCAGGGCGGCGGCGCAGTCGGCCTTGGCGAAGCGGCCGGGGGCGGCGCGCTTCACCGGGATGCCCTGCGGGTCCAGCGGGTCCAGCTCCACCACGAAGCCGTAGGCGGCGGGGTCGAGGCCCGCGAGGCGGCGCGTCCAGGGGGCGGCGTCGCCCTCGGCCAGCAGCAAGGTGCCCCACGGCGTGGCGCTGCCGCCGCGCGGGGCCAGCACGCCGCGCACCGCCCCGTTGGGGCCGCGGCACAGGGTCTGCGCCGAAAGGCGGCGGGACTGGAAGCCGCCTTCGACGGCGATCCAGCGGCCGCCCTGGCGCTCCAGGTTGATGAGCGACGCGCCCTGCATCATCGCCGCCACCTCCGGCCGGTCCACCCCGCCGGGGAAGGCCATGCGCGGCTCCACCGTGGGGTGCACCACGGCGAGCACGGCGCGCGGCACGTTGTCGGCCGCCGCCGGCGGGGCCACCAGGGCGGCGATGCGCGCATCCCAGCCGAACTGCGCGCCCGCGCCCTCGGCATCCACCGTGCGGGGGTCGAAGGGGGGCGCGTCGAAGGTCACGCGGTCGCCCCAGCGCACCAGGATGTCGCGGCGCCAGCCGGGTGCCACCACGTCATCCTGGCGGACGGCGGGGGCCTGCGCGAGCAGCATCGGCGTGGCGAGGAGGAGGGTGCGGCGCTTCATCGTCAGGCGGGTTCCTCGATGGGGGGCGGCGCGTGGACGCGCACGGGGGGCAGCGCGCCCTCCCAGCGTTCCACGCGCACCAGGCAGGATTGCGCGGACGGCCCCTGGCCGAGGCGCGAGGTGCCGATGTCGGCGGTCAGCACGTTGGGGTTGCCGTGCACGCACAGGCTGCCGGGCACGCCGGGCTCCAGCGGGTCGAACCAGGCGCCGGTGGCCATCTGCGCCACGCCGCGCAGCAGGCCGTCGTTCAGCCGCACCCCGGCGAGGCAGGCGCCGCGGCCGTTGAAGACGCGCACCACCTCGCCGCCCCGCAGCCCGCGCGCGGCGGCGTCCGCGGGGTGCAGGTGGATCGGCTCGCGCCCCTCGATCTTGTCGGCCGCCGCGATCCGCCCGGGGTCGAGCTGCGAATGCAGCCGCGTGGCCGGCTGGAAGCTGAGCAGGTGCAGCTCGTCATCGGCCGCGTTCAGCAGCGATTCGCGCGGCTCGATCCAGGCGGGGTGCGGAGGGCAGTCGGACAGCCCCATGGCGGCGATGGCGTCGGAGAACACCTCCACCTTGCCCGAGGGCGTTTCCAGCGGGTGCGCCTCCGGGTCGGCGCGGAAGGCGGTGAACTGGGTGAACTCCTCGCCTGCCGCGATGGGCGGCAGCTCGGCATGGCCCTGCGCCCAGAAGGCGTCGAAGGGCGGCACCTCCAGCCCGGTGCGGCGGCAGGCGGCCTCCCACCTCCCATACAGGTGGCGCAGCCAGGCGCCCTCGTCGCGCTGCTCGGTGAAGCGGTCGCGGAAGCCGGCGGCGTCCGCCAGGTCGGCCAGGATGTCGTGGTCGTTGCGCGCCTGGCCGAGCGGGCGGATCGCCTGGTGCATGGCGCGCACGAAGCGGTCGCGCGACGTGCTGGCGATGTCGTTGCGCTCCAGCGTGGTGGTGGCGGGCAGCACGATGTCGGCGTGGCGCGCGGGCGCCGTCCACCACGGCTCCTGGATCACCACCGTCTCCACGCGGTTCCAGGCGCGCAGCAGGCGGTTGAGGTCCTGGTGGTGGTGGAAGGGGTTGCCGCCGGCCCACCACACCATGCGGATATGCGGCAGCGCCAGGGTGCGGCCATCGAAGGCCATGCTGCCGCCCGGATTCTCCAGCAGCTCGGTGATGCGGCCGACCGGGATGAATTCGCGGATCGGGTTGGGCACGCCGGGCATGCCCACCGAGGGCGCCTCGCGCCGCGGGTTGCCGATGCCGCCCGACGAGCCGTAGCCGAACCCCACCCCCTGCCCCGGCTTGCCGATGCCGCCGATGGCGCAGGCCAGCGCCACCAGCGACCAATAGGGCTGCTCGCCCCAATCGGCGCGCTGGAGGCTCCACGCGGCGGTCAGCATGGTCGGGTTGCGCGCGCAGTCCTCGGCCAGGGCGCGGATCGTGGCGGCGGGCACGCCGGTCAGCGCTTCCGCCCATTCCGGCGTGCGGCCTTCCAGGGTCGCGGCGAAGCGCTCCCAGCCATGGACGTGGGTGCGCAGGAAGGCGCGGTCCTCCAGCCCCCGGTCCAGGATGTGGCGGATCATGGCCAGCATCAGCGCCGCGTCGGTGCCGGGGCGCAGGGGCACCCATTCCGCGCCCATCGCCGCCATGGTGTCGCCGCGATGGGGGGACAGGTTCACGAAGCGCACCCCGGCGCGGGCCGCTTCCATCATGTTGGGCACGTAGGTCTGCGCCGCGGCGCCGCTGGTCACCTGGCCGTTCTTCTCCGCCAGCCCGCCGAAGCACAGCATCAGCCTGGCGTGGCGCGCGATGGCGGCCCAGTCGGTCATGCGGCCCAGCAGCACCTCCACGTCGCCCAGCACGTGCGGCAGCAGCGCCTGCGCGGTGGCGTAGGAATAGGCGTTGACGCTGGTGGTGTAGCCGCCGCCCAGCGCCAGGTAGCGCTGGAGCTGCGTGCGCGCGTGGTGGAACCGCCCGGCCGAGGACCAGCCGTAGGAACCGCCGAAGATGCTGGCCGCGCCGTGCTCGGCGCGGATGCGCGCCGTCTCCTCGGCCAGGATGCGCGTCGCGCGGTCCCAGGAGACGGGCACGAAGGCCTCGCCCCCGCGCGGATGACCGGTGCGGCGGCCTTCCAGCCAGCCCTTGCGGATGTGGGGGCGGTCTATGCGCGCGGGGCTGTGCACCGTCTCGGGCATCGCCGCGATCAGGCGGGGCGGCATGGGGTCGTGCGCGAAGGGCCGCGCCTCGACGAAGCGCCCGTCGCGCACCACGGCGTCGAAGTAGCCCCAGTGCGAGGCGTGCGGCACGGTCGTTTCCATTGCCGTGCTTATGCCCTTCCTTCGCCGCCCCGGCCAGCTAGGATGGCCGGGACAGGAGACCCTTCCCCATGACCCCGCCCCGCAACAGCACCGCCATGCGCGACGTCGCCTCCGTCCTGCACCCCTACACGGACGCCCGCGCCCACCAGCGCAACGGCCCGCTGGTGATCACCCGCGGCGAGGGGGTGCGCGTGTTCGACGACCAGGGCAACGGCTACATCGAGACGGTGGCCGGGCTGTGGTGCGCCGCCCTCGGCTTCTCGAACGAGCGGCTGGTGGAGGCGGCGACGCGGCAGATGCGCCAGCTCCCCTTCTACCACGGCTTCACCGGCCGCACGCACGAGCCGCAGGTGGAGCTGGCGGAGATGCTGCTGGAGCGCGCGCCGGTCCCCATGTCCAAGGTGTTCTTCGCCAATTCGGGCAGCGAGGCGAACGACACCGCGCTGAAGATGATCTGGTACTTCAACAACGCCACCGGCCGGCCGGAGAAGAAGAAGGTCATTGCCCGGCTGAAGGGCTATCACGGCGTCACCATCGGCTCCGCCTCGCTCACCGGGCTGCCCTACAACCACAAGCTCTTCGACCTGCCGATCGCCGGCATCCACCACGTCTCCACCCCGCACCACTACCACGGCGCGCATGAGGGCGAATCCGAGGAGGAATTCGCCACCCGCCTGGCGGCCGAGCTGGAGGAAACCATCCTGCGCGAGGGCCCCGAGACGGTGGCCGCTTTCTTCGCCGAGCCGGTGATGGGCGCGGGCGGCGTCATCGTCCCCCCCGCGACGTATTTCCCGAAGATCCAGGAGGTGCTGCGCCGCCACGACGTGCTGCTGGTGGCCGACGAAGTGATCTGCGGCTTCGGGCGCACCGGCGCCTACTGGGGCAGCCAGACCATGGGCATGCAGCCCGACATCCTGACCTGCGCCAAGGCGCTGTCGTCGAGCTTCCTGCCCATCTCGGCCGTGATGGTGAACGCGCGCGTCTTCGAGGGGCTTGCCGACGGCTCGGCCTCGCTGGGCACCTTCGGCCACGGCTACACCTATTCCGGCCACCCGGTGCCGGCCGCCGTGGCGGTCGAGACGCTGCGGATCTACGACGAGATGGACATCGTGGGCCACGTGAAGCGCGTCTCGCCCGCGCTGCAGGACGGGCTGCGGGCGCGCTTCGCCGACCATCCGCTGGTGGGCGAGGTGCGCGGCCTCGGCCTCATCGCCGCGGTCGAGATGGTCGAGGACAAGGCGGCGCGCCGCAACTTCGACGCTGGTCGCAAGGTGGCGCCGCGCCTCGTCGCGCTGGCGCAGGCGCAGGGCCTCATCATGCGCGCCCTGCCGGGCGACGGCATCGCCTTCTCGCCCCCGCTGATCATCACCGAGAGCGAGATCGCGGACATGCTGGACCGCTTCGGCCGCGCGCTGGACCAGCTGCACGCCGAGCTGCGGCGCGAAAGCATCGTGGCCGTTTGAACCCCGCGGCCTTTCCCGTCGCCCTGGCGCTGGCGGTGCTGCCGGCGGCGCTGGTGCTGCAATCGCGCGTGATGGCGCCGGTGGCGCTGCTGGCCCTGCTGGCCGCCGTGGCGCTGGGCTGGCGGGCCGGGTGGCGGCCGCGCGCCCTGCCGCGCCTGGCCTGGCCAGCGCTGGCGCTGCTGGGCTGGGCCGCGCTGTCCGCCCTGTGGGCGCCCGAGCCGGGGCGGGCGCTGGACACGTCGGCGCGGCTGGCTGCCCTGGTGGTGCTGGGCTGCCTGGCCGCGCAGGCGATCGGCGCCGCGCCACGGCTGGCGCGCTGGCTGGGCTGGGGGCTGGCGGCCGGGCTGGCGCTGGCCGTGCTGGACGTGCTGACCGGCAGCGCGGTGCGCGCCCTGGTGCGCGGCGTGCCGCCGGGCGGCGAGGCGCTGGGCTTCGGCCTGAAGAACGCCATGGCCGGCATGGCGCTGCTGGCGCCGCTGGCCTTCGCGGCACCTGGCCTGTCCTGGCCGGCGCGGCTGGCCCTGGCCGGCGCCACGCTCGGCGCCGCGCTGCTGCTGCCGGGCGAATCGGCCAGGCTGGCCGCGCTGGCCGGCATCGGCGCGGCGGCGCTCTGCGCGCTGCGGCCGCGGCTGGCCGGGCAGGCGCTGGGCGCGGGCATGGCGCTGGTGGCGCTGGGAGCGCCGTTCATCGCCTCCGGGCTGCTGGCGCCGGGGCTGGACCTGTCGCACTGGCCCTTCTCCGCCGCGCATCGCCTGGTGATCTGGGACTTCGCGCAGGCGCGCATCTGGGAGGCGCCGTGGCTGGGCTGGGGCATGGAGGCCTCGCGCAGCATCCCCGGCGGCACGGCCCCGGCAGACGCCTCTGCGCTGGCGCGGTTCAGCCTGGGCCACCCGCTGTTCCGCGAGGCGCAGCGCATGCCGCTGCACCCGCACAACGGCGCGCTCCAGGCCTGGCTGGAACTCGGGCTGGTGGGCGCGGCGCTGCTGGCCTGGCTGTTCGTGGAGCTGGGGCGCGCGGCGCGCGGGCCGGCCGCCTGCGGCGCGCTGGCCGCCGGCTGGGTGGTGGCGATGCTGTCCTACGGCGCGTGGCAGCACTGGTGGGTGGCGGGGCTGGTGCTGGCCGCGGTGGTGGCCAGCGCGACCCGGCCGGCGTCAGCCTGAGCTGGACAGCTTCATCAGCACCAGCCCGCCCAGGATCATCGCGGCGGCCAGCAGCCGCATCGGGCTGGCCGATTCGCCCAGCACCAGGATGCCGAGGAGGAAGGCCCCCAGCGCGCCGATGCCGGTCCACACCGCGTAGGCGGTGCCCAGCGGCAGCACCCGCATGGCCCAGGTGAGGAGGGCGAAGCTGATGGCCATGGCGACGAGCGTCACCACGCTGGGCCACAGCCGGGTGAAGCCGTCCGACTGCTTCATGGCGAAGGCCCAGACCACCTCGAACAGGCCGGCGACGACCAGCACGGCCCAGGCCATCGCCGCTACACCAGCCGCGCCTGCTTCACCGCCGCCCCCACGAAGCCGGCGAAGAGGGGGTGCGGGGCGAAGGGCTTGCTCTTCAGCTCCGGGTGGAACTGCACGCCGATGAACCACGGGTGGTCCGGGTACTCCACGATCTCGGGCAGCCGCCCGTCGGGCGACATGCCGGAGAAGCGCAGCCCGCAGCCCTCCAGCCGCTCGCGGTAGCCCACGTTCACCTCGTAGCGGTGGCGGTGCCGCTCCTCGATCCGCTCGGCGCCGTAGACGGCGGCGACCAGCGAACCGGCGGCCAGCGCGGCGGGATAGGCGCCGACGCGCATGGTGCCGCCCAGGTCGGTCGCCTCGCCGCGCGTCTCGGTGGCGTTGCCCTTCACCCATTCGGTCATCAGGCCGACCACCGGCTCCTCGCAGGGGCCGAATTCGGTGGAGCTCGCCTTCTCCATGCCCAGAAGGTTCCGCGCCGCCTCGATCACCGCCATCTGCATGCCGAAGCAGATGCCGAGGAACGGGATCTTCCGCTCGCGGGCGAAGCGCACGGCGGCGATCTTGCCGGGCGTGCCGCGCTCTCCGAAGCCGCCGGGCACCAGGATGCCGTGCACGCCCTGGAGGCGGGCGACCACCTCGTCCTCGCCGCGCTCGAAGATCTCGCTGTCCACCCAGTCGAGCGTGACGCGCTGGTTGTGGGCGATGCCGCCATGGGCCAGCGCCTCGTTCAGCGACTTGTAGGCATCCAGCAGCCCCGTGTACTTGCCGACCACGGCGATGGTCACCTGCCCCTCGGGGGTGGTGATGCGCTCCATGATGCGCTCCCACGGGCGCATGTCCGGCTCGCCGTAGATGGACAGGTTGAAGTGCCGCAGCACCTCGCGGTCCAACCCCTCGCGGTGGTAGTTGACCGGCACCTCGTAGATGGACTTGGCGTCGTAGGCGGGGATGACGCTTTCGGGCCGCACGTTGCAGAACAGGGCGATCTTGCGGCGCTCGTTCTCCGGGATCACGCGGTCGCAGCGGCACAGCAGGATCTGCGGCTGGATGCCCTGGCCCAGCAGCTCCTTCACCGAATGCTGGGTGGGCTTGGTCTTCAGCTCGCCCGCGCTGGGGATGTAGGGCACCAGGGTGAGGTGCATGAACAGGCTGCGCGCCGGCGTCAGCTCGTTGGCGAGCTGGCGGATGGCCTCCAGGAAGGGCAGGGATTCGATGTCGCCCACCGTGCCGCCCACCTCGACCAGCACGAAGTCGTAGGCGTCCGTGTCGGCGACCACGGCTTCCTTGATGGCGTCCGTGATGTGGGGGATGACCTGGACGGTGGCGCCCAGGTAGTCGCCCCGGCGCTCCTTGGCGATCACCTCGGAATACAGGCGGCCCGTGGTCCAGTTGTCCGCGCGCGTCGCGTGCTCGCCCGTGAAGCGCTCGTAGTGGCCGAGGTCGAGGTCCGTCTCGGCCCCGTCATCGGTCACGAAGACCTCGCCATGCTGGTACGGGCTCATCGTGCCCGGATCCACGTTGAGGTAGGGGTCGAGCTTGCGGATGCGCACGCGGTAGCCGCGCGCCTGCAAGAGGGCCCCGAGGGATGCCGCCGCGATGCCTTTTCCGAGGGAAGAGACCACGCCGCCAGTTACGAATACGAACCGCGCCATGGGAGCCCGTCCTAACCGGAAACCGCGGCCCGCGTCACCCCCCTCCTACGCAACCCGCAACCCCGCCTCGCGCAGGGCCGCCTCGCGCAGCGCCTCCAGCGCCTCCCCCGCATCGGCGAAGCGGCGGGAGGCGGCGCGGGCCAGGCAGCGTAGCAGCCACTCCTCCACCGCCTCCGGCAGGGCGTCGTTCACCTGGCGGGGCGGGATCAGCGGCTCCTCCAGGATCATCTCGCGCATCGCGGCCGGCGCGCCGGCCCAGGGCGCCTGGCCGGTCAGGAGCAGGTAGGCCAGCACGCCGAAGGCCCAGACGTCGCTGGCCGGGTTCGGCGCCTCCCCGCACAGGATCTCGGGCGCCGCGCCCAGGACCGGGACGCGCCCCGTCTCGGGCTCCAGGAGGATGGCGTCGGCCGGGCCGCGCACCAGGATGTTGCCGCCATGCACGCCGCCATGGGCCACGCCGCCCTCGTGCAGCGCGCGCAACGCGTCGAGCACGGGCGCCAGCAGGGCCAGCGCGGGATCCAGCGGCAGCGGGTGGCCGGGGGACGGCCAGTCCCGCAGCGCGACGCCCCGGACGCGGTCCATCACCAGCATCTCCCACCGCGGCTGCTCGTGCACGGCGACGAGGTGCGGGTGGCGCGGCCAGCCCTGCGCCATCACCGCCAGCGGCAGCCGCTTGAGCGCGAGGGCCTGCCCGCTGCCGCGCTCCGTCACCGCCCAGACCACGGAGGAGCGGCCGCGGCCGATCACCCAGTCGGGCCGGTAGCGGGCGAGCAGCGAGGGGGGGAAGCTTTCGTCCATGGCCGCGAGCATGGGCCGCGGCGGGCGAAGGAAGGGTTAACGCGCCTCAGATCGCCCGCAGGAAGTAGTCGCCCACCGTCTTGAAGCCCACCCGCACCAGGAACACCGTGTTGCCCGCGTATTCCGCGCCGGTCACGGGGTCGGAGGCGAAGCGGCGCAGCAGCCGCCCTTCCAGGATGAAGCACTCGTCCTCGTAGCCGCCGGCCGCGGTGATCGTCACCGGCTCCTGCCGCTTCACGTCGTAGCGCACCTGCGCCGACAGCCGCCACACCCCCCCCTCGCGCGTGCGGTAGCCGCCCGATACGCCGAGGGACACCTCGTTGCGCGCGCCCTGCGCCCCCACCAGGTTCACCGCCGGCGCGTAGAGGTAGCCGCCCCAGACCGCCACGCCCTCCAGCGGGCCGACGCGGCCGATGTTGACGCGGGCCACCGCGTCCGTCTGCCGGTGCTGGCCGGACTGGCTGTCCAGCCGCATCCGCCCCGTGAGGTCCAGCCAGTGCACCGGCGCCACGCCGATGCGGCCCACATAGTCGGACCAGCGCCGGTCCAGCCCCGTGTTGTTCGGGAACTGCCGCGACTCGTCCAGCCGGAAGGAGCGCCCGGCGACCGCCTCCACGCGCCCGCCATTGGGCAGGTTCCAGGCGCCGCGCATCGCGCCGTCCACGCGCGTGCCGCCCTCGTAGCGGTCGCGGCCGGTGAAGCGGTTCAGCTGGAACAGGTTGGCGTCGCTGAACTCGAAGTCCACGCTGTCCTCGTTGGCGAAGCGCGTCTGCAGGCCCGTGTTCGGCCCGGTGACCACCTGCACGCGCGGCTCGATCACCTGGCTGCCCCAGGCGCCGGCGTCGCGCACCATCGGCCGGCGCCAGTCCAGCGCCAGGCGCAGGTTGCCGTCCACCCGCTCGCCGTTCACGCCCGGCTGCGGCGTGGACAGGTTCTCCTGGTTGCGGGCGACGAGGCCGCGCGCGTCGCCCTGCGCGCGCAGGGTGAAGACGTCGCCCTGTCCGCCGAAGAAGGCGCGCTCCCACGCGGCGCGGGTGGTCGCGCGCTGGCTCACCGGGCCGTCGGAACGGGTGAGGCCCAGCAGGCCGGTGTCCACCGTCAGGTGCCCGCCCAGGTACTTGCGCCCCGGCGCCCATTCGTAGAAGGCGTTGGGCGTGACCAGCGGCGTCTGCCCGAAATCGTCGGTGGTGCGCAGCCCCTGGTAGGCGCGCATGTCGAAGCGGGCATAGGCCTCCGTGCCCCAGAAGCCCTCCAGGAAGACGTCGCTCTGCAGGAAGCGCCGCACCTCCAGCCGGTAGGTCCGCAGGTACTGCTCGGAGGAGGCGCGGTTCAGGTTGAAGCCGGCCCGCCAGGTGTCGCTCAGCGCCACGCGGCCGCGGGCGAAGATGTGGCCCGACAGCTCCGGGTCCTGCCGCGTGCCGGCGGACAGGCGGCGCGCGTCGTTGCCGTCGAACCAGCCGATGGAGGACTGCACCTGCAGCTCGGCGTTGTTGAAGCGGCGCCGGTATTCCAGGCCGAGGTTGGGCACCACCTTCTCCGCGAAGGTCGGCGTCACCAGCAGGTCCTGCGTCTCGTCGATCGCCCAGAAGTAGGGCGTCTGCGCGAAGGCGCCGAGGAAGCGGGTGTAGCCCAGCGTGGGGAACAGGAAGCCCGAGGCGCGCGGCGTCTGCGGGTCGGGGTGCGAGAAGTAGGGCGTGTAGAGCACCGGCACGCCGCCGATGGCGATCGTGGCGTCGCGGTACGAGATGCGCTGCGCGTCGCGGTCCTGGGTGGCGAGGCGCGCGCGCATCTGCCACAGCGGCGGGCGCTCCGGGTTGTCGGCGCACAGGTTGCAGGAGGAATAGACGACGCGCGACAGGTCGGTGACCGTGCCGGCGTTGCGCCGCGCGCCGTTGGCCGCCATGCGGGCGTTCTGCGCCAGCCGCGCCCGCACCTCCTGCAGCACGCCGTCGCGGAAGCCGTCGGCCAGCTCCACCTCCTGCGCGTAGAGGACCTGGCCATCGCCCTCGATCATCTCCACGTCGCCGCGCAGGATCGCGACACCCGTCTCGCGGTTGTAGATGAACTCGCGCGCGCGCAGGAAGCGCAGCCCTTGCCAGGCCTCGACGCGGCCGCGGGCGGTGACGACGCCGCTCTCGCGGTCGTACTCCACCTCCTCGGCGGTGAAGGTGACCGGGGCGTCCGGCCCCGCCGGCTCAGGCGCGGGCGCGCCGGGCTGGGGCGCGGCGGCCGGCGGCACCACCGGCAGGTCGCGCAGCGGCGAGCCGGGCAGGCCGGATTGCGGGTCGGCCAGGCGGCTCAGCTCGGACAGGGAGTTGAACTGCTGCGCCACCACGCCGCCCGCCCCCAGCGCCAGCGCCAGCCCGGCGGCGGAGCCCAGCAGCGCCTGGCGCAGCCCGTGCCGCGCCGGCGGCGCCCGGCGGGCGAAGCGCAGCGCGCGGTGCGGCAGTTCGGGCGGGGGCGCGCTCATCCATCCTCCTGATAGACCAGGAGCGCCAGCGCGGCGAGGAGGCCCGTCGCCGCCGGCACCCAGGCGGCGATCACCACCGGCAGGGCGCCGCTTTCGCCGAACTCGCCCGTGATGCGGTCCAGCACGAACAGCGCGAAGCCGGCCGCCACCCCCAGCCCGATGGTGCGCCCCACCCCGCCGCGGCGCGAATGGCGCATGGAGAAGCCGGCCGCCACCAGCGCCATCGCCATCGCCAGCACGGGCGTGGACAGCATGGACTGGTATTGCAGCCGGTGGCGCAGGGCCGAGAAGCCCGCCGTCTCCAGCACCGCGATGAAGCCCGGCAGCGCCCAGAAAGAGAGGGTGTCGGGCGAGGCGAAGCTGTCCTCGATCCGGTCGGGCGTCAGGTCGGTGGGCAGGGCGATGCTGCTGGCCAGCCGGCCCTGCCGCTCGCCGGGCGTGAAGACCACCGCGTCCTCCACCAGCCAGGCGCCGGGGGTGAGGCGGGCGCGCGGCGCCTCGATGCGCGACAGCGCCGTGTCGCCGGCCGAGAGGCGCCAGATGGACACCTCGCTCAGCACGAACTCCGCGCGGTCGCTCGCCAGCAGCCGCGCCGGGCGGCCGGAGACGATGGCCACCCCGCCCGGCTCCAGGCCGCGGTCGGCCTGGCGCAGCCACAGCCGCCCGCCGGCCAGCGCGGTGACGCCGCCGCCGGCGCGCAGGAAGGAGGCGTCCAGCCGCTCGGCCCGGGCCAGCATGGCCGAGGACAGCGGCGAGACGCCGGCCACCGCCACCGCGCCGAGCACGAGGGCCACCACCATCGGCCCCGACAGGAAGCCCCAGGCCGAGACGCCGGCCGCGCGCGCCACGATCAGCTCGGAGGAGCGGGCGAGCTGCCAGAAGGCCATGATGCCGCCCAGCAGCAGCGCGAAGGGCAGGATCTGCAGGGCCACGAAGGGCATGCGCAGTCCCGCGATGGAGCCCACCAGCGCCAGCGTCGCGTCCGGCCGCGTGGCGGCGCGGCGCAGCAGCTCGATGAAGTCGAACATGCTGACCAGCAGCGTGAGCGCCAGCAGCATCAGCAGCGTCGCGCCCAGGAAGCGCCGAGCGACGTAGAGCGTGAGCGTGGGGGCGGTGATCACCGCGCCCAGCCCCGCAGCCGGTCGGACAGGCCCGGCCGCCCCGCCAGCACCCAGGCCGAGAGCAGCCCGGGCAGCAGCGCGTGCAGCCAGATCAGGAAGATCAGCTTGGGCTGGCGCGCGGCGACCGAGGCGATGCCCAGCCCCGCCGCCAGCAGCGCCACCATCAGCAGCGCGCCCAGCGCCAGCGGCACGGCGCCGCCATGCCGCCGGAAGCCCGCCGAGAGCGCCACGGCCAGCGCCATCAGCGCGAAGCCCACCGCCGTCAGCGGGCTGGCGAGGCGGGAATGCGCCTCGGCCAGGAAGCGGCGCCGGTCGCGCGTGCTCACCTCCGGCTCGGGGTGGAGCAGCTCCTCCAGCGTGCGTTCCTGGGCGTTGCGGAAGCGGTTCTGCTCGGCCCGGCTGGCCTGGGCGAGGTCCAGGCTGTTCTCGGCGAAGGTGAGCACGGACAGGCGGGTCTGCACCGTGCCGTCGCCTTGCTGCGCGCGCTCCAGCTGCTGGCGCTGGCCGTTGACCAGCGTCACCCGCGGGCCGACCGGCGTCTGGGTGATGCGCCCGCTCTCGGCGATGATGGTCACCGGCGCGCCGCGCTCGCGCGCGTCATGCACCAGGATGCCGCGCAGGTTGCCCTCCGCGTCGCGGTCGCGCGCGTAGACCGTCAACTCCTCGCCCACCGAGCTGAACACGCCTTCCTGGAGCAGCAGCCCCGCCATCTGGTTGCGGATCTCGAACTGCCATTCGCGGAAGGCCTGGGCCGAGGCGGGGCTGAGCCACAGGTTCAGCGCGAAGCACAGCGCCATGGCCACGGTGGCCACCGCCAGCGCGGGGCGCGACAGCTCGCCATCCGACAGGCCGGCGGCGCGCATCACCACCAGCTCCCGGTCGCTCGACAGGCGGACATAGGTGAACAGCGTCACCACGAAGGTGGTGATGGGCAGGATCACGCCGAAGAAGCCGGGCAGCAGCAGCCCCGTCAGCTCCAGGAACACCCAGATGGACAGGCCGCGGTCCAGCACCAGCTCGATGAAGCGCAGCGACTGGGTGAGCCAGACCAGCGCCGCCAGGCCGACCGTCACCGCCAGCAGCGCCACCGCCAGCTGGCGCATGACGTAGGTGTCTATGCGCGTCACGGTGTCGCCGGGAAGACCACGCCGGGGTTCATGATGCCCCGCGGGTCCAGCGCGGCCTTGATGGCGCGCATGGCCGCGTATTCCGCCCCGCCGCGCCATTCCTCCAGCATGCCGGTCTTCAGCCGGCCCACCCCGTGCTCGGCGCTGAAGGAGCCGCCGAGGCGGCGCACCACCGCGTTGACCGCGTCCATGATGTCGTGGCTGCGCGCCAGGAACTCGTCCGCCGCCATGCCCTCGGGCTGCTGGAGGTTCATGTGGATGTTGCCGTCGCCCATGTGGCCGAAGGGCACGGGGCGCGCGCCGGGGATGAGCGCGCGGCAGGCCGCCGACGCCTCGCGGATCAGCGCGGGCACGGCGGAGACGGGGACGGAGACGTCGCTCTTCACGCTCGCACCGGCCCGCTTCTGCGCCTCCGGGTGCTCCTCGCGCAGCTTCCAGATGGCCTGGCGCTGCGCCTCGGATTCGGCGAGTGCGGCGTCCGTCACCTCGCCGGCCTCCAGCGCCGCCTCCAGCACGGATTCCAGGAGGCCGCGCAGGCCCGCGCCCTCGCGCGAGGCAGAGAGGTCCACCAGGGCGTAGTGCGCGGCCTCCTCGGCCAGCGGCAGGGCGACGCCCTCGATGTGGCGCAGCACCAGGCCCATGCCGGTGCCGGACATGTACTCGAAGGCGCGCACCGCGCCCTCGTCGGCGGCGCGGAAGCGGCGGAACAGGGCGAGCGCCGAATCCTCGTCCGGGCAGGCGCAGAGCGCGGTCGCCGTCTCGCGCGCCGCGGGGAACAGGCGCAGCACCGCCTTGGTGATGATGCCCAGCGTGCCCTCGGCGCCGACGAACAGGTGGCGCAGCGCGTAGCCGGTGTTGTCCTTGCGCAGCCGCCGCAGCCCCTCGATCACCGAGCCGTCGGGCAGCACGACCTCCAGGCCCAGCATCAGCTCGCGCGCGTTGCCGTAGCGCACGGTGGTGTTGCCGCCGGCGTTGGTGGAGAGCAGGCCGCCGATCATCGCCGTGCCCTCCGCGCCCAGGCTCAGCGGGAACAGCGCGCCGTGCTCCGCCGCCACCCCCTGGGCGGTGGCGAGCACCAGCCCGGCCTCCACCGTCATGGTCATGTCGGCCACGTCCACGTCGAGCACGCGGTTCATGCGCGCGAGGCTGAGCACCACCTGGCGCGGCGCGTCCTGCGGCGTGGCGCCCCCGACCATGGAGGTGTTGCCGCCCTGCGGGTAGATGCGGATGCCCTGCGCGGCGCAGAGCTTCACGCAGGCCGCCACCTCCTCCGTGCTCCCCGGGCGCAGCACCGCCATGGCCTGGCCGCGGTAGAGCCCGCGCCAGTCGGCAAGGTACGCGTCCATGTCGGCACCCGTGAGCAGGCCGGAAGGCCCGAGGATGTCGGCGAAGCCGGGGGGGAGGCTGTCGAGCGGCATGAGGGCGTCATAGCGCCCCCGCCGGGCGGTGTCACCGCGGCGCGGCGGCGCGCGTCAGCCGGTCGCGGATCGCCTCGGCCAGCCCCTCGCCCGGCACCGGCATGGCGGCGATCCCGCGCAGGCCCAGGCGCTGCCCCTCGGCATCCAGCCGGCGCAGGCCGGCGAAGAGCCGCGCCGCCGCCTCCCGCGCGTCGCATGCCTCCGAGAGCTGAAAGGTGGCCCCTGCCCCCGCCGGCGCAGGCCCGAAGGCCAGCAGCGCCTCATCCGCCGCCGTGGACACCGCATCCAGCCGCAGCGGCAGCGTCGGCGCGTAGTGCGACAGCAGCAGCCCCGGCGAGCGATGCGTGGGCGCCGGCCCGGCGTCCAGGGGCACCGGGCGCCCGACGCGGCCGACCACCGCCTCGATCGCCGCCGCCGGCACCCCGCCCGGCCGCAGCAGCGCGGCCCCGCCGGGCGAGGACAGGTCCAGCACGGTGGATTCCAGCCCGACCGCGCACCCGCCTCCCTCCAGCACCGCGGCGATGCGGCCCGCCAGCTCCTCCAGCACATGAGCGCTGCTGGTGGGCGAGACGCGGCCCGAGCGGTTGGCGGAGGGCGCGGCCACCGGCACGCCCGCCGCCCGCAGCAGCGCCAGCGCCCCCGGATGCGCCGGGACGCGCACCGCCAGCGTGTCCAGCCCCGCACCCGCCAGCAGGGCGACGCGGCAGGCCGGCCGGCGCGGCAGCACCAGGGTCAGCGGGCCGGGCCAGAAGCGCGCGGCCAGGGCCTGGGCGCGGTCGTCGGCCGCCACCTCGGCGAAGGCGGCGTCCGCGTCGGGGAAGTGGCAGATCAGCGGGTTGAAGTGCGGCCGCCCCTTGGCCGCGAAGATGCCGGCCACCGCCCGATCGTTGCGCGCGTCGGCGCCCAGGCCGTAGACGGTCTCGGTGGCGAAGGCGACGAGTTCGCCCGCGCGCAGCAGCGCCGCGGCCTCGGCGGGGTCGTGCAGCAGGCGCGTCACGCCCGCCGGCCCAGCGCGACGAACCCCCCCTGCCGGTAGCCCGGCTTGCCATGCCGCAGCCGCCGGCCGGCGGGGTCCAGCACCGCGCCGCCCGCCCCTTCCAGGATCGCCTGGCCGGGTGCGACGTCCCATTCCATCATCGTGCCGTTGAGCCGCGGCGAGACGTCGGCCTCGCCCGCCGCGATGCGCGCGAACTTCAGCGCCGAGCCGACGCGGCGCACCTCGCGCACCGTCATGCCGCGGCAGAATTCCTCCGTCGCCGCGGCGTCGCGGTGCGAGACGCTGTCCACCACCACCAGCCCGTCCGCGGGCGGCAGGCGGGCGGCGATGGGGCGGCGGGTGCCGTCCGGCGCTTCCGTCCACGCGCCGATCCCCGGCCCGCCGGCATGGACCAGGCCGCACGCCGCCTCGGCCAGCACGCCCAGCACGGGGAAGCCGTCCTCCACCAGCGCGATGCAGGCGCAGAACTCGTCCCGCCCGGCGGCGAATTCGCGGGTGCCGTCCAGCGGGTCCACCAGCCAGAAGCGCGCGGCGGGCGCGGGCGGCTCGCAGCCCTCGCAGGCCTCCTCCGCCACCACGGGGATGGCGGGGAAGCGGTGCAGCAGGCCTTCGGTGATGATGGTCTCGGCCAGGCGGTCGGCGGCCGTCACCGGGCTGCGGTCGCTCTTGCGCTCCACCGCGAAGCCAGCGCGGCGCACCGCCATGATGGCCTCCCCGGCCTCCCGCGACAGCGCCGCCATCACGTCCAGCATCGCAGCATGATCCATCCGCGCGCTCCTACCCCCCTCCCCCACATGACGCAACGCGAGGCAGCGCGTAGTCTGCGCGCCGACGCATCACGGATCGGGACTCGCCATGCTGGACATCGCCTTCACCAAGCCTGCCCTGCCCAAGGCCGGCGCGCTGGTGCTGCCCCTCTTCGAGGGGGCGGCGCCCGAGGGCCAGGCGGCGGCGCTGGACGCGGCCAGCGGCGGCGCCATCACTCGCGCCATCGCGGCCGCCGAGTTCAAGGGCCGCAAGGGCCAGTCCGTGGTGCTGTTCGCCCCCGTCGCCGGGCTCGCGCGCGTGGTCGTTGCGGGCCTCGGCGCGCGCGAGGGCTTCAAGGCCGAGGATGCCGGCGGCGCCCTGGTGCCCCATCTGTCCAAGGACGCCACGGCCACCGTGATGGCCGAGGGCCTCACGGGGGCCGAGGCCGCGCAGATGGCCATGGGCGCGCTGCTGCGCTCCTGGCGCTTCGACCGCTACCGCACCACGGAGAAGGCGGAGGACAAGCCCCGGCTCGCCAAGCTGTCCTTCGCCACCGCCGATTCGGGCGGCGCCAAGGCCGCCTTCGCCGCGCTGAAGCCGGTGGCCGACGGCGTGTTCCTGGCGCGCGAGCTGGTGGCGGAGCCGGCCAACATCCTCACCCCCGCCGTCCTGGCCGACCGCTGCCGTGCGCTGGAGAAGCTGGGCGTGGAGGTCGAGATCCTGGGGCCCAGGGAGATGCGCAAGCTGGGCTTCGGCGCCCTGCTGGGCGTGGCCCAGGGCAGCATCAACGAGGCGCGCACGGTGGTGATGCGCTGGAACGGCGCTGGCGGAAGGAAGGGCGGCAAGCCGCTCGCCCTCATCGGCAAGGGCGTGACCTTCGACACCGGCGGCATCTCCATCAAGCCCGCGGCGGGCATGGAGGACATGAAGTGGGACATGGCCGGCGCGGGTGCCGTGATCGGCGCCATGGCCGCGCTCGCCGGGCGCAAGGCCCGCGCCGACGTGGTGGGCATCGTGGGGCTGGTGGAGAACATGCCCGGCCACAACGCCCAGCGGCCCGGCGACGTGGTGACCTCCGCCTCCGGCCAGACCATCGAGGTGATCAACACCGACGCCGAGGGCCGGCTGGTGCTGGCCGACATCATCCATTACGCGATCGAGCGGTTCGACCCCTCCGCGATGGTGGACCTCGCCACGCTGACGGGGGCCATCATCATCGCGCTGGGCCATGAGCATGCCGGCCTGTTCTCCAACGACGACGCCTTGTCGGCGAAGCTGGAGGCGGCGGGGCGCGCCACCGGCGAGCTGGTGTGGCGCATGCCGATGGGCGAGGCCTACGACAAGCAGCTGAAGTCCGACATCGCCGACATGAAGAACGTGTCCGGCCGGCCCGGCTCCTCCATCACGGCGGCGCACTTCATCGGCCGCTTCGTGCAGGGCCGTCCCTGGGCGCACCTGGACATCGCCGGCACGGCCTGGAGCAGCAAGGACACCGCCACCTGCCCCAAGGGCGCCACCGCCTTCGGCGTGCGCCTGCTCGACCGCCTGGTGGCCGAGCACCACGAGGCCTGATGCGCCTCCGCCGCCGCCTCTCGGACGGCGCGCACCTCCTGCGCCCGGACCCCGCGCTGCCCCGCGGCGAGGTGCGGCGCGAGGGTGCGCTGACCCGCATCGGCGCGGCGGGGGTGGCGGGCGCGCGCGCCTGGGAGGCGCTGGGCGCAGAGGCCGCGTCCGCCGCGCCCGCCGAGCCGCGGCGCGTGGCGCTGGACTGCGCGGCGCTGCCGCCCGCCGATGGCAGCGCCTTCGCCATGGGTGCCGCGCTGCGCTTCTGGCGGTTCGACGCGCTGAAGCTCGCGCCCCGCACGCAAACATTGGAGGCGGTGCGCCCGGCCGATGCCCCGGAGTGGGCGCGGCTGGACGCCATCCTGCCCGCCATCGCCTGGGCGCGGACCCAGGTGGCCGAGCCGGGCAACCGCCTGACGCCGGCAGCCTTCGCCGAACGGCTGGTGGCGCTGGAGGCGCACGGGCTGCGCGTGCGGGTGCTGGACGCCAAGGACCTCCGGCGGAAGGGCGCGGGCGGCATCCTTGCCGTCGGCCAGGGGGCGGCGCACCCGCCCTGCCTGGTGGAGATACTCTGGCCCGGCCGCTTCCGCGCGCCGCCCGTGGCCTTCGTCGGCAAGGGCATCACCTTCGACACCGGCGGCGTCTCGGTGAAGCCGGCGGCGGGCATGGAGGCGATGCGCGCCGACATGGCGGGCGCCGCCGCCTGCGCGGGCGCGATGATCGCCCTGGCCCGGCGGAACTGCCCCTGCCCCGCCGTCGCCGTGCTAGCGATCGCGGAGAACGCGCTTTCCGCCTCCTCCTTCCGCCCCGGCGACGTGCTGCGGATGGCCGCCGGCACGACGGTGGAGGTGCTGGACACCGACGCCGAGGGCCGCCTGGTGCTGGCCGACGCGCTGCACCTGGCCGCGCGGCGCCACCGCCCGCAGGCGATGCTGGACCTCGCCACGCTGACCGGCAGCGTGGTCGTGGCGCTGGGGCACCACCGCGCCGGGCTGTTCACCAACGACGCCGCCTTCGCGACCGCCGTCGCCGCGGCGGGCGAGGCGGTGGGCGAGGGGCTCTGGCCGCTGCCGATCGGGGAACGGCACCGCGAGGACCTGCGCTCGGACATCGCCGACATCCGGCAATGCGCGCCCGCGGGCTCCGGCGCCTGGGGCGGGCGGCTGCTGCCCGACGCCTGCCACGCCGCCGCCTTCCTGCGCGACTTCGCCGGCGCCACGCCCTGGGCGCACCTGGACATCGCGGGCGTCGAGACGGCGGAGCACGACGGCGCGCTCGCCACCAAGGGCAGCCCCACCGGCTTCGGCGTGCGGCTGCTGGACGCGCTGGTGGCGCGGCACTTCGAGGACCCGCACCGGGTATGACCGAGATCGGCTTCTACCACCTCACCCGCTCCACCCTGGAGCAGGCGCTGCCGAAGCTGCTGGGCCGCGTGCTGGCCCTGCCGGCCCGCGCCCTGGTGCTGTGCCCGGACGCCGAGCGCCTGCGCGCGCTGGACGACGCGCTGTGGACCTGCCCGGAGCCGGACTGGCTGCCGCACGGCACCGCCGATGCCGAGGAGCAGCCGATCCTGCTGGCGGGCGAGGACGCGCCCCCGGCCAACGGCGCGCAGCACCTGTTCCTGGTCGCGGGCGCGCAATCCGCCCACCTGTCCCTGTTCGAGCGCGGCTTCGACCTGTTCGACGGCAACGACGCGGCGGCGGTGGAGGCCGCGCGCCGCCGCTGGGCCGCCGTGAAGGCCGCCGGCCACGCCCCCGCCTACTGGCAGCAGGGCCAGCGCGGCTGGGAGCGCAAGGCGTGATGGAGGAGGCGACCTACATCCTCGACGCGCTGGGGGAAGGCCCGCGCTTCCGCGCCGGGCTGGACCTGCCGGCCGGCTTCGAGCTGCCCGGCTGGGCGCTGGACGCGCGCGACCCCGCCCGCCCGGTGCGGGTGGAGCTGGTGGTGGCCGGCCACGTTCTCGCCGCGACGCAGACCGGGGGCGAACGCCCGGACATCGCCCATTTCGCCCCCGGCGCCCGCCCCGGCTTCCGGCTGGACCTGCGGGAGGGCGAGCCCGCCGCGCTGCTGGCCGCCCTGCGCGCCACCGCCGCCATGCCCGACGGCGCCCTGCCCGCCGCGCTGCGGATCGAGGGCGCGGCCGAGCTGCCCCCCTGGGCCTGCGCCACCCTGCCGGCCGAGGCGCTGCGCCGCCTGCTGCTGGCGCTGCCCGCCGCCTGCCTGCTCCCCGCCCTGCCCGACGAGGCGCCGGGCGCCCCGGACGGCCGCACCCTGCTGGCGGCGCTGGCCGGCGAGGCGCTGCTGTTCGACGAGGAGCGGCGGCTGGAGGACCGCCCCGCCGCCCGCCGCGCCGACCGCAGCGCGCTGGCGGCGGCCTTCGACGACTGGCTGCGCTCCGGCGAGGCGCCGGCCCACCATGACCTGCTGCCCGCCACGCCGGGGACCGACGCGCTGCTGCCCGGCGAGGTCGCCCTGGCCGAGGGCCGCTTCGACGCCGCGCGCACGGCACTGGCGCTGGCCGCCGCCCGCCTTCTGGGCGAGCCCGCCGCCACGCTGGAGGAGGCGCTGCCGGCGCTGGAGGCCGGGCGCCTGGCCGCCGACCCGTGGCGCGAGCGGCTGCTGGCCCGCGCCGCCTTCTTCCTCGCCTGCGCGCGCGAATCCCCGTTGGAGGCGGAGCTGGCCCTGGCCCGCCTGCTGCCCGTGCTGGACCGGCTGCACCACGCCGATTCCGGCGGGCCGTCGCGCCTGTCGGACCTGCGCTGGTGGGTGCGCCTCGCCCCGGTGCTGCTGGGTACGCAAGCGCCGGGCGGGGTGGCGCGGGCGCTCGGCCTCGCCGCCTGGCAATCCGTGCCGCCGGGCGAGCGCGCCCGCCACCCCATGCCGCCCACCGGCCCGCTGCGCCGCCTGCTGCTGCTGGCCTGGGCCGCCGAGGCGATGGGCGAGGGGCGCGAGGAGGAGGCGCTGGCCGCGGCCCTGCAGGCGTACCGGGACCTGCTGGCGCTGCGCGAACGCCCGTGGCGGCAGGCGCTGGATGGGCCGATGCGCGCGCTCTTCGCCCCCGGCCCGGTGGACCGCCGTGCCTTCGCCGCCTGCCTGGCCGCGATCGGCGAGGCGGGGTTCGGCAGCCGCCGCGCGCTGCACATCCACGCCTTCCTGCGCCGCATGGGCCTGCTGGACGCGCCGGCGCGCCGCATCGCCCCGCCCGATTCGCCGGCGCGGCCGCCGCTGGACGTGGCCTTCCTGGTCGGCGCGCTGGAGGGCGAATCGCTGCGCTACCGCGTGCTGAACCTGCTGGCGGGGCTGGAGGCGAAGGGGCTGGCCGCCACCACCCTGCTGCCGGGCGAGGCGGCGGAGCTGCACCGCCACTGCGGCGCGCTGCGCACGCTGGTGGTGTTCCGCGCCGCCCACGGCCCCGCGCTGGAGGCCGCGATCCGCGCCGCCCGCCGCCTGGGCGCGCAGGTGGCGTTCGACGTGGACGACCTCACCTTCGACCCCGCCCTGGCGCCCGAGATCAAGGCGCTCGCCACCATGGCGCCCGGCGAGCGCGAGGCGACGCTGACGGGGCTGCGCCTGTACCGCGAGGCGCTGCTGCTGGCCGACGCCGCCACCGGCTCCACCGCGGCCATCGCCGACGCCGCCCGCGCGCTGGGCCGGCCCGCCCACGTCGTGCCCAACACCCACGGCCCCTTCGAGCGCCTCATCGCCGCGCGCACCGCCGATGCGCGCGAGGCCGGCACCGTCACGCTCGGCTACTTCAGCGGCACCTGGACCCACGGCGCCGACCTGCTCCAGATGGAGGCGCCGCTGCTGGAGGCGCTGCGCCGCCACGCGCACCTGCGGCTGCTGGTGGTGGGCACGCTGCACCTCGGCGCGGAATGGGACGCGGTGGCGGCGCAGATGGAGCGCGCGCCGCTGCTGCCGCACCCGCGGATGCTGGCGCTCCATGCCCGGGTGGACGTGGCGCTGGCCCCGCTGGAGCACGGGCTGCGCTTCTGCGAGGCCAAGAGCGAGCTGAAGGTGTTCGAGCCGGCGTTGTTCGGCATCCCCGCCATCGCCAGCCCCACCGCGCCCTATGCCGGGGCCATCACCCATGGCGAGGACGGCATGCTGGCCGCCACCCATGCCGACTGGGCGGCGGCGCTGGACGCGCTGGCGACCGACGCCGCCCTGCGCGCGCGCCTGGGCGCGGCGGCGCGCGAGCGCGCGCTGCGCCGCTTCGGCGAGCACGCCGCCGCCGATGCCTGGATCGCCGCGCGCGCGGAATGGGAGGCGCGGCAACCCCGCCGCCTGTCCCTGCTGCTGGCCCTGCCCGCGGCGGAGGAGGCGGCGGCCGAGGCGCTGCGGATCGGCGAGACGCTGGCGCTGCTGGGCCACCGCGTCGCCCTGCCCGCCCCGCCCGGCGAGGAGGCCCGCACCACCCTGCCCGTCGCGCCCCGCGCGGATGCCGTCGCCGCGCGCCTGATGCTGGGCACGGACGCCGCCAGCCTGGACGCGCTGGCCCCGCTGGCGCGGCTGGCCGGCGCCGCGCTGCTGCACCTGGCCCACGACGACGAGGCGGCCCGCCACCCGCTGGGCGGCGAGCGGCTGCGCGCGGAGGCGGCGCAGGCCCTGCCCATCCCGCGCATCGCCCGCGGCGCGGCGCTGGCCGCGCGCCTGGGCGCGGCGCGCTTCGACCCCGCGCCCGACCGCCGCCGCTTCGGCCCGCGCGCGGAGACGCACCGCGCGCGCACCCTGCTGGCCTTCCGCACCGACCCGGCCGACCCGGCGCGCTGCCACGCGCTGGGGCTGGCGGCGCTGGCGCAGCTCCAGGCCCGGCGGCCGGGCGTGGAGATCGCCGTGCTGGGCCTGCCCCCCGCCCCCCCGCGCGAGCCGTGGGAGGAGGCGCCCGACCCGCTGCCCGCCGGCATGGAGGAGCTGCGCGGCTGGGAGGAGTGGCTGGCGCGCGCGCGCCTGTACAGCGCCGCCGCGGTGGGGCTGTGCTTCGCCCCCGGCGGGCCGGACGCCGCGCTGCTGGAGATGGTGTCCTGCGGCCTGCCGGTGGTGCAGGCCCGCACGCCGCTCGCCGGCGAGGGCCTGTCCCTGCTGGCCGACCCGCGCCCGGAGGCGCTGGCCGAGGCGCTGGCCTGGCTGCTGGAGGACGGGGCGGCGCGCGACGCGCAGGCCGCGGCGGGGCTGCGCGCGCTGGATGCCCTGCCCGGCCCGGTGGGCCAGGCGCGGCAGGTGGAGGAGTGGCTGCTCAGCCTTCCATCATGATGCCGGTGAGCGTCGCCATCTCGCGCCAGCGCTCGATCTCGGCGCGCTGGAAGGCGGCGAAGGCGGCGGGCGGCAGGGGGGCCGCGTTCAGCCCGGACTGGACGAGGCGCGGCGCCATCTCCCCCTGGCCCAGCGCACCCAGGAAGGTGGCGGAAAGGCGCTCCACCCGCGCGGCATCGGTGCCGGCGGGGGCGAAGAGGCCGAACCAGGCATCCACCGCCATGAAGGGCATGCCGGCCTCGGCGGCGGTCGGCAGGTCCGGGAAGCCCTCCACGCGGGCGGGCGCGCCGATGGAGAGCGCGCGCAGCCGCCCCTCGCGCACCAGCGCCACCACGCCTGGCCAGGTCGAGACGTAGAAATCCACCACGCCGGCCACCGTGTCCTGCGTGGCCGGCCCGCCGCCGCGGTAGGGCACGTGCGTCGCGTCCATCCCCGTCCGCCGCACGAAGGATTCCGCGATGACGTGCGAGGCGCTGCCCGCCTGGGACGAGGCGTAGGAGACGCGCCGCCCTTCGCGCCCCATCGCCACCAGCCCCGCCATGTCGCGCGCCGGCGAGTTGGCGGGGACCACGGTGGCGTGGTGCACGGTGGCCAGCCGCGCGACGGGGGCGAAGCTGTCGGCCACGTGGTAGGGCAGGTTGCGCGCCATCCACTGGTTCGACGCGTGGGTCTGGTTGTGGCCGATGATCACGGTGTTGCCGTCGGCGGCCGCCCGCGCCGCGTGCTCCGTGCCGATGATGCCGCCGGCGCCGCCGCGGTTGTCCACCACCACCGCCTGGCCCAGCGCCGCCCCCGCGCGCTCGGCCAGCAGCCGCGCCAGGATGTCGGTGGAGCCGCCGGGCGGGGCGGGCACGACGAGGCGCAGCGGCGCGGATTGCGCGCGCGCGACGGCGGGCATGGCGAGCGCGAGCAGGGGAAGGTGGCGGCGGCGCATGGCGGGTTTCCTCGTGGCGTTTCCTGCCTGCATAGGCCGGAACAGGCCCGCCCGCCAACGCTGACGCGCGCCCCCCGCCGTGCCATGCTGCGCGCCGGAATCGCAGGACATGCCATGACGATCGGACGCGAGGCGGCGCAGGACCCGGTGGACGAATGGATCGCGCGCATCGCGCCCGGCCAGTCGCTGGTGGACATCGGCGGCATCGGCGAGTTCTCGACCAACGAGCGCTGCAGCTGGGCGCAGCGCTGCGGCGCGCTGCGCGTCGGCATGGCCGACTTCGAGCCCTTCGAGCACCACCTCTGGGCCCATTGGCGGGCCGAGACGGCGCGGCTGGGCATCGGCGGCATCGAGGAGGTGCAGCGCGCCAACATCGACGACCCGGCGCTGCCGGAGCTGCTGGGGCGGTGGGACATCGTGCATTCCACGGGCATCCTCTACCACGTGCCCAACCCGGTGCACTCGATGCTCAATATCCGCCGCGTGGCGCGGCGCTGGCTGATCCTCAACACGGTGATCGTGCCCGAGGTGATCGAGAACGCGAGCGGGCGGCTGCACTTCCCCGACTGCGCCGTCGCCCTCTTCGCCGCGCTGCGGGGCGGCGAGCGCGCGGTGCTGGCCGAGCACTACCGCGAGAACTTCGGCATGGAGATCGACGCGCTGGCGCCGGTGCGCCAGGAGGGCGCGGTGATGCCCTACATGCGCGAGGGCGCGCCCAGCTACTACCCCTACTGGTGGATCTTCACCCGCGCCTCCTTCGAGGCGGCGCTGGAGATGCTGGAGATGCAGGTGCGCGACCGCTGGACCTGGCGCGACCACGCCCACTTCGTGCTGCTGGAGCGCGCCTAGGCGCGGCCCTCACGCCGCGCGCCGCCGCACCAGCCCCATCCCCGCCAGCCCCACCACCAGCAGCAGCGCCGCACCCGGCGCCGGCACCGCCGCCAGGGCGAACTGGCCGATCAGCGCGTGCGCCGCGGCCGTGGGGTGGATGGGGTCCCAGAACAGCCGCGTCGCCGCCTCGGCGGGGGTGCAGGACAGGGTGGCCGCCGCCGGGATGGCGTAGATCTGCGGCACCGGGCCGGTCACGCAGGGCGTGGTCACGTCGGTGAAGCCGAAGGCGGCGGGCGCCGCCGCCACGCGGTCGAACAAGCCGAAGATGTCGAGGCCGGTAACGGTGACGCCCGGGGTGGCGTCGAAGGCGGCGAGGCGCGCGGCGAGCGCCGCGTTGAAGGCGGCGCTGGCCGCGCGGCCCGCCGCGGCGGAAGCCGGGTCGCCGTTCAGCCGCGGCGTCCGGCCCAGGTCGGGCAGGTTCAGCACCAGGAACTCCGCCGCGCCGTCGGCGGCCAGGCGGGCGAGCTGCGCCGCCACGTCGGCCGCCGCGCCCAGCGCCGCGGCGCCGAGGAAGGCCGCGGGGTCGGGCTGGCCGGGGGCCGCGGCCAGCGCCTGGAGCAGGTTGTTCGCCCCCGCCCAGACGGCGAAGAGCGAGCCGGGCGCGGCGTCGGGGCCGGCCAGGTAGCTGCTCACCTGGCCCGGCAGGTTGATGGAGGCGGGCAGGCCGAAGACGGGCGGCGCCGCGTCGGTGCGCGCCAGCCCGTAGGCGAAGACCCGCCCGCCCGCCAGCGAGGGCAGCGCCGGCCCCAGCCCCAGCCCGGTGGACAGCGCCTGCACCCAGGTGGCGCCGTTGCTGAACTGGCCTGCCGCGTAGGTGGGCGCCACCGGCACCGCGCCCCCGGTGAGCGCGGCGAGGTTGCCGCGGTCCGAAAGGCTGTCGCCGAAGGCGTAGAGCGCGACATAGCCGGCCTGCGCGCGCCCCGGCAAGACGGCCGCGGCGGCCAGCAACGCGAGGGCGGCGAGGCGGGCGAGGATGGGGGGCATGGCGGGTGCGCTCCTGCTGCGGACCCCGCGAGGCTCGCCCAACATTGCCCGCCGGGCAAGGCCTTCATGCGTGGTGGCGCGCGGAAAGGGTGCCACCGGCCCGTCTTGCTGCCGGCGCGACCTCCTCGCCGCGCCTTCACTGACGAACATCGCGGCCATGCATCGAAATCCCACCGTCCGCGCGCCGCAGGGAAATCACGCGTGCCCGATGTACTGTTCCATACGTCCTTCCCACGGCATCGGCCCGCGCTGAAACGGCCGCGTTGCTTGCGGCGTTCCCATGCCCAAAGACGCCGCCACGGAGTGACCAAGCGATGACTGGCCCCGCGCCCCTTCAGCCGCCGGCCGGACGCGGGCACCGCGGCCCCTGGCCCGCGGAGGCCCCCCCCCATGCCCGATGACTCCGCCGCGCTCCACGTCCCGCTCCCCTTGCGCGTGCTGGAGGTGGCCACCTACCGCGGGCCGCATCTGTTCAGCCACACGCCGATGATCCGCATCCAGCTCGACCTCGGCGCGCTGGAGGAGTGGCCGAGCGACCGCCTCCCCGGCTTCGCCGAGGCGCTGCTGGACACCCTGCCCGGCCTGCACGCCCATGGCTGCTCCCTGCGCGCGCCGGGCGGCTTCGCGCGCCGCCTGCGCGACGGCACCTGGCTCGGCCACGTCGCCGAGCACGTGGCGCTGGAATTGCAGACGGAAGCGGGCTCGCCGGTCACGCGCGGCAAGACGCGCTCGGTGCGCGGCCGGCCGGGGGTGTACAACATCCTCTACGCCTATCGCGACGAGGCGGCGGGCCGCATGGCCGGGCGCGCCGCCCTGGCCCTGGTGGACGGCCTGCTGCCCGACGGGCTGCGCGGCATCACGGGCCTGGGGCGCATCCACGACGAGGACGTGATGCAGGGCGGGCTGGAGGAGGCGCGCCTGGCCCTGCGGCGCGCCGTGCGCCGCGGCGCGCTGGGCCCCACCACGCTCTCGCTGGTGCGCGAGGCGCAGCGGCGCGGCATCCCCGTCATGCGCCTGGACGGCCACAGCCTGGTGCAGCTCGGCCACGGGCGGAAGCAGCAGCGGCTGCGCGCCTCCATCACCGGCCGCACCTCCTCCATCGCCGTGGGAATCGCGGGCGACAAGCACCTCACCAAGACGCTGCTGGCCGAGGTGGGCCTGCCGGTGCCGCGCGGCGAGGTGGTGCGCGACGCCGAGGCCGCGGTGGCGGCCGCCCGGCGCATCGGCTTCCCCGTGGTGACCAAGCCGCTGGACGGCAACCACGGCCGCGGCGTGACGCTGGGCCTGGAGACGCCCGAGGCGGTGCGCGCCGGCTTCGAGGAAGCCAGGCGCCAGGGCCGCCCCGTCATCGTCGAGCAGCAGCTGCGCGGCCACGACCACCGCATCCTGGTGATCGGCGGCGAGGTGCGCGCCGTGGCCCAGCGCATCCCCGCCCACGTCGTCGGCGACGGCAGGAGCACCATCGCGGCCCTGGTGGAGGCGGTGAACCAGGACCCCCGCCGCGGCGAGGGGCACGAGAACCTGCTCACCCGCATCGTCGTGGACGACCACGTGCTGGCGCTGCTGGCCAAGGCCGGGCTGGAGCCGGGCAGCGTGCCGGCCATGGGCGAGGCCGTGATGCTGCGCGACACCGCCAACCTGTCCACCGGCGGCACCGCCATAGACCGCACGGACGACATCCACCCGGAGAACGCGGCCATCGCCCGCCGCGCCGCCGCCGTCGTCGGGCTCGACGTGGCGGGCATCGACTTCCTGGCCGCCGACATCCGCCGCCCGGTGCGCGAGACGGGCGGCGGCATCGTCGAGATCAACGCCGCCCCCGGCTTCCGCATGCACCTGGAGCCCTTCGAGGGCTGGGCGCGCGACATCGCCCGCCCCTTCATCGAGACGCTGTTCCCGCCGGGCGAGACCGGGCGCATCCCGCTGCTCGCCATCACCGGCACCAACGGCAAGAGCACGACCGCGGCCATGGTGTCCCGCATCCTCGCCCATGCCGGCCTCAACGTCGGCACGGCCGGCACCAACGGCGTGTGGATCGGCGCGGAGCGGGTGATGCGCGGCGACTGCAGCGGCCCGCGCAGCGCGCGCATGGTCCTGCGCGACCCCACGGTGGACGCCGCCGTGCTGGAAACGGCCCGCGGCGGCATCCTGCGCGAGGGCCTGGCCTTCGACCGCTGCGACGTGGGCTGCGTGCTGAACGTGCAGGAGGATCACCTGGGCCTGGGCGGCATCGAGACGCTGAAGGACCTCGCCGCCGTGAAGTCCGTGGTGACGGAGAGCGTGCGGCGCGACGGCTGCTCCGTGCTCAACGCCGACGACCCGCTGACGGTGGGCATGGCGCGCCACGCCGGCGGGCGCATCGCCTTCTTCTCCCTGCACGGCGACGCGATGCCCCCCACCTGCGCGCGCACGTGAAGGCCGGGCGCCTGGCCGTGGTGCACGAGCCGGGGCCGGATGGCGACGTCATCGTGCTGCACGACGACGCGCGCCGCCTGCCGATCATGGGCGTGGCCGAAATCCCGGCCACCTTCGGCGGGCTCGCCCTGTTCAACGTGGCCAACGCGCTGGCCGCCGTCGCCATGGCCTACGCCGCCGGCATCACGCCGCCTGCCATCCGCGCCGCGCTGGGGGGCTTCACCTCATCCTTCGAGCAGAATCCGGGCCGGCTCAACATGCTCGACGCGGGCGGGGTGCGCATCATCGTGGACTACGCCCACAACCCCGCCGGGGTGGCCGCCCTGTGCGCCCTGGTGGCCGGGCTGCGGCCGCGGCACCGGCGCGCCATCGGCATGCTCAGCTGCCCGGGCGACCGGCGCGACGAGGACCTGCGCGCCATCGGCGCCACCGGCGCGGCCGCCTTCGACGAGATCGTGGTGCGCGAGCGCCCCGAGACCCGCGGCCGGCCCGAGGGCGAGCTGATGCGCCTCATCGCCGAGGGCGCGCTCGCCGCGGGCTTCCCCGCCGCGCGCCTGCACCGCGTCGCCGAGGAGCAGGATGCGCTGGAGCATTGCCTGGCCCTGTCCCGTCCGGGCGACCTGGTGGTGCTGACGCCCTCGGACCTGGAGGCGGCCTGGGCGCGCGTGCAACGCCACGTCCCCGCCCGCGAGACGGCGGAGGCCTGAGCCATGGCGCAGTGGAGCCTGATCCTGCACGGCGGCGCCAAGGCCATCGCGCCCGGCGCGGAGGCGGCGAACCGCGCCGGCCTGCTGCGCGCCCTCGAAGCCGGCGCGGCCGTGCTGGAAGGCGGCGGCGCGGCGCTGGACGCCGTGGAGGCCGCCATCCGCGTGCTGGAGGACGAGAGGGTGTTCAACGCCGGCCACGGCTCGGTCCGCAACACGGATGGCGAGGTGGAGATGGACGCCGCCATCATGGACGGCGCGACGCTGGCGCTGGGCGGCGTCGCCGCCATCCGCGGCGTCCGCCACCCGATCGAGGTGGCGCGGCTGATGCTGCCGGAGAAGCCGACGCTGCTGGTGGGCGAGGGCGCGCGCCGCTTCGCCCAGGCCCGCGGCGCCGCGCTGTGCGACCCCGCTGCGCTGGCCGCCGCCGCGCCCGATGCCGGCGACGGGCACGACACGGTGGGCGCCGTCGCCTTCGACGCGCGGGGCCACCTGGCGGCCGGCACCTCCACCGGCGGGCTGGACGGGCAGATGCCCGGCCGCGTGGGCGATTCCCCCCTGCCGGGCTGCGGCCTCTACGCCGACGACGCGCTGGGCGCCACCTGCTTCAGCGGCGAGGGCGAGAGCATCTCGCGCGTGCTGCTGGCCGGGCGCGTCATGCTGGGCCTGGCCCGGCACGAGGCGCAGCGGGCGATGGAGGAGGCGCTGGAGGCCATCGCGCGCGTCGGCGGGGATGCGGGCGGCATCGTCCTCGACCGCGGGGGACGCGCCGGCTGGGCGCACAACTCCCCGCACTTCGCGGTGGGCGTGGCCGCGGCCGGGCAGGCCCCGCGCGCCTTCCTGTCCCGGGCGGAGGCAGCCCATGGTTGACCGCTCGCGCGCGACCACCGGCCCGCTGGTCATCATCGGCGGCCACGAGGACAAGACGGGCGAGCGCCGGATCCTGGCCGAGGTGGCGCGCCACCTGCAGGGCGGCCGCCTCGTCGTCGCCACCGTCGCATCCCACCAGCCGGAGGGGTATTTCGACGGCTACCGCGAGGCCTTCGGCGCGCTGGGCGTCACCGACCTGGCGGAGCTCTACGTCAACCAGCGCTCGGAGGCGCTGGACCCTGACAAGCTGCGCGCCTTCGAGGGGGCGACGGGCGTGTTCTTCAGCGGCGGCGACCAGCTGCGCATCTGCTCGCAGCTCGGCGACACGCCGATCGAGGAGCGGGTGCGCGAGATCCACGCGGCCGGTGGCGTCGTCGCCGGCACCTCGGCCGGGGCGTCGGCGATGAGCGACACGATGCTGGTGAAAGGCTCCTCGCGCGAGACGCACCGCATCGGCGACCTGCACCTGGCCCCCGGCCTGGGCCTGGTGCGCGACGTGATCATAGACCAGCACTTCGCCGAGCGCGGGCGCATCGGCCGCCTGCTGGGCGCCGTGGCGCAGAACCCGCGCGAGCTGGGGCTGGGCATCGACGAGGACACCGCGGTCGTCCTGCGCGGCCACCGCTTCACCGTGATCGGCAGCGGGGGCGTCTACGTGGTGGATGGCGGCGGCGTCACCCGCTCCAACATCGCCGAGGCCGAGACGGACCGCGCGCTGTCCATCCACCACGTGCGCCTGCACGTGCTGTGCGACGGCGACGGCTTCGACCTCCACAGCCGCCAGCCCGGCGCGCCGGCATAGCCACGGGAAAGGCAGGCCCCATGCACCCTTCGACCGCAACGCGCCGCCCCCTCCTCGCCGCCGGGGTCGTGGGCTTCGCCCTGGGCGGCTTCTTCGACGGCATCCTGCTGCACCAGGTCCTGCAGTGGCACCACTTCCTGTCGCTGCTGCCCGGCGAACGGTGGCGCGACCTGCGCCAGCAGGTGCTGGCGGACGGGCTGTTCCACGTCGCCGTCTACGCCATCGCGGCGCTCGGGCTGTTCCTGCTGTGGCGGGCGCGGCGCGATGCGGCGGCGGCGGGGCGCCACCTGCCGGCCGCGGCGGCGCTGGGCTTCGCGCTGTGGCAGGCGGTGGACATCGTGGTGTTCCACTGGATCATCGGCATCCACCGCACGCGCGTGGACGTCGCGGACCCCCTGCCGTGGGACATCGGCTGGCTGGTGGCGACGGGCCTGCCGCCGCTGCTGCTGGCGTGGTGGCTGCTGCGCCGGCGCGGCGGCACGGGCGGGGGCCGGGGCGCGATGGCCGGCCTCGCCGCGCTGGTGCTGCTGGCCGCCCCGGTCGCATCGCTCCCGCAGCCGGGGGCCGCGGCGACGCTGGTGCTGTTCCGCCCCGGAATGGGGCCGGAACGGGCGATGGTGGCCGCGCTGGAGGCCGGTGCGCGGGTGATCGGCGCGGACCCCTCGGGCGAGCTGCTGCTGCTCGACATGGGGGATGCCAGCGCGTGGCGGCTGTTCCGCGGCGGGGCGCTGCTGGTCGGCAGCAGCGCCGCCACCGGCGGGTGCCTGGCCTGGAGCCGGGCGGCGCCGTGAGGGCGGCGGCCTGAGGCCTCCCCGTCCGCGGCGTCGGGGCAGGTAGCCCCTCCCCTTCGCGCGGTACGGGAGGCAGCCGCATGCAGCCCATCCCGAAGGCGTCCTGCGGCCGCCCCGCTGCCTTGCCGCGTCAGCCGGCCATGAGGCGGCCCAGGAAGTCGCGGGTGCGGCCGTTCACCGCGTTCCACTCCGGCGAGCCCTCGGGCTGCGACGCGGCGAGGTGGCCCTTGTCCGTCTCGATCCGGTGATAGCTCACGAGCGGCAGGTGCTGCACCATCTCGGCCGTCAGGTCCTGCGCGATGGTGCGGTCGGTGCTGCTGGCGATCACGAGCGCGGGCGCCCGCACCCGGCCGAGCGCCGCCGCCATGTCGCCGCCGAACGGGGCCGAGACGTCGTGGTTGCGGCTGGCATGGTAGCGCCAGAGGATGGAGTTGGCGTCCCAGCTCCGTGCCCAGCCCTCGCCGAAGGCGAATTTGGCGCGGTCGAAGACAGCGTCGTCGCGCAGCGCGGTGGAGGTCAGGAAGGCGTCGCTGTAGAGCCACGGGAAGTACACGATGCCGGCGCGGCGGATGCCCTCGACCGGGTTGGTGGTGTAGCGGCCACCCTGGTAGCCGGGGTCGAGGGTGATCATCGCCTCGACCGTGTCCACCACGGTCTGGAACCGGCGGTCGCTCCGCGCGGCGGGCACCCAGAGAAGCAGGCCGCGCATCATCGTGGGATGCGCGATGCCCCATTCGAGGCCCTGGAAGGAGCCCATGGAGGAGCCGCCCACCGCGAGCAGCCGCTCCAGCCCCAACCCCTCGGTGACGAGGTGGTGCTGGGCGCGGATCATGTCGCGGATCGTGTAGCGGGGGAAATCCACGCCCATCCCGTCAGCCGGCTTCGAGGAGTTGCCGCCGCCGATCGGGTCCGCGCCGATGATGAAGTGGCGCTCCGGATCGAAGGCCTTGCCCGGCCCGATGTAGCCCGCGGCGAAGAGCCGGCCGCCGCTGGTGCCCGGCACGAGCAGGATCGCGTTGTCGCGTCGCGCGTTGAGCCGGCCCCATGTGGCGTAGCCGACGCGCATGCCCTCCATGCTGCGCCCGTTCTCGAAGGTGAAGCGCGGGATGACGTGCACGCCCTCCGTCGGGGCGCCCGCGGCCGCGGCAGGGCCGGGATTGCCCGCGGGCGGGGCGCTCGGCGACGGGGCGGGCGTCGGGGCGGCGGTCTGGGAAAGGGCCGGCGCGGCGGCCAGCGTGAGGGCGAGGCCGATGCCAGCCCGGCGGGTTACGTCGTTCATCGGATGGTTCCTCCGCGGACCGCGTGACCCGGTCCTGGCGGGGATTCTACGGACCGCCGCCCGGGAACGCCAGGGCCGCGGCGGCCGGGTGCCCCTCCGGCGCGGGCCGGGCGCGCATGTGGCAGGGAAGCCCCGCCGCAGGCGCGCCCACGCGCCTACATCCCCAGCGCGCGGCGGTAGAGGTCCAGCAGCGTTTCCTGCTCCTCCACCTCGGCGGGCTCCTGCTTGCGCAGGCGCACCACCTGGCGCACCACCTTCACGTCGAAGCCGGCCGACTTGGCCTCGGCGTAGATGTCCTTGATGTCGTCGGCCAGGGACTTGCGCTCCTCCTCCAGCCGCTCGATCCGCTCGATGATGGACCGCAGCCGGTCGGCCGCGATGCCGCCGACATCCTTGTCGTCGCTCTGTTCTGCCATGGGGCGCGCGTGTAGCGCGCTCAGCCGTGCTTGGCCATGGCCTCGGCGAAGGCGGCCTGCTGGGCCGGGCTGGCGTCCTTCTGGTGCGCGGCCTGCCACGCCTTGTAGTCCATGCCGTAGATGACCTCGCGCGCCTGGGGCGTCTCCAGCGCCGTGCCGGCATCCGCGGCCGCCTCCTGGTACCAGCGCGACAGGCAGTTCCGGCAGAACCCCGCCAGGTTCATCATGTCGATGTTCTGCACGTCGGCGCGGCCGCGCAGGTGCGCCACCAGCTTGCGGAAGGCGGCGGCCTCGATGCGCTCGCGCGCGCCCGCGTCCAGCGCGGCGGCGGCGCCCAGGGCGAGGTCGGCTTCGGGCTGCGGATCGGCCATGGCGTGGTGCTCCCGTTCTGCGGCCGCCACCCGGTGGAACGCGCGGGCGAGCCCCGCGCGCTTTCGTCTTGTGGAAGGCGGCCCGATCTGTGATCTAGGGCGGACTCGGGACGTGGAGCAAGCGCGGGATGCGCGACGCGGGGCTGCAGGAGGCGGAAGGGTCCGCGGGGGTGCCGGCCGTCACCTTCGACGCCGCCGCCATGCCCGCCGCCCAGCGCTTCGACGCCTGGCAGGCGCGGCAGGCCGGCCTCAGCGCGCTGGAACTGGCGCCGGAGGATCGCGGGGGCTTCACCGCCGCCAGCACCGCCTGGGCGCTCGGCCCCATGCTCGTCTCCGTGACGCGGTGCAGCGCGCTGGCCTTCGAGCGCAGCCCCCGCCACATCCGCCGCGACGGGCTGGACCACTGGATGATCCGCCTGATCCTGTCCGGGCGCAGCATCTCCCGCTACGCCCAGGGCGAGGTGCCGAGCCTGCCCGGGCAGCCCTTCCTCGCCCCGCTCGACTCGCCCTGGCAGGCCCGCTGGACCGACAGCGAGTGGATCAGCCTGTTCATCCCGCGCGACGCCATGCCGGGGCTGTCCCGCGGCTTGGCGGGGCTGGGCACCGGCCCGCTGGACGGGCCCGGCGTGCCGCTGCTGGCCGAATGGATGGCGCTGCTGGAGCGCCGGCTGCGCACCGCCGGGCCGGAGGAGGCGCCCCACCTGGCCGAGGCCACCGCCGCCGCCGTCGCCGCCTGCCTGCTGTCGGGCGGCGCCGGCGCCGCGCTGCGGCCGGGCGAGGGCGCCCTGGCGCGCATGGAGCAGGCGCGGATGCTGATGCGCCGCCACCACGCCAGCGCCTGCTTCACCCCCGAGCGGATGGCGGGGATGATGGGGATGTCGCGCACCGCCCTGTACAAGCTGTTCGAGCCGCAGGGCGGCGTGGCGCGCGCCCTGCAGCGGATGCGCCTGTCGCTCGCCCGCGCGGCGCTGGAGGACCCGGCGCGGCTGCGCGAGGGCATCGGCGCCATCGCCGAGCGGCACGGCTTCTTCGACCACACCGCCTTCACCCGCGCCTTCCGGCAGGAATACGGCCACACGCCGAGCGAGGTGCGCCGCGCCGCGACGGCGGGGCTGCACCTGCCCGCCCCGGCCGCCCCGGCCCTCGGGGAGGCGACGCTGGGCGGCATGCTGGCGCGGCTGGCCCAGGATTGAGCGTGCCGGCCATGCCGTTGCCCGACAGCGCCGTCTGGCGCCGCGCCGTGCCCGACGGACCGGAGGGCTTCGACCCCGTCACGGCCCCGCGCTTCCGCATCGGGCGCGGGCAGCGCGTCGCCGCCATCGGCTCCTGCTTCGCCCAGCACGTCGCGCGCACCCTGGCCGCGGAGGGCGTGGAGCCGCTGGTGACGGAGCACGGACCCCCGGAGCGGCAGTTCGGCGTCTATCCCGCCCGCTTCGGCAACATCTACACCCCGCGCCAGCTGCGCCAGCTGTTCGAGCGCGCCTACGGGCTGTTCGAGCCCGCGCAGGGGGCGTGGCGGGACGGCGAGGGGCGCTTCCTGGACCCGTTCCGCCCGCGGGTGGAGCCGGGCGGCTTCGCCAGCCTCGCCGCGCTGGAGGCGGACCGCGCGGCGCACCTCGCCGCCGTGCGGCGCATGTTCGAGGGATGCGACGCGCTGGTCCTCACCCTGGGCCTCACGGAAGGCTGGCGCGCCGCCGCCGACGGCGCCGCCTGGCCCCTGCCGCCGGAGGCCGCGGGCGCGGTGGACGCGGCGCGGGCGCGCTTCCACAACGCCACCGTGGCGGAGATGGGCGAGGACCTCGCCGCCTTCCTGGAGGGGCTGCGGCTGGTCAACCCCGGCGTGCCGGTGCTGCTGACCGTCTCGCCCGTCGCCCTGGTGGCGACCTTCGAGCCGCGGCACGTCCTCGTCTCCACCACCGCCAGCAAGGCGGCGCTGCGCGTGGTGGCGGACGAGGCCTGCCGCGCCGACCCGCTGGCGGACTACTTCCCCTCCTTCGAGATCGTCACCGGCCCGCAGGCGCGCGGCGCCTTCTGGGCGCCCGGCCTGCGCGAGGTGACGCCGGCGGGCGTGGCGGCCGTGATGGCCGTGTTCCGCCGCCACTACCTGGCGGACGCCGCCGCGCCCCGCCCCGCCCCGGCCGCCGCCGCCCCGGCGCGCGACGCGGCGGCCGAGCTGGCGGCGATCGGCGCCGTGGTCTGCGAGGAGGAGGCGCTGGACCGATGAGGCTGGGCATCCTCGGCAACTGCCAGGTGCTGGGCCTGTCGGCGGCGATCGGCGCGCTGGCGCCGGCCTTGGAGCGCGTCACCGTCTGCGTGAACGAGCTGGAGGAGCCGGCCGCGCAGGCCGCCCACGCCGACGCCCTGGCCGGCTGCGACCTGGTGCTGGCCCACCCCCTGCCGCTGCCCGCGCTGGGGCCGCTGCAGGATTCGGCGTTGCACCCGCGGCTGCGGCGGCTGGCGCTGGTGCCGCCGGTCGTGTTCACCGGCAACCAGCCGGACTGCATCTACCTGCTCGACGCGGCGGGCGCGGCGGTCCCCTCCCCGGCCATCGCCTACCACTCGGCCATCGCGGCGGCGGGCGCGCTGGAGGGGCTGGCGGCGCCGCGCATCCTGGCGCTGTTCAACGCGCACACCTACGCCCGGCTGGGCTACTTCGACGCCTTCGCGCAGGACGCGGCGGCCAACGGGCCCGTCTGGGCCAGCATGGGCCTGGATTTCGGCGCCCTGCTGGCCGAGGCCGGGCCGTGGCTGATGCACACGGTGAACCACCCGCGCATCCCCGCGCTGATGGCGCTGGCGCGCCAGGCGCTGCGGCGCGCCGGCATCCCCTTCGCGGAGGCGCCCGCGCCGGCGGACGTGCTGGCCGACGGCGTGCGCTGGCCGGTGATGCCGGAAATCGCCCGGCGGCTGGGCCTGCCGGCGGGCGAGGAGGCGCTACGCGTGCATGGCGAGGCGGTGCCGATGGCGCGGATGGTGGAGCACGCGCTGGCCACCCTGCCCGGCCTGGCGCTGGGCCCTCCGGCGCCGCAGCTGCTGCGCGCCCGCGCCTTCATCCGCGCCCGGGTGCTCGGCGCGCCCGCCCCCGAGGCGCCGCCGCGGCTGACCGTGGCCGACATCCAGCTGGCCTACCGCCTCGTCCTCGGCCGCACCTGCGAGAGCGAGGAAATGGCCATGGCCTATGTCGAGCATTGCCCGACGCTGGAGGACGTGCGCCGCGAACTCCTGCGCTCGGCAGAGTTCGCGGCGCAGTATGCAGCGCTTCAGTCCGCGAACTGACCCGCGGCGAGGATCAGCGGCCGCAGCCGGGTGATCTCGCTGGACAGGAAGCGGGCGTGGAAGGCGCCGTCCACCTCCTCGGCCTTCGGCAGGCTGGTCAGCGTCTCGGCGTAGCGGGCGCGCAGCCGCTCCTCGCCGAGTGCCGCGCGCATCGCCTGGGACAGGCGGGCCACCACCTCGGGCGGCGTGCCGCCGGTGGCGTAGAGCCCGTGCCAGGCGGACATGGTGAGGTCCACGTTGCCCTCGCGCGTCGTGGGCAGGTCCAGGCCCGGCACGCGCTCGGGCAGCGTCACCGCGAAGCCCTTGATGCGGCCGTCGCGGATGAAGGGTGCCGCCACCGTCGCCTGCTCGCAGGAGATGTCGAGGCGGCCGGCCATCATCTCCGTCATCGCGGGCGCGGAGCCGCGGAAGACGATCTGCGTGGCACCCTTGCCGGCCGCGTGCTGCATCAGCATGGCGCAGAGCTGGTTGGAGCCGCCCAGGCCGGAATGGCCGAGGTTCAGCGCCTCGCCGCGCTCCTGCAGCACGCGGATGAAGCCGGCGGTGTCGTTGGCCGGGAAGTCGGGGCGGGCCACCAGCACCATGCCGGTGTGCGACACCAGCCCCAGCGGCGCGAGGCCCTGGGTGATGGAGAAGGGCAGCTGGCGGTACAGCGTGGCGGCCGAGGCCAGGCCGATGTGGTGGATCAGCAGCGTGTGCCCGTCCGGCCGCGCCTGCGCCACGCGCGCGGCGGCGATGGTGCCGCCGGCGCCGGTGACGTTCTCGGCCGCCACGGGCTGGGCGAGCTCGCGCTGCATCCCCTCCGCCATGAGGCGGGCGATCATGTCCGTCGGCCCCCCGGCGGCGAAGGGAATGAGGATGGAGATGGGGCGGCTGGGGAAGCCGCCCTGCGCCAGCGCGGGGCTGGCCAGCAGGGGCAGCGCGAGGAAGGCGCGGCGCGTGGTCATGGGGACGTTTCCTTCGTTGTTCAGGTATTGTCGCCACGGATAGCGGCCACCACCGCTTCGGTCACGTCCTTTGTCGTGGCCGTCCCGCCGAGGTCGGGCGTCAGCACGCCCTTGGCCGTCGCCGCCTCGATGCCGCGCATCAGGCGGGCGCTGGCCGCATGCTCGCCCAGGTGGTCCAGCATCATGCAGGCGGTCCAGAAGGTGGCGATGGGGTTCGCCACGCCCTTGCCCGTGATGTCGAAGGCCGAGCCGTGGATGGGCTCGAACATGGAGGGCGCGCGGCGCTCGGGGTCCAGGTTGGCGGTGGGGGCGATTCCCAGGCTGCCGGTCAGCGCCCCGGCCAGGTCGCTCAGGATGTCGGCGTGCAGGTTCGTCGCCACCACGGTGTCTATGGAGGCGGGCTTGCGGACGAAGCGGGCGGCCATGGCGTCCACCAGCTCCTTCTCCATCGTCACCTCGGGGAACTCCCTGGCGACGTGGGCGGCCACCTCGTCCCAGAACACCATGCCGTGGCGCTGGGCGTTGCTCTTGGTCACCACCGTCACCAGCTTGCGGGGGCGGGCGGCGGCGATGCGGAAGGCGGTCCGCATGATGCGCTCCACGCCCACGCGGGTGAAGATGCTGGTCTCGGTCGCCACCTCGATGGCGTGGCCCTGGTGGGCGCGGCCGCCATGGCCGGCATACTCGCCCTCCGAGTTCTCGCGCACGATCACCCAGTCGATCTGCCCGGCCTCGACGCCGCGCAGCGGGGATTGCAGGCCGGGCAGCACGCGGGTGGGGCGGATGTTGGCGTATTGGTCGAAGCCCTGGCAGATGGCCAGGCGCAGGCCCCACAGCGTCAGCGCGTCGGGCAGGTGCGGGTCGCCCACCGCGCCGAAATAGATGGCGTCGAAGCCGCGCAGCGTGTCCAGCCCGTCCTCGGGCATCATGCGGCCCGTGGCGCGGTAGAAGTCGCTGCCCCAGGGGAAGTCCGTCACGTCGAGGGCGAAGTCGCCCTGCTTCTCCTGCACGGCGCGGAGCACTTCGAGGCCGGCGGGGATGACCTCGTTGCCGATGCCGTCGCCGCCGATGGCCGCGATGCGATGGGTTCGCATGATGGGGTTCCTTCACGATGCGCGGCCCCGGTATGGTGCCGCGCGATGGGTGATGCTGGACCAAGCCGGGCTGAAGCCGTGCACGACGCCCTGCGCGCGCAGGTCATCGCCGGCGCGCTGCTGCCCGGCGAGGTGGTGACGGAAAGCGCCCTGGCCGAGCGGCTCGGCGTGTCCCGCACGCCGGTGCGCGAGGCGCTGCTGCGCCTGCAGCAGGAAGGCTGGGTGGAGATCCGCGCGCGGCGCGGCATCCGCATCCGCCCCGCCGCGGCCGAGGACATGCGCGACATCTACGCCGTGCTGGTGGCGCTGGAGGGGGCGGCGGCGATGGCGGCCGCGCGCCAGCCCGCCCGCGCCGCCTGGGCCGAGCGCATGGAGGCCGAGACGGAGGCGATGCGCGCCGCCCTGGCCGGCGACGACCTGGCCGGCTGGTCGGCCGCCGATGGGCGCTTCCACGACGCGCTGCTGGCCGCGGCCGGCAACGCCCACCTGGCGCGGCTGGCGGCCGGGCTGGCGGACCACGCCCACCGCGCCCGCGCCCTGACCCTGCCGCTGCGCCCGCGCCCGACCGCCAGCCTGGCCGAGCACGCCGCCGTGACGGCCGCGCTGCGGGCCGGCATGGCGGAGGCGGCGCGCGAGGCCATCACCCGCCACCGCGACCGCGCGGCGGGGGAGATCGTCGCGGCGCTGCGGCGCCTGCCGGTGGCGAAGCGGTGAGTGGACACGCAACACTTCTTGCATGCAAGTTTGCATGCAAGCAAGGGGAAATGCCTTGACCTTTCCACCCGCAGCGCCTTGGGTGGCGCGGTGAACCCCTCTGGCCTCCTGCTCGCCCTGTTCCGCGCCGCGGTGCGCGCGGCCGACCCCCGCGCCGTGCTGGCCGCGCACCTGCCGGACCGCCCGCGCGGGCGCGTGCTGGTGCTGGGCGTGGGCAAGGCCGCCGCCCCCATGGCCGCGGCGGTGGAGGCCGCGTGGCCGGATGCGGAGGGCATGGTCATCGCCCCCCATGGCGCCGGCCTGCCGCTCGCGCGCATCGCGCTGCGCTTCGGGGCGCATCCGGTGCCCGACGCCTCGGGCGCGGCGGCGGCGGCCGACATGCTGGCGATGTGCCGTGGCCTGACCGCGGATGACCTGGTGCTGTTCCTGGTCAGCGGCGGCGGCTCCTCGCTCGCCACGCTGCCGGCGCCGGGGCTGTCGCTGGATGATCTGGTCGCCACCAACAAGGCGCTGCTGGCGAGCGGTGCGGGCATCCACGCGATGAACTGCATCCGCAAGCACCTCTCCGCCTTCAGCGGCGGGCGGCTGGCGGCCGCCTGCGCGCCGGCCCGCGTTGTGACGCTGGCGATCAGCGACGTGCCGGGCGACGACCCGGAGGTGATCGCCTCCGGCCCCACCGTCGCCGACCCCACCACCTTCGCGGAGGCGCGCGCGCTGGTCGCGCATCACCGCATGGCGCTGCCGCCGGCCGTGGCGGCGCAGCTGGAACGCGGTGCCGAGGAAAGCCCCAAGCGCCTGGACAACGCCGAGTTCCGCCTCGTCGCCACGCCCCTGATGGCGCTGGAGGCGATGGCCGCGGAGGCCCGCGCCCATGGCATCGCGCCGCTGATCCTGGGCGACGCGCTGGAGGGCGAGGCGCGCCACGTCGGCACCGCGCTGGCCGGCATCGCGCGCTGCGCCGCCGCCCATGGCCACCCGCTGCCGCGCCCCTGCGTGCTGCTGTCGGGCGGCGAGACGACGGTGACCATCGCGTCCGGCAGCGACGGCCGCGGCGGGCGCTCCACGGAAACGCTGCTGGGCATGGCGCTGGCCCTGCAGGGCGTGCCCGGCGCCTGGGCGCTGTGCGCCGACACGGACGGCATCGACGGCAGGTCCGACGCGGCCGGCGCCTGGTGGGGGCCGGGCGTTGACCTGACCCAGGGCCGCAACGCCCTGGCAACCCATCGCTCCTATGACGTCTTCGAGGCCGCGGGCACGCTGATCCGCACGGGGCCCACGCTGACCAACGTGAATGACGTGCGGGCGATCCTGCTCGCCGGGGAGTAGTCCATGCGCATCCCGCTGCGGCGCCATCGCCGCACCAAGATCATCGCCACCCTCGGCCCGGCCAGCAGCACGATCGAGGTGATCGAGAAGCTGTTCCGCGCGGGGGCGGACGTGTTCCGGCTCAACTTCTCGCACGGTTCGCACGAGGACCATGCGGCGCGCATCCAGATGATCCGCGAGGTGGAGCGGCGCACCGGCCGGCCCATCGGCATCCTCGCCGACGTGCAGGGGCCGAAGCTGCGCGTTGGCAAGTTCGCCGCCGGGCGCGTGCAGATCACCCCCGGCTCGCGCCTGCGCCTAGACCTCAACCCCACGCCGGGCGATGTGGGGCGGGTGCAGCTGCCGCACCCCGAGATCATCAACGCGGCCCGCATCGGCACCACGCTGCTGCTGGATGACGGCAAGCTGAAGCTGCGCGTGATCCGCGCCGTCGCAGACGACCACCTGGAGACGGAGGTGCTGGTCGGCGGCCCGCTGTCCGACCGCAAGGGCGTGAACGTGCCCGACGTGCCGCTGCCCATCCCGGCCCTGACGAAGAAGGACCGCGAGGACCTGGACTTCGTGCTGCCGCTGGGCATCGAATACGTCGGCCTGTCCTTCGTGCAGCGGCCGGAGGACGTGGCGGAGGCCAAGGCCATCGCCGCCGGCCGCGCCTGGATCATGGTGAAGATGGAGAAGCCCCAGGCGGTCGAGAACCTGGACGGCATCCTGGACCTGGCCGATTGCGTGATGGTCGCCCGCGGCGACCTGGGCGTGGAGCTGCCGCCGGAGGAGGTGCCGCTGGTGCAGAAGCGCATCGTGCGCGCCGCCCGCCAGCGCGGCCTGCCGGTGGTGGTGGCCACCCAGATGCTGGAAAGCATGATCACCGCCCCCGCCCCCACCCGCGCCGAGGCCAGCGACGTGGCCACAGCCGTGTTCGACGGCGCGGATGCGGTGATGCTCTCCGCCGAGACCGCCGCCGGGCAGTATCCCTTCGAGGCGGTGAACATCATGGACCGCATCGTGGCCCGCGTGGAGCAGGACGACGACTGGCGCGCGCAGACCGACGCGCGGCGGCCGGCGCCGGAGCGCAGCTCGGCCGGCGCCATCGCGGCGGCGGCGCGGCAGGTGGCGCACACCATCGGCGCGAAGGTGATCGCCACCTTCACCACCACCGCCTCCACCACGCTGCGCGTGGCGCGCGAGCGGCCGGACTGCCCGATCCTGGGGCTGACCACGCTGGAGAGTTCCGCCCGGCGGCTGGCGGTGGCCTGGGGGGTGCATCCGCTGACGGTTCCGGATATCCACTCCATGACGGAAATGGTCGCGCGCGCCTCCCGCGCCGCGCTGGGCGAGGGCTTCGCGCAGCCGGGCGAGGAGATCGTGGTCACGGCCGGGGTGCCCTTCGGCACGCCGGGCACGACCAATGCGCTGCGCGTGGCGAGCGTGAAGGACGGACGAGGATGAGGCGGTTTCTGTTGGGCGCGGCACTCGCGCTTTCCCTGGCCGGGCCGGCGGCGGCGCAGCGGTCGGGCACCTACGACATCACGGGCGCCAACCCGGACGGCACGGAATACACCGGCACGATGATGCTGACGCAGGTCGGCCTCTCGACCTTCCGCGTGGTCTGGACCATCGGGCAGGACATGATCGAGGGCGTGGCCATGGTGTCGGGGCTGACGCTCGCCACCGCCTTCAGCCTCGGCAACCAGCCGGGCATGGGCATCTACGAGATCCGGCGCGACGGCACGCTGGAGGGCGGCTGGACCGTGGTGGGCGCCTTCGCGCAGGGGCGGGAGACGGCGCGGCCCCGTTGAGGGCTCGCGCCGATGGTGCCATGGTCCCCGCGCCAGACACGCGGGGAACCAGCGCCATGAAGCCCGAGACCATCGCCCTGCACGGGGGCAGCCACCGCGCCGATCCTTCCACCGGCTCGGTCGCCGTGCCCATCCACCAGACCACCTCCTTCCAGTTCCAGGACACCGGCCACGCGGCGCGGCTGTTCGGCCTGCAGGAGCTGGGCAACATCTACACCCGCATCATGAACCCGACCTGCGACGCGCTGGAAACGCGCCTCGCCGCACTCGAGGGCGGGGTGGCGGCGCTGGCTGTCGGCTCGGGCCAGGCGGCGACGACCTTCTGCGTGCTGAACCTGTGCGGCGCGGGCGACAACATCGTCTCCTCCACCGACCTCTACGGCGGCACCTGGAACCTCTTCGCCAACACGCTGAAGCAGTTCGGCATCGAGGTGCGCTTCGTGGACCCGGCCGACCCGGAGAACTTCGCGCGCGCCACGGATGAGCGCACCCGCTGCTGGTACGCCGAGACGCTGCCCAACCCCAAGCTCCAGGTCTTCCCGATCGCCGAGGTCGCCACGCTGGGCCGGCGCCTGGGCATCCCGCTGATCATGGACAACACGGCGGCGCCCGTGATCTGCAAGCCGTTCCAGCACGGCGCGGCGGTGGTGATGCACTCGACCACCAAGTGGATCGGCGGGCACGGAACCTCCATCGGCGGCATCGTGATAGACGGCGGCAACTTCGACTGGGCGGCGGGCGGGGCGCGCTTCCCGACGCTGAATTCGCCCGACCCCTCGTATCACGGCGCGGTGTGGACGGAGGCCGCGAAGCCGCTCGGCCCCATCGCCTACATCCTTCGCATGCGGACCTGCCTGCTGCGCGACCTCGGCGCGCCCATGGCCCCCTTCAACGCCTTCATGGCGATCCAGGGGCTGGAGACGCTGCCGCTGCGGATGGAGCGGCACTGCGCCAACGCGCTGCGCGTCGCCGCTTGGCTGTCGCAGCACCCGAAGGTGGCGAAGGTGATCCACCCCTCGCTGGCGACCGGCGAGGCGGCAAGGCGCGCGCAGGAGCACCTGAAGGGCGGGCTGGGTTCGCTGATGGGCTTCGAGCTGAAGGAGGGTGCGGCGGCCGGGCGCGCCTTCATCGAGCGGCTGAAGCTGTTCTACCACGTCGCCAACATCGGCGACGCGCGGTCGCTGGCGATCCACCCGGCCACCACCACGCATTCGCAGCTGAACGAGGAGGAGCAGCGGATGGCCGGCGTGACGCCCGGCTACGTGCGCCTGTCCATCGGCATCGAGCACGTGGACGACATCATCGCCGACCTCGAGCAGGCCCTCGCCTGACATGCACTTCGCCGGCACCTTCCCCACCACCCGCCTGCGCCGCAACCGGCGCGACGGGTGGAGCCGCGCGCTGTCGGCCGAGACGCGCCTCGCCCCGCAGGACCTGATCTGGCCGATCTTCCTCACGGCGGGCCACGGCCAGCGCGTGGAGGTGCCCTCCATGCCCGGCGTGTTCCGCGTGAGCGTGGACCGCGTGGTGGAGCATGTCGCGGAGGCCGTGTCGCTCGGCATCCCCGCCGTCGCGCTCTTCCCCTACACGCCGATGGAGGAGCGCGACGAGGAAGGCACCGGCGCGCTCGATCCGCAGAACCTGCTGTGCCGCGCCGCCCGCGCGCTGAAGGCGGCGCATCCGGAACTCGGCATCATCGGCGACGTGGCGCTCGACACCCACACCACCCACGGCCATGACGGCGTGATCCGGAACGGCGAGGTGGACAACGAGGCGACGGTGGAGATCCTCTGCCGCATGGCCGTCCTCCAGGCCGAGGCGGGGGTGGACTGCATCGCGCCCTCGGACATGATGGACGGGCGCGTGGCCGCCATCCGCGCCGCGCTGGACGCGAAGGGGCTGACCGGCACGCGCATCATGTCCTACGCCGCCAAGTTCGCGTCCGGTTTCTACGCGCCGTTCCGCGACGCCGTGGGCTCGCATGTCGGCGCGAACCGGTCGGGGCCGGCGGACAAGAAGACCTACCAGATGGACCCCGCCAACACCGACGAGGCGCTGCGCGAGGTGGCCATGGACATCGCCGAGGGCGCGGACATGGTGATGGTCAAGCCCGGCCTGCCCTACCTCGACGTGCTGCACCGGGTGCGGCGCGAATTCGGCCTGCCCACCTTCGTCTACCAGGTGAGCGGCGAGTACAGCATGATCATGGCCGCCGTGCGCAACGGCTGGCTGGACCATGACCGCGCGATGATGGAGGCGCTGACGGCCTTCAAGCGCGCCGGGGCCAACGGCATCCTCACCTACTTCGCGGTGGACGCGGCGCGGCTGCTGCGCGCGTCCTAACGCCGCGCCACCCGCGCGGGGCGGGTGACCGGCGGCGCCGGCGGCACCGGGTCGCGCACCGCGGCGAAGCCGGCGCGCAGCTCCGCCCCCATCTCGCGCTGCGCTAGGCGCGCCTCGTGCAGCGCGGCGCCGCAGCCCAGGAAGCCGTGCGTCACGCCCTCGAACACCACGCGGCGCACCGGCACCTCGGCGGCGACCAGCGCCGTCTCCAGCGCCTCGCCCTCGTCCAGCAGCGGGTCTATCCGCGCGGCGACGATGGCGGTGCGCGGCAGGCCGGCCAGCACCGCGCGGCGCGCCGGGTCCATGCGCGCATCCTGCCCGTCGCGCGGGCCGCGGGACGCCAGGCGCAGGGCGCGCCGCGCCTGCTCGGCGTTCAGCGGCCGGGCCCTGGCGTAGCGCGCCATGCTGGGCGCCTCCCCGCCCGCGCCCACCATCGGCGTGCCCAGCGCCAGCGCCACCGGGCGCGGCAGGTGCTGGTCGCGCGCCGCGATCGCGGTGGCGATGGCGAGGTTGGCGCCCGATCCCTCGCCGGCCATCGCCACCCGCCGCGCGTCGAAGCCCAGCGCGGTGGCCTGCCGCACCGCCCAGCGCCAGGCCGACAGCGCGTCCTCATGCGCCACCGGGAAGCGGTGCTCGGGCGCCAGCCGGCCCTGGACGGACAGCAGCATGGCGCCGGATTCGTGCGCCAGCGCGCGGGCCAGCGGCTCGGCAGCGTCGAGCGAACCCGCGATCCAGGCGCCGTTGCCGTAGAACACGACGAGCGGCGGCCGCTCGCCCAGGCCGGGCGGGAGGTAGAGCCGCGCCGGCAAGGCCTGGCCGAAGGGGGTGCGGATCTCCACCTCCTCGCGCCGCGCCATCGGGTGGCGCTCGCCGGGGGCGGCGTCCTCGGCGATCTCGGCCAGGGTCGCGCGGCTGCGGAATCGGGGCGGGTCCATGTCCGCTGCGTCGGGGCCGTTGCGGCGTAGGAAGCCGTCCAGCAGGGCGCGCATCTCGGGGTTCGCCTCGCCGGTGGGGTCGGCCGGCTCGGCGCCGCAGGCGGCGAGGGCGAGGGGGACGCCGAGGAAGAGGCGGCGGGACAGCATGGCACGGCACCTCGCGGTGTGAGGCCGGCTGAACGCCCCGCCGGAAGCGGCGGTTGCCGCTCAGGACTCCGCGAGAAAGCCTTGCAACACTTGGATTTGTTCGGCGTTCATCAGGCTCGGCGCGTGCCCGCAGCCGCCGATCTCCACCAGCCGCGCGCCCGGCCTGGCGGCCATGGCGCGCGCGTCGGATTCCGTCAGCAGGTCGCTCTGCGCGCCGCGCAGGATGAGCGTGGGCGCGCTGCCCATCGCCCAGATGGCGGACAGGTCGGCATCCTGCGCCGGGCCGGCGTTGAAGGGCGCGGCGATGGCGGGGTCGTAGTGCAGCGCCAGCCCGCCTTCCACCTCCCGCACCGAATGGCGCGCCAGGTGCGCGAAGTCCGTGCCCGGGCCGAAGGGGGCGTGAACGCGGGCGAGGTAGGCCTCCACCGCCGCGAGGTCCGCGAACAGCGCCGGCGCGGCGGCGAGGTAGGCGCCGATGCGCGCCAGCGCGTCGGCCGGGATGCGCGCGCCCACGTCGTTCAGCACCATCCGCCGGATCGGGTTGCCCGGCCCGGCCGCCACCAGCATGCCGCAGATGCCGCCCAGCGAGGTGCCCACCCAGTCCACCGGCCCATCCAGCCGCGCCAGAAGGTGCGCCAGCGCCACGACGTAGGAAGGCGGCTGGTACAGCGCGGGGTCTGGCAGCCAGTCGGAGGCGCCGCGCCCCGGCAGGTCCGGGCAGATCACGCGGCGGCCCTGGGTGGCCAGCGCCTGGGCCAGCGCGTCGAAGTCGCGCCCGTTGCGCGTCAGCCCGTGCACGCACAGCACGGGCATGCCGTCCGGCGGCCCCCATTCCACCCAGGCGAGCCGGTGGAACCGCCCCCCCAGCAGGTAGGCGCAGGCGCCGCGCCGCATCAGCTGGGCTTGCCCTGAGCGGCGGCGATGGCGGCGTCGTCCATCCCCAGCATGCCCTTCAAAACCTGGTCGTTGTGCTGGCCCAGCACGGGCGGCGGCGCGGGGTAGTCGGCCGGCGTGGCGGAAAGCTTCACCGGGTTGGCGATCACCTCGATCTCCGCGCCGCTGGCGTGCGGCAGGCGCAGCACCATGCCGCGCGCCTGGACGTGCGGGTCGGCGAAGACCTCCTTGAGCGTGTTGATGGGGCCGCAGCCGATCTTCTTCTCCTCCAGCGCCGCCACCCATTCGGCGGTGGTGCGGCCCTTCATCACGGGCGTGAGCGTCTGGGTCACCAGGTCCCGGTTGCCGACGCGCGCGGCGTTGGTCTGGAAGCGCTCGTCCGCCAGCAGGTGCTCGCAGCCGAAGGAGCGGCAGAAGCGCTCGAAGGTGGGGTCGTTGCCGATGGCCAGGATGATGTAGCCGTCCTGGGTCGGGAATTCCTGGTAGGGGCTGATGTTGGGGTGCTGGTTGCCCAGGCGCGGCGGGTTCTCCTTGGTCGCCAGGAAGTTCATGCCCTGGTTCGCCAGCCAGGCGACGTGCGTGTCCAGCATGCCGATGTCCACCTGCTGGCCCTCGCCGGTCGCGTGGCGGTGGTTCACCGCGGCCAGGATGCCGATGCAGCCGTACAGGCCGGCGAAGAGGTCCGCCACCGGCACGCCCACCTTCTGCGGCGAGCCGCCGCCGTCGCCGGTCAGCGACATCACGCCGCCCATCGCCTGGATCAGCGCGTCGTAGCCCGGGCGGGGCGCGTAGGGGCCGGTCTGCCCGAAGCCGGTGATGGAGCAGTAGATCAGGCGCGGGTGCTTCGCGCGCAGCTGCTCCCAGCCAAGGCCATACTTGGCGAGCGCGCCGACCTTGAAGTTCTCCACCAGGATGTCGCAATGCTCCAGCAGGCGGTGCACCACGGCCTGGCCCTCGGGGGTGGCGATGTCCAGCGTCACGCTCAGCTTGTTGCGGTTCACGCCGAGGAAGTAGGCGCTCTCCTTCGTCTCGGGCCAGAAGGGGGGCGCGAAGCCGCGGGTGTCGTCGCCGGCCTCCGGCCGCTCGACCTTGATCACCTCCGCGCCCAGGTCGCCCAGCATCTGCGTGCAGGTGGGGCCGGCGAGGACGCGGGTGAGGTCGAGCACCCTCAGCCCCTTCAACGGTCCGGTGCGGTCTGTCATGGCGCGGCTTTCCCCTGGCATGCGTGCGCTTCCGCATTAACGCCGGGCTACGCGGGCGGCAATGCGGGGCCTTGCCATCGGCGGTTGTGGGTGCGAGGCACGCGCGCATGAGCCTCGCCCGCGTCCTCACCTTCGCCTTCCAGGGCATCGCCGCGGTGCCGGTGGAGGTGCAGGTGCAGCTCACCTCCGGCCTGCCGGCCTTCCTGCTGGTGGGCATGGCCGACAAGGCGGTGGGCGAGAGCCGGGAGCGCGTGCGCGGCGCGCTGGCCAGCCTGGGCCTGTCGCTGCCCGCCAAGCGCGTGCTGGTGAACCTGGCGCCGGCCGACCTCGCCAAGGAGGGCTCCCACTACGACCTGCCGATCGCGCTGGCGCTGCTGGCGGCGATGGAGGTGATCCCGGCCGAGGAGATGGCCGCCTTCGCCGCGCTGGGCGAGCTGTCGCTGGACGCCACGCTGCAACCCGTGGCCGGCGTGCTGCCGGCGGCGCTGGCGGCGGCCGAGCGCGGGCTGGGCCTGGTCTGCCCCGCGGCCCAGGGCGCGGAGGCCGCATGGGCGGCGCGCGGCCGCGTGCTGGCGCCCACCGACCTGCCGGCGCTGCTGAACCACCTGAAGGGCACGCAGATCCTGGCCGAGCCCCAGCCGCCTTCGCTCGCCAGCGCGCCGCCGCCGGGGCCGGACCTGGCCGAGGTGAAGGGCCAGGAAGCCGCCAAGCGCGCGCTGGAGATCGCGGCCGCCGGCGGGCACAACCTGCTGCTGGTCGGCCCGCCGGGCGCGGGCAAGTCCATGCTCGCCGCCCGCCTGCCCGGCCTGCTGCCCGAGCTTTCCGCGCGCGAGGCGCTGGAGCTGTCCATGGTCCACTCCGTCGCCGGGCTGCTGCGCGACGGCAGGCTGCTGACCCGCCCGCCCTTCCGCGACCCGCATCACAGCGCCTCCCAGGCCGCGCTGGTCGGCGGCGGCGCGAAGGGGCGCCCGGGCGAGATTAGCCTGGCGCATCACGGCGTGCTGTTCATGGACGAGTGGCCCGAATTCCCGCGCCCGGCACTGGAGGCGCTGCGCCAGCCGCTGGAATCCGGGCGCGCGGTGATCGCCCGCGTAAACGCGCACGTCACCTTTCCCGCGCGCTTCCAGCTGGTGGCGGCGATGAACCCGTGCCGCTGCGGCCACCTGGGCACGCCGGGGCGCGAATGCGCGCGCGCGCCGCGCTGCGGCGAGGACTACCTGGAGAAGATTAGCGGCCCCCTGCTGGACCGCATGGACCTGGTGGTGGAGGTGCAGCCGGTGCCGCCGGCCGAACTCGCCCGCGCCCCGCGCGGCGAGGCGAGTGCTGCCATCGCCGCGCGCGTGCACGCGGCGCGCGACCGCCAGCGCGCCCGCTACGGCGAGGCCGGGCCCCGCCACAACGCCGCCGCCGAGGGCGAGGCGCTGGACGGCACCATCGCCATGCAGCCAGACGCCCTGGCGCTGCTGGAGCAGGCGGCGGAACGCCTCGGCCTGTCCGCGCGCGGCTTCACCCGCACGCGCCGCGTGGCCCGCACCATCGCCGACCTCGCCGCCAGCCCCGCCGTGACGCGGGCGCACGTGGCCGAGGCGCTGGCCTACCGACGCCGCGCACGGCGCGGGTGACGGCGGGTTTCCATCCGCGGTAAGGCTGGGCGGATGCGATTCATCCTGCTTGCCCTGCTGCTTCTCTCCCCCCTCGCGGGGCACGCCCAGCAGCCGCCGCGCATGGCCGTGGCCGCGGGCCACCCGCTGGCGGCCGAGGCCGGCATGGTCGCCCTGCGCGCGGGCGGCGGCGCGGTGGACGCGGCGGTGGCGGTGCAGGCGGTGCTGACGCTGGTGGAGCCGCAATCGTCGGGCATCGGCGGCGGACTGTTCCTGCTGCACTGGAACGCGGCCAACCGGGCGCTCGCCGCCTGGGACGGGCGCGAGACGGCGCCCGCCGCGGCCCGCCCCGACCTGTTCCTGCGCGACGGCCAGCCGATGCCCTTCATGGATGCGGTGGTGGGCGGCCGCGGCGTCGGCGTGCCCGGCGCGCTGCGGGCGCTGGAGGCGGCGCACCGCGCGGAAGGCAAGCTGCCCTGGGCCCGGCTGTTCGAGCCGGCAATCCGCCTCGCCGAGGAGGGCTTCCCCGTCGGCGCGCGCCTGTCGCGCGAGATCGCGGGCGCGGCGGCGACCCTGGCGCGCGACCCGGCGGCGCGCGCCCTGTTCCTCAACGCCGATGGCACGGCGCTCGCCGAGGGCGCGACCATGCGCAACCCCGCGCTGGCCGCCACGTTGCGCGCGGTGGCGGAGGGCGGCGCGGACGCGCTGCACCGCGGGCCGATCGCCGCCGACATCGTGCGCGCGGTGCGCGGCCACGCCGCCAACCCCGGGCTGATGACCGCCGACGACCTGGCGGGCTACGAGGCGCGCCAGGTGGCGCCGCTCTGCCTGCCCTACCGCGCCTTCTCGGTCTGCGCGGTGCCGCCGCCCTCGGGCGGAGCGGTGGTCCTGCAGATCCTCCAGGTGCTGCGCCACGCCGAGATGGGCGGGCTGGACCCCGGCGGCGCGGACGCCGCCATGCTGCTGGGCGAGGCCGGCCGGCTGGCCTTCGCCGACCGCAACCTGTTCATGGCCGACCCCGCCTTCGCGCCCGTGCCGGTGGCCGGCCTGCTGGACCCCGCCTACGTGGCGCTGCGCGCGCAGGCGCTGTCGGCCGACCAGGCGATGGCCACCGTGCGCCCCGGCAACCCGCGGCGCGACGGGCCGCCCCTGGCGTCCCAGCCGCCGCAGCCGGAGGGCGGCACCAGCCACGTCTCCATCCTCGACGCCGAGGGCAACGCCCTGTCCATGACCACCACGGTGGAAAGCGTGTTTGGCGCGCGGATGGTGGTGCGCGGCTTCGTGCTGAACAACCAGCTCACCGACTTCTCCTTCCGGCCGGAGGTCGAGGGGCGGGCGGTGGCGAACCGGGTGGAGGGGGGCAAGCGGCCGCGCTCCTCCATGTCGCCGCTGCTGGTGTTCCGCGAGGGGCGGCTGGAGGCGGCGCTGGGCTCGCCCGGGGGTGCGCGGATCATCGGCTACGTCGCGCAGGCCGCGGTGGCGCTGCTGGACTGGAACATGGACGCGCAGGCGGCCGCCGCCCTGCCCCATGTCGGCCCGCTGAACGCGCAGGTGGAGGTGGAGCAGGGCACGGCCGCGGCCGGGCTGGTGCCGGCGCTGGTGGCGCGCGGCCTGCCGGTGGAGGCGCGGGAGATGAATTCGGGGCTGAACATCATCCGCATGCAGCGCGGGCGGGTGACGGCGGGGACGGACCCGCGGCGGGATGGTGCGGCGCTGGTGGAGTGAGCCCCACCCCACTTTTCCGCCGCCGCTGCGCTGCGGCGGAAAAGCGGTGCGGGGACCCCGATGGGCAGGTGTGCCGGTCGGCGCCTGATTCGCCCGATCCTGGAGGCGGCCATGGAGCTTCGCCCGTGCCGGGCCGCGACGGTCCTGCCCGTCCCTCTCCGCGCCAGGGCAAAGCCCCGGCGCGACCGGAGGGCGTATCGGGGCGAGAGGATTCGAACCTCCGGCCTCCTGCTCCCAAAGCAGGCGCACTACCAGGCTGTGCTACGCCCCGTTGCCGTGCGCCTCAATAGGCGCACGGCCGGAACGCGGCAAGCTCAGTAGCGGTAGGCCTCGGCCTTGAACGGACCGGAGGGCGTGACGCCGATGTAGCTCGCCTGGTCGGGCCGCAGCGTCGTCAGCTTCGCGCCCACCTTGTCGAGGTGCAGGCGGGCCACCTTCTCGTCCAGGTGCTTGGGCAGCACGTAGACCTTGTTCTCGTACTTCGCGCCGTCGGTCCACAGCTCGATCTGCGCCAGCGTCTGGTTGGTGAAGGACGCGGACATGACGAAGGAGGGGTGGCCCGTGGCGTTGCCCAGGTTCACCAGCCGGCCCTCGCTGAGCAGGATGATGCGCTTGCCGTCGGGGAACTCGATCTCGTCCACCTGCGGCTTCACGTTGTCCCACTTGTGGTTGCGAAGTGCGGCGACCTGGATCTCGCTGTCGAAGTGGCCGATGTTGCAGACGATGGCGCGGTGCTTCATCGCGCGCATGTGGTCGGCGGTGATCACGTCCACGTTGCCGGTGGCGGTGACGAAGATGTCGGCGCGCGGGGCGGCGTCCTCCATCGTCACGACCTCGTAGCCCTCCATCGCGGCCTGCAGCGCGCAGATGGGGTCCACTTCGCTCACCATCACGCGGCAGCCGGCGTTGCGCAGGCTGGCGGCGCTGCCCTTGCCCACGTCGCCGAAGCCCGCGACCATGGCGATCTTGCCGGCCATCATCACGTCCGTGCCGCGGCGGATGGCGTCCACCAGGCTTTCGCGGCAGCCATACAGGTTGTCGAACTTCGACTTGGTGACGCTGTCGTTCACGTTGATCGCGGGGAAGAGCAGCTTGCCCTCCTTCGCCATCGAGTACAGGCGGTGCACGCCGGTCGTCGTCTCCTCGGAGACGCCCTTGATGCTGGCGGCGAGCTTGGCGAACCAGCCCGGCTTCTCGCTGAGGCACTTCTTGATGAGGGCGAAGAAGACCGTCTCCTCCTCGTTCGTGGCCTTGTCCAGGAAGGCCACGTCGCCCTTCTCGGCGCGCAGGCCGTAATGGACCAGCAGCGTCATGTCGCCGCCATCGTCCAGCAGCATGTTCGGCTCGCCGCCATCGCCCCACTCGAGCGTCTTGCGGACGTAGTCCCAGTATTCCTCCAGCGTCTCGCCCTTCCTGGCGAAGACCGGCACGCCGGCGGCGGCGATGGCGGCGGCCGCGTGGTCCTGCGTCGAGAAGATGTTGCACGACGACCAGCGCACGTCCGCGCCCAGCGCCGTCAGCGTCTCGATCAGCACGGCGGTCTGGATGGTCATGTGCAGGCAGCCGGCGACGCGCGCGCCCTTCAGCGGCTGGCGGGCGCCGTACTCGGCGCGGGTGGCCATCAGGCCGGGCATCTCGTCCTCGGCCATGTTGATCTCCTTGCGGCCCCAATCGGCCAGGGAGAGGTCACTCACGACGTATTCGGCGGCCACCGGCATGGAAATCCTCGTCAATCTGGGTTCGGCCGCGGCCTTACCAGAGGCGGGGCCGCATGGCCAGAGGCATAAACATGTCTTTATGTGGTGCCCGTCACCCGATCTCGCGCAGCAGCGCGGCCAGCCCGCTGCGCGACTGCGCAAGGATGCGCGGCACCACCGCGGCCGGCCCCTCCGGCTGGGCGGGGTCCATGGCGACGCGCGCCTCGCGCTCCAGCCCCGAAAGCCCCACGGCGGAGGCCGCGCCGGCCAGGCTGTGGGCGGCGTGCAGGTAGGCCTCGCGCTGGCCCGCCTGGGCGGCGGCCACCAACTCCTGCACCAGCCGCGCCACGTCGGCCTGGAAGGTGCGCAGGATGTCGCGCAGCGCCTCGGCCGGCAGCTCCTCCCGCAGCTGGGCGATCACGGCGGGGTCGAAGCTGTCCATGCCGGCCATGTTGACGCAGCCGCCGCGGCGGCGCTACCTCTGCCCCGCCCCTCGCGATTTGTCCGGCCAGCTTGCGGCGAGGTTCCGAACCGGCGGTCCAGGGCAGCCTGGAAAACAAGCGCGCTAAACGGCCCACCGTTCCACGGTGCCGGACGCCTGTTTCGCGTTTGAGGTGTGCCCATGCCCCGCAACTTCCGCCCCGCCACGCAGCTCGTCCGCGGCGGGCTGAACCGCACCCACCACGGCGAGACGGCGGAGGCGCTCTTCCTCACCTCCGGCTTCGTCTACGACGATGCCGAGCAGGCGGAGGCGACGTTCAAGAACGAGGTCCAGCATTACCAGTATTCCCGCTTCGGCAACCCCACGGTGGCGATGCTGGAAGACCGCCTGGCCCTGCTGGAGGGCGCCGAGGCCTGCAAGGTCACCGCCACCGGCATGGCCGCGGTCCACGCCGCGCTGCTGTGCCACCTGAAGACGGGCGACCGGCTGGTGGCGAGCCGGGCGCTGTTCGGCTCCTGCCACTGGATCGTCTCCACCCTGCTGCCGCGCTACGGCATCGAGGGCGTGTTCGTGGACGGCGCGGACCTGGACCAGTGGCGCGAGGCGCTGTCCCGGCCCACCGCGATGGTGCTGCTGGAAAGCCCGTCCAACCCCATGCTGGACATGGTGGACATCGCCGCCGTCTCGACGCTGGCGCACGCCGCCGGCGCGCTGGTGGTGGTGGACAACGTCTTCGCCACGCCCCTGCTGCAGAAGCCCTTCGCGCTGGGCGCGGACGTGGTGGTGTATTCCTGCACGAAGCACATGGACGGCCAGGGCCGCGTGCTGGGCGGCGCCGTGCTGGGCCGCCGCAAGTGGGTGGACGAGACCCTGCTGCCCTTCATCCGCAACACCGGCCCCTCGCTGAGCCCCTTCAACGCCTGGGTGATCCTCAAGGGGCTGGAGACGCTGAAGCTCCGTGTGGACCAGATGTGCCGCAACGCCGCCGCCGTGGCCGACTTCCTGGCCGAGCGCGCGGAGGTGGCGCGCGTCCTCTACCCCTTCCGCGCCGACCACCCGCAGCACCGGCTGGCCACCGCGCAGATGAGCGCGGGCGGCACGCTGGTGACCTTCGACGTGAAGGGCGGCCCCGCGGGGGACCCGCGATCGCAAAAGGATGCGTGCTTCCGCTTCATGAACGCGCTGGAGCTGGTGGACGTGTCCAACAACTTGGGCGATTCCAAGTCGCTCGCCACCCACCCGGCCACCACCACCCACATGCGCGTGGGGCCGGAGGAGCGGGCGCGGCTGGGCATCGGCGACGGCACGGTGCGCCTGTCGGTCGGGCTGGAGGATGTGGCGGACCTGATCGAGGACCTGGCCATCGCGCTGGACGCGGTGGGTGCCGCGGAGGCTCGCGCCGCCGAATGAACCTGCGCTAGCGTGGCGGCCATGACGCCCTCCCCATCCCCGGCGCCGCGGCGATGAGCGGCGCCTACGAGGCCACCACCCGCGGCATCCGCGTGCGGGTGCAGACCGTGTTCCTGGAGGACCAGTCGGACCCCGATGCCGGGAGCTGGGCCTGGGCCTACCGCGTCGAGATCGCCAACCTGTCCGGCGTGACCGTGCAGCTGCTGAAGCGCACCTGGCTGATCACCGACGCGCGCGGCCAGACCCAGCGCGTGCACGGCGAGGGCGTGGTGGGCGAGCAGCCGGTGCTGGAGCCGGGCGAGAGCTTCGCCTACACCTCCGGCACGCCGCTCGCCACGCCCTCGGGCTTCATGCGCGGCGCCTACCACATGATCGCCACGGCGACGGGCGAGGCGTTCGACGCGCTGATCCCCCCCTTCTCGCTGGACAGCCCGCAGGTGCCCCGCGCGCTGAATTGAAGCGCGCCCCGGGCTGGGCCATGCTGGGCGCAACGAAATCCCGGAGGACGCCCACGATGACCCTGCCCCGCCGCGCGCTGCTCGCGCTCCCGCTCGCCACGCCCGCGCTGGCCCAGGCCGAGTGGCGGCCGGCGCAGGGGATGCGCATCGTCGTCCCCGCCGCACCCGGCGGCACCACGGACATCATGGCGCGCCTGCTGGCCGCGCACATGAACGCGCGCTGGGGCGTGAACGCGGTGGCGGAGAACCGCTCGGGCGGCGGCGGCACCATCGGCAGCATGGAGGTGGTGCGCGCCGCGCCCGACGGGCACACGCTGCTGAGCGGCAACATCGGCCCGCAGGCCATCGGCTACTCGTTGTTCCGCAACCTCCAGTACCGGCCCGAAAGCCTGCTGCCGGTGGGCAACATGATCCGCGGGCCGAACGTGCTGGTGGTCCACCCCTCCGTCCCCGCGCGCACGGTGCCCGAGTTCGTGGCGCACCTGCGCGCCAACCCCAACCGCCTGTCCTACGGCTCGCCCGGGGTGGGGCAGTCGCCGCACCTCTCGGGCGTGTGGTTCCACCAGCTGACGGGCACGGAGGGCACGCACGTCCCCTTCCGCGGCGCGGGGCCGGCGGCGATCGAGCTCGTGGCCGGCAACATCCAGTACATGTTCGACAACCTGACGACGGGCATCGAGCAGGTGCGGGCGGGCCGCGTGCGCGCGCTCGGCGTCACCAGCGCCGAGCGCAACCCGCAGCTGCCCGACATCCCCGCCATCCGCGAGACGATGCCCGAGCTCGCGCCCTACGAGGTGAACACCTGGTTCGGCATGTTCGCCCCCGCGGGCACCCCCGCGCCGGCCGTGCGCGCCATCAACGCGGAGATCAACGCGCTGCTGGCCCTGCCCGAGACGCGGGCGCGCTTCGCGCAGATGGGCGGCGTGCCGATGCCCGGCAGCCCGGACGACTTCGCCGCCTTCGTGCGCGCGGAGATCGAGAAATGGGCCGCCGTCATCCGCCGCGAAGGGCTCCAGATGGACGCGACGTGACGCGCGCGGCGTGATCCCCGGCTGGATCCTGGCGACCTGCTCCGCCGCCCTGTTCCAGACCTGGCGCACCGCGCTCCAGCAGCGGTTGCGCGGCCAGCTCTCGCTGAACGCGGCCGCCGTGGTGCGCTACCTCTACGGCGTGCCGGTGGGGGTGGCGATCACGGGCGGCTACTGGCTGGCGTTCGGCGGGTGGTTCGGAGCGCTGACGCCCTGGTATCTGCTGCTGGTGACGCTGTGCGGCATCGCGCAGATCTTCGGCACGTTGCTGCTCATCGCCTCCTTCGCTTCGCGCGGCTTCGCCGTGGGCACGGCGTATTCCAAGACAGAGGCGCTCCAGGCCAGCCTCATCACCGTGCTGCTGCTGGGCGAGGCGCTGTCGCCGCTCGCCTGGAAGGGCATCCTGATCAGCGCGGCCGGCGTGCTCTACCTGTCGTTCGCCGGGCGCGGGCTGGCCTGGCGCGACCTGCTGCGCGCCACCGTGCAGCCGGCCGCGCTCTGCGGCATCGGCGCGGGCTTCTGCTTCGCCATGGCGGCGATCTGCGGCCGCGCGGCCAACGGGGCGCTGGAGGGGCCGGACCCGGTGCTGAAGGCGCTGTTCACCGTGGTGCTGATGAACGTGATCCAGACGGTGCTGCAAGGCGGCTGGCTGGTGCTGCGCGAGCCAGCGTCGGTCGGGCGCGTCTTCGCCACCTGGCGGTCATCGGCCCAGGTGGGCGCGCTGTCGGCCTGCGGCTCGGCCTGCTGGTTCATCGGCTTCGCGCTGGCGCCCGTGGCGCTGGTGCGCGCGCTGGGGCAGGTGGAGATCCTGTTCACGCTGGGCTTCAGCCGCTTCTTCCTGGGCGAGCGGCTGATGGGGCGCGACGTGGTGGGCGCGCTGCTTGTGGCGGGCGGCGTGGTGCTGGTGCTGCTGGGCGCCCGCTGAGCGGCCGATTCACGCCTCCGGCGATCGGGCGCTACCTGAACAGCGCCTGCACCGCCTGGGGGTCCACCTCCTCAAGCGTGCGCGGCGACCAGTGCGGCGCGCCGTCCTTGTCCACCAGCACGGAGCGCACGCCCTCGCGGAAATCGGGGTGGTCGTGCACCACGCCCTCCGTCAGGTGCAGCTCCTCGTCCAGCGCGCCGCGCAGGTCGAGCAACGCGGCGCGGCGCAGCAGCTCCAGCGAGACGCAGAGCGAGGTGGGCGACATGCGCCGCAGGATCGCCACCTGCGCCATCGCCCATTCGCTGCCGTCCGCTTCCAGCGCGTGCACGATGCCCAGCACGGTGGGCTGGGAGAAGCAGCGGTCTATCGCGCCGCGATGGGCGGCGAAGCTGGGTTCCGGCAGGGGGGCCGTGAAGCGCTCCACCACCGCGGCGTCGCCCGTCTCCACCAGGGCGGCGCGCAGGGCGGGCAGGCTTTCGCGCAGGACGTAGTGGGTGGCGAAGCCGCAATGCACGTTGTCCGCGCCGGTCATCCGCGCGCCCGTCAGCGCCAGCCAGGCGCCCAGCGCGCCGGGCAGGCGCGGCAGGACATGCGAGGTGCCGACGTCGGGGAACAGGGCGATGGCCGTCTCGGGCATCGCCAGCAGCGCATGCTCGGTCACCACGCGCGGGCCGTTATGGATGGCCAGCCCGATGCCGCCGCCCATGCAGACGCCGTCAATCAGCGACACCCAGGGCTTGGGGAAGCGGGCGATGCCCTCGTTCACCGCGTATTCCTCGGTGAAGAAGGCGCGCACGGGGGCGCGGTCGCCATCCACCGCGGCCTGGCGCACGGCGCGCACGTCGCCGCCGGCGCAGAAGGCGCGGCCGCCCGCACCCTCCAGCACCACCAGCGCCACGGAGGGGTCGTCGCGCCACGCATCCAGCGCCGCCTGGAAGGCGCGGATCATGCCCTGGTCCAGCGCGTTCAGCGCCTTGGGGCGGTTCATCAGCAGGGTGCCGGCGCGGCCTTCGCGGGCCATGACCAGGGTGGGTTCTGACATGGAAAACGTTTCCTTCGTGCCCGGTCGTGTTTAACGGGCTTGCGTTAGGGGGCAAGCATCGCACCTGATGGCATGCCTACGGAGGAACCAGCCATGTCGTTCATCTCGCGCCGCGCCGCCCTGCTGGCCGCGCCCGCCCTGTTGCTGTCGGCCCGCGCCATGGCCCAGGGCTCGCCCGGCCTGCCGCCGCCCACCGCGCCCGCCACCGCCACCCCTGCCCCGGCCGCCGCCGCCCCCACCGGGCCGCACACCGTCGCCCCCCTGCCCTACGCGCTGGACGCCAACGAGGCCGCCATCGACGCGCGCACGATGGAACTGCACCACCGCTTCCACCACACGGCGCTGGTGAACACGCTCAACGGGGCGCTGCGCGGGCAGGACGCGCTCGCCGCCCTGCCGCTGGACGAGCTGCTGATGAACCTGTCCCGCGTGCCGGAGAACATCCGCACGCCGGTCCGCAACGGCGGCGGCGGGCACGCCAACCACGCCATGTTCTGGGAAATCCTGGGCGGGCGCGGCGGCGAGCCGGCGGGCCCGCTGATGGCCGCGATCAACCGCGACCTGGGCGGCAATTTCGGCGAGTTCCGCAACCGCTTCAACGCGGCCAGCATGGGCATCTTCGGTTCGGGCTGGGCCTTCGTGACCGTGGCGCCCTCCGGACAGCTCGCCATCACCACGCGCCCGAACCAGGACAACCCGCTGATGCAGGGCGAGCGCGTGCTGTTCGGCAACGACCTGTGGGAGCACGCCTACTACCTGCGCTACCAGAACCGCCGCGCCGAATACGTGAACGGCATCTGGAACGTGCTGAACTGGGAGAAGATCGGCGAGCGCTACACGATGGCGACCGAGGGCCGCCTGCGGGTCTGACCCGTCCGCGCCGGCGCCCCGTTCGGGCGCCGGCCGCCGCGCCTACCGCGTGCGCCGCGTCAGCGCCTCGGCATAGGGCGCGACGCGACCCTGCAGCACCGGGTCGTCGCTGAAGGCCACGCCCGGCTCCTGGTCCAGCAGGAGGAAGGAGATGGGGTCGCAGGCGCCGCCCGGCCCCGCCTCCACCGCCGTCACCACCAGGCGGCCGACCGTGCTGCGCGGGCGGTCGTCGGGCCAGGCCACGGTGGGGTCGGTCACGTCGTCGCCGGCGGCGGGGAATTGCAGCACCATGTCGAAGGCGACCGGGGCCTGGGCGACGCGCCGGCGCAGCTCGTCCGCCAGGAAGTCGCGGCCCAGCGTCGCCGCCTGCGCGTCGGACAGGCGCTCGGTGCCGGCGGCGGGCTCGAAGACCCAGCGGGCGTGGCGCACCGTGCCGTCCTGCCCGCGGAAGCGGAAGGCGTTCACGCCCCAGAAGGGCGTGGTGGCGAAGGAGGCCGGCGGCGGGCGCTGCGACAGCCAGGCCGCCTGGCGCGTGCTTTCCGGGTTGGCGGCGACGAAGGCGGCGACGGCGGCGGCGTCGGGCTGGCCGTTCGCCCCCGGCCGGCGGGCGCGCAGCCCGGCGACCAGCATCTCGGGCGTGCGCGCCCCGAAGACGGGGGCGGAGATGTTGGCCATGTCCCACTGGTCGCCCGCCGCCGTCTCGAAGCGGATGGCGAGGCCGCGGGTGCTGCGCGCCACGTCGCTGGCGGCGGGCGTGGAGCCGGCGACGCCGAAGCGGATGATGGCGCCGACCTCCCGCCCGTCGAAGGTGGGGGCGACGGACAGGCGCGTGCCCTCGGGCGTGGCGGTGAAGCGCCCAGTGGCGCAGACGCCCTTGGCGTGGCTGGGGCGGAAGGTGGTGATGGCGCCGCCCACCCCTTCGAAGGCGTCCACCACGGCTGCGGGCTCCAGGGCGGCGGCCGGCGCGGCGAGCGCCAGCGAAAGGGCGGCGATGGCGAGGCGTGGCGTCATGGCGGCGTTTCCTTCGTTCTTGTCGGTGTCCATCATCGCGCCGGGACGTTACGCGGGCCAAGAGGCATCCTTGCTTTTCCTGCTATGTTCTTGTGCCGCGGCGCCCGAAAGGCCATGTATCGTCGCATGTCCGCACCCGATCCCGCCCTGCTCCGCAAGCTGGAGATCCTGGCCGATGCGGCGAAATACGACGCCTCCTGCGCCTCCTCCGCCGCGCCGAAGCGGGACAGCCGCAAGGGCGGACTGGGCTCCACCGAGGGCATGGGCATCTGCCACGCCTACACGCCGGACGGGCGCTGCGTCTCGCTGCTGAAGATCCTGCTCACCAACGCCTGCATCTTCGACTGCGCCTACTGCATCAGCCGCGCCTCCTCCAACGTGCCCCGCGCGCGCTTCACGGTGGAGGAGGTGGTCGGGCTTACGCTGGACTTCTACCGCCGCAACTTCATTGAGGGGCTGTTCCTGTCCTCGGGCATCATCCGCTCGCCGGACTACACGATGGAGCAGCTGGTGCGGGTGGCGAAGTCGCTGCGCCTGGACCACGGCTTCAAGGGCTACATCCACCTCAAGACCATCCCCGACGCCTCGCCGGAGCTGCTGGCCGAGGCGGGGCTGCACGCCGACCGGCTGAGCATCAACATCGAGCTGCCGCAGGAAGCCTCGCTGAAGGCCTTGGCGCCGGAAAAGGACTTCGCCGACATCCGCAAGGCCATGGCCGGGCTGCGCGTGCGCATCGACGAGGCGAAGGCGGAGAAGCGGGCGCCGCGCTTCTCGCCCTCCGGCCAGAGCACGCAGATGATGGTGGGCGCGGACGGCGCGGACGACCGCACCATCCTGGGCACCGCCACCAACCTGTACGGCAGCTACGGCCTCCGGCGCGTGTACTACAGCGCCTATTCCCCCATCCCCGACGCCTCGAAGGCGCTGCCGCCCGCCGCGCCGCCGCTGATCCGCGAGCACCGGCTGTACCAGTCCGACTGGCTGCTGCGCTTCTACGGCTTCGCCCTGGACGAGATCGTGCCCGCCGGCCCCGACGCCATGCTGGACCTGGAGGCGGACCCCAAGCTTTCCTGGGCGCTGCGCAACCGCGCCTTCTTCCCGGTGGACGTGAACCGCGCCCCGCGCGAGGCGCTGCTGCGCGTGCCCGGGCTGGGAGTGAAGACGGTGGACCGCATCATCGCCTCGCGCCGCCACGCGGCACTTCGCTGGGACGACCTGGCCCGGCTGCGCGTGCCGCTGAGGAAGCTGCGCCCCTTCCTGGTGACGGCCGACGCCACGCCCGGCGCGCTGCTGGACCGGGCCGACCTGCGCCGCCTGGTCCTGCCCGCCGGCGGCATGGCGGCCCAGGCCGCGCCGCGGCAGATGTCCCTGCTGTGATCGGCGCCGCCCCCGCCCACCCCACCGACCTGGAGGCGTGGCGCGAGGCGGCGCGGCCCCTGCTGGCGGCGTCCGTCCCGCCCGAGCGCGTGGCCTGGGGCGAGGGCGCGCTGCTGGCCACCGTCCCCTGCCCGCCCGCCTGCGCGCCACCCCCGCGCGTGCCCCCCGCCTTCATGGCGCTGGCCGCCACCGTGCTGCGCCACCGCGACGGCGAGCGCCACGCCCTGCTCTACGCCGCGCTGTGGCGGATCGCGCAGGGCGAGCGCGCGCTGCTGGAGCGCGCGACGGACCCGCTGATGGCCCGCCTGCACGCCATGGCCAAGGCGGTGCGGCGCGACGCCCACAAGATGCACGCCTTCGTGCGCTTCCGCGCGGTGGAGGACGGGGGCCGGGAGCACTACCTGGCCTGGTTCGAGCCGGAGCACCTGATCCTGGAGGCGGAATCCGGCTTCTTCGCCCGCCGCTTCGCCCAGCTGCGCTGGAGCATCCTGACCCCCGACGGCTCAGCCCACTGGGACGGCGCTTCCGTCACCTTCGGCCCGCCCGGCCGCCGCGCCGACCTGCCGCCGGAGGATGCGCGCGAGGATCTGTGGCGCGCCTACTACCGCTCGATCTTCAACCCCGCCCGGCTGAAGCCGGCGGCGATGCGCGCCGAGATGCCGCCGCGCTACTGGCGCAACCTGCCCGAGGCGCGCGAGATCGGGCGCATGATGGCCGAGGCGGGCAACCGCGCCGCCGCCATGGTGGCGCGCGGGGCCACCGCGCCGTCGGAACGTCGGCAGAGCCTCATCCATTGGCAGCCCTCCGGCGTTGGGGAGGGCATGGACCTGTTCGACGCCCCCGTTGGAGACCGCGCCGCCGCCTGGGACGCCCTGAGGCGCGAGGTGCTGGCGGACCGCGCCTCGCCGCTGGCCGCCCACGCCACCCAGGCGGTGTTCGGCGAAGGCCCGCTGGGCGCGCCCCTGATGTTCATCGGCGAGCAGCCGGGCGACGAGGAGGACCTGCAGGGCCGCCCCTTCGTCGGCCCTGCCGGGCGCCTGTTCAACGCGGTGCTGGAGGAGGCCGCCATCCCGCGCGGCGAGGCCTACATCACCAATGCCGTGAAGCACTTCAAGTTCACCCCCACCGGCCGCCGGCGCCTGCACCAGAGCCCGGATGCCGGGGACATCGCCCATTACCGCCCTTTCCTGCAGCGCGAGGTGGCGCTGGTGGATCCCCGCCTGGTGGTGACGCTGGGCGCCACGGCGCTGCGCGCGGTGATGGGCAAGGCCATGCCGGTGACGAAGGTGCGCGGCGCCGTGATGCTGGCGCCCGACGGGCGGGGCGTCTTCCCCACCGTCCACCCTTCCTACCTGCTGCGCCTGCCGGATGCCGACAGCCGGGAGCGCGAGCACGCCCGCTTCCTGGAGGACCTGAAGCGCGCGCACCGCGAGGTGATGTGACGCGCCCCCTGGCCCCGTCGGCGGGCCAGGGCGACACTCGTGCGGGCGATCGGAAGGATGCGGGAATGACGGAGACGGGCGGCACGCCGGCGCGCACCGGGATAGACGGGCTGGACGACATCCTCGGCGGCGGCTTCTCCCGCGGCCGCACCTTCCTGGTGGAGGGCGACCCGGGAACCGGCAAGACCACGCTGGGCCTGCAATTCCTGATCGAGGGCGCGAAGCGGGGCGAGCGCGGCCTCTACGTCACCCTGGCTGAGACGGAGGAGGAGCTGCGCTCCACCGCCGCCTCGCACGGCTGGACCCTGCCGGGCGAGGTGGTGGTGGTGGAGCTGGTGCCGGCCGAGAGCCTGCTGGACGGCGAGAGCCAGCAGAGCCTGCTCTACTCCTCCGACCTCGAGCTGGGCGAGACGACGCGCGCGATCTTCGCCGCCATAGACGCGCACCGCCCCACCCGCGTGGTGCTGGACAGCCTGTCGGAAATCCGCCTGCTGGCGCAGAGCTCCCTGCGCTACCGCCGCCAGGTGCTGGCGATGAAGCACTTCTTCGCCCGCCGCGGCGTCACCGTGCTGATGCTCGACGACCTCACGGCGGAGGCGGGGGACCGCACCACCCACAGCATCGCCCACGGCGTGCTGCGGATGATGCAGGACGCCCCCTCCTACGGCGCCGAGCGGCGGCGGATGCGGGTGACGAAGTACCGCGGCCGCACCTTCCGCGGCGGCTTCCACGACTTCGTCATCGTCCCCGGCGGGCTGATGGTCTTCCCCCGGCTGGTGGCGGCCGAGCACCGGCGCGACTTCGTGCGCGAGCGGGTGGGCTCGGGCATCCCCGCGCTCGACACGCTGCTGGGCGGCGGGCTGGACCGCGGCTCGGCTACGCTGTGCATCGGGCCGGCGGGCACCGGCAAGTCGCTGCTGACGCTCCAGATGATCGCCGCCGCCGCCGCGCGGGGCGAGAACTCGGTCCTCTTCGCCTTCGACGAGGAGCGCGGCCTGCTGTTCGACCGCGCCGCCGGCATGGGCGTGCCGCTGGCGGCCCTGTGCGAGTCGGGCCGCGTGGCCGTGGTGCAGGTGGACGCGGCCGAGCTGTCGCCCGGCGAGTTCGCGCACCTGGTGCGGGTGCACGCCCAGGCGCCGGGGCTGGGCGTCGTCGTGATCGACAGCATGAACGGCTACCACAACGCCATGCCGGACGAGCGCGACCTGCTGCTGCACCTGCACGAGCTGCTCCAGTTCCTCAACCGCCAGGGCGTCGTCACGCTGATGACGGTGGCCCAGCACGGGCTGGTGGGGGACATGAAGTCGCCCGTGGACGTCACCTACCTGGCCGACGCGGTGATCCTGCTGCGCTACTTCGAGGCGTTCGGGCGCGTGCGCCGCGCCATGTCCGTGCTGAAGAAGCGCGGCAGCGCGCACGAGGACACCATCCGCGAGTACCGCATCGGCGACGGCGGCATCGAGGTCGGCGCGCCGCTGGAAGGCTTCCAGGGCGTGCTGCGCGGGGTGCCGGTCTTCGCCGGCGGGCAGGGAACGCTGATGGGCGGCGGGGAGACGTGACCCAGGGCGGCCCGCACTCCGAACGCGCGCTGGTCCTCGCCCCCACCGGGCGCGACGCGGAGCTGGCGGTGCGCGTGCTGGGGGAGCGCGGGATGCGCGCCGTGGCGGTGCCAGACCTGCCCGCGATGCTTCCCGCGCTGGAAGCCGGGGCGGGGCTGGTGGTGGCGGCGGAGGAGTGCTTCCACCGCGCCGACCTGTCCGCCCTCGCCGCCTGGTTCGCCGCCCAGCCCCCCTGGTCGGACCTGCCGGTGCTGCTGCTGACGCTGCGCGGCGGCGGGCCGGAGCGCAACCCGGCACTGGCCCGCGTGCCGGCGCTGCTGGGCAACGTCACCGCGCTGGAGCGGCCCTTCCACCCCGCCACCCTCGCCAACGCCGCGATGGCGGCGCTGCGCGGGCGCCGCCGGCAATACGAGGCGCGCGCCCGGCTGGAGGAGCTGTCGCGCGCCGAGGCCGCGCTGCGCGCCGCCAACGACGCGCTGGAGCGCCGGGTGGAGGAGCGCACCCGCGCGCTGGAGCAGGCCAACGCCGCCCTGCGCGCGGAGGCGCGCGAGCGCGCCGTGGCCGAGGAGGCGCTGCGCCAGAGCCAGAAGATGGAGGCGCTGGGCCAGCTCACCGGCGGGCTGGCGCATGACGTGAACAACATGCTCCAGGGCATCGGCGGCGCGCTGGAGATGCTGGGCCGGCGCGTCGCCGGCGGCCGGCTGGAGGAGGTGCCCCGCCTGGTGGAGGCGGGGCGCGAAGGCGTGGCGCGCGCCGCCGGCCTCACCCACGGGCTGCTGGCCTTCGCCCGCCGGCAGCGGCTGGACGTGCGCTCCGTGCCGGTGGACGCGCTGATGCGCACGATGGTGGACCTGGTGCGCCGCACCGTCGGCCCCGCCATCGCGGTGGAGCTGCGGCTGGCCGACGGGCGCTGGCCGGTGCGCTGCGACCCCTCGGGGCTGGAAAGCGCGCTGCTGAACCTCGCCATCAACGCGCGCGACGCCATGCCCGATGGCGGCCGGCTGGTCTTCGCGACCGGAGACACCCACCTGGACGAGGCGCAGGAGGAGGCGCCGGCCGGGGACTACGTCGTCATCTCCGTGGCCGACACCGGCAGCGGCATGTCGCCCGAGGTGATGCGCCACGCCTTCGAGCCGTTCTTCACCACCAAGCCGCTGGGCAAGGGCACCGGGCTGGGCCTGTCGCAGACCTACGGCTTCATGCGCCAGTCGGGCGGCTTCGTGCGGATGGAAAGCGCCGAGGGCGAGGGCACCACCATCCGCCTCTTCCTGCCGCGCGCGGAGGCGGAGGACGCCCCGCCCGCCGCGCCGCCCGTCGCCCCGCCGCGCGGCGCGCCCCGGGCCGTGCTGCTGGTGGAGGACGAGGGCGCGGTGCGCCGCCTGGCGGCCGAGACGCTGCGCGAGGCGGGCAACCAAGTGCTGGAGGCCGCCGAGGGCCGCGCCGCGCTGGCGCTGCTGGACGGCGCCGCGGAGGTGGCGCTGCTGGTCACCGACGTGGGCCTGCCCGGGCTGAACGGCCGCCAGCTGGCCGATGCGGCGCGCGAGCGGCGGCCCGGGCTGCCGGTGCTGTTCATCACCGGCTACGCCGCCGGCGCCCTGGACGGGCCGCTGCCGGAGGGCATGGCGACGCTGTCCAAGCCCTTCCGGCTGGAGGAGCTGGCGGCGCGGGTGGCCGCCATGCTCGACGTCAGCCCCGCCGGAGGTTCCAGAACAGCGGCGGCTGGCCCTTGAGCATGCCCGACAGGTTCCGGCGGTAGGCGGTGGGCTGGTAGTACATGCCGGTGGGGACGTAGGGCACCTCGTCGAAGGCGATGCGCTGCATCTCCGTCGTCGCCGCCCGCGCCGCCGCGTCGTCGGGCGCGTCGAACCAGGCGTCGCGCTGGGCCTCCATGGCGGGGATGGTGGGCCAGCCCGGCCAGGCGTTCTCGCCATGGCCGCGGATGGCGGCGTGGGAGGCCGGGTTCCAGTGGTCCACGCCGGACCAGAAGGTGAAGAAGCCGCTCCAGCCGCCCTGCTCCAGCGGGTTGCGGGAGGACCGGCGGGCGACCACCGAGCCCCAGTCGGTGGAGACGAGGTCCACGTTGAAGCCGATGCGGCGGAACAGGTCGGCGCCCACCAGCGTGGCGGCGTTGATGGAGGACAGGTCGGTGGCGTTCATCAGCACCATCCGCGCGCCCATGGCGCCCGCGGCCTGGAGCTCGGCCCGCGCCGCCTCCACGCTCTTGCGCAGCCGGTCCAGGCCCACCGTGCTGGCGGACGGGCCCTCGGGCGCGAAGAAGCCGATGCCCTCGCGCCGCAGGTTCGGGTAGCCCTCGATGCCCGTCTCGCCGATCACGGCGGTCATGAAGTCCATCTGGTTGACGGCGGAAACGACGGCGCGGCGAACGGCGGGGTTGTTGAAGGGCGCCACCGCGTGGTTGGGGCGGAAGATGCCGATCAGCCCGGTGTTGTTGATGACCTCCACGCGGATGTTGCTGGCGTTGCGGCCGCGCAGGAAGGAGGGGAAGAGGTCGGCGCTCGGCTGCTCCCACCAGTCGATCTCGCCGGCCTGGAGCGCGGCCGAGGCGGTCGCGGCATCGGCCATGATGTGCCACTCGACGCGGTCGAAATGCGCCACCTTGCCGCCGGCCGTCATGCTGGGCGCCCCCTGGGCCGGCACGTAGTCCGGGTTGCGCTCGTAGGCGAGGCGCGATCCGGGGTTCCATTCGCCGCGGATGAAGCGGAAGGGGCCGGAGCCCACCGCCTCGGTGATGTTCTGGAACGGGTCCACGTTGCCCAGCCGCTCGGGCATGATGAAGAGGCAGGAGGTGGTGACCTTGCTGAAGGCCTCCAGCATCTTGGGGAAGGCCTTGTTCAGGCGGATGGAGAAGACGCGGTCGCTTTCCTCCGTCATCTCGGCCACGCGCGACATCAGCACCTGGCCGAAGGCGTCGCGCCGGCCCCAGCGGCGGATGGAGGCGATGCAGTCCCGCCCCCGCACGGGCGTGTTGTCGTGGAAGCGCAGCCCCTCGCGCAGGGTGAAGCGCCACAGCAGGCCGTCATTCTCCACCACGTGGCCCTGGACCATCTGCGGGCGGATCTCGAAGCGCTCCGTCATGCCGTAGAGCTGGTCGAAGACCAGGAAGGCGTGGTCGCGCGCCACGAAGGCGGTGTTGGTGAAGGGGTCTATGTTGCCGGGGTTGGCGTGCGGGACGTAGCGCAGCACGCGGTCGCGCGCGGGTTGCGCCAGGGCAGGTGCGGCGACGAGGCCGGCGGCGGCGCCCATCAGGCTGCGGCGTTGGATCATGCGCACGAATCTCCCAGGCGTTGACGGCGGTGGGAAGGAGCCTAGCAAGGCTTCGGCGCGGGTTTCCACCCAGACGGCCGCCCGATCGCGGATATTCCGGGGCGGATGTCATCCATCCGCAATCCCCCGGTCCTGGCGTTTTTCTCCCTGCCGGTTCATGAAGCGCCCCATGATCGGGCAATTCCTGCGTTTCGGGGTGGTCGGCGTCGCGGGGCTGGTGGTGGACATCGCCGTCCTGCTGGCCGCGATGGCGCTGGGGCTGGACAAGTATTCGGGCCGCGTCGTGTCCTACCTGGCCGCCGTCACCGCCACCTTCTCGCTCAACCGCGCCTGGACCTTCCGGGAACGGCGGGGCGGCGGGGCGGTGGGCGCGCAATGGGCGCGCTTCGCCCTGCTGAACCTGGTGGGCTTCGCGGCCAACTACGGCACCTACGCGCTGCTCGTCTCGTTGACCGCCACGCACCCGGTGGTGGCGGTGGCGGCCGGCGCGGTGGCGGGGATGGGGTTCAACTTCGTGCTGTCGCGCCGCTACGTCTTCCAGGCGGGGTGACGCCGTGTTCACGGATCGTAAGGTTGTTTCGGTGCATGATGCGGCACGCCCAGGATGGGCGGCCAATATGGCAGGTGGGCACGGCATGACGCAGTCCGGGACGTTTCACCCATGATGCCCCCGCGCACGGCCGCGGAGGCGCTGAAGCAGACGCCGCTGGCCCGGGCCATCGTCGCCTGCCGGGGGCAATTCTGGCTGGTCGGCGCCTTCTCGGGCGTGGTGAACCTGCTCCAGCTCACCGTGTCGCTCTACATGATGCAGGTGTTCGACCGGGTGCTGGCCACCCGCAACACCGACACGCTGGTCTTCCTCACCATCATCGCCATCTTCGCCCTGCTGGTGATGGCGGCGCTGGAGGCGTGCCGCTCCATCGTCATGCAGCGCATCGCGTCCTGGATCGAGCTGCGCGTGGCGCCCGAGGGGTTCGACCGCGCGCTGGAATCCCAGCTGCGCGGCCGCACCTACCGGATGGAGGCGCTGCGCGACCTCGCGGTCTGCCGCGGCTTCCTGGGCTCGCCCGGGATGCTGGCGCTGTACGACGTGCCCTGGGTGCCGGTGTACCTCGCCGTCATCTTCATGCTGCACCCCCTGATGGGCTGGATCGCGCTGGGCGGCGCCGCGCTCCTCTTCGCGCTCACCCTGCTGAACGAGGTGATCTCCTCGGGCCTCATGCGCGAGGCGAACACGGCCGCGATGCAGAGCCAGCGCCGGGCCGAGGCGATGGTGCGCAACGCCGAGGTGATCGACAGCATGGGCATGTCGCGCGCCGTGATGGCGAGCTGGCGCGAGGGCGTGGCCAGGATGACGCCGCCCCAGGTGCGCGCGGCCGACCGCGTGGCCCTGGTGCTGGCGGCCACCAAGTTCTTCCGCCTCGCCGTGCAGCTCGCCGTGCTGGGCGTGGGCTGCTGGCTGGTGCTCCAGCAGCAGCTCACGGCGGGCGCCTCCATCGCCGCCTCCATCATCATGGGCCGCGCGCTGGCGCCGGTGGAGCAGCTGATCGGCGGCTGGAAGGCGCTGGTCTCCTCGCGCCAGGCCTATGCGCGCCTCCAGGCCTTCCTGGTGCAGCCGCGCATCCGGCCGCCGGGCATGCCGCTGCCCGCCCCCACCGGCGCGCTGTCGGTCGAGCGCGTGTCCTTCGGCTTCCCCGGCCAGTCCTCCGCGCTGATCAAGGGGGTGAACTTCGCCCTCTCGCCCGGGGAATCGCTGGCCGTGATCGGGCCTTCGGCGGCGGGCAAGACGACGCTGATCCGCATGATCATCGGCACGCTGCCCGCCTCCTCCGGCACGGTGCGCCTGGACGGGGCCGACGTCTTCACCTGGCAACGCGAGGATTTCGGCCGCCACGTCGGCTACCTGCCGCAGGACGTGGAGCTGTTCGACGGCTCGGTGATCCGCAACATCGCCCGCATGGGCGAGCCGGACGCCGAGGCGGTCTTCGCCGCGGCCAAGCTGGCCGGCTGCCATGAGCTGATCCTGCGCCTGCCCCAGGGCTACGACACCGAGATCGGCGAGGGCGGGCAGCACCTTTCGGGCGGGCAGCGGCAGATGATCGGCCTCGCCCGCGCGCTCTACGGCTCCCCGCGCCTCGTGGTGCTGGACGAGCCGAACAGCAACCTGGACGGCGACAGCGAGGCCAACCTGGTGCAGGCGCTGGGCCGGCTGACGGCGGGCGGGGCGACCGTGGTGCTGGTCAGCCACCGCCCCGCGCTGGTGCAGGGGGTGGACAAGGTGCTGCTGCTGAAGGAGGGCGCGATCGAGATGTTCGGCCCGCGCGCCGAGGTGCTCAAGCGCCTGATGACGCCGCCGCGGCCGGCCGACGCCCCCGCCCCGCCGGCCCTTGCCGGGGGGATGCGCGCGTGAGCGACGCCCTGGCCCCCGTCGCCGAGGCGCCGCCGCCCGCGCGCCGCCCCCTGCCGCCGCTGGCCGTGCCGCCGCCCCACCCGCTGCTGGACGCCCCGCGCCCGGCCACCGGCTGGCCGCTGCTGGTCGGGCTGGTGGTGATGCTGGGCTTCTTCGGCGGCTTCATGGCCTGGGCCGTGCTGGCCCCGCTGGCCGAGGCCGCCATCGCGCCCGGCGTGATCAAGGTGGAGGGGCAGCGCCGCACGCTGCAGCACCTGGAGGGCGGCATCGTGCGCGAGATCCTGGTGCGCGACGGCGACGCGGTGCGCCGCGGCCAGGTGGTGATGCGGCTGGACGAGGTGCAGTCCGGCGCCACGCTGGAAGCGCTGCGCGCCCAGCGCGCCGCCATCCTGGCCCATGCGGCGCGGCTGGAGGCCGAGTTGCAGCGCCGCCCCGACATCGCCTTCCCGCCCGAGCTGCTGGAATCGCGCGACGCGCGGGCCATGGAGTCGGTGGCCGGCCAGCGCGCCCTGTTCTTCGCGCGGACCGAGAGCCTCAACTCCCAGCTGGCCGTGCTGGAATCCCGGCGCGACCAGGCGCGGGCCACCATCCGCTCCGCCGAGGGGCAGCTGGCCGCAGCCCAGCAGCAGCTGGAGCTGATCCGCCAGGAGGAGGTGATGCGCCGCGCCCTGGTGAACCAGGGGCTGGCGCGCCTGCCCGAGCTGCTGGCGCTCCAGCGCTCGCGCGCGGGGCTGGAGGGGCAGATCGTGGACCTGGGCGGGCAGATCGTGCGCTCCCACGCCGCCATCGCCGAGGCGGAGAGCCAGACCCGCGCCACGCTGGACGCCCGGCGGCAGGAGGTGGGCACGGAGGCGCGCGAGGTGTCCGCCCGCCGCGCCGAGGCCGAGGAGCGCATGCGCGCCGCCGAGGACGTGGCGACGCGCCGCGACATCCTGGCGCCCGAGGACGGCACGGTGGTGAACCTGCGCGTCTTCACCCTGGGCGCCGTGCTGCGCCCGGGCGACCCGGTGATGGACCTGGTGCCCAGCGCCGACCAGCTGGTGGCGGAGGTGAACGTCTCGCCCACCGACATCGACGTGGTGTATCCCGGCCTGCAGGCCGAGATCCGGCTGCCGGCCTTCAAGCAGCGCCTGGTGCCCTACCTGCACGGCCACGTCACCTTCGTCGCCGCCGACGTGACGAACGACCCGCAGACGCGGATGAGCCATTACCGCGCCTATGTCCGCATTGACGCCGACCAGCTGGCGCGGCTGCCTTCGGTGTTCCTCACGCCGGGCATGCCGGTGGAGGCGCATGTGCAGGTCGGCAACCGATCCTTCTGGCGCTACGTGACGCAGCCGGTGCGCGACAGCCTGTCCCGCGCCTTCACCGAGCAGTGATGCTGGGGTAGAGGAGCGGTCATGACGGGAACGATCTTCGCGGACGGGCTGGTGGAAGCCTCGGTGCAGCACGGGGTGGTGCGCCTCACGCTCGGCCAGGTGCAGGCCGACGGCACGCCCAAGCCCAGCGGGCAGCTCTGCGTGCCGGTGGTGCAGCTTCCGGCGCTGGTGAAGTCGCTGGCCGCGGTGACGCAGCAGGTCGAGGCCAAGCTGCGCGAGGCCCAGGCGCAGCGCGGCGCCGGGCAGCCCGCGGCCGCCGAGGCGCTGCCCGGCGCCTTCACCTTCGGAGACCGCTGACCATGCGCCTGCCGCTCCTCGCCGCGCTCGCCGTCGCGGCCCTCCCCCTCGCCGCCCAGGCCCAGGGCATGATGGGCCGCACCTCCGCCCGGCCCACCGAGCAGGCGGCACCCCCGCGCGAGGCGCCGCAGGGCCTGCCCGGCATCGCCGCCCGGCGCGGCCAGCAGCCGATCCCGGCGACCGAGAACCCCTCGGGCATGAACCCGAACGACGCGCTGTTCGACGGCATCAGCCGCGGCGACATGGGCACGGTGCGCGACGCCATCGCCCGCGGCGCCGACGTGAACGCCCGCAACGCGCTGGGGCTGACCGCGCTGGATTCCGCCGTGGACCAGGGCCGGCCTGAGATCACCTTCTACCTGCTGTCCGTGCGCGGCACCGGCAACGCCGCGCCGCCCGAGGCCCCTGCCCGTCCCGTCCGCGCCGCGCCCGCCCCGCGCGAGCCGCGCGGGCGCCCTGCGCGCGAGGAGACGTCGGCCCCGGCCGCCGCCGTGCCGCAGCGGCCGCGCCTGTTCGCCAATGACGGCGGCGCGCCGCGGCCGGAGGTGGGCTTCCTGGGCTTCGACGCCGGGCGCGTCGCCGGCCCGCGCGGGTAGCGGCCTACCGCCCCCGCGCGGCCTCCAGGATCGCGCGCGCCTCGGGGGTTTCCAGCAGCAGCCCCACCGGCACGGGCAGGCGGTGGCGCCAGTTCGGCCGCTCGCGGTCGGTGCCCGGCAGGTTCACCGCGACGCGCGCGCCGGCCAGGTCGTCGGCCTGCACCAGCAGCATGCGCGACGGCGCCGCGCCGGCATGGGCGTGGAAGGCGGCGGCCAGCGCGGGGGACCAGGGCGTGCCCGGCGGCAGGCCCAGCCGCGCCAGCCAGGCCGCCTTCTCACGCTCGCGCGCCGCGGCGTCGGCCTCCAGGCCGAGCGCGGCGCGTTCGCGCAGGTCGTCGGCGTGCCACCAGCCGGCCAGGGTCGGCAGGTCGTGCGTCGTCACCGCCGCCGCCGCCAGGGCGGGCCAGTTGGCGGGCGGGCGCCCCTCGAACCACAGCACGCGGAAGGACAGGATGCCGGCTTCGTCCAGCGCGCCGCGCAGGCCCTCGGGCACGGTGCCCAGATCCTCGCCCACCACTGCGCAGCGGGCGCGGGTGCTTTCCAGCGCCGTTTCCGCCAGCAGGGCGGCGCGGGGCATGGCCAGGTAGCAGCCCTGGGCGCCGCGCGCGCCGTCGGGCAGCACGAAGAGCCGCTGCACGCCCATGACGTGGTCCACCCGCAGCGCGTCGGCGTGGCGCATGTTGGCGCGCAGCAGCGCGGCGAAGGCGTCGGGCGTGGCGGGGTGCAGCGGGTCGGGGCAGGGGATGCCCCAGTCCTGGCCCTCCGGCCCCAGGGGGTCGGGCGGGGCGCCGACGGACAAGCCAGGCAGCAGCGGCACGTCGCCCGACCACGCCTCCGCACCGTCGCGCGCGGTGCCGATGGCGAGGTCGCGGTACAGCCCCGGGCCGATGGCCGCCACCTGCCGGTCGCATTCCGCCTGGAGCCAGGCGTGGAAGCGCACGGCGTCGGCGTGGGCGGCGGCGAAGGCGGCCACGCCGGAATCGCGGCCGTGGCGCAGGCCGGCGGGCCAGCGGCGCGCATCCTCGTGGCCCTGCACCTCGGCGATGGCGCAGAAGGTGGCGAAGCGCCGCAAAGCAGCGTCGTCCGGCAGCGGGCCTGCGGGTTCGGCGCGGAAGCGGGCGTGCAGCGCGGCGCGCTTAAGCGCCCAGGTGGCGGGCCAGTCCACCAGCGCGGCGTCGCCCGCGGGCAGGCCAGGCACCTCCAGCAGCGCGGGTTCCAGGAAGCGGCGGTCGCTGGGCTGATAGGGGCTGGCGCGGTGGCGCGACACCGGCGGCAGCGCGTGGAAGGGCGAGGTGCCGGCCCAGGCCGCGCCCGCCGCCCGCGCGCCCGCCGCGAAACGCGCGAAGGCACCGTAGCTGCCGATGCCGGCATCGCCCGCCTCGCGCAGCGCATAGGCCTGGGCGCAGAGGGCGAAGCGCCGGCCCTCCAGCGGCGGGTGGCAGGCGGCGGGGGCGGCGGTGATGCGCCATTCCGCCCCGCCCGGCCCGTGCAGGCGGTGGCGGCCCGGCGGCAGCGGCGGCAGCGCCAGCAGGGGCGGGCCGGCGTGCCATTCGCGGCTCTCGCCGGATTCCAGGACCAGGGCATAGCGTCCGGTGGCGGTGACGGGCAGCGCCGATGCCTCGCCCGCCCGCGGCGCCAGGTGCGGCTGGCGGGCGCGCAGGTGCGCCAGGGACTCGCGGGCCTGCCCGGCGGTGCCGGCGTGCAGGCCCAGCGCGGCCAGCATGGCGTGGACCGTGCCTTCCGGCACGTCATGGGGCGTGCCGTCCACCTCGTGCCAGCGCAGGGTGATGCCGGCGGCCGTCGCCAGCCCGGCCAGCAGGGCGGGGTCGGGCGCCGCGGGCCGGGGCGGCGGCAGGCGGCGTTCGGCCAGCAGCAGCGCGGCGCGGGCGCCAAGGGTCGCGGGCGGCTCGCCTTCGCGCGCGGGGTCGCTGCTGTCGGCCAGCAGGTGCCAGCGGTGGCCGGGGCGCGGTTCGGGCAGGGAAAGGGGCCAGGGGGTGGCGGCGGGGTTGAGCGCGACCACGGCGCGGTCGTCGGCCTCGGCCAGCAGCACCACCAAGGCGGCGGCGTGCGGCCAGTCGGCATCGGCGAAAGGCGTGCCGTCCGGGTGCAGCCAGCACGCCGTTCCCGGCGCCAGGGGGGTGGCGCCGTGCAGGGCCGGGTGCGCGGCGCGCGCCGCCGACAGGCGCCGCACGAAGGCCAGCAGCGCCGGGTCCTCCGGCGGCCACGCCAGCGGGAAGTCCTGGCACCAGGCGTTGGAGTTGCCGCCCTGGCTGCGGCCGGCTTCGTCGCCCATGCCCAGCATCGGCGTGCCGCGCGCGGCGAACAGCGTCACCAGCAGGGCGCGGGCGTCGGCGGGGGTGCCGGCCCAGGATGGCTCGTCGGGGCCGTCGCGGTTGCCTTCGCCATTGGCCTCGTTGCGCTTGGTGGCGAAGGTCACCAGGTCACGCAGGGTGAAGCCGTCATGGGCGGCGACGTAGTTCACCGAATCCGCCAGCGGGCGGCCGGCGAAGATGTCGCGCGAGCCGGCGAGGCGCGTGGCCATGGCGCCCGCCATGCCGCCATCGCCGCGCCAGAAGCGGCGCGTGTCGTCGCGGAAGCGGTCGTTCCACTCGCCCCAGCCGGCGGGGAAGCGGCCGCCGGCGTGGCCCGCCAGGTCCCAGGGCTCGGCGATCATCCGGCGGCCGCGCAGCACCGGGTCCTGCCGGCAGGCCAGCAGGAAGGGGCTGTCCTCGCGGAACTCGGCCCCCACGCGGCACAGGGCGGCGGCGAGGTCGAGGCGGAAGCCGTCCACCCCCGCGGCCTCGGCCCAGTGGCGCAGCGCGTCCATGGCCAGGCGCAGCGGCCAGGGCTTCTCCAGCGCCAGCACGTTGCCGCAGCCGGCTTCGTTGGTGCCGCGATACCAGTGGGATTCGCCCAGGCCCTTCAGCGACAGCACGGGGCCCAGCGCGTCGCCCTCGCCGGTATGGTTGAGCACCACGTCCAGGATCACCGCGATGCCGGCCTCGCGCAGGGCGGCGACGGCGGCGCGCACCTCCGCCATGCCGCCCGGGGCCAGGCGCGGGTCGGGCGCCAGCAGGGCGAGGGGGTTGTAGCCCCAGACGTTGCCCACGCCCTCGGGCAGGTGCCGGTCATCCACCCAGGCGGCGCAGGGCATCAGCTCCACGGTGGTGACGCCCAGCGCGCGCAGATGCGCGATGGCGGCGGGGTGCGCCAGGCCGGCGAAGGTGCCGCGCTGCGCCTCCGGCACCTCCGGGTGCAGCCGGGTGAAGTGGCCGACATGGAGTTCGTGGATCAGCTCGGGCCGCGGCGGCAGCGGCGCGAAGGCGACGGGCGGCAAGGGCGCCCCGATCACCGCCAGCGCCAGGGGCGGCGCGCGGCGCAGGGGCCGGTCCAGCGCGGTGGCCCAGGGGTCGAGGATCAGGCGGTCCGCATCGAAGCCCGGGCCGTGGACGCGCAGCGCGTAGGGCGTGCCGGGCGGCAGCGGCGGCAGCGCGTCGTGGAACACATCCCCGGTGCGGCGGCGCAGCGCGTGGCGCGCCACCTCATGCGCGCCGTCGAAGATGCACACGTACACCGCGTCCGCCCCCGGCGCGGGGATCGCCGCGTGGCCGTCGGCGTGGACGCCCAGCCTCACAGCGCGCGCAGCGTGGCGGCGTAGCGCGCCGCCGGCCGCGCCCAGGACAGGTCCTGCGCCATGCCGCGCCGCTGCATCGCCGCCCAGGGGCGGCGGTCGCGCCACAACGCCGTGGCGCGGCGGAATGCGGCGGCCAGCAGGGGCGCCGAATGCGGCGCGTGGACCAGGCCGGTGCCGGCCCCCTGCGCCAGCGCCGCCTCGTTCGCGTTCACCACCGTGTCGGCCAGCCCCCCCGTCATCGCCACCACCGGCGGCGCGCCGTAGCGCAGGGCGCAGAGCTGGCCCAGCCCGCAGGGCTCGAAGCGGGACGGCATGGCGAAGATGTCGCAGCCCGCATAGACCAGCCGGGCCAGCGCCTCGTCATAGCCGATGATGGCCCCGACGCGGCCGGGGTTCGCCTCGGCCAGGGCGCGGGCGGCGTGTTCCAGCCCCGGCTCGCCGCTGCCCAGCAGGGCGAGCTGCGCGCCGTCCGGCAGGGCGTGCAGCAGCAGGTCCACCCCCTTCTGCCAGGACAGGCGGCCGACGAAGCCGATGACCGGCGCATCCGCCTCCGCCAGCCCCAGCCGCGCGCGCAGCGCCGCGCGGTTGGCGGCGCGGGCGGGCAGGTTCGCCGCGTCGAACTTCGCGGGGAGGTGCCGATCGGTCGCCGGGTTCCATTCGCCGGTGTCCAGCCCGTTCAGGATGCCCTCCAGCACGCCGGCCCGGCCGCGCAGCAGCCCATCGAGGCCCATGCCGCCCTCGGGCGTCGTCACCTCGGCGGCGTAGGTGGGCGAGACGGTGGAGAGGCGCGCGGCGTGCCAGAGCCCCGCCTTCAGGAAGCCGACGCCGCCATGGTACTCGACGCCCTCGGTGGCGAAGAAGGCGGGCGGCAGGCCCAGCGCGGGGAAGAGCGAGGCGTGGAACTGCCCCTGGAAGGCCAGGTTGTGGATGGTGAACAGGGTGCGCGGGCCGCTCCCGGCGGCGGCGATGTAGGCCGGCGCCAGCCCGGCCTGCCAGTCATGCGCGTGCACCGCGTCGAAGGCCAGCGCGCGCGCCGCGCGGGCGGCGGCGGCGGCGAAGCCGGCGAAGCGCAGCGCGTTGTCCGGCCAGTCGCGCCCGTCGGGCCCGGCATAGGGGCCGCCGGGGCGGGCAAACAGGTGGGGTGCGTCCAGCACGAGCAGCGCCAGGCCGCGATGCGTGGCGTGCAGCAGCCGCGCCGGGCCGCCGAACAGGTCGGGCAGCTCCAGTGCCGTGCCGGTGGGCGCGATGGCCTGCATGACGGCGGGATAGCCGGGCAGCAGGGTGGTGACGGCGATGCCCTCGCCCGCCAGGGCCGCTGGCAGGGCGCCGGCCACGTCGGCCAGGCCGCCGGTCTTGACGAGGGGAAAGACCTCGGAGGCCGCGGCCAGGACCTTCACGCCAGGCGGTCCAGCATGGCCTGGGTGATCAGCGTCACGCCCTTCTCCGTGCGGCGGAAGCGCGCGGCGTCGGCCACCGGGTCCTCGCCCACCACCAGCCCGGCGGGGATGCGGCAGCCGCGGTCCACGACGACGCGCGAGAGGCGGGCGCCGCGGCCGACATCCACGCGGGGCAGGATCACCGCCTCGTCCACGGTGGCGTAGGAGTGCAGGTGCGTGCCGGTGAACAGCAGCGAGCGCCGCGCCGCCGCGCCCGAGACGATGCAGCCGCCGGAGACGAGCGAGGACACCGCCTCGCCCCGCCGCCCTGCCGCGTCGTGCACGAACTTGGCCGGCGGCGTGACCTCGCCATAGGACCAGATGGGCCATTCGGCGTCGTAGAGGTCCAGCGCGGGGAGGATGTCGGTGAGGTCTATGTTGGCTTCCCAGTAGGCGTCCACCGTGCCCACGTCGCGCCAGTAGGGCGCGCCCTCGCTGGCCGAGCGCACGCAGGAGCGCTCGAAGCGGTGGGCCACGGCGCCGCCGCGCGCGACGAGGTGGGGGATGATGTCCTTGCCGAAGTCGTGCGTGCTGGCGGCGTCGGCGGCGTCGCGCTTCAGCTGGTCCAGCAGGAAGGGGGTGTCGAAGACGTAGATGCCCATGGAGGCGAGCGACATCGCCTCGTTGCCCGGCATGGCGGGCGGGTCCTTGGGCTTCTCGACGAAGTCGGTGATGCGGTCGGCCGCGTCCACCGCCATCACGCCGAAGCCCTTGGCCTCCTCGCGCGGCACCGCCATGCAGGAGACGGTGACCTCCGCGCCGCTGTCCACGTGCTGGCGCAGCATGCGCTCGTAGTCCATCTTGTAGACGTGGTCGCCGGCCAGCAGGACGATGTGGCGCGGGGCCAGGTCCTCGATGATGTCGATGTTCTGGAACACCGCGTCGGCGGTGCCCTGGTACCACGCGGTTTCCGACACGCGCTGCGATGCGGGCAGGATGTCGAACGACTCATTGCGTTCATGTCGGAGAAAATTCCAGCCGCGCTGGAGGTGGCGGATCAGGCTGTGGGCCTTGTATTGCGTCGCCACCGCCACGCGGCGGATGCCGCTGTTGATGGCGTTGCTCAGCGCGAAGTCCACGATGCGCGACTTGCCGCCGAAGAACACCGCGGGCTTGGCGCGCCGGTCCGTCAGCTCCATGAGGCGCGAGCCGCGGCCGCCGGCCAGCACGAAGGCCATGGCGGTGCGCGCCAGCGGCGCCTGTGGTTCCTCACGCATCGTTCGTCTCCTCCTCGGGCATCAGGTAGAGCGCGGACAGAGGGGGCAGGTCCACCGCCGATTGCGTCAGGGAAAGCGCCTCCCCTGCCCCGCCCCAGCGCGCGCCGTCCGTGTTCAGCACCACGCGCCAGCGGCCCGCGGGGATGGCGACGGCGTCGCGGCGGATCGGGGTGAAGTTGCACAGCACCAGCACGGGCGGCGCATCCCCCCCGCCGAGGCGCTGCCAGGAGAAGACGGAGCGGTCCGCGTCGTCCGGCTCGATCCAGCGGAAGCCTTGGGGGCTGGCGTCCAGCGCGTGCAGGGCGCGGTGTTCGCGGTGCAGGCGGTTCAGCTCGCGCACCAATGCCTGCACGCCGCGATGCGGGGCGTGCATCAGCAGCCACCAGTCCAGCTCCCGCTCCTCGGCCCATTCGCGCCATTGGGCGATCTCGTTGCCCATGAACAGCAGCTTCTTGCCGGGGTGCCCCCACATGAAGGCGTAGAAGGCGCGCAGCGTGGCGAAGCGCTGCGCGTCGTCGCCCTGGATGCGGCCGAGCAGCGAGCCCTTGCCGTGCACCACCTCGTCATGGCTCAGCGGCAGGATGAAGCGCTCGTCCCAGGCGTAGTGCAGGCCGAAGGTGACGAGGTGATGGTGGAAGCGGCGATGGATGGGATCGAGCGCCAGGTAGCGCAGCGTGTCGTTCATCCAGCCCATGTTCCACTTGAAGGCGAAGCCCAGCCCGCCTTCCGTGGCCGGCGCGGTGACGCCGGGGCGGTCGGTCGCCTCCTCCGCCATCGCCACGCGGCCTTCCGGCAGGGTGGCGTTCAGTTCGCGCAGGAAGCGCACGGCGTCCGGGTTCTCCGTGCCGCCCTCGTCGTTCGGCGCCCATTCGCCCGGCGCGCGGGCATAGTCCAGGCGGATCATGGAGGAGACGGCGTCCACCCGCAGCCCGTCGGCCCGGTACCGCTCCAGCCAGAAGCGGGCGTTGGAGAGCAGGAAGGCGCGCACCTCGGCGCGGCCGTAGTCGAAGACGCAGGTGCCCCATTCCGGGTGCGCGCCGCGGCGCGGGTCCGGATGCTCGTAGAGCGGCGCGCCGTCGAAGCGCGCCAGGCCGTGGGCGTCGCGCGGGAAGTGGCCGGGCACCCAGTCCAGCAGCACGCCCAGGCCCATGCCGTGCGCGGCGTCCACGAAGCGCATCAGCCCCTCCGGCGGGCCGAGGCGCGCGGTGGCGGCGAACATGCCGACCGTCTGGTAGCCCCAGGAGGCGTCCAGCGGATGCTCCATCACCGGCATGAGCTGGACGTGGGTGAAGCCCATGTCGCGCACGTAGGGCAGCAGGTCGGCGGCCAGCTCGTCCCAGCTCCAGAAGCGCCCGTCCGGGTGGCGCTTCCAGGAGGGGGCGTGGACCTCGTAGACGCTCATCGGCGCGGCCGCGTCGGCCGGCGGGGGTGCGGCGTGGCGCCAGGCATGGCGCGGGGCGGCGGCGATGGAGGCGGTGGCCGGGCGCAGCTCGGCGGCGAAGCCGAAGGGGTCGGCCTTCAGGGGCAGCACGCGGCCGTCGGGGCCCAGCAGCTCGAACTTGTAGCGCTCGCCCAGGGCCAGGCCGGGGAGGAAGATCTCCCAGATGCCGGAATCCACCCGCCGGCGCATCGGGTGGCGCCGCCCGTCCCAGGTGTTCCAGCCGCCCACCACGGAGGCGCGGCGCGCATGCGGCGCCCAGAGCGCGAAGCGCAGCCCCTCGCTGCCCTCATGCGTGATGGGGTGGCAGCCCAGCCGGTCGTGCAGCGCCAGGTGCGTGCCCTCCAGCAGCAGGTGCTCGTCCAGCGCGCCCAGGGCGGGGCCGAAGGCGTAGGGGTCGTCGAATTCCTGCGTCGCGCCGGGCCAGCGCACGCGCAGGCGGCGGGTGGCCGGCGCGGGGCCTTCGAAGAAGCCGGCCTCGCGCTCGGCCAGCGGGTGGGCCGCGCCATCGGCCAGCGCCCAGGCGGCCTCCGCGCCCGGCAGCAGGGCGCGATGCTCCCCGCCATGCGGGCCCAGCGCCGCGAAGGGGTCGGGGTGGCGGCCGGCCAGCAGCGCGGCCACCTCGCGCGCCGGCAGCGGCATCACGCGCTCCGCGTCCGCCAGATCCCCTCGGCGTATTCGCGAATGGTGCGGTCGGACGAGAACCAGCCCATCCGCGCCGTGTTGCACATGGCCGATCGCGTCCAGCCCGCGCGGTCGGCCCAGCGGCCGTCCAGCTCGCGCTGCGCCTCCCAGTAGGCGTCGAAATCGGCCGTGACCAGGAAGTGGTCGTGCTCGCGCAGGGACGCCACCAGGCCGTGAAAGCGCGCTGGCTCGTCGGGGCTGAACAGGCCGGATTCCAGGGCGCTCAGCACGGATTGCAGGCGCGGCGAGGCGGCGATGGAATCCGCGCCGCGCCAGCCCTCGCGGCGGCGGGCGGCCACCTCCTCGGTCGTGAGGCCGAAGATGCGCATGTGCTCGCCGCCCACGTGCTCCAGCATCTCGACATTGGCGCCGTCCAGCGTGCCGATGGTCAGCGCGCCGTTCAGCGCCAGCTTCATGTTGCCGGTGCCCGACGCCTCCATGCCCGCCGTGCTGATCTGCTCGGAAAGGTCGCAGGCCGGCACCATCACCTCGGCCAGGGAGACGTTGTAGTTGGGCAGGAAGACCAGCTTCAGCCGGTCGCGCATCGTGGGGTCGCGGTTGACCACGCGCGCCACGTCGTGCGCCAGCTTGATGATCAGCTTGGCGCGGTGGTAGCTCGCCGCCGCCTTGCCGGCGAAGAGCTTCACCCGCGGCGCCCATGGCAGGTGCGGGTGCGCGCGGATCTCGCCGTACAGCGCCACCGCCTCCAGGATGTTCAGCAACTGGCGCTTGTATTCGTGGATGCGCTTGATCTGGATGTCGAACATCGCCGCCGGGTCCAGGCGCAGGCCCGTCTCGCGCTTCACCAGCGCGGCCAGCGCCTCCTTGTTCGCCCGCTTCACCGCGGCGAAGCGCGCCTGGACGGCCACGTCGCCCGCATGCGCCTCGAAGGCGCGCAGGGCCATGGAATCGTCCAGGAAGCCGTCGCCGATCGTCTCCCGCAGCAACGCGGTCAAGCCCGGGTTGCACTGCATCAGCCAGCGGCGGAAGGTGACGCCGTTGGTGCGGTTGACGATCTTGCCGGGCGACAGCGCGTGGAAGTCGCGGAACACGGTCTGCTTCAGCAGCTCGGAATGCAGCGCGGCGACGCCGTTGACCGTGTGGCTGCCGACGAAGGCCAGGTGGCCCATCCGCACGCGCCGCCCGTGCCCCTCCTCGATCAGCGACACGCTGCCCAGCAGCCGCCCGTCGCCGGGGTGGCTCGCCGCCACCTCGTCCAGGTGCACGGCGTTGATGAGGTAGATGATCTGCATGTGGCGCGGCAGCAGGCGCTCCATCACCTCCACCGGCCAGGATTCCAGCGCCTCGGGCAGCAGGGTGTGGTTGGTGTAGGACAGCGTGCCGCGGGTGATGCGCCACGCCTCGGCCCATTCCATCCCGTGCTCGTCCAGCAGGATGCGCATGAGCTCCGCCACCACGATCGCCGGGTGGGTGTCGTTCATCTGCACCGCCACGCGGTCGGGCAGGGAATGCAGGTCGCCATGGACGCGCAGATGGCGGCGCAGCAGGTCCTGCAGCGCGGCGGAGGAGAAGAAGAACTCCTGGCGCAGCCGCAGCTCCAGCCCCTGCGGCGTCTCGTCGGCCGGGTAGAGCACGCGCGAGATCGCCTCGGCGCGCGCGCGCTCGCTCACGGCGCCGATGTGGTCGCCGGCGTTGAAGGCGTCCAGGCGCAGCGGGTCCTGCGCGCGGGCGGACCACAGGCGCAGCGTGTTCACGTGCCCGCCGCGCCAGCCGATGATGGGCGTGTCGTAGGCCACCGCCATCACCGTCTCGCCGGGGATCCAGATCTGGCGCGCGGTGCCGTCGGGGGCCGTCACCTCCTCCACCGTGCCGCCGAAGCCGATGGGGTGGGCGATCTCGGGCCGGGCGAACTCCCAGGGGTTGGGGAAGGTCAGCCAGGTCTCGGGGAACTCCTGCTGCCAGCCCTCGCGGATGATCTGGCGGAACAGCCCGTGGTCGTAGCGGATGCCGTAGCCGAAGGCGGGGATGGACAGCGAGGCCAGGCTTTCCATGAAGCAGGCCGCCAGCCGGCCCAACCCGCCATTGCCCAGCGCCGCGTCCGGCTCGCTGCCCATCACCGCCACGGGGTCCACGCCCAGCGATTCCAGCGCGGCCTTCGCGTCGTCCAGCAGGCCCAGGTTGCTCATGTTCTCGCGCAGCAGCCGGCCGATGAGGAACTCCAGCGAGAGGTAGTAGACCTGCTTGGTGCCGGCGGCGTGGGCGGCGCGGATGTCGTCCAGCCAGGGCTCCACCACGCGGTCGCGCACCGCCAGCGCCGTGGCCATGAACCAGTCGCGCTCCAGCGCGCCGGCGGCGCTCTTGCCGAGGTCGAAGGTCAGCTTGCGCCGGATCGCGTCGCGCAGGGCCGTGGCGCCGGGGGACAGGGTGGGGGCGGCGGCGATGTCTGGCATGGGCGTGCAATGCAGCATGCCCCGGTGCCCGTGCCTAGCGCGTGATTCCGCAACGCGGAATCGCGCTTCAACGACGCTTTCGCGGGCCCGCCGGCTCGGGCTCCGGCCCCGCGGCGCGGGCGAGGACCTGGTTGAAGGCGGCGCGCAGCGGCACGTCCAGCCGGCGGTAGTTGCGCAGCAGGGCCTCCTCGTCGGGCGCCAGCAGGCCCAGGCTGCCCTGCGCCTCCTCCAGCATCTCGGCGGGGATGACCTCGCCGGGGTCGAGGCCCAGCAGGAAGTGCTCGTCCACGCCCAGTGCCGCGGCCAGGCGGCCGAGTGCCGCGCCGCGCGGCAGCGGGCCGCCGCGCAGGATGGCGGCGACGGCGCCGGCGGGCAGGCCGGCGGCGCGGTCCGCGGCCTCGGGCAGCAGCTCCAGCCGCTCCAGCCGGCCCTCGATGCGCTCGGGGATGTCGCGGCTCACTTGCGCTCCCCCGTCACCTCCACGCGGCGCTCCAGCGCGTCGCGCACCCACAGGCGCTGGGTGACGGCGAGCGCCACCACCGTGATGGGCGCGGCCAGCACCACGCCCGGCAGGCCCAGCACCGCGCCGGCCGCCACCACGCCGACGACCAGCACGAAGGCCGGCACGTCCACCAGCCGCTCGCCCACCAGCGGCGACAGCAGGTTGCTTTCCGCCTGCTGGATCAGCAGGAAGGCGCCCGCCGTCCACAGCAGCGCCTCGCCGCCTTGGGAGGCGGCGATGAGCAGCGCCGGGATGGCGCCGATGAAGGCGCCCACGGTCGGCACGAACTCCGCCAGCCCGGCGAAGAGGCCGATGGCCAGCGGCGCCGGCAGCCCGATGGCCCAGGCCGCCAGCCCGGCGGCGGTGCCGACGCAGCCCATGGCGACCAGCGTGGCCAGCAGCCAGCGGCGCAGGGCGCGGCCCAGCGTGTCCATCACCTCCTCCACCTCCGCCGTCGCGGACTTCGGGAACAGCTTCACGAAGCCGCGGCGGTAGCGCGCGGGGTCCAGCGCCAGGTAGGCGCCGCCGACCACCGCCAGCACCAGGCCCCCCAGCGCGTCCAGCACCACGCGGCCGAGGCCCGCCACCTGGCCCAGCACGCCCTCCGACAGGGTGCGCGCCTCCTCCGGCACGCGGATGCCCAGGCGCTGCTCCAGCGACCGCAGCGCGCGGGGCAGCGCCTCGGACAGCAGGGCGACCTGGGCGGCGAGCTGGGTGCCGACCAGGGCGGCGGCGCCGATGAGCAGGGCCGCGATGCCCAGCCCCGCGGCCAGCAGCGCCCACTTGCGCTGCATCCCGGTGCGCGCCGACAGCATCCCCGCCGCGCCGTCGAGCAGGATGGCCACCAGCACGGCGGCGAAGGCCACCAGGATCGCCTCGCGCGCCGTCCAGAGCAGCAGCAGGAAGACCGCCACCGCCACCGTCATCAGCAGGCGGCGGAGGAAGCGGCGGTCGTCGTCGGGGAGGTCCATGCGGGAGGAAGGCGCGGTGGATGGGAAGGTTTCAGGCGGGGGTGGAAGCCACCGCCTCCTCCAGCAGCGCGAGCGAAGCCAGGGCGGCGGCGGCGCGGCAGGGCTCGACCACCGGCAGGCCGGATTCGGCGGCCGCCAGCGCGGCGTGGCCGGCCAGCCCGGCGCAGCCCAGGATCAGCGCGCCCGCGCCGCCCTGGCGCAGGCGGCGGGCGGCGGCGGCGATGCGCGCTTGCGGGGCGAAGGGGTCCGGCAGCACCTCCATGGGCAGGTCCAGCGGCTCCCAGGCCGCGAGGCGCGATTCCAGGCCCATGGATTGCAGGATGCGCCGGTGCCGCGCCTCGGAGGCGGCGGTGAAGCCCAGCACGCCGATGGCCTCGGCGCGGGCCACGGCGGCGGCCACGGCGCAGCGGAACATGCCGAAGACCGGGCGCGGGGTGACGGTGCGGACCGCCTCCAGCCCCGGGTCGCTGAGGCAGGCGATGACGTAGGCGTCGGCCTCGTTCGCCTCCACGAAGCGGCACAGCGGCTCGGCCACCATGAACCAGTCGCGCCAGGAGGCGATGGCGGGCGGGCCGCCGGGCAGCGTGGCCACCGCCATGCCCGGCCCGAAGGGCGCGATGGCCGCCGCGATGCCCGCCGTGCAGGCGGCCGAGGCGTTGGGGTTGATGAAGAGGATTCGCCGGTCCATCACCCGATCAGCATGGCAGGCGGCGACGAACCTTGCCATGCTGCCCCGAAAGGTCGCATTGTGCAGCGCAACATGCCCCAACCCGAGCCAGAACCCGCCACCGCCGCGCCGCGCGGTTCCCCGTGGCCCAAGCCGCCGCTCGGCCTCGCGCTGCGGCGCGGGTTGATGAACCGCTGCCCGATCTGCGGGCAGGGCAAAGTGTTTCGCGGCTTCCTGCGTGTGGTGGACCGCTGCGAGGTGTGCGAGGCCCCCCTGGGCACGCTGCGCGCCGACGACGCGCCGCCCTACTTCACCATCTTCATCGTGGGCCACCTGTTCATCCCGCCGATCCTGTGGGCGGAGAAGGCCTACGAACCCTCGGTGATGTTCTACGCCCTGGTGGTGATGCCGCTCTTCGCCATCGCCACCACGCTGCTGCTGCGCCCGGTGAAGGGCGCCACGGTGGGGCTGATGGCGCGGCTGAACATCGCGGGCACGCTGTAGCGCCATGCCCGACCGCCACCTGGTCCGCATCGAGCTGCCCGGCGCGCCGCCGCCCCCCTCGGCCTATGCCGAGGCGGACCGGCGCCAGGCGGTGGAGGACCTGCTGGCGGGCAACCGCTTCGACCCCGCGGGCCTGGCCCCCGGCCCCTTCGCGCTGCACCTGAGCGTGCGCGAGGGCCGGCTGGTGCTGGACATCCGCGACGCCGCCGACGCGCCGCTGCGCGCCATCATCCTGGTGCTGGGCCCGTTCCGCCGGCTGATCAAGGACTACCACATGCTGGTGGAGAAGCACGAGGAGGCCGTGACCTCGGGCGCCATGGACGCGCGGGTGCAGGCGATCGACATGGGCCGGCGCGGGCTGCACAACGAGGCGGCGGAGCTGCTGGTCGCCCGGCTGGAGGGCCGCATCGCCCTGGATTTCGAGACGGCGCGGCGGCTGTTCACGCTGGTCGCGGCGTTGCACGCGCGGGTGTAGCGCCCGAACTCCCCGGCCGCGCACGGCGCGGCCCGCCGCCAGACCGCCCCTGACGCCGGCGGCCCCGTGGCGCGGCGAAGCCAAGCGGCCGGATGGCCGCGCCCGGCGTCTGAGAGCCCAGTACCATGAAGATCAACGGAACCCCCTATCGCAGCGTGTGGACCGACCCGGACGGCGCGGTCCGCATCTTCGACCAGACGAAGCTGCCCTGGGCGCTGGACATCCTGCGCCTCGCCACGTGGGAGGAGGCGGCGCACGCCATCCGCACCATGCAGGTGCGCGGCGCGCCGCTGATCGGCGCCGTCGCCGCCTACGGCGTGGCGCTGGCGATGCGGCAGGACCCCTCGCGGCTGGACGAGGCGCTGGCGGTGCTGGGCGAGACGCGGCCCACCGCCATCAACCTGCGCTGGGCGCTGGACCGCCAGCGCTCGCGCCTGCACAACCTGCCCCCGGCCGAGCGCGCCGACGCCGCCTTCGCCGAGGCCGCCGAGATCGCCGACGACGACGCCGAGACCTGCCGCCGCATCGGCGAGAACGGCGTGGGGCTGCTGGAGGCGATCGCGGACAGGAAGGGCCGGGTGAATGTGCTGACCCACTGCAACGCCGGCTGGCTGGCCACGGTGGACTGGGGCACCGCGCTGGCCCCCATCTACATGGCGCACGACAAGGGGCTGGACGTGCACGTGTGGGTGGACGAGACGCGGCCGCGCAACCAGGGCGCGGCGCTGACCGCCTTCGAGCTGGGCGGGCACGGGGTGAACCACACCGTCATCTCGGACAATGCCGGCGGGCACCTGATGCAGCACGGCGAGGTGGACATCGTCATCGTCGGCACCGACCGGGTGACGCGCACGGGCGACGTGGCGAACAAGATCGGCACCTACCTGAAGGCGCTGGCGGCGAAGGACAACGGCGTGCCCTTCTGGGTCGCCCTGCCCCATTCCACGCTGGACATGGAGGTGCGCGACGGCGTCGCCGAGATCCCGATCGAGGAGCGCGCGGGCAGCGAGGTCACCGACCTCACCGGCCGCACCGCGGATGGGCGGATCGAGACGGTGCGCGTGGTGGCCGAGGGCAGCCCCGCCGCCAACCCGGCCTTCGACGTGACGCCGGCCCGCCTGGTGACCGGGCTGATCACCGAGCGCGGCCGCTGCGCGGCCAACGAGGCCGCGTTGCTTGAGCTGTACCCCGAGAAGGCGTGAGCCGCCCCTACTCGGCCGGGACCGCCGGGGCGCCGGAGGGCGCGGCGGCCAGGCGCAGCAGCCCGGCCAGGAACAGCGCCGCCCCCGCCGCCCAGAGCAGCGCGCCGAGGGCGGCGACGGCCGCCGTGCCGCCCGCGACGGACAGGGCGATGCCGAGCGGAAGGACGAAGGCGCCGGCGGCGGAGACGGCGAGGTGCAGCCGCGCCAGCCGCGTGCCCGCCATCGCCGGCCAGGCGCGGTAGGCCAGGCCGAACAGCGCCATGGAGGCCCAGCCGAGCAGGGCCAGGTGGGCATGGACGGGCGCGAAGGCTAAGCCGTGCGCCACGCCCAGCCAGAGCCCCATCACGGACCCGGCGAGGAGCGACAGGACGGCCAGCACCAGGAAGCATGGGGCGAGGCCGGCCGCGCCCTCATGCGCGGGCGTCGGGGTGAATGTCATCGGGTGCGCCTCCGTGCCGCGGTGCCATGGAGCACCCCGGCAGGCGGCGCGCAATGACCTGCGTCACAGCTGCCCGGCGTAGCTCCGCGCGAGGATCGCGGCCTGCTGCCCGCGCTCCAGGCAGGCCATGCCGCTGGCCAGCAGCAGCCCGGCGGCGGCGACCATCAGCGCCGGCGCCGTGCCGATGCTGCTCCCCTGGGCGAAGAGGAAGCCGATGGCGCCCAGCACGAGGGCGAGACCGGAGAAGACGAGGACCAGACCGAAACGCTGCATGGCAGCACCTCCTGCGACAATTTTGAGCATGGGGGTGCAGCGTGGCGAAAAAGCGGCGGCGCCATGCCGATTGCGTGGCCCAGGCCCGCGTGGAAGTCTCGGCATCACGAGGAAGGACCCGACGATGACGCGCACCCTGCTGGCCGGATTGCTGGCCGCCACGCTTTCCGTGCCCGCCTTCGCGCAGGCGCCGCAGCCGCCGCTGCGCTGCGCGGTGGACGGCACCTTCGCCCCCCACGCCTTCCCCGATGGCCGCGGCGGCGTGCAGGGCTTCCAGGTGGACATGTTCCGCGAGGTGGCCCGCCGGCTGGGGCGCGAGCTGACGGTGGATTCCGCCTCCTTCTCCGGCCTCATCCCCGCGCTGAACGCCGGGCGCTACGACTTCCTCTGCGCCCCCGTGACGGTGACGCGCGAGCGCGCGGAAGCGCTGCTCTTCACCGAGGGCTACCTGTGGACGGCGCTGCAGTTCGGCATCCGCCGCGGCAGCGCGCCCATCCGCTCGGAGGAGGACCTGCGCGGCAAGACGGTCAGCGTGAACAAGGGCACGCCCTACGAGCAATGGGTGACGCGCAACGCCGAGCGGCTGAACCTCACCCTGCTGGCCTTCGACACCCAGCCCGACGCGGTGCAGGCGGTGATCGCCGGGCGGGCCTACGCCAACCTGTCGGGCAACACGGTGGTGCGGTACTCGGCCTCGCGCACGCCGCTGTTCGTGGCGGACTGGGTGCTGCCGGGCACGCAGCTGCACTGGGGCGCGCCGTTCCGCCGCGACTCGGGCGTGCTGCGCAACCAGGTGGAGGACGCGCTGGCCTGCATGAAGCGCGACGGCACCCTGGCGCGGATCAGCGAGCGCTGGTTCGGCGACCGGCCTGGGCCGGAGCAGGCGGAGAACATCGTCTTCCCCGGCTACGGCCCGCCCGACCTGCCGGGGCATGACGCGACGGCGCAGAACCCCGCCTGCGGGTGATGAATACTGTTATGACAGAAGCGCGGTGGCATTCAACATTAAAGACCATCAGCGAAATCTTCCGTCTGACGCGACAGCTTGAGGAATGGCATGGACGCCGCTTTTCGCCGGACGGCCATCTTCTAGGAAGTATCGGCGAGGTCGTTGGCGCAGCATTATTCGATTTGGATCTTCTCCCGCCCAGCAATCGCGGTCATGACGCTCGCTGGAAAGATAAGTTCGTCGAAATAAAATTGACGGCTGGCAAGAATGGTGTGGCAATCCGTCATGAACCGCAATACTTGATTGTCCTCCGGTTATCAGAAAACCGAGGTGTTGAAACAATTTACAATGGCCCAGGTGTGATTCCATGGAATGTTGCTTCGCAAAACGGACGACGTAACAAGCCAAGCAATGGGCAGTATCAAATTTCGCTTTCTAAACTAAAAACACTAGACGCCATAGTTTTATTAAAAGACCGAGTGCCCGAGCGTGCCGATGCGGCGCACTTGAAGGAGTTACTTGCCCAAGGGTTACAAAGCGAATGACCGGTTGGCACAGTTTCGCCGAGTCCTTCCTCAACGCCCGCGTCGCCGCCGAATACGCGCCGAAGATCATCGCCGGCATGGGGGTGACGGTGGCGCTGGCGGTCTGCGTCATCGCGGCCGGGCTCGTCGCCGGGCTGGCGCTGGCGGTGCTGCGGGCGATGGGGATCCGGCCGCTGAACTGGCTCCTCATCTTCGTGGTGGACGTGTTCCGCGCGGTGCCGCCGCTGGTGGTGATCGTGCTGCTGTATTTCGGGCTGCCGGCGGCGGGCGTCACCCTGCCCGGCTTCGCGGCCGCCTGGCTGGCGCTGTCCCTGGTGCTGATGGCCTTCGCGGAGGAAATCTTCTGGGGCGGCATCACCACGGTCCGCCAGGGGCAGTGGGAGGCGGCGCGGGCGCTCGGGCTGCGCTTCGCCCCGGTGTTCTTCCTCGTGGTGCTGCCGCAGGCGCTGCGCCTGGTCATCCCGCCGCTGGTGAACCGCACCATCGCCATCACCAAGGGCACGGCGCTGGCCTCGGTGGTCGCGGTGCCGGAGGTGCTGGGGGCGGCGCAGGCCGGCGTGTCCTTCTCGTTCAACCCCACGCCGCTGACGCTGGCGGCCGTGGCCTACCTCGCGCTGTTCCTGCCCGTGGTGGCGCTGGGGCGGTGGGTGGAGCGGCGCTGGCATGTTCGCTGACGCCTTCCTGAACCTGGACGTGCTGGCGGAGGCCTGGCCGCTGCTGCGGATGGGGCTGGTGCAGACGGTGCTGCTCTCCCTGCTGGTGGTCCCCGTCGGCCTGGGCGGAGGGCTGATCCTGGCGCTGCTGTCGCTGTCGCGCTCGCGCGCCCTGCGCTGGGTGGTGGCGGGGTGGGTGGACGTGTTCCGTGCGCTGCCGCCGCTGGTGCTGCTGGTGATGGTCTATGCCGGGCTGCCCTTCGCCGGCATCGAGGTCTCGGCCTGGGGGGCGGTGGCGATCGGCTTCTTCCTCAACACGGGGGCGTATTACGGGGAGATCCTGCGCGCGGGCATCGCCTCCGTGCCCGCGGGGCAGATGGAGGCGGCGCGTTCGCTGGGGCTGTCGCGCGGCCGCGCGCTGCGGCTGGTGGTGCTGCCCCAGGCCGTCCGCAACGTGCTGCCCGACCTGCTGAGCAACACGCTGGAGGTGGTGAAGCTCACCTCGCTCGCCGCCGTGGTGGCGCTGCCGGAGCTGCTGTTCCAGGCGCGCCAGGCGCAGAGCCTGTCCTACAACGCCACGCCCATCATGGCGGCGGCGGTGATCTACTTCCTGCTGCTGTGGCCGCTGGTGCGGCTGCTGTCGCGGCTGGAGAACCGGGCCGTGGCGTCACGGTAGCACCCGATCGGCGCGGGCAGCGGCCCGCGGCGTGAATCGCAGCTCAGCCCAAGGCGTCGCGGAACGCCGCCGTGTCGGGGTGCACCTCGAAGCGCGCCACCTTGGGGCCTTCCAGGGTGAAGACGTTGCACATGGCCGCCTGCACCTCCCGCCCCGTGGCGCGGGCGCGCCAGCGGCCCTCGGCCTGCACGGCCACGCGGGCGCCCTCCGTGATGCGATGGCGCTCGCGCACCTCCAGGATCTCCAGGTGGCTCGCCACCAGGGCGAAGAAGGCCAGCACCGCCTCCGGCCCCTCATGCGTGCCGGCCCAGGGGGTGACGCCCGGGGCGCCGTGCCACACCACCGTGGCGCCCGCGGCCATCGCCGCGCGCAGCGCCGCCGCGTCGCCCGCCCGCAGCGCGGCGTACCAGGCGGCCAGCGGGTCGCCCGTCACAGGACCAGGTGCACGTCGTAGGTCGGCCCGGCCGGCGGCCGCTGGCCCACGCCCACCGCCAGGGCGCGGTTGAGGTGCAGCAGGCCGGGTGCCGCCGTCTCGAAGCGGATGGCGATGCGGAAGTAGTACTCGGCCGCATCCACCGCCTCGCCGCGGCCCAGCCGGGCCAGCACCTCCGGCGGGCCGTGGCGGATGCCGGAATACTGCATGAACAGCTCCTCGCCCGCCTCCGTGCGCAGCACCAGGCGCACGTCCATGTGCGCGGTGCCGTCGGCCTCCACGCGCAGCCAGTCGGCGCTGGTGCCGGGCACGACGTGGCCGCGCAGGCCCGGCCCGTCGAAGCGCCCGCCGGTGACGGGGACGACGCGCAAGGCGCCCGCCTGCATCTGCGGCGGGCCGACCTCCAGCGCCAGGCGGAACAGGAAGTCCGCGCGCAGCGGGAGCGGGCTCACCGCTGCCGCCAGGGCAGGCCCTCGGCCTTCCAGCCGCTGACCGTGCCGCGGTGGCCGTGGGCGTCCACCGGCCCCTCGAAGCCGTCGGCCACGTTGAAGGCGTGCGGGAAGCCGGCCATCTGCGCCGCCTGCCCCGCCGCCAGCGAACGCGCGCCCGAGCGGCAGAGGTAGTACACCTTGCTCTCGGCCGTGACGCCGGCGCGGCGCAGGTGCTCGGCGAAGTGGTCGTTCACCTGCATGGAGGGGAAGACCTGCCAGGGGATCAGCACCACCTGCTTGCCCAGGGCGGCGAGGTCGGGCAGGCCGACGAAGTTCCACTCGGCGTCCGTGCGAACGTCCACCAGCACCGCCTGGGGGTCGTCCTGGAGCGCCTGGAAGGCCTGGGACGGCGCGACATCGGGGACAGGCGGCATGGAGGGCACTCCTCATCCGTGATTCGCCCGCGAGCATGGCGCGGGACGGGCGGCTTGCCCAGGGCTTGGGCAGTTCCGCGGGCCCGCGGGGGAAATGCGGGGAAGCCCGCGCTTGCGCGGGGGGCGCTCCCTCGGGAATGCTGGGCCGAACGCCCGCCCGGAGAGAACCCCCCGCCATGTCCGTGTCCCGCCGCATCCTGCTCGCCAGCCCTGCCCTGCTCGCCGCCCCCCTCGCCGCCCCTGGCGTGCTGCGCGCGCAGGGCAACCCGCGCGTTCGCATCCAGCTCGACTGGGCCTTCCAGGCGCCGAACGCCTTCGCCGTGGTGGCGCGCGAGAAGGGGTTCTTCCGCGACGCGGGCGTGGACGCGGTGGTCAGCCCCGGCCAGGGCTCGGGCGCCGTGCCGCCGGCGCTGGCCTCGGGCACGCACGACATGGGCTACGCCGACCTCAACCCCGCCATCCGCTTCCTGGCGCAGAACCCGGATTCGGGGCTGGTGGCGGTGGCGATCCTGCATGACCGCTCGCCCCTGTGTGCCATCGTGCGCGCCGACGGGCCGGTGCGCGCGCCCAAGGACCTGGAGGGGCGGCGCCTGGCCGCGCCGGAGTTCGACGCCGGGCGTCAGCTCTTCCCCGCCTTCGCCAAGGCCGCGGGCGTGGACGCGTCGAAGGTCAACTTCATCTCCGTCTCGCCCGCCCTGCGCGAGCCGATGCTGGTGCGCCGCGAGGCGGACGGCGTGACGGGCTTCGTCACCACCTCCGCGCTGGCGCTGAAGGGCATCGGGCTGGACCACCCGCAGCAGCGGGTGATGATGTACTACGACCACGGGCTGGACCTGTTCGGCGGCGCCATCCTCACCACGCGCCGCTTCATCCAGGCGAACCCGGAGGCGGTGCGCCGCGCGACCGCCGCCCTGGTGCGCGGCTTCCGCGAGACGCTGCGCGACGAGGCCGGGATGATGGCGACGCTGCGCCAGGCGGACCCGCTGACCGACGTGGCGCTGGAGACGGAGCGCCACCGGATGAACCTCGCCCGCGTCATCATGACGGACAACGTCCGGGCCAACGGCATCTCCAACGTGGACATGGCGCGCCTCCAGCGCGGCGTCACGGCGGTGGAGGAGGCCTACAACCTGCCGCCGCGCGTGCAGGCGGCGCAGATCTACGACGCCTCCTTCCTGCCGCCCGCGGCCGATCGCCGCATCTGATGGCGCGCCGCCCCTTCGTCGAGATCGACCGCGTCGCCATGCGCTACGGCGGCGCGGAGGGCACGTTGGCGCTCCAGGGCTGCTCGCTGGACGTGGCGGAGGGCGAGTTCGTCGCCGTCGTCGGCCCCTCGGGCTGCGGCAAGTCCACGCTGATGCGCCTCGTCTCCGGCCTGTGGCCCGCCTCGCAGGGCGGCGTGGTGGTGGCGGGCGAGGAGGTGAACGGCCCCATCCCGCTGGTGGGCATGGCGTTCCAGAACCCCACCCTGCTGCCGTGGCGCAACATCCTGGACAACGTGATGCTGCCGCTGGAGGTGGTGCCGGCCCACCGCAAGCGCCTGTCCGCCGAGCGCAAGCAATATGAGGCCAAGGCCGAGGCGCTGCTGAAGCTGGTGGGGCTGGAGGGGTTCGGGCAGAAGCAGCCGCACCAGCTTTCGGGCGGGATGCAGCAGCGCACCTCCATGTGCCGCGCGCTGATCCACGAGCCGCCCCTGCTGATGCTGGACGAGCCGTTCAGCGCGCTCGACGTCTTCACGCGCGAGGATTTGTGGGCCGTGCTCCAGGACGTCTGGCTGGCGAGGAAGCCCACCGTGATCCTGGTGACGCACGACCTGCGCGAGGCGGTGTACCTGGCCGACCGCGTGCTGGTGATGAGCGCCCGCCCGGGCCGCATCATCGCCGAGCGGCACATCGACATCCCCCGCCCGCGGCGGATCGAGACGACCTATGACGGCGCCTTCAACGCCGTGGTGGCGGAGCTGCGCGGCCTGATCCACCAGGCCCGCACCGGGGAGACGGTGGATGCCTGAGATCGAGGCCGACCGCGCCGCCGTGCTGATTGCGCGCGCGCGCCGCCGCCAGACGCTCCAGCGCTGGCTGCCCTGGATCGTCATCGGCGCCGCCTTCCTGGTGTGGGAGCTGGCGGTGGTGGTGTTCGGCGTCTCGCCCTTCATCCTGCCCGCGCCCACGGCGGTGCTGCAGGCGGCGGTGAAGTGGTGGAAGCCGCTGATGCAGGACAGCCTGGTGACGCTGGGCACCACGCTGATCGGCTTCGGCATGGCCATCGTCTTCGGCCTGGCGCTCGGGGTGGCGATCGGCTCTTCCTCCATGGTGTACCGCGGGCTCTACCCGCTGCTGATCGCCTTCAACTCCATCCCCAAGGTGGCGGTGGTGCCGGTGCTGATCGTGTGGTTCGGCATCGGGATGTGGCCGGCGGTGATCACGGCCTTCCTCATCTCCTTCTTCCCGATCGTGGTGAACGTGGCGACCGGCATCGCCACCGTGGAGCCGGAGTTGCGCGACGTGCTGCGCGCGCTCGGCGCGCGGCCGCTGGACATCATCCGCAAGGTCGGCATCCCGCGCGCGATGCCGTATTTCTTCGCGTCGCTGAAGATCGCCATCACGGTGGCCTTCGTGGGCTCGATCATCGCGGAAAGCGTGGCGCCGAACGCGGGGATCGGGCGGCTGATGATGGTGGCCAGCAGCCGCTTCGACGTGCCGCTGGTCTTCGCCGGGCTGATCGTGACCGGGATCATGGGCGTGGCGCTCTACTGGATCGCGGAATGGATCGAGCGGCGCACGACGGGCTGGGCGACGCGCGGGCAGGAAGGGTTCCAGCCGGGCGGGTGACTTCCCATGAAATGAGACATTGTCTGGTTTTTGGTTGATTCCTTAACGCGGGGTGAATAGGCTGGACGGGCATGTCCATCCCGCGCACCCCGCCGCCCCGCCCCGGCCTCGTCACCTACACGCTGGACGGGCTCTCGCCCCTCGAGGCCCAGGCGGCGCGCGACGCCATGGCGGTGTGGGACGTCGTCAGCGGCGTGGCCTTCGCCGCGGTGCCGCGCGGCGCGCAGCTCACCTTCGCCGCGGGCATGACGCCGCTGGAGATGGCGCAGGCCACGGGCCGGCTGCTGGGCCTGGCCCCCGCCCCGGATGCCGACAGCCTGCTGAACCTGGGCGCCTTCCTGGGCTTCGGCCCCACCGCCCATGACCGCGCGCAGGCGCAGGCCATTTGGGGCACGCCGGCGGACGGCATGTCCTTCGGCGTCATCTGGCAGTGGGATGCGGCGCTGGACGCCCTGCGCGCCGACGTGCTGGCGCCGCTGGGCCGCGCCGTGGCCGGACGCGCCGACCGGGACGCCCTCTTCGGCGGCGCGGGGGACGACCGGCTCGACGGCGGCGCGGGCGACGACCTTCTCTCCGGCGGGGCGGGGACGGACCTGCTGCTGGGCGGCGCGGGGCACGACCTGGCGGTGCAGGGCTGGCTGCGCGCCGAGGCGCCGGTGGACTTCGCCTTCAACCGCATCCTGGCCCCCGACGGCGACGACACCTTCGACGGCGTGGAGCAGCTGCGCTTCGCCGACGGCGCCTGGGTGATGGATGCCGGCCACGCGGCGGCGCGGGCGGATGCGGTGTACCGCGCCATCCTGGAACGCCCGGCTGACCCGGCGGGGCTGGCCGCGGCGGCGGCGGCGCTGGAGGGCGGCATGGGCGAGGCGGCGCTGGCCGCCACCATGCTGCGCTCGGAGGAGTACCGGGAGCGCTTCGGCGCCCCGGACGCGGATGACTGGGCGCGCGCCGCCGCGGCGCTGGAAACGCTGGCCGGCAGCGACGCCCCGCTCTGGGTGCCGGATGCCGAGGCGGCGCTGGTGGCGCGCGTCTTCCATTTCGCCGCCCACCGGCTGCCCGCGCGCGAGGAGCTGCTGCACTGGGCCGGCGAGTTCCGGGCGCGCGACGACCTGGCGGTGGCGGCGGAGTTCCTCGCCGCGCAGGGCGACGCGCGCGACCCTGCCGCCTTCCTGCTCATGGTGGATTCGCTGCCGGCGCTGCGCGAGACGGAGGCGCTGTTCGCCCGCGGGGTGCCGGTGCTGGACATGCTGTGATGTTATAATGTAGCAGTCGGGGCATGCGACGCCTCGCCCTGCTCCTCCTCCCCATCGCCCTCCCCGCCGCCGCGCAGGATGCCGAGCTGCCCGAGATGGTGGTGGAGGCGCGCCGGCTCGACGAGGCGCGCTCCCGCATCTCGCCCACGCTGGGCGCCAATGTCTCCTCGCTGGACCGCAAGGCCATCGAATCCCTGCCGCTGGGGGCCGACGCCCCGATCAACGGCCTGCTGCTGCAATTCCCCGGCGTGGTGCAGGACAGCTTCGGCGAGATCCACGTCCGCGGCGAGCACCGCAACCTCCAGTACCGCATCAACGGCGTCACCATCCCCGAGGGCATCCAGGGCTTCGGCGCCTTCCTCGACGCCCGCGCCATCAGCCGGCTGGACCTGCTGACCGGGGCGCTGCCGGCGCAGTTCGGCTACCGCACCGGCGCGGTGGTGGACGTGACGCTGCGCTCGGGCGCCGCCGATCCCGGGGGCTGGGCAGGGGTCACGGCGGGCTCCTTCGGCACGGTGCAGCCCTCGGCCGGCTGGGCCGGGGTGGTGGGGGGCTGGGACGTCTTCGCCACCGGCACCTACCGGCAATCCACGCTGGGCATCGAATCGCCCACCGTCCGCCAGCCGCCCCTCAACGGCTTCACCGAGCAGGCGCGCGGGCTGTTCCACGTCTCGCGCGTGCTCGCCCCCGGGGTGCGGCTTTCCGCCATCGGCGGGGCCAGCGCCAACCGCTTCGGCATCCCCGCCAACCCCGGCCAGCCGGCCGAGTTCGGCGAGGGCGACAGCGGCCGCCTGCGCGCGCGGCAATGGGAGCGCAACCAGTTCGGCATCCTGTCCCTGCAAGGCAGCAAGGGCGCCTTCGACTGGCAGGTGGCCGGCTTCGGGCGCAACAGCACCACGCACTACCTGCCCGACGCGAACGAGCTGGCCTTCAACGGCATCGCCACCGATTTCCGCCGCCGCTCGGCCGCGCTGGGCGTGCAGGCCGACGGCGCGTACCGGCTGAACGAGCGCCACACGCTGCGCTTCGGCGCCATGTCCATGGGCGAGCGGGTGCTGGCCGCCAACGGCTCCACCGTCTTCCCGCTCGATGTGGATGGCGAGGTGGCGGGCGACCCCTTCCTGCTGTCCGCCCGCCGCGCCCGCACCACCACCCTGCACGGCGTCTGGCTCCAGGATGAGTGGCGCGTGGCCGACCGGCTGACGATCAACGCCGGGCTGCGCGGCGACTACGCGGACCAGGCGGTGCAGGCCGGCCAGCTCTCGCCCCGGCTGAACGCCGTGTGGCGCGCGACGGACGCCACCACCCTGTCGCTCGGCTACGCGCGCTACTTCACGCCCCCGGCGCAGGAGCTGATCCAGCCCGGCCAGGCGGCGTTGTTCGCCGGCACCACCGGCGCGCCGCCGGGCACGGATGGCCAGCTGCCGCGGCCCGAGCGCTCGCACTACTTCTCCGCCGGCGCCTCGCACCGCTGGGACGAGCGGCTGACGCTGGGCGCCAACGCCTGGTTCAAGGATGCGCGCGACATGCTGGACCTCGGCCAGTTCGGCCGCGCCATCGTCTTCACGCCCTTCAACTACCGCCAGGGCCGCACATACGGCGCGGAGTTCACCGCGCATTGGCGCAGCGGGCCGCTGGAGATCAACGGCTCGCTCACCGTCTCGCGCGCCACGGGGCGGGACATCCGCTCCTCCCAATTCGCCTTCGACGCGGAGGAGCTGGCCTACGCACGCGGCAAGTGGGTGCGGACCGACCATGACCAGCTGCTGACGGCCACCGCCGGCGCGGTGTGGCGCGCCTGGGAGGGTGGGCGGGTGAGCGCCACGGCCTATTTCGGCAACGGGCTGCGCCGCGGCTTCGCCAACACGGAGAAGAACGACCCCTACGCCACGGTGAACCTGGGCGTGGCGCACGGCTTCGAGGCGCTGGGCGGGCGGTGGGAGGCGCGCGTGGACCTGCTGAACCTGGCCGATGCGCGGGTGCAGCTGCGCGACGGCTCGGGCATCGGCGCGCAGTTCCTCATGCGGCGCGCCGCCTATGCGGGGCTGACGCGCTTCTTCTGAGTGTTCAGCCGGTGCCGCCGACGGTGAGGCCGCGCATCCGCAGCGTCGGCTGGCCCACGCCCACCGGCACCCCCTGCCCCTGCTTGCCGCAGGTGCCTATGCCGGGGTCCATGCCCGGGTCGTTGCCGATCATGGCGATGCGCGTCAGCGCGTCCGGTCCGTTGCCGATCAGCGTGGCGCCCTTCACCGGGGCGCCCACCTTGCCGTCCTGGATGCGGTAGGCCTCGCTCATGGAGAACACGAACTTGCCCGAGGTGATGTCCACCTGCCCGCCGCCGAAGTTCACGGCGTAGATGCCGTCCTTCACGGAGGCGATGATCTCGCCCGGGTCGTGCGCGCCGCCCAGCATGATGGTGTTGGTCATGCGCGGCATGGGGATGTGCGCGTGGGACTGGCGGCGGCCGTTGCCGGTGGGGGCCACGCCCATCAGGCGGGCGTTCTGCCGGTCCTGGATGAAGCCGCGCAGGAAGCCGTCCTCGATCATCACCGTGCGGCCCGAGGGCGTGCCCTCGTCATCCACGGTGATGGAGCCGCGGCGGCCATGGATGGTGCCGTCATCCACCACCGTCACGCCCGGGGCGGCGATGCGCGTGCCCAGCAGCCCGGCGAAGGCGGAGGTCTTCTTGCGGTTGAAGTCGCCCTCCAGCCCGTGGCCGATCGCCTCGTGCAGCAGGATGCCGGGCCAGCCGGGGCCCAGCACCACGTCGCATTCGCCGGCGGGCGCGGGAACGGATTCCAGGTTCACCAGCGCCTGGCGCAGGGCTTCCGCCACGCCGCGCTGCCAGCCGCCATCCTCCAGCACGCGCGCGTAGCCGTGGCGGCCGCCGGCGCCGAAGCTGCCTGTCTCGCGCCGGCCATCCTGCTCGACCACCACGGAAACGTTGAAGCGCACCAGGGGGCGGATGTCGGCCACCGCCTTGCCGTCGGGGCGGATGATGCGCACGGCCTGCCACTCGCCGGACAGGCTGGCGCTGACCTGCACCACGCGGGGGTCCAGCGCGCGGGCATGGGCGTCCAGCTCCATCAGCAGCGCGGTCTTCTCGGCGAAGCCCATGGCGAGCAGCGGGTTGGCGTCGTCGTAGAGGCGCGCGTTGGTGGCGCGCGGCCCCACCTCCAGCGTGCCGGAGCGGCCCTGGGCCACCGCGCGCACCGTCTGCGCCGCGCGCCCCAGCGCGTCCTCGCTGATCTCGCCGGAATGGGCGTAGCCCGCGGCCTCGCCGCTCACCGCGCGCAGGCCGAAGCCGCGCGACTGGTCGTAGGCGGCGGAGCGGATGCGGCCGTCATCGAGGCCCACCGACTCGCTTTCCCGGTGCTCCAGGAACAGCTCCCCATCCTCGCAGCCCGCCGTGGCCTCGCGCAGGCGCTTCAGCGCGGCGTCGGGGTCCAGCGCGGCGTGGAACAGGCGGTCGGTGACGGAGAGCGCGGTGTCGAGGGTCATGGGGACAGAAGATGGGGCGGGAAGGCGATGCGCGCCAGGGTGCCCTGCCCTTCGGCGCTTTCCAGGCCCAGCACGCCCCCCTGCGCCTCCACCAGCACCCGGCACAGGTAGAGCCCCAGCCCGGAGCCGGAGAAGCGGCGCGAGGCCGCGTTCTCCACTTGCGCGAAGGGCTGGAACAGCCGGCCCATGTCGTCGGCGCCGATGCCGATGCCAGTGTCGCGCACCTCGATCCGCAGCCCCTGTTCGTCATGGGCGGCGGACAGGGTGACGCTGCCGCCGGCAGGGGTGAACTTGATGGCGTTGGACAGGATGTTGAGCAGCACCTGGCGCAGCCGCCGCGCATCCGCCGTCAGCGCCGGCACCGCGGCCGGGTCCTCCACCACCAGCTTCAGCCCGGCGGCCTCGGCTTGGCCGGCCATCATGCGCCCGGCGGCGCGCAGCAGGGGGCCCACCGCCACGCGCTCGCGCTGCACCGGCAGGCGGCCCTCCTCGGCGCGGGTGATGTCCAGGATGTCGTCGATCAGGCTCAGCAGGTGCCGCCCCGCCTCCTCGATCGCGCCCGCGTATTCGGGCACCAGCTTCGGGTCGGCGCCCGCCGTCAGCACCTCGGAGAAGCCGATCACCGCGTTCAGCGGCGTGCGCAGCTCGTGGCTCATGGTGGCCAGGAAGCGGGACTTGGCGAGGTTCGCCGCCTCGGCGGCCGCGCGCGCGCGCTCCAGCTCCGCGCGGATGCGCCGGTCGGCCGTCACGTCGGTGTAGGTGACGACGAAGCCGCCGCCCGGCGTGGGGTCGGACACCACCTCGAAGACCATTCCGTCGCCGCGCTCGCGGGTCGAGCGGACCGTCTGGCGGCGGTCGCGCGCCTTGATCGAGGCGGCCGTGCGGTGCGCCTCCTCGCCGCTGCCGTATTCGCCGGCGGCCAGCAGGGCGTCCACCATCTCGTCCAAGGTGCGGCCCTCGCCCAGCGCCTCGTCGCCCACGCCCAGCATCTCGCGCAGGCGGGCGTTGGAGGCGGTGATGCGGGCCTCGGCGTCGAACATCACGATGCCGTGGCGGATGTTGCCCAGCATGTCGGACAGGATGACGTTGCGCCGCCGCGCCTCCGCCTCCGCCGCCGAAAGCGCGGTGACGTCGCTGACGGCGACCGCGAAGCCGCCGCCGGGCGCGGGGTCGGAGGTGATGTCGAGCACGCGCCCGTCGGGCAGGCGGCGCTGGTAGCGGTGCGGGCGGCTGCGGTCCAGCCGCAGCGCCTCGGCCGCGGTGACCTGGGCGGAGGCCTCGTCGGGCTGCTCGTGGCGGTGCTGGGCCATCACCAGCTCGGCCAGGGGGCGGCCGGCCATGCTGGCGCCGTCCGGGAAGCCGGTGATGCGCGCGGCCAGCGCGTTCGCCGCCACCAGCCGGCCATCGGCGCCGTAGAGGAAGACCGCGTGGCGCGTGGCGTCCAGCGTCGCCTCCAGCACGCGGGCCTGGTGCTGCGCCGCCTCGCGCGTGCCCACCAGCTCCGTCACGTCGGAGATGGAGACGACGAAGCCTCCATCGGGCCGCGGGTCGGAGCGCACGTCGAGCACCGTGCCGTCCGGCCGCCGGCGCTCGTAGTGGTGCGGCCGGGCGCGGTCCATCTCCAGCGCGAAGCGCAGCAGGCGCTCCCCCTCCGGCGTCATCGCGCCGTGCTCGTGCAGCACCTGGGCCCGGCCTGCCTCCTCGAAGGACAGGCCCAGCATCTCCCCCGCCGTGGCCATGCCGGCGGAGCGGGCGGACAGGTCGTTGGCGGCGACGATGCGGTGGTCGGGCCCGTAGATGATGATGGCGGTGCGCGCGGCGTCCAGCGTGGCGGCGAGCATGGCCGCGCGCTCCTGCGCCTCCCGCTGGGCACGCAGCCGGTCGGTGATGTCCGACAGCGTCAGCACGAAGCCGCCGCCGGGGACCGGGTTGGTCGCCGCCTCCAGCTCGGTGCCGTCCAGGCGGGTGCGGAAGAAGGTGTGCGGCCGGCTGAAGTCCAGCGCGGCGATGCGGGCGAGGTAGGCCGCCGTCGCCGCGGGGTCGCCGAACTCGCCGGCATCGGCCTGGGCCTGGGCCATCTCGGCGCGCGTCATGCCCAGGCGCAGCGCGTCGCCGATGCCGTTCAGCCGCGCGGCGAGGGTGTTGAAGGCGGCGACGCGGTGCTCCGCGTCGAACAGGATCAGCCCGTGGCGGATGTTCTCCAGCATCACCTGCTGGGTGGCGGCGCGGCGCTCGGCCTCCGCCCGCGCCTCGGCCAGGTCGGTGATGTCGGTGAAGGAGCGCACGACGCCGCCGCCGGGGATGACGTCGGTGCGGATCTCGATCATCCGCCCGTCGGGCTTGCGGCGCTGGAAGGTGCTCTCGCCCGTCCAGGGCATCGGCTGGCGGGTGGCGAGGTAGCGCTGGGCGGACTCCGCGTCGCCGTGCTCGCCCAGGACCACCTGGTGGCCGCGCAGCTCGTCGAAATGCGCGCCGGGGCGCACGGAGCCCTCGGGGATGCCGGCCAGCTCCTCCGCCAGGCGGTTGCCGGTGATCACGTAGCCGTCGCCATCATACATGATGATGCCGTGGCGCATGGTGTCGAGCACCTGCTGGAGCGCCTGAGCGCGGCTCTGCGCCTCGCGCTCGGCGCGCACCAGCGTCGTGACGTCGGTGTAGGAGCGCACGAAGCCGCCGCCGAGCAGCACGTCCGTCGCCACCTCGATCACCACCCCGCCGGGGGCGGCGCGGCGGTAGCTGTCCTCGGCCCGCAGGGGGGAGCTGCCGCGCCATTCCAGGAACTCGGAGGTGGCGCGCCGGTCGCCGAAGACGCCGCGCCGCACCTGCTCGGCCCGCAGGTCGTGGATGGAGGCGCCGGGGCGGAACACCTCCATCGGCACGCCGGCCAGGCGCGCGGCCAGGCGGTTGGCGGCAACCACCCCCCCCTCGGCGTCGAACAGCACGATGCCGTGGCGCGTGCTTTCCAGCATGGTGTCCAGCACCGCGGCGCGGGATCGCGCCTCGCTCTGCGCCGCATGCAGGGCCGAGATGTCGGAGACCACGATGGCGTGCCCGCCATCGGGCAACGGGACGGAGCGGTGGATGGAGTAGCCGCCCCCCGGCCGCCGCCGCTCGAAGCCCTGCGCGCGGTGGAGCAAGCGCATCACCGCCTCCACCTGGTCATGCGGGTCGCCCAGGCCGTATTCGCCCCGCTGCGCCCGGCGCAGCAGGATGTCGCGCAGGTGCTCGCCCACCTGCACCGGGTCGTCCTCCAGGATGCGGTTGTAGGCCTCGTTCACCAGGGCCACGCGCCGGTCGGGGCCGTAGACAGCGACGCCCACGGGCAGCGCCTCGATGAGGGCGACGTGCAGGGCGGCGCTGCGGCGGGCCTCCTGCTCGGCCCGGCGCTCGGCCGTGATGTCCGTCACCTCGGCCTGCCAGCCGCCGCCATGGATGGGGCGGTTGACGAAGCGGATGGTGTTGCCGCCCGGGCGCGTGCGCTCGAAGCGCCATTCCACGCCGGCGCGGGCCTCCTGCTCCACCACCCGCCGGACGATGGCCTCCGCGTCGGCGCCGGGCAGCTCGCCGGCGGCGACCTGGGCCTCCACCAGCGCGCGGAAGTGCTGGCCCTCCGTCGCCATGCCCTCGGGCAGGCCCAGCAGCCGCGCGAAGGCCGGGTTGGCGCGGCGCAGGATGCCCTCGCCGTCGTAGCGGCCCACGCCGGTGTCGAGGCGGGCCAGCATGGCGCGCATCTCCCGCGCCGTGGCCTCCGCGGCCTCGCGCGCCAGGTGGCGGGTGCCGGAATCGGCCAGCATCACCAGGGCGCCGCCGGGCATGGGGGCGTGCGTCCAGTCCAGCGCGCGCCCGCCCGCGGCGTGCAGGCTGCGCGCGGCGGGGGGGGTGGAGGAACTCGCTCGCGCGCTCCTCCGGCGCGCCGGCGCCCAGCAGGCCGCGGAAGGCGAGGCGGCGGACGAAGCAGGGCCAGTCCGCCAGCGGCGCGCCCTCGCCCAGCAGCTCGGCCATGGGGGCGTTGCACAGCAGCAGCCGCCCCTCGGCGCCGAAGGCCGCCACCGCCAGCGGCAGGGCGTCGAGCGTGAGGGCGTGGATCGCGCGGGGCGGGGCCGCGCTCATGCCGCGCGCAGCCTGTGCCAGGCGACGAGGCCTGCGGCCAGCACCCCCACCGCCACCGTCTGGTGCAGCGTGCCCAGCGAGACGGGCACGACGTGGACCAGCGTGGCGATGCCCAGCGCGTATTGCGCGCCGACGGTGCCCGCGAAGACCAGCACCGCCCGCCGTGCCCCGCCCGCCGGCAGGTGGCGCAGCGCGGCCAGGGCGGCGCCGGCGGCGGCCAGCAGGGCCAGCGTGGCGAGGACGCGGTGGTTCCACTGCACGGTGGCGAGGTTCTGCGTGAGGTTGCGCCACCAGGGCGTCATGTCCCACCCGCCGGGCGGCAGCAGGGCGCCGTCCATCAGCGGGAAGCTGTTCCAGGTGAAGCCCGCCCGCGTGCCGGCCACGAAGCCCCCGGCCAGCATGGTGAGCGCGGCGAGGGAGAACGCCGCCTGCACCTGCCGGCGCACGCCGCGCTGCTTCGGCCCCAGCGCCTGCGCCTCCGGCCGCAGCAGCCCCAGCGCCGTCCAGAGGATGAGGCCGAACAGCACGAAGGCCATGCCCAGGTGCGTCACCAGCCGGTAGGGGGACACGGCCGTGCGGTCCGCCTGGAAGCCCGAGGCGACCATGAACCAGCCGATCGCCCCCTGCATGCCGCCCAGCACGAACAGCAGGCCCAGCCGGGGCATCAGCCCGCGCGGGATGGCGCCGCGCCACCACAGCCACAGGAAGCCGCCCAGGTAGGCCAGGCCGATCAGCCGCCCCCAGACGCGGTGCCCCCATTCCAGCCAGAAGATGCGCTTGAAGCCCTCCATCCCGAAGCCGGCGTTCAGCAGCTCGTATTGCGGGATGGTGCGGTACAGGTCGTACAGGCGCTGCCATTCCGCCTGGCTCAGCGGCGGCAGGATGCCCGACAGCGGCGCCCATTCCATGATGGACAGCCCCGACCCGGTGAGGCGCGTGGCGCCGCCGATGGCGACCATGATCCAGATCAGCCCGGCCACCAGCAGCAGCCAGCGGGCCACGGCGCGCGGGTCCTCGCGGTGGCCGCGGTCGTGGGGGGGAAGGAGGGGCCGGGGGGAGGCGTCGAAGGGCATGGCGCCAATATAGCGCGCCCCGGTTGCAGGGGCAGTCTCGCAATGCTCCCGATATGACATGGGCACCGCTGGACGTGCCTCCCCGCCGGTGGTAGCGCCCCGGCCACCATGCCCGAACCCCTCGTCTCCGTCGTCATCCCCGCGCGGAACGAGGGCCCGAACATCCTGCCCCTGGTCGCCGAGATCGAGGCGGCGCTGGATGGCACGCCGCACGAGATCATCTTCGTGGACGACGGCAGCACGGACGACACCCCCGCGCGGCTGCGCGAGGCCGCCGCCGCCGCCCCGCTGCGCTTCCTGCGCCACCGCGCCGCCTGCGGCCAGTCGGCGGCCATCGTCACCGGGGTGAAGGCCGCGCGCGGCGCCTGGATCGCCACGCTGGACGGGGACGGGCAGAACGACCCGGCCGACATCCCGCGCCTGCTGAGGCGCGCCCAGGCGCTGGGCACCGCCATGGTGGCCGGGCACCGGGTGACGCGGCGCGACACGGCGGTCAAGCGCGTGTCCTCGCGCCTCGCCAACCGCGTGCGCGCCTGGCTGCTGGGCGACGCCACGCCCGACACCGGCTGCGGGCTGAAGGTCTTCCCCCGCGCGCTGTTCCTGGGGTTCCCGCATTTCGACCACATGCACCGCTACCTGCCCGCGCTGGCCATCCGCGCCGGCGCGCCGGTGGTGAGCGAGCCGGTGAACCACCGCCCGCGCATCAGGGGCGCGTCCAACTACGGCACGCTGGACCGGCTGCTGGTGTCCTTCCTCGACCTCGTGGGCGTGGCCTGGCTCCAGCGCCGCGGGAAGCGGCCGGAGGTCGAGGCGCCGTGACGCCCGCCGCGCTCGGCCGCCTGCTGCTGCTGGTGGCGGGGCTGGCGGCGGTCGGGCTGGCGCTGCGCACTTTCGGCGCCGTGCCGGGGACGGACTGGGTGGACCTGCACGTGCGCGACGCCGGCTGGCAGGGCGAGGCGGGCTTCCTGCTGATGGGCGCGGCGCTGACCGGCGCTGGGCTGCCGCGCCAGGCGGTGGCCTTCCTGGGCGGCTACGCCTTCGGCGCCGTCGAGGGCACGGCGCTGGCCCTGCTGGCGCAGCTCCTCGGCTGCGCGGCGGGCTTCCTGTGGGCCCGCGCGGTGGGTCGTGGCTGGGCCGAGCGGCGGCTGGCCCGCCCCTCCGGCGCGCGGCTGCGCCCGCTGGTGGCGACGCTGCGCGCCGAACCCTTCGCGGCCTCGCTGGCGCTGCGGCTGTTTCCCGTGGGCAACAACCTGGCGCTGAACCTGCTGGCCGGGGTGTCGGGGCTGGCGGCGGGGCCGTTCCTGCTGGCCTCGGCCCTGGGCTACCTGCCGCAGACGCTGGTCTTCGCGCTGCTGGGCAAGGGGGTGCGGGTGGATGGCGCCTGGCAGGTGGGGCTGTCGCTGGCGCTGCTGGCGGCCTCCGTCGGCCTGGGGGTCTGGCTGATGCGCCGGCACCGGGGGCGGCTGGCAGGATCGTAGCGTACCTTGCCGGACAGCGGATGGTTGCGGTATCAAGCAACGTCGGGTGGTCTCTCCGTCCCGCCGAGGAACGACGCATGACATCGCCCGCCGCGGGCGCCGCACGGCGTCCCGGCACCCGCTTCCGCATCCTGCTGCTGGCCCTGGTGGCCGGGTTGTCGCTGCCCTTCCTCGTGCTGGCGGCCGCGGCGGTGTGGCGGGCGGGCGAGACGGAGCGCGAGCGCTACGAGGCGCAGCTGCTGTCCACCGCGCGCGCCCTGGCGCTGGCGGTGGACCGGGAATTGGGCCAGGCGGCGGCGCGGCTGGACACGCTCGCCGCCTCCCACACGCTGCGCGAGGGGATGCTGGAGCAGTTCACCGCCACCGTCGCCCGCAGCCTGCCGGCCGACGCCTCCGTCGTGCTCTACCGCCCTGACGGGACCATGCGCCTGGTGGCGACGGCCGAGGGGCTGAACGCCGCCGCCACCGGCCAGCGCTCCCAGGCGCTGGACTTTCTGCGGGACGCGCAGGCGGCCGGCGGGCTGCGGATCTCGCCCGTGCTGGTCGGCTCCGTCTCCCGCCAGCCGCGGGTGCTGCTGGTGCGCCCGGTGGAGGTGCGGGGCGAGGCGCACATGCTGGGCCTGTCCATGGACACGGCCCGGCTGCGCCGCATCCTGGAGGAGCAGCGGATTCCAGGGACGTGGCGCGCGGCGGTGCTGGACGGGCAGCGGCGCGTGGTGGCGCGCACCCACCTGGAGGCGCAGTTCGTCGGCCAGCCGGCGCTGCCCGAGGCGGTGCGCGCGCTGGAGCAGGGCGAGGGCGGGCTGGTGCGCGGCATCCGCACCATGGACGGCATCCTCACCCTGCTGGCGGCGGCGCGCGCGCCCGAAAGCGGCTTCGCGGTGGGCCTCGCCGCGCCGATGGAGACGCCGTGGCAGCAGGCGGCGCGCACGCTGGGGCCGATGATGGCGGTGGGGCTGGTGCTGGCCCTCGCCGCGCTGCTGGTGGCGCTGGTCCTGGCGCGTCGGCTGATCCACGCGCTGGACCGGCTGGGCCGCAGCGGCGGCGGGCAGACCGGCATCGCCGAGGTGGACGAGGCGGCCGCGCGGCTGGCCCGCATCCGCGCCGCGCGGGATGCCGCCAACGCCGCCCTGGCCGGGAACGAGGAGCGCGCGCGCCTGACGCTGGAGGCCTTCGGCGGCGGCGGCTACGACTGCCGCCCGGGCGAGGAACCGGTAATCCGCTCGCCCGGCATGCTGGCCCTGGTGGGGGAGGCCGTGCATGACGGCACCGCCGCCTGGTGGACCGCGCGCATCCACCCCGCCGACAAGCCGGCCTGGGACGCGGCCACGGTGCGCCTGTTCGGCGGCACCGACGGCATCTTCGAGGCGCGCTACCGCGTGCGCCACGCCGATGGCCGCTGGGTGCACGTCTGGCACCGCGCGCTGGCGCTGCGCGACGGCGAGGGCGTGATCCGCCGCATGGTGGGCTACGTGCTGGACGTGTCGGCCGAGGCGCAGGCGCGCCAGCAGGCGGCGCTGGTGGCGCGCGAGATGGACCACCGGGTGAAGAACAGCTTCGCCCTCGTCGCCGGCCTCGCCGCCGCCGCGGCCGCCGACCACCCGGAGGCGCAGGACTTCGCCGACGAGATGCGCGAGCGCCTGCGGGCGCTCGCGGCGGCGCACGACCTGTCGCGCCAGGGGCAGCTGGAGGGGGGTGCGGCCGGGCTCCGGGCGCTGCTGGCGCGCCTCGCCCGGCCCTACCGCGACGCCGTGGTGGTTTCCGGCACGGACGCGCCGCTGGTGCCCGAGGAGGTGCAGCCCGTGGCGCTGGTGGTGCACGAGTGGCTGACCAACTCGGTCAAGCACGGCGCGCTGTCGCGGCCCGGGGGGCGGCTGGCCATCACGCTCGGCACGCAGGGCGGCGAGGTGGCGCTGGACTGGCGCGAAAGCGGCGGGCCGCCGGTGAGCCCACCGGCGCAGCGCGGCTTCGGCGAGGAGCTGGTGCGGGCCACGGTGGAGGCGCAGCTCGGCGGCGCGCTGTCCGAGGATTGGCGCCCGGACGGGCTGCGCCTGGCGCTGCGCTGGCCCGGCCTGGCGCTGCGCGCGGAGGACGCCCCCGCGCGCGGCTCGGTGTCCTAAAGCGCTTCGAGGACGGCCTCGGCCTTGCTGACCTCGAAGGCGCCGGGCGCCTCGACGGCGACGTGGGTCACCACGCCGTCCTTCGCCACCAGGACGAAGCGCTGGCAGCGCATGCCCAGGCCGCGGGCGGTCAGGTCGAACTCCAGGCCCAGCGCCTTGGTGAAGGCCGCCGAGCCGTCGGCCAGCATCGTCACCTCCTCGCCGATGCCCTGGTCCTTGCGCCAGGCGCCGACGACGAAGACGTCGTTCACGCTCATGCAGGCGACCGAATCCACGCCCTTGGCCTTCAGCGCGGCGCCGTTCTGCACGAAGCCCGGCAGGTGCTTGGCCGAGCAGGTGGGGGTGAAGGCGCCGGGCACGCCGAACAGCACCACCGTCCTGCCGGCGAAGATCTCGTCGGTGGAGACCTCCTTCGGGCCGTCGGCGGTCGCCTGCATCAGCGTGGCGGAGGGGATGCGGTCGCCGGTCGAGATCGTCATGCCTTGGTCCTCGGAGGGTGTTTCCGCCGCGAGTCCTACCGGCTCGGGCCCATGCTGTCACGCTTGCAGCGGCGGGATCGCGCCGCCATCTTCGCGCCATGGGCAAGGATGACTGGAAGGCCGCCTTCGGTGGCGGCACGGATGCGGCGCAGGAGGGCGGGCTGGCGGGCCAGCTGCTGATCGCCATGCCCAACCTGCAGGACGGGCCCTTCGCGGGCACGGTGATCTGCATCTGCGCGCATGGGCCGGAAGGCGCGATGGGGCTGGTGCTGAACAAGCCCATCCAGCGCCTGACCTTCGAGGGGCTGCTGAAGCAGGTGGGGGTGGAGCCGCTGCCGCCCGCGCGCCGCATCCAGCTCGTCGCCGGCGGGCCGATGGAGGAGAGCCGGGGCTTCGTGCTGCATTCGGGCGACTGGACGGCCGAGGCCTCGCTGCCCGTGGAGGGCGGGTTCGGGCTGACGGCCAGCGTGGACATCCTCAAGGCGATCGCCGGCGGCGGCGGGCCCAAGCAGTGCCTGCTGGCGCTGGGCTACGCCGGCTGGGGCGCCGGCCAGCTGGAGTCCGAGATCGCCCGCAACGCCTGGCTGTCGGTCCAGGCGGATGCGGAGCTGGTCTTCGAGGGCGACCCGGCGACCAAGTGGCGCCGGGCGCTCGCGAAGCTGCACGTGGACCCGCTGCTGCTGAGCGCTACGGCGGGCCACGCCTGAGGGTCAGGCCGCGGCCTTCCCCGTCTCCAGGAACGACACGCCGATCCGCCCGTCGCGGACGTGGCGCACCTCCACCGGGGTGGCGCCGCGGCCGGGCAGGTGCAGCGTGCCGCGCTGGCCGGGGGTGACGGTCACGTCCCCCTCCAGCCCGGCGCCGCCCTCGGACAGGTCGAAGACGCGCACCCGGTGCTCGCGCCCGCCAAGCGCCAGCGTGCCCTCCCCGCCATGCGGCTTGCGGCCGTTGGCGCGGCGGTCCACCTCGGGCACCGCCGTGCGCAGGATGCCCACCACCTGGGAGGACAGGGCGGAGGCGCTGTCGGCCAGGCTCGCCGTCTCGGTGCGGGTGCGCCCGGCGCGCTCGCCCGCCTCGCGCGCGTCGGCAGCGACCTCGCCGATGCGGCGCGTCACCTCGCGCGCGGCCTCGGCCGATTCGGCGACGTTGCGGGCGATGTCGCGCGTCGCCGCGTTCTGCTGGCCCACCGCATCCGACAGGTGGGCGGCCAGCTGGTCCATCCGGCCCACGGAGGTGGCGATGCGGCGCACCACGTTCACCGCGGCGTCGGTCCGCGAGCGCACCGCCTCGATCTGCGAGGCGATCTCCTCCGTGGCCTTGGCGGTCTGGGCGGCGAGGTTCTTCACCTCGCTCGCCACCACCGCGAAGCCCTTGCCCGCCTCGCCGGCGCGCGCCGCCTCGATGGTGGCGTTGAGCGCCAGCAGGTTGGTCTGGGCCGCGATCCCCTCGATGAGGCGCGCCACGTCGCCGATCTGCGCGACGGAGCCGGAAAGCGCCACGATGGCCTGCTCCGTCTCCGCGCTGTCGGCGCTGGTGCCGCGGCTGACCTCGGCGGCCTCGCGCACCTGGTCGGTGATGCCGCGGATGGAGGCGGCCAGCTCCTCGGCCGCCGCGGCGACCGTCTCGGCCACCGCCAGCGACTGCGCGGCCGCGCCGTCCACCGCGCCGGCATTGCCGTTCACGCGGCCGGTGGCGGCCTCCATGCCGGCCGCTTCCTCGGCCAGGTGGCGCGCCTGGTCGGCGATGCGGCGCATGGCGGCCAGCGTCTCGCTTTCCACCCGGTCGGCCATGCCACGCAGGGCCGCGGCCTGCTGGGCGATGGAGGCCTCGCGCATCGAGTCCTGTTCGCCGCGCAGGCGCTTGGCCTCCTTGCCCTGGGCGCGGAACACCTCGACGGCGGCGGCCATGGCGCCCACCTCGTCGCGCCGGCCCAGGCCGGGCGTCGCCTCGACGGCGCCGCCGGCGGCCAGCACGCGCATGGCATCGGCCAGGCGGCGCAGCGGGGCGACGGCGCGCAGCGCCCAGGCGCAGATGGCCGCGCCGAGCGCCAGGCCCACCGCCAGCAGGCCCAGCATCAGCGCCTGGAAGCCGTCGGCCACGCCGCGCGCCTCCTGCGCCACCGCGCGGTTCTTCTCCTCCTGCAGGTCGATGAACTGGTTGATGCGGGCCAGCCACTCGATGAACAGGGGCCGCGCCTCGGCCATAAGGCGGCGGTGGGCGGCCCCCTCGTCGCCCGCGCGGCGGGCGGCGATCACCGATTCGATCAGCGGCAGGCCGCGCGCCTCGGTCGCCTTGATGGAGGCGAGGATCTCCGCCTCGCGGGGCGTCACCTCGCGGCCCGTGCCCATCATGGCGTCCAGCCGCGTCGCGCTTTCGGCATAGAAGCGGGCCAGGCGCTCGATCTCGGCCAGCGCGGCGCGGCGCTCGCCATCGTCGGTCACCAGCACGACGTCGCGCAGGCTGATCGCGCGGTCGTGCACGCTGCCGCGGAAGTTGATCGCGTAGCGCTGCTTCACGCTGTTCACGTCGTTCACGGTGGCCAGGCTCTGCGCGATGCTGTTCACCCGGCCGACCGCGATGGCGGCAAGGATGACGAGCAGCGCCAGCACGGCGGCGAAGCCCGCGCCGAGGCGCATGGCGATTCCGGTGCGGCGGGAGGGCGTTTCGGTCGGGGCGGCGGGCATGTGCGGCATGGTCTCCGGGCTTGCGGGGTGCGGCATCATCGGCGCGCCGGGTTGAGGAAGGATGAATCGCCCGCTTGCGGCCGGGCCGCGCGGGGGTATCGTCGCCGCCATGACCCTCCCTCCTCTTCTCCTCCTCGGCTGCGGCAAGATGGGCGGCGCCATGCTCGCCGGATGGCTGGAGCAGGGGCTGCCGGCCGACACCGTGGTGGTCGAGCCCCACACCCCCGCCGTCGCCGCCTTCGCCGGGCGGGTGCGCCACGTCGCCACCACGGCGGAGGTGCCGGCGGGCTTCCGCCCCGGCGCGGTGATCCTGGCCACCAAGCCGCAGGAGGCGCCCCTCGCCCTGCCGCCCCTGGCGCGCTTCGCGGCGCCGGAGGTGGTGTTCCTGTCCATCATGGCCGGGCGCAGCGTGGGGGGCATGCGCGCGCTGCTGGGCGGCGCGGCCAATGTGGTGCGCGCCATGCCCAACACGCCGGCGGCGGTGCGCCAGGGCTTCACCGCGGCCTTCGCCGGGCCGGGCGTTTCCGACGCCCAGCGCGCGCTGTGCGACCGGCTGCTGGGCGCGGTCGGCGAATCGGCATGGGTGGAGGAGGAGGGGCAGCTGGACGCCGTCACCGCCGTCTCCGGCGGCGGGCCGGCCTACGTCTTCCTGCTGGCCGAGGTGATGGAGCAGGCGGCGCTGGCCGAGGGGTTGCCGCCCGAGCTGGCGCGGCGGATGGCGCGGGCCACGGTCGCCGGATCGGGCGCGCTGCTGGCCGCCTCGGGCGAGGACGCGGCGCAGCTGCGCAGGAACGTCACCTCGCCCAAGGGCACGACGGAGCGCGCGCTGGCGGTGCTGATGCGCGAGGAGGCGTGGCCCGCCCTGATGCGCGAGGCGATCGCCGCCGCCACCGCGCGTTCGCGCGAGCTGGCGGGTTAGGGAGCGACGAGGGCCTTCAGCGCCGCCACCTGCACCTTGCCCAGCGCGGTGCGCGGCAGCGCGGCCACCGCCACCACGGCGCGCGGGTGCTTGAAGCGGGCCAGCCGCCCTTCGAAGTGGCGCAGCACGGCGGCCTCGTCATAGCCCTCGCCGGGGACGACCACGGCCACCGGCACCTCGCCCCAGCGCGCGTCGGGGCGGCCGATCACCGCGGCCTCGCGCACGCCGGGGGCGGAGAGGAGGACGCGCTCCACCTCGGCGGGGGCGATGTTCTCGCCGCCCGAGATGATGAGGTGCCTGAGGCGGTCGGTGAACCAGAAGCGGCCATCGGCGTCCTGGCGGCCGGCGTCGCCGGTGCGGAACCAGCCGTCATCCGTGAAGGCGGGTTCGGCATGGTTCCAGTAGCCGGACAGCATGTTGGGCCCGCGCAGCAGGATCTCGCCGCCCGGCCCGATGCGCGCCTCACAGGAACCGACCGGGAAGCCGATGGAGCCGGGGTGGGACAGAGCCTCGGCGGCCGATTGCGCGATGGCGATGGGGCCGCTTTCCGTCATGCCGTAGACCTGCTGCACCGGCACGCCCTTGGCGTGGAACGCCGCGATCAGTTCGGGCGGCACGTCCGACGAGCCGGCGCCGAGGGCGCGCAGGCAGGACAGGTCCGCCGCCGCCCAGCGCGGATGCCCCACCAGGGCGCGCATGACGGCGGGGACCAGCAGGGACAGCGTCGGGCGGTCATGCGCGATGCCGTCGAAGAAGGCGTCGGCGTCGAAGCGGGGGTGGATGGTGACGCGCGCGCCGGCCTGCATCGCCGGCCAGGTCTGGATGCACAGCCCGCCCAGGTGGAACATCGGCAGCACGGTCAGCACGTGGTCGGCGGCGGTGATGCCGAACAGCGCCATGGCATGCGCCGCATTGGCGCGCACCGCGGCGGCGGAGAGCATGGCGCCCTTCGGCCTGCCGGTGGTGCCGGAGGTGTAGCCGAGGAGGAGCGTGCCATCATCCTGGCGGACCGGCCGCGCTGCGGGGCGGGGCGCGGCGGCGCCGGGGTCGGGGCCGGCGCGCACCAGGCGCAGCCCGGCATCCTCGCTGATCCATTGCAGCTCCTCGGGCGCCAGGCGCCAGTTCAGCGGCACCAGCGTGGCGCCGGCCTCCTCGCAGGCGGCGAGGCAGGCGAGCATGGCGGGGTGGTTCAGCCCGATCCAGCCGACGCGGTCGCCGCGCGCCACGCCGGCCGCGCGCAGCGCGGCGCGCTCGTCGGCGAGGAGGGCGGGGGTCAATCCGCCTCCCCCCTCTCGTACAGCGCCTCCCGGCCGATGCGGTCGATGCACAGCTCCGCCGTCCAGGGCAGCATCAGCGAGCCGCAGCGGCTGTCTCGGTACAGCCGCTCCAGCGGCAGGGAGCGCAGCATGGACTGCCCGCCGCAGGTGCGGACCGCCTTGGTGGCGAGCGCGTTGGCGTTCTCCATCACGGTGTTCTGGGCGGCGAGCGCGCGCAGCACCTGGTCCTTCGACGGGTCGGGGCCGGCCTCGCTGATCGCCTGGAACCACAGGGCCTTGGTCTGCTCCAGCATCACGCGCATCTCGGCGACCGCGACCTGCTTGGTGGCGTACATGCGGCGCTTGACGGGGCCGGCGCCGGGCTGCTCGCCGCGCAGGTAGCGGACGGTGAAGTCGTAGGCGGCCTGGGCCAGCCCCATGTAGGTCGGCGTCAGCGTCATGAACATGTGCGGCCAGCGCGACGCCGCCTGGAAGTAGAGGCCAGGCGGCATCAGCATGGCGTCGGCGGGGACGAACACGTCGGTGAACACCAGGGTGCGGCTGACGGTGCCGCGCATGCCCAGCGGGTCCCACTCGCCCTCCACCGACACGCCGGGCGCGTCCCTGGGGATGGCGAGGTAGAGCGTGTCGCGGCGCGACAGTTTTTCCGACCCGTGCTGCTCGGTGCAGAGCACGCCGTAGAAATCGGCGTGGCCGGCCAGGGAGGCGAAGATCTTGCGGCCGTTGATGCGGAAGCCACCCTCGGCGGGGGTGGCGATTGTGCCGAAGGCCTGGGTGCCGGCGGCCGCCGCGCCGCCTTCCGAGAAGGGCTGCGAGAACACGGCGCCGTCATGCAGGATGCGTGCGTAATGGCCGGCGCGGCGGCGCTGGTGGGTGGCGCGGGTAGGGGCGTCCATCTCCAGGTCGTCGGTGAGCAGGCCGGTCCACAGCGTGGAGCACACGTGCATGTTCCAGGTCAGCGCGGTGGCGCCGCAATGGCGGCCGAACTCGGCGGCGGCGAGGCAATAGGCGCGGAAGTCGGCGCCCTGGCCGCCATCCTCGCGCGGGATGCAGATGCCCAGCCAGCCCTCGCGCCGCATGTCGTCGTAGTTGGCGGTGGGGAAGCTGGCTTCGCGGTCCCAGCGCGCGGCGCGCGGCGCCAGGACGCGCGCGCCGAATTCGCGGGCGCGGGACGTGAGGTCGGCCTCGAAGGGGGAGAGCCGGAAGCCGCGGGGGTCGAAGATCGGGGCGTCGGCGGCGGCGGCGGGGAGCGGCATGTCCATTCAGCTATCCTCCTGGAAATGGGCGCGCAGCAGGGCGGCCAGGGCGTGGGGGGCCTCGAGGTGCGGCATGTGGCCGGTGGGCAGCACGGCGAGTTGGGCGCCGGGGATGGCCTCGGCCATGCGGCGCATCGTCCGCTCCGGCGCGGTGGCGTCATGCGCGCCGGCGACGCAGAGCGTACCTTGCGTCACCCGGGGCAGGTCGGCGCGGCGGTCGAAGGTGGTGAGGCAGCGCAGCGTGGCGCGATAGGTGGCCTCGGGCACCTTGGCCATGGCGTCGCGGGCGGCGGCGCGCATGGCCGGCGTGGCGTCGGGGCCGAACAGGTCGTCCACCATGGCCGCCGCGCTGGCCGCCATGCTGCCGCCGGCATCCAGGGGCGCGAGGCGGGCGCGCAGGAAGGATTCGGCGAAGGCGGGGTCGCGGCCGCCGAAGGCCGGGGTGGTGGCGACCAGCGCCAGGCGGCGGACACGGCCCGGGTGGCGCAGCGCCGCCTCCAGCGCGATCATCCCGCCCATGGAATGGCCCACGAGGTCGGCCTGGGCGATGCCCTGCGCGTCCAGGAAGGCCACCAGCGCGTCGGCCAGGGCGGGGAAGTCCAGCGCCTCCGGCAAGGGCGTGCCGCCGTAGCCGGGCTGGTCCCAGGCGAGCAGCGGCATCGGCACCGCCCCCCAGAGCGCGGCGCTGCCGCCGATGCCATGCAGCGCGATCACAGCACGCGCCCGCGATCCACCACCACCTCGCCATCCAGCGCGATGGTGGTGTTGAAGACGGGCAGGTCGAAATGGCCCTCCGTATGACGGCCGGCGAACTCGTTGGCGCCCGTGCTGAACAGGAAGTTGCCGGCCACCGCGCGCAGCTCGGTGCCGTTGGTCTCGGCCTTGTCCAGCATGGCCAGCGCCTCGTAGCGCGCGCGGGGGTTCAGCCCCCAGCCGACATGGGAGACGGCGTAGGCGGCGCGGTCGCCCCAGGCCTGGAGGTAGCGGCGCGTCATCTCCGCATCCGCCCCGCTGCCCTCGATGCGGGTCACGTGGTCATCCTCGATGGTGAGCACGACGGGGCGCTCCAGGTAGCGCTTGAAGGTGAGGTTCACGTCGCCCGCATCCAGCACCAGCCGGCCGTTGACGGCGTGCGCGCGCGGGAAGGAGACGACGACGCCACCGGGCCAGTGCGCCACGGTGCCGGGCCGGTCCGTCCAGCCCCAGACGCCGGCGGTGGCCGCGCCCTCCATGACCACGTCGAGGTCGGTGCCGGCCTCGGAGGTGACGCGCATCCGCTTCGCCGCGCGCAGGCGCTTCACCGCCGCCTTCACGGGGGCCTCGTCCTCCGGGCGCGGCACCAGGCGCTCCAGCGTTTCCGGGTGCTCGTCGCTCACCATCATCACGCGGGTGCCGGCCTTGAGGATGCCGGGCAGCTCGGGCGCGTGCAGCAGCCCTTCCACCGAGAGGTCCAGCAGCAGCGGGCAGGCCGTGATCGCGGCCAGCGCGCCCGGATGGCCGGCGAGTGCGCGCGAAGCGCCGGTGGAGCGCACGGCGACCGGTGCCGTGGGGCGCGGGCTGGGGACCGTGACGCGGACGGGGCGGGCGCCGAGGCGGTGCAGCGCGGCCTCGGCAAGCGCCAGGTTGACCGGGCGGGACCGGGTTTCCGCCAGCACCGCCACGCAATCCCCGGGCTGGACGCGGCACAGGCGCAGCACTTCCTCGAAGGCCGCCTGCCAGCCGGGCTCCCATTCCATCGGTCTTCTCCCACGGGTGACATCATGGTAACACATGAATATTCATATGTCAGGCAAAATCCGGCATCCGCAGTTCCCCGAATAGGAACCCGTTCTGGTTGCATTCACACTGGGCCCATGGACACGTCATTCCGAGAAGCAGTCATGGCCGCCACCGCTCCCGTCGCCCCCCTGCGCGCGCCGGAAGGCCGCTTCGTGGATGACTACCTCCTGTCCCTCCTGGCGCGCGCCTCGCACGCCGTCTCGGCGGAGTTCCATGCCACGCTGCGCCGGGCGGGCGTGCAGGTGCCGGTGTGGCGCGTGCTCGCCTCCCTGTCCGGCAGCGAGGGCGAGACGGTCACGGGCCTGGCCGATGCCTGCCTCCTCCAGCAGCCGACCATGACCAAGCTGCTCGACCGCATGGTGCGCGACGGGCTGGTGAAGCGCCTGCCCGACGCGCGCGACCGCCGCGTGGTCCGCATCCAGATGACGCCGCGCGGCGAGGCGCTGGTGCGCGACCTGCTGGTCCAGGCCAAGCAGCACGAGGCGATGGTGCTGGCCCGCTTCCCCGACATCGGCGCCCAGCGGCTGAAGGAGCTGCTGCGCGCCATCGCCGCCCGCCCCGCCCGCGGCAGCCGCCGGCGCGAGGCCGCCTGAAGATCCCCGACCCCGGCGCGCTGGGCCCCTGGGTCCTCGCCGCCGTCGCGCTGGCGGCGGTGGTGCAGGTGCTCGTGCTCGTTTTCCGGTAGCGCTGCCCGCGGAGCGGGCGTTCCGCGCCTGTGCCGCACGTCCGCGCCATGGCTTCGCGCTTGCCCCGGCCGCCCCCGGCGCCCGAGACTGCTATCATGCAGCGCCGCGCCCTCCTCGCCCTCCCCCTCCTGGCCCCGTCCCTCCTCGCTTGGCCGGCCCTGGCGCAGCCCGCCTGGCCCACGCGGCCGGTGCGCGTCATCAACCCCTATTCGCCGGGCGGCACGACGGACGTCGCCATGCGGCTGGTGGCGCCGCGGCTGGAGCGCGACTTCGGCCAGCCCTTCCCCATCGAGGCGCGGCCCGGCGCGGGCGGGGCCGTGGGCACGCTGGCGGCGGCGCAGAGCACGGACGGGCACACGCTGCTGATCACCAACACCGGCCCGCTGGCGGTGGCGCCCAGCGTCATGGCCAACCCCGGCTACGACCCGGCGCGCGACTTCCGCTTCATCCACATGTTCGGCGGCGCGCCCATCGTCATCGCCGTGAAGGCTGACGGGCCGATCCGCACGCTGGAGCAGTTCGTGGCCGCCGCCCGCGCCCGGCCGGAGGCGGTGAGCTACGGCAACAGCGGCCCCGGCTCGATGGGCCACCTGGCGGGGCTGGCCTTCGAGGGCGCGACGGGCGCGAAGCTGCTGCACATCCCCTTCCGCGGCGCGCCCGAGGCGCAGGCCGGCGTGCTGTCGGGCGACGTGGTGGCGCTGATGGACACGGTGGGCGCCCATGCCGGCGCCATCCGCCAGGGCGGCCTGCGCGCCATCGCCTTCACCTCCGAAGGGCGCGTGCCGCTGTTCCCCGAGGTGCCGACGCTGCGCGAGGCGGGGATGGCGCAGGGCGTGATCTCCAACTGGTTCCTGCTGGCCGCGCCCGCCACGCTGCCCGAGGCGGTGGCGGCGCGGCTTGCCGCCACCTGCCGCGCCGCCGCCGCCGAGCCCGCGGTGCGCGAGCGGCTGGAGGCGCTGGGCCTTGTGCCGCTGGGGGACATGACGCCCGAGCAGATCCGCGCCTTCGTGGTGGCGGAGGGCGCGCGCTGGAAGCCGGTCATCGAGGCGGCGGGGCTGCGCGCCTGACGGGCAGCGCCTGCCGCTTCGCGCGGCAGGACGCGGACGGCACTTCGTCTCGGCGCGCGAATGGCCATTGCGCGGAAGGCGCCGCGGCGGGAGGCTCCCGGCCATGCTTCGCCGCTCCCTCCTCCTCGCCCCCTCCCTCCTCGCCGCGCCGGCCCTGGCGCAGGCGCCCTGGCCCAGCCGCCCGGTGCGCGTCATCATCCCCTTCAGCCCCGGCGGCGCCTCCGACCTTCTGATGCGCCCGCTGGCCGAGCGGCTGGAGCGGCTGCTGGGCCAGCCCTTCGTCATCGAGAACCGGGCGGGCGGCGGCGGCGCCGTGGGGCTGGGCGCGGCGGCCGCGGCCGCGCCGGACGGACACACCCTTCTGCTCAGCACGCCGGGGCCCCTGGTGCTGCTGCCGCAGATGCAGGCGGGGCTGCCCTATTCGGCGCGCGCCTTCGCGCCCGTCGCGCTGCTGGGCGGCGCGCCCATCCTCTGCGCGGTGGGCGGGACCTCGCCGATCCGCAGCCTCGGCGACTACGCGGCCGCCGCCAAGGCCGCGCCGGATGCGGTGTCCTTCGGCTCGTCCGGCATCGGCTCCATGGGGCACCTCACCGGGGTGCTGTTCGGGATGGAGACGGGGGCACGGATGCTGCACGCCCCCTTCCGCGGCGCGCCGGAGGCGCAGACGGCCGTGCTGGGCGGCACCACCACCTCCCTGTGGGACACGGCGGCGGCCAATGTCGGCGCGGTGCGGGCGGGCAATTTGCGCGGCCTCTGCGTCTCCTCGGCCGAGCGGGTGGCCATGCTGCCCGACGTGCCGACGGCGCGCGAGGCGGGCTTCGGCGGCGTGGTCAGCCTGAACTGGTTCCTGCTCTGCGGCCCCGCCGGCCTGCCGGAGCCGATCGCGGCGCGGCTGGCCGAGGCGCTGGCGGCGGCGATGGCCGACCCGATGGTGAAGGACCGCCATGCCCAGGCCGCCTTCGTCTCCGCCGGCGAGGTGCCGCGCGCCGACCTGCCGGCCTGGGTGGATGCGGAGCAGGCGCGCTGGGCGCCGGTGATCCGCGCCTCGGGCGCCGTCACCGGCTGATCACCGCGCCCCGGTCAGCGCCCGGCGAGCCACAGGCAGCGCAGGCCGGCGCCGGCGAAGAGCGCCGCGCCCAGGAACAGCCCGGCCGGCGAATCGGGGGCGGTGAGCGTCGCCGCCTCCGCCCCCAGGGTGAGGAACAGCCCGCCGATGAGGCAGAAGGCGAAGCCCAGCAGGCGCAGCAGCGGCGGGCCGGCGCGGGCCAGCTCCTCCTCCGCCGCCATCATCGGCGCGGCCTCGCGCGGGGGCATCGCCAGCGCCAGCGCCAGCACGGCCAGCAGGATGGAGACCAGCGCCTCGGGCGGCAGGCCGCCCCAGAGGCGGGCCGCCCAGTCGGAAAGAAAGGCCATCTTGGCGCACTCCTTGTCGCGCCGGCATCGTCGCGCCGGCACCTTGATGAAGGCTGAAGGGTGCAACGCGGCATGGGGCGCGCTATTTGCGTGGGGTGAGCACCGAACCCGATTTCCTGAACCATGACCGGCCGGACGTGCCGAACCTCGTGGTCGCCGAGGGGATTTCCCCCTTCCACCTGGCCCGCAAGCCGGTCCGCGGCCGCCTGGTGCGCCTGGGGCCGCTGGCCGAGGCGCTGCTGGGCCGCCATGACCACCCCGCCCCCGTCACCCGCCTCATGGGCCAGGCGATGGCGCTGACGGCGGGGCTGGCGGCGGCGCTGAAGTTCCGCGGCTCCTTCTCGCTCCAGGCCAAGGGGGATGGGCCGGTGCCCATGCTGCTGGCCGACTGCACCGATGACGGCGCGCTGCGCGGCCATGCCCGGGTGGAGGCGGAGAAGCTGGCGATGTACGGCAGGAACCCGTCCCACCGCGCGCTGCTGGGCAAGGGCTACATGGCCTTCACCTGCGACCAGGGGCCTGAGATGGAGCGCTACCAGGGCATCGTGGCGCTGGAGGGGGCCGACCTGACGGAGATGGCGCAGGGCTACTTCGCGTCCTCGGAGCAGCTGCGCACCCACCTGCACCTGGCCTGCGAGCGCGGCCCCGATGGCTGGCGCGCCGGCGCGCTGATCCTGGAACGGGTGGCCGGCGCGGGCGGCATCGGCGAGGAGATGGACCAGGAGGCGCAGGACGACGCCTGGGACACCGCCGTGGTGCTGGCGAAGACCCTGACGGACGCCGAGCTGCTGGACGACGCCCTGCCGCCCGCCCTGCTGCTGCACCGGCTGTTCTCGCTGGAGGGGCTGGCGCTCGACGGGGGGCGGGCGCTCGCCTATGGCTGCCGCTGCTCGCGCTCGCGCCTCGCGGGCGTGCTGGAGGGGTTCCCGGCGGAAGACCTGGACCACATGGCGCAGGAGGGGGAGATCACCATGACCTGCGAGTTCTGCAACGTGCATTTCCGCTTCGACCGCGCCGCGGTTCGGGGGCAGGCGTGAAGCGGCGCGCGCTCCTGGCCATGCCGCTGGCGCTGGCCGCCTGCGCGGGCGACCCGCCGCCGCGCATCGAGGGCCCGCCCATCTCCTACGGCCACCTGACGCAGCTGCGGCTGGACGTGGCGGGCGTGGACTTCGCCGAGCGCGACCCGATGCCCGGCCCCAACGACATCGGCCGCGACCTGTCGCCGCCCGCCGCCGAGGCGGTGCGGATCATGGGGCGCGACCGGCTGGCCGCCTTCGGTACGGAGCACCGGGCGCGCTTTTCCGTCACCCGCGCGCAGGTGCTGCGCGAGCGGGCCGGCGGCGGCGGCTTCCTGGCGGCCGACCGGGGCGAGCGGCTGGAGGCGCGGCTGGCGGCGCGGCTGGAGATCGTGGACGGCAACGGCCGCCGCCTGGGCTTCGCCGAGGCGGAAACGAACCGGGTGCGGACCGGCGTGGAATCCGCCCCCGCCAGCCGGCGCATCGCAGCCGAGAGCCTGCTGCGGCAGGCGATGTTCGACCTGAACACGGAATTCGAGTTCCAGATCCGCCGGGCGCTGCGCCCCTACCTGGTGGAAGGCCCAGGCCGCGCGGCGCCGCCGGAGGGCGGGGTGCGGCGGGAGGCGCTGCCGGCGGGGTGAGGGGCGATCCAGTCCCCGCATTCCATCTGCCCGTCCGCCCCGCGCCGCCAGGTGTAACGGGCGGCGCGCACGCCCTGTCCGCGGAACTCGAAGGGGCGCCAGCCGCGGCCGGGGAATATGCGAAGGGTGCTGCTGGCATGGTCGGGCAGGAAGACGTAGGTCTCGCAGGCCAGGCGCCAGATGATAGGACCTTCCCGGCCGTGCCGGCCCACCTGCACCATGAGGGCACCCATGGACCGGGGGCTGTTGCCTTGCGTCACCGACCAGTCAACGGCGAGGAACACGTCAGGCCGGCCGTCATTGTTCACATCGGTGATGGCCCACAGGAGATGGGACGCCGGTTCGAAATTGTTCGGCGGTGGCATGGGACTGGTGGGGCTTCGGTCCTCCCGGTCATCCTCCGACCGGAGATTGATGGACTCCGCCAAGCCAGTCGAGGTTTTCTGGAGGGCGCGCAGAGCGCTGGTAGCTAGGCCGGGCACGTAGTTCCATCGCATGTCTTTCGCTGACGCCTGCATTGCTGAGGTGCAGAGCAAGATGGCGACCGCGATGGTCGGCATGGCGCGAGTCCTCGCGGCTCGACGCGCGATCATGGCCGCTCCTCCCACGTCTCGGGATCGCAGATCATCTGTCCGTCGCGCTGAAGCCACCGATACCGGATGGGGCGTGGACGCAGGCCCTGGATGGCGAACTCCCGCCAGCCTCGCCCATGTCGCGGCAGGAGATGGACTGGCGGCGTGGTGGCGCCGGTCCGGACCATCTCGATCTCGCAGGCGAAGCGCCAGCGGCGCTGGCCCGTGCTCACGATCAGGCCACCGCGCAAAAAAGGATTGGTGCCGTATGCAGGGGGCCAGGTGACGACAAGGAAGACGTCGGGACGTCCATCCCCGTTCACGTCGGCGATCACCCAGCTCAGGTGCCGGGCCGCGTCGAAGTTCCCGGTCCCGTTCGCCTCGGCGGCCGCCGCCCCAGGGCTGGAACCTTCGAGGTCCATGCCGATGGTTTCGCCGACCGTGCCTTTCTCCCGGCGCAGGATGGCCAGCGCCTCGCCAACCTCGAAGGGGACCTGCCGCCAAGGCAGGGCTTCGCCCTGCCCTGAAGTGGCCGCCAGCAACAGCGCGGCCAACGAAGTCCAGAACTTCGTCACGGGCCACGCAATGCGCGATAATCCTGGCCGGCAAATGCCTGGAGACGGCGCTCGATCTCCCGGAACGAAGACAACTTGCCTCTCCGTCCTTCGACGGATGGAGGGGGCGGCAACCCGGCAGCGATATGCTGGAGATACTCACGGACCCGCGGCGCACCCTCCCGATGAGCGGCGGCGGCAAGACCACTCAAGCTCAACGTCAGTGGCTGGCCGTACATCCCGGTGATCGGCTGCCCTACCCGGTCAAGAACCCTGAGATTGCGAAGAAGCCTCTCATTGTCGCTGAGGTAATCGTCCAGCGCCCGTTCCTGGGCACGGGGACGCGCGAGGAATGAGGCGCGATCCGTGACACCGTGAGCGCGGGCATGCTCCGTCCATTCCCCTGTTCGGCTCAACCAACCTCCTGCGACCAATGCCTGCGGAGTAAGCTGATAGCGTCCGAGCGCGCCGGTCCCTTCATTGATCGCGGAATACCCGAACGCCGGTCTGTCACGCGACTCTTCCGCCGCGACCTGCTCCCGCCATGCCTGATTAGCCCGCCCCTCCCACGCCCGTTCCACGGGCTGGGCCGGCACCACAGGTGGCTGTGGCGCCGCAGGGCGTGCCGGTGCCCCCGCACGCGGCGCGGGGCGGGCCGCGCGGTCATGCGCGCGCACCATATGCACCCCGCCATCCGGCTCGCGCCGGGGATAGGAGCGCACGGCGACCACATGCGTCTCCATCCGGCCCGTGGCGTCGTATCGCACGGGACCAGGATATCGCGCGGCGAACCCGGCCTGGACCTCGGCGCGCAGCCGGTCGCCTTCCCGCCCTTCCCGGCGATAGGCGGGAAGGCGCATCAGTCGGCGAAGGTCTTCATCCTCGTTGCCAGCCACGAACAGCCTCCCGCACTCGCCACCCAAAATTATTCCTGTTTTGTTCTCTTTGTCAAACCTTTGCCGTCTCCGTCCTCGTGCTCTTCCCGGACACTGACCACCTATCTGATCGCCCGCCTCGCGCGGCGGCGCTGGAGGGCGAGGTGCGGCGGGAGGCGCTGCCGGCGGGCTGAGGGAGGGGAGAGCGCAGCTTCACCACTGGCCGGCGCAGACCATTCGTCCATTCTCCCGGCGCCATGCATAGCGCATCACCCGGTGCCTCTCGTTGCGGATCGCGAATTCGTGCCATCCCCGGTGCCGCGCCGCCAGCACCCGCACCGGCTCGAAGCTGTCCAGCCGCTGCTTCGCCTCGATGTCGCAGGCGGTGCGCCACCGGCCACGCCCATCATCCACCAGCAGCACGCCCATGCTGACCTCGTTGTTGCCGTCCAGAGATGTCCAGGGAAAGAGGAGGAACACCTCCGGGCGTCCATCCTGGTTGAGGTCGAGCAGGGTCCAGGCGAGATGGCGCGTGGCATCGAAGTTCATCGGCAGATGACCTCGCGGGGCCAACCGCCCAAGCACCTCGCCATCCAGGTTCTCGTTGATGGCCCGCGCCAGCGCATGCTCCGTCTGGCGGAAAGCGAGCAGCGCTTCTGCCACAATCCCCGGGACCTGCGCCCAGCCCCCTCGATCCGCCATGGCAGGCAGCCCGCAGCACAGGATGCCGAGCAGGACGAGCAGCGCTGCCTTCATTGGGTGATCCGCTGATAAGACACACCCGAAAATGCGCGCAAACGGCCCTCGATGGCGTTCAGCTTCGACAAAGGCCCACGTCGTCCCTGCACCGAGGCAGGCGGCGCCATGCCTGCCAAGCGATGCGCGAGGTAGTCCGCCAAGCCTTGAGCACCCTGCCGATGCGCGGCAGCGACCAATCCTGCTTCCGTGATGCGCACGGGTTGACCATTCAGGCCAGGCAAGTCCATCCCGGCGAAGCGCCAAAGCCGTCGCTGGCCGATCTCGCGTTCGTAGCCTGCCAGAACATCTGACAGCGCCGCTTCCTGCGCCCGGGGCAAAGCGAGGAACGTCGCATCGCTGACGACGCCATGCGCGGCCGCCCGCGTGGTCCATTGCCCGCCAGCCATGCGCCAGCCAGCCTCGACGAGCGTGACGTTGTTGATCTGATAGCGGCCCTTCGCAGTGCTGTTGGGATTGTCGCTTCGGCGGCCGTACCCGTGGTCGGCTCGCCCATTGTCGGACTCCTCGGCCGCGATGCGCTCACGCCAAGTTCGATTGGTCTGCTCCTCCCATGCCCGCTCAACCGGCTGCCGCGGTGCGATGGACGGCTGCGGCGCGGCGGGCCGTGCCGGTGCAGCCGGGCGCTGCGCGGGCGCCTGCGCGGGACGCGCCGCGCGATCATGCGCGCGCACCGTGTGCACCCCGCCATCCGGCTCGCGCCGGGGATAGGAGCGCACGGCGACCACGTTCGTATCCATCCGGCCCGTGGCGTCGTAGCGCACGGGGCCGGGGTAGCGCGCGGCGAACCCGGCCAGCACCTCGGCCCGCAGCCGGTCGCCCTCACGACCCTCCCGCCGATAGGCAGGAAGCCGCAACAGCCGGCGGAGGTCTTGGTCCTCGTTGTCAGCCACGAACAGTCTCCCGCTCTTATCAAGCAAAACTATTCCTATTTTGTTCTCTTTGTCAAGCTTGGCGTGCAGGCGTCATGCTGCGCCACCCACCGCAGGACGCCCCCGATGCCTCTCCTCCGCCGCGCTCTCCTCGCCGCCCCGCTGCTGCTGCCCGCCGCTGCCCGCGCCCAAGCCTGGCAGCCGCAGCGCTCCCTGCGGATGATCGTCCCCTTCGCCCCCGGCGGCTCCACCGATGTCGGCGGGCGCATCATCGCCGAGCGCCTGTCCGAAACCCTGGGCCAGCCGGTGGTGGTGGAGAACCGCACCGGCGCCGGCGGCGCGGTGGGGATCGAGGCCGCCGCGCGCAGCCCGGCCGACGGGCACACGCTGCTGGTCGCCACCAACGGCGCCTTCACCCTGCAACCCCATCTGGGCCTGCTGCGGACGGTGGACGTGCGGCGCGACCTCGCCGTGGTGTCGCTGATCTTCACCACGGACGTGATCGTGGTGGTGCATCCCTCCGTGCCTGCCCGCACCCTGCCGGAGTTCATCGCCTACGCGCGCGCCAATCCGGGCCGCGTATCCTTCGCCACCTCCGGCGTCGGCACGGGGACGCACATCTTCACCGAGCTGTTCATGGCCGTCACCGGCACGCAGATGGTGCACGTGCCCTATCGTGGCTCCGGCCAGGCGATGGCGGATTTGGTGAACGGCACCGTGCAGCTGATGCTGGACCAGCCGGCCTCCTCCATCGCGCAGGTGCGGGCGGGGTCCATCCGGGTGCTGGCCAGCAGCGGGCCGCGCCGCCTGGCCCTGACGCCCGACACGCCGACCTTCGAGGAGCTGGGCTTCGGCGGCGCCTCGGCGCAGAGCTGGGGCGCCATCGCCGTGCCCGCCGGCACGCCGCACGCCGCCATCGAACGCCTGGGGGCCGCGGTGCGCGAGGCGGTGGCGCATCCGCCCGTGGTGAGCCGCATGGCCGGCGCCGGGCTGGACGCGGTGGGCAGCACGCCGGCCGAGCTGGAAGCCTTCGCCGCCCGTGAATACGAGCGCTGGGGCCAGGTGATCCGCGAGCGCAACATCAGGGTGGAAGGAGGCTGAGCAGCGCCGCCGCCGCCAGCCCGGCCAGCACGGGGAGGAGCAGCCCGCCGCGCCACCACAGCACGGCCCCGGCCGCCGCCATGCCGCCCAGCCGCGCCTGCCACGGGAGGGTGGCCAGCGCGCCGGCGGGCGCCAGCAGCGCCTGGGCCACGAAGGCCGCCAGCGTCGCCATCGCCACCGCGGCCGCCCAGCGGATCAGCGCGTGCTCCGCCCCCATCCGCCCGGCCAGCAGCAGGCCGAGCCCGCGCAGCAGCGCGCAGCCGGCGACGAGCAGCAGCAGTTCACCCACGCCGCGCCGTCCAGGAAAAGGCCAGGGTGCCGCCGGCCACGCCCGCCGCCAGCAGGCCGATGGCCGGCGGCAGCAGCAGGGCCAGCGGCAACGCCAGCAGCCCCCCCAGCACCGCGGCGCGCGCCGGGGGCAGGCGCGCGGCGTCCAGCAGGATGAGGCCGAAATACACCGGGTTCACCAGCAGCAGCAGCGCCAGCAGCGGCGCCCCCAGCCGCCCGGCCAGCGCCCAGCCGGCCAGCGTCGCCACGCCGGCCACCAGCCAGGAGGCCAGGCCGAAGCCGAGGAACCACTCCAGCCGCTCCGCCGGTTCCAGCCCCGGCAGGCGGCGCATCGCCATGGCCCAGGGGGTGACGGCGATGAAGGGCAGCGCGGCCCAGCGCCCGCGCCGCGCCCCCAGCCAGGGCGCCAGCGACACCGCCATGGGCAGGAAGCGCGCATTGGCCGCCAGCGCGGCCAGGACGCCGCCGCCCCCCAGCCAGATCATCTGCCCCGGCATGCCGTAGACGCCGAGCGCCGCCAGCAGCGCCACCCAGGCGGGCCAGCCCGCCGCACCCGCCGCCGCGCCGAAGGCCAGGAAGGTGGCGGCCATGGCCAGCGCGGGCGCGCCCAGCGCCTCGCGCCAGGCGCTACGCATCGTCCAGCAGGGCCAGCAGGGCGGCGACGCGCGCCCGCGGCAGCTCGCGGATGCGCCGCGCCAGCTCGTTCGCCAGCCGCGTGGCCTCGGGGCTGAGGCCGGCGGTGTCCACCACCACGCGGGGATGCGACAGGCGGGCCAGGGCCACCAGCTCCTCCGCCTCGTCCCAGATCAGGCCGAAATGCTCGTTCACCTGGTGGATCAGCCCGTCGGAGGGGCGGCCGCGCCGGCCATGCTCCAGCGCGGAAAGGTAGGCGGGCGAGACGTGCAGCGCCGCCGCCAGCGCGGTGAGCGAGATGCCGCGCGCCTCGCGCAGCGCGCGCAGGCGGGCGCCGAAGGGGGTCACCGCACCCGGCGCAGCAGCAGGTGGACCGCCCCGGCATTAGCGGTGTGCGGGTGCGCGGCGCCCAGGACCATGCCGCGCAGGGGCGGCTCGTTCAGCCAGTGCGGCAGCTCGCGCCGCAGCACGCCGCCTTCCGTGCTGCCGCCCTTGCCGGTGACGATGCACACGCAGCGCACGCCATCCGCCTGGGCCTCCAGCAGGAAGCCGCGCACCGCGCCATGCGCGCGCGCCGCCGTCATGCCGTGCAGGTCCAGCTTGCGCTCCACGGGCGTCTTGCCGCGTCGCAAGTCCCGCCAGCGGCGCGCGTCCAGCCCCGGCGGCGGCGCGCCGACCGCGACGGGGGCCGGCGGCAGGCGCGGTGCGGGCCGCGCCGGCACCGGCTCCGCCACCACCGGCCGCGGCGGCGGCGTGATGGTCACCCCCGGCGGCGCCGGGCGCGCGCGGCCGCGCAGCGGCGTGACCGCCTGGGTCACGGCCGCCCAGAGGGCGCGGTCCGCCTCCGAGAGTTCGCCGCGCCGTCGGCGCATCAATCGCCGGGGCTGGCGGGCTGGCCGGGCTGGGCCACCGGGTGCCGCGCCGCCTCGGGCCGCAGGTCCGGCGCGGGGGCCAGGGCGGCCAGGTCGTCGTCCACCAGGATGACGTGCAGGCGGCGCGGTCCGTGCGCGCCCAGCTCCAGCGTCTGCTCGATGTCGGCCGAGCGCGAGGGGCCGGTGACCAGCATCACGTTGCGCGGCATGAAGCCGCCGGTCAGCGGGTCCACCCGCTCGGCGCGCAGCAGGTCCCACGCCTCCTCATAGGCGCCGACGATGCGCGAGGCGCGCAGCAGCACCATCGCCGTGTCGGGCAGCAGGTTCAGGGTGGTCGGCCGCTCGCCCGCCACGGGCAGCACCAGCGTGCCGGTTTCCGCCACCGCGGCGAAGCCGTGCTGGAGGCTGGCGGCGTCGCCCGCCTCGCCCCTGCGCGCCTCCCATTCCAGCAGGGGGCGGCTGGCCCAGTCCAGGCCGGTCAGCTCCGGGTGGGGGGCCATGGCGAAGCGGCCGGGGAGGTTCTGCGCGGCCAGGTAGTCGGCCACCGCGGCGGGCACGGCGGAAAGGTCGGGCACGCGCTCCACCGTGCCGAACTCCTTCTCGACGTTGCGGATGAACAGCGCCACCTGCCCCGCGCGGTCGAGGCGCGAGCGGGCGGGGATCAGGTGGCGCGGGTGCTGCGCGATGCGGCCGCGCAGCATCGCCTGCTGGTCCGCCGGGAGCGCGCCGCGGCGCAGGCCGCGCCGGATGGTGCCCAGGATGGCGTCGCGCCCGCTCACGCGCGCTTCCCCTTCGCGCGGGCGTATTGCGCCATGAAGGTGGTGCCGTTGGGCACCGGCAGGTCGCGCCCCGCCGTCCAGCCGCCGGCGAAGGGCAGCGCGCGGAACGCCCCCTTGCCGCGACCGAGCAGCGCCAGCGCCGCCGCGCCCACCCGCGTCGCCGCGCGGTACAGCGCCGGGCGCCGGGCGAACCAGGCCCAGAGTGCCAGGTTGGAGCGGATGCCGCCGGGCTGGAGGTGGCGCTCGAACTCGCGCTCGCGCCAGTGGCGCATCAGCTTGGGCAGCGGGATCTTCACCGGGCAGACGCTCTCGCACTTGCCGCAGAAGGTGGAGGCGTTGGGCAGGTGCCCCGCCTTGTCCACGCCGATCAGCGAGGGCGTCAGCACGCTGCCCATCGGCCCCGGATAGGTCCAGCCATAGGCGTGCCCGCCCACCACGCCGTAGACCGGGCAGTGGTTCATGCAGGCCGAGCAGCGGATGCAGCGCAGCATCTCGCCGAACTCGGTGCCGATCATGTTGGAGCGGCCGGCATCCACCAGGATGACGTGGTACTCCTCCGGCCCGTCCAGGTCGCCCGCGCGGCGCACCCCGGTGCTGAAGGTGGTGTACACCGAGAAATCCTGCCCGGTGGCGGAGCGCGCCAGCAGGCGCAGCAGGCTGGTGCAGTCCTCCAGCGTGGGCACCACCTTCTCGATGCTGGCCAGCACGATGTGGACGCGCGGCAGGGTCTGCGTCAGGTCGCCATTGCCCTCGTTGGTGACGATGACGCTGCTGCCCGTCTCGGCGATGAGGAAGTTGGCCCCCGTGATGCCCACGTCGGCGGCGAGGAACTTGGAGCGCAGCTCCGTGCGCGCCTCGCTCATGATGTCGCGCCGCTCGTGGAAGACGCGGTCGGCCGGCAGGTGGGTGTGGGACTTGCGGAAGCTGTCCTCCCAATCCTCGCGGTTCAGGTGGAAGGCGGGACCGATGATGTGGCTCGGCGGCTCCTTCCTGATCTGGAGGATGTATTCGCCGAGGTCGGTCTCCACCGGCTCGATGCCGTGCGCCTCCAGGTGGTCGTTGATCCCGAGTTCCTCGGAGATCATGGACTTGCCCTTGGTGACGGTGCGCGCGCCGGCCGCCTTGCAGATGCGCAGCACCGCGGCCCGCGCGTCGTCCGCCGTGTGCGCCCAGTGGACCTGGCCGCCGGCCTTGACCACCTGCGCCTCGTACTCCTCCAGGTAGAAATCCAGGTGGGCGAGGGTGTGGTCCTTGATGCCCTTGCCGATGTCGCGCAGCCGCTCGAACTCCGGCAGGCCGGCTACGGCGGCGGTGCGCTTGCTCAGGAAGCCGCCCTTGGCGCGGGTCAGCGCCTTCTGGAGCCCTGGGTCTTCCAGCGCGTGGCGGGCGTTGTCCTTGAACTGCGGCGAGGTGGCGAGCATGGCGGGTGATCCCTCGGGGGGCGGATGCGCGCATCATGCCACGGCGCGCGGCCGGGCGGAACGGCGCCGCGCCACCCGGTGCTGACATGGCAGCCCGACCGGTCCTATGCTGCCGCACCCGTGCAGGACCGCGCCCGATGAACGAGATCCAGATCCCCCGCCCGAACGACCTCGACGCGTTCTGGATGCCCTATTCCGACAACAAGTACTTCAAGGGCCAGCCCCGCCTGCTGGCCCGCGCCGAGGGCATGTCCTACTTCACCCCCGAGGGGCGCGAGGTGCTGGACGGCACCGCGGGCCTGTGGTGCTGCAACGCCGGGCACGGCCGGCGCGAGATCGTGGAGGCCATCCAGAAGCAGGCCGCCATCCTGGACTTCGCGCCCACCTTCCAGCTCGGCCACCCCATCGCCTTCGAGGCGGCGGCCCGCGTGGCGGACCTGACGCCGAAGGGGCTGGACCGCGTCTTCTTCACCAACAGCGGCAGCGAAAGCGCGGACACCGCGCTGAAGATCGCGCTCGCCTACCAGAAGGCCATCGGCCAGGCGCAGCGCGTGCGCCTCGTGGGGCGGGAGCGCGGGTACCACGGCGTGGGCTTCGGCGGCATGTCGGTGGGCGGCATCGGCACCAACCGCAAGCAGTTCGGCGCCATGCTGCCCTATGTGGACCACCTGCCGCACACCCACCTGCCCGACCGCAACGCATTCACCCGCGGGCAGCCGGCGCACGGCGCCCACCTGGCCGACGAGCTGGAGCGCCTGGTGGCCCTGCATGGCGACACGATCGCCGCGGTGATGGTGGAGCCGCTGGCGGGCTCGACCGGCGTGCTGATCCCGGCCGTGGGCTACCTGGAGCGGCTTCGGGAGCTGTGCACCAAGCACGGCATCCTGCTGATCTTCGACGAGGTGATCACCGGCTTCGGCCGCATCGGCGCGCATTTCGGCGCCGAGCGCCTGGGCGTGGTGCCCGACATCATGACCATGGCCAAGGGCCTGACCAACGCCGCGGTGCCGATGGGCGCGGTGGCCGCGATGGGCTGGGTGTACGACGCCATCGTGGAGGGCACGGCCGCGGGCATCGAGTTCTTCCACGGCTACACCTATTCCGGCCACCCGCTGGCGAGCGCGGCGGCGATCGCGGCGATGGACATCCATGTGCGCGAGGACCTGCCCGGGCAGGCGCGCGCGATGGAGCCCTACTGGGAGGAGGCGGCGCATTCCCTGAAGGGCGCGCCCAACGTGGTGGACATCCGCACCCACGGCCTGATCGCCGGTATCGAGCTGGCGGGGCGCGAGGGCAAGCCGGGCGACCGCGCCATGCGCGTCTTCCGCCGCTGCTTCGACGACGGCGTGCTGGTGCGCGTGACCGGCGACATCGTGGCGCTCAGCCCGCCCTTGATCATCGAGAAGCCCCAGGTGGACCGCCTGCTTGGGACGTTGCAGGACGCGATCCACGCCGAGGCGGCATAAGGCCGCGGGGGCCCGGGGGGCACGCTGCCCCCCGGTTCCTTCTTGGCTACTCCAGCGTGGCGCCGGACTCCTTCACCAGCCGCTCCCACACCGCCAGCTGCGAGTTGAGGTAGGCGCCGAAGGCCGCCGGGCTGTCATCCGCCACCGGCTCGAAGCCCAGCGGCGACAGGCGCTCGCGGAAGTCGGGCGCGCGCACCACCTGCGCCAGCGCCTCGTGCCAGCGTGCGACGGCCGGCGCGGGGGTGCGGGCGGGCAGAACGGTGGCGTACCAGCTCTGCATGTCGATGCCGCTGTTGGGCAGCACCTCGCGCATGCCCGGCACCTCGCGCAGCTCGGGCACGTAGGCGATGCGCTCCGCGCTGCCCACCGCGAGCGGGCGGAAGCGGCCGGAGCGGACATGGGGCATCAGCGCCGGGATCACGTCGAACATCATGTCGATGGTGCCCGAGAGCAGGTCGGTGATGGCCGGGCCGCCGCCGCGATAGGGGATGTGGCTGATGTCCATCCCCGCCGCGCGGTTGATGGAGGCGAGCGTGAGGTGCGAGGGTGTGCCGGTGCCCGACGATCCCATGGACAGCCGCCCCGGCTGCGCCTTCGCGGCCGCCACCAGCTCGGCGAAGCTGCGCCAGGGCCGGTCGGCGTTGACCACCAGCAGCACCGTGCCGGTGGAGACGCGGGTGACCGGCGCAAAGTCCCGGATCGGGTCGAAGGGCATGCCGCGCTGGAACAGGAACTTGTTGGCGGCCAGGATGGAGGCGGTGCCGAGCAGGATGGTGTGCCCGTCCGGCTCCGCCTTCGCCACCGCGTCGGCGCCCAGGTTGCCGCCGGCGCCGCCGCGGTTCTCCACCACGATGGACTGGCCGAGGACACCTTGCAGGCGCTCGGCCAGCAGGCGGCCGGTGATGTCCACCGCGCCGCCGGCGGCGAAGGGGACGACGAGGCGGATGCTGCGCGTGGGCGCCCACGCCTGGGCGTGGGCCAGCCCTGGCAGGGCCAGGGCCGGCAGCGCCGCGAGGGCGCGACGGGAGAGGGTCATGGAAGGCTCCTTTGCTGCGCGGATGCGTAGCCGGGGAACCATGTAGGGACAATTACCCGGAATTGCCCACCTGATCCTTGAACGCGCCCGCCGCCTCGGGCGAATGCGTCTTCTTCGTCTTCTTCTCAGCCGCGCGGTCGCTGTGCGGCTTCACCTTGGCCGCGCCCATGTCCGCGTCGGTGGAGCGGGTGTCCATCTCGCCGCCGGTCGTCCTGGCCGACCAGTCCGGCTTGTTCTGCCCGTTGCCCGTCAATGCACCGTCTCCTTCTGCTTGGCGGTCTTCCGGCCCGATCCGCCGGGCTTCTTGCCGCCGCCATCCTGCTTGTTCACCGTGGCCCAGGCGCGGGCCTCGGCCTCATCCGCCGGCACGCCCCGGGCTTCGTAGCCCTCGGCGATGTGCTCGGCCTTGCGCTTCTGCTTGGGGGTGTACTTGGCCTTGGGGTCCTTGGTCGCCATCTTCGGTGGTCCTTTCGCCATGCCAACGCGCCGTCCGTCGGGGGGTTTGGCCTTCGGCGCCGCCGCGCCATATTGCGCCGCGAAGCTTCCCAGGAGTGCCCACCATGTCCGAACCCGTGCCCGTCACCGTGCTGACCGGCTACCTCGGCGCCGGCAAGACCACGCTGCTCAACCGCATCCTCACCGAGAACCACGGCAAGAAGTTCGCCGTCGTCATCAACGAGTTTGGGGAGCTGGGCGTGGACAACGACCTCGTCGTGGATGCCGACGAGGAGGTGTTCGAGATGAACAACGGCTGCATCTGCTGCACCGTGCGCGGCGACCTCATCCGCATCCTCTCCGCCCTCATGAAGCGGCGCGAGAAGTTCGACGGCATCATCGTCGAGACGACGGGCCTGGCCGACCCCGCCCCCGTCGCCCAGACCTTCTTCGTGGACGAGGACGTGAAGAAGGCGACGAAGCTGGACAGCATCGTCACCGTGGTGGACGCCCGCCACCTGGCCGCCCGCCTGGAAGACAGCAAGGAGGCCGAGGAGCAGGTCGCCTTCGCCGACCTGCTGGTGCTCAACAAGATGGACCTGGTGAGCGAGGAGGAGGCCGCCGCCGTCGAGCGCCGCATCCGCGCCATCAACCCCTACGCCCAGATCATCCGCGCCACGAAGTCCGACGTGCCGATCGCCCAGGTGATCGGCCGCGACAGCTTCAACCTGGAGCGCATCCTGGAGCGCGAGCCCGACTTCCTGTCCGGCGAGGACGAGCACGAGCACGACACGGAGGTGAACAGCGTCTCCTTCGAGGTGTCCCGCCCCGTGGACCCCGAGAAGTTCAACCAGTGGATGACGGACCTGCTGGCGGCCAAGGGCCAGGACCTGCTGCGGACCAAGGGCATCCTGGCCTATCCGGGCGAGGACCGGCGCTTCGCCTTCCAGGCCGTGCACATGATCGCGGACGGCGACTACATCGGCCCGTGGAAGGAGGGCGACGCGCGGCGCTCCAAGATCGTCTTCATCGGGCGCGACCTGAACCGCCCCGCGCTGCGCCGCGGCTTCGAGGCGTGCCAGGTGCCCGCATGAGCGCCACCGCGGCCCCGGACTTCCTGGTCGAATCCCGCGGCACCACGGCCGAGCTCGGCGCCTGGGTGATTGGCCTGGCCTTCGGGCGCGGGCCCGGCGGGCTGTTCGCCGGGCTGGGCGACGGCACGGTGCGCCTGGCCGGTCCCGGCGCCGAATGGCGCGCGGTGGAGGCGCACCAGGGCGCCATCCTGTCGTTGTGCGCCGACAGCAGGGACGGCGTGCTGACCGGCGGCGACGACGGGCGGCTGGTGCGCGTCGCCCCCGACGGCACGCCGCAGGAGCTGGCGAAATACGGCTCGAAATGGGTGGAGCACGTCGCCGCCCACGAATCCGGCATCCGCGCCTGCGCCGTCGCCAAGGCCGTGCACGTGCTGGACGCGGCGGGTGCACCGCTGAAGTCGCTGGCGCATCCCTCCACCGTCGGCGGGCTGGCCTTCGACGCCAAGGGCAAGCGCGTCGTCGCCTCGCACTACAACGGCGCCTCCTTGTGGTTCGTGAACGCCAAGGAGGACAAGCCGCGCGTGCTGGAATGGAAGGGCAGCCACCACGCGCTGGCCGTCTCGCCGGATGGCGAGCACGTGGTGACCGCCATGCAGGAGATGTCGCTGCACGGCTGGCGCCTGAAGGACGGCCAGCACATGCGGATGTCCGGCTACCCCGGCAAGACGCACAGCCTGTCCTTCACCGCGAAGGGCAAGTGGCTGGCCACCGCGGGGGCGGAAGCCGTGGTGCTCTGGCCCTTCTTCGGCGGCGGGCCGATGGGCAAGCAGCCGACCGAACTGGCCGGCGGCGACGACGTGCTGTGCACCCGCGTCGCCTGCCACCCGCAGCACGACATGGTGGCCGCCGGCTTCGAGGACGGCCTCGTCCTGCTGGCCGACATCGCCACCGGGCGCGTGCTGCCGATCGCGCCCCCCTCGGGCGGCGGCGTTTCCGCCATGGCGTGGAACCCGGGCGGCACGCTGCTGGCCTGGGGCACCGAAACCGGCCGATGCGGCCTCGTGGACCTGGGAAAGCAATGATCCTCAAGACCCCCCTGATGGCGATGCCCGCGCTGGGCCTCGGCACCTGGCCGATGAAGGGCGCGGAGTGCGAGCGCGCGGTGGAATCCGCGCTGTCGCTCGGCTACCGCCACCTCGACACCGCCGAGATGTACGGCAACGAGGAGGCGGTGGGCGCGGCCCTCGCCCGCTCCGCCCTGCCGCGCGAGGAGGTGTTCCTCACCACCAAGGTCTGGTTCGACAAGCCGGACGAGGCGTCCTTCCACGACGCCGCGCTGCGCTGCCTGGAGCGGCTGCGCCAACCCCATGTGGACCTGCTGCTAGTCCACTGGCCCTCGCCGGGGATGGACCTGCCCGGCATCCTTTCCGCGCTCGCCAAGCTGCACGCTGCGGGGCTGGCGAAGGCGGTCGGCGTGTCGAACTTCCCCCCTGCCCTGCTGCGCCGCGCGCTGGAGCTCGCCATCGCGCCGCTGGCCTGCCTTCAGGTCGAGCACCACGTCATGCTCGACCAGTCGGCGCTGCTGGCCGTCACCGAGCCGGCGGGGATGGTGCTCACCTCCTACACCCCGCTCGGCAAGGGGGACGTGACGGAGCACCCGGTCATCCAGGCCATCGCCCGGCGGCACGGCGCGACGGGGGCGCAGGTGGCGCTGGCCGCCATCCTGGCCCGCGGGCGCGTCGCCGCCATCCCCAAGGCCGCGGGGCCCGAGCGCCAGCGCGAGAACCTGGGCGCGCTGTCCCTGCGCCTGTCCCCGCAGGACCTGGAGGAGCTGCGCGCCCTGCCCGGCGACCGGCGCTTCGTGAACCCGGACTTCGCCCCCGACTGGGCCGCCTGAAACGAAACCATCCCCCGCGTGTTCGGCCGGGACGCAGACTGGAAAGGACCAACCCATGCCGGCGACCGACGAGGATGGCGAGGTGGATCTGGGCGTCAGCCTGGACGTCGTGGCGACCATCGTGGACCTGGCGAATGCCGTGCAGTCGCCCGAGGAAGGCTCCATGGGCGACGGCGACGAGGATGAGGAGCGCGACGACGAGGAGGAGGATGCCGACCTCGTCGAGGAGGACGCGACGCTCGACATGCTCACCGACTTCATAGACGAGCTGAACGAGGACCAGCAGGCCGCGCTTATCGCGCTGGCCTGGATCGGCCGCGGCGACTACGAGGCCGAGGGCTGGGACGAGGCGCTGAAGCTCGCCTACGAGCGCAACGTGAAGGGCACGGCGGCCGAGTACCTGGTGGACATGCAGGGGCTGGGCGACCTGCTCTCGGAGGGCGTCGCCGCCTTCGGGCTGTCCGTCGAGGACGTGGAGCGGTAGCGGCGCCGTCGAGCGGGCGCTACCGCGGGAACATCGCGCGCTCCACCAGCGCGCAGATCGCGTGGCCCAGCACCTCGTGCCCTTCCTGGATCGCGGGGGTGGAGGCGCTGGGCACCTGCACCAGCACGTCGCTGGCCGCGGCCAGCGCTGCCGAGCCCGGCCCGGTGCCGGTGAAGCCCACCGTCGCCATGCCCAGCCCCCGCGCCGCTGCCATCGCCGCCAGCACGTTGGGCGAGCGCCCGGAGGTGGACAGGCCGAACAGCACGTCGCCGCGTCGTCCCAGCGCCTCCACCTGGCGGGCGAAGACGCGGTCGTAGCCGTAGTCGTTGCCGATGCCGGTCAGCGCGGATGAATCCACCGTGAGCGCCAGCGCCGCCAGTCCCGGGCGGTCGTAATGGAAGCGGCTGACCAGCTCGGCCGCCCAGTGCTGCGCGTCGGCCGCGCTGCCGCCATTGCCGCAGAGCAGCAGCTTGCCGCCCGCCCGCAGCGCCGCCACCACCAGCCGGGCCGCCTCCGCGGCCGCCTCCTGCATGGGCGCGTCGGCGGCCATGCGCGCCAGCACGGCGCGCGCCTCCTCGATGGCCTGCCCGATCTCCACGGCCTGCGGCATGTCTCGCCCTCCGGTCATGGCGCCGGTTGTCCTCCCGATCGCGCCCGGCGGTCAAACCAGGCTGTGCCGGCCGATCCAGCCGGGGTCGCGCGCCAGGACCAGCTCCACCGGCCCGTCCAGCGCCGCGGCCAGCGCGGCATCCTGCCCTGCCTCATCGAGCGCGGTGGGCGAACCGGGCCCCAGCAGCGCCGCCGCGCCGGCGAAGCCCCCGGCCAGCGCCGCCATCGCGCCCCGGGGGTCGCCGCGCTCCTCCAGCAGCAGCGCGCGCAGGTCGAAGCGCAGCAGCAGTGGGACGTCGCCGCCGGCCAGCGCCATCGCCTGCCCCGCCACGCCCAGCCGGATTAGCCCCACGCCCTCCGCAGCCAAAGCCGCGGCTGGCGGCGGCGCCATCGCCAACACGCGCGCCCGCGGCAGCGCGACGAGGTTGGAGGCCAGGAAGGCGGCCTCGGGCAGGCGTTCCTCCCAGGCCTCCAGCGCCGCGTGGCCGGGGGCCCCGCCGGCCATGGCCAGGCTGGCCAGCCCGATCCCGGCGCCGCAATCCGCCATCCGCAGCCCATCGCCGCCGCCGGGGAACAGGGCGCGCACGGCCGCCGCCAGCGCCGAGGCCGGGCCGGGGGCACCGGCGAAATCCGCGTCCCGCGAATCGCCCAGCAGGGTCCATTCGGCGCCGCCCAGGCGCAGCCGGCGCGTCCGCAGCCCTTCGCGCCGCGGCAGCAGCGCCGCGATGTCGGGGGCGGACAGCAGTTCGGCACGCAGCGAATCCACGTCGTGCTGCGCGGCCGCCGCCTCGTCCATCGCAGCCTCGGCGGGCATGGCGCCGTCGCGCAGGGCGAGTGCCGCGCGAAGGGCCTCGCGGTCGGGCGCGGCGGCGACCGGGCTGCCCAGCAGGCCGGCGGCGGCGCGCGCGAGGAATTCCGGGCTGGCGAGCATGCCGGCCCGCATCGCCGCCAGCCCGGCGGCGCGCCAGTTCTCCGCCACCTCCGGCGATTCCGGCTCGCGGCCCAGCAGCAGGAGGTAGGCCCAGCGAACGGTGTCCGGGGTCATGCGGTGTCTCTCGTCACGGAGCGCGCATCACGCCACGCGGGCCAAAAAAATCAAGCGATCTCGCGGATCAGCTTGCGGCGAACGGCGTTGCCGAAGGCCTCGAAATCCTCCGCCACGATCATGAAGGCGCCCGGGCCGCCGATCACGTTCTCGGCGAAGTACTGGTCCAGCGGCACCGGCGGCGGGCGCCCGAAGGTCGGGCGGTCGTTCACGATCGGCAGGCCGTTCACGATGATGCCGGCCGCCACGCATTCGTCCCGCGCCGCCGTCACCGGGCGGCCGGAATTGTTCACTCCGTCCCCCGACACGTCGATGACCCTGCGCGTCCCCTCGAAGGGCGCCTGCTCCATCGTACGGCGCGAGAAGTCCAGCGCGCCCGAGATCGAGGTCCAGGACAGGGAAGCCCGCGGCGCCTCCGCCAGCGACGCCGCCCAGGCATCGGCGTCGCGCTGCGACGCGATGCGCGTCCAGGGCAGGACGAGGCGCTGGTACTCGAACCCGGCCCATTCGACATAGGCCAGGCCGATGGCGCCCATCATGCCGCGGCGGACCACCTCCACCACGCGCGGGTCGCTCACCGCGGCGCGGTAGCCCTCGCGCTGGAGCCGCGCCTCGTCCTCGTCGATGGAGCGCGAGACGTCCACGGCCAGCACGAGCAGGACGTCCACCGGCTCGTCGGCGGCGGCGGGGCGGGCGGCGGCGAGGGCCGGCAGGCCGGCGAGCAGGGAACGGCGGCGCATGGGCACATGGAACGCCCGGGCCCGGGCCGGGTGCAAGAAGAAAGCGCCCCGGCGGGGGGCCTCATCGTGGAAGCGGGCGTCCATCGGACCCGCAGCAGGTCGGCTTCAGGCGTCCACCTGCCGCCGAAGCTCGCGCCTCGCGACGTCCCTCGGGGTTTCTCCGAACCGGCGCCGGAATGCCGCGTTGAAGCGGCCCGCGTTCGTGAAGCCGTAGCGTCGCGCAATGGCCGCGATGGTCGTGCCTTCCCGCGCCTGGCTGACTTCGGCATGCACCTGCTTCAGCCGGATGGCACACAACGCCGCCAGCGGCACCTGCCCACGGAACCGCAGGAACGTCGCGTTGAGGGTGCGGACGCTGCATCCGGCAGCGCTGGCGATGTCCGAGACACGGATGGGCGCGGCACAGTTCGCCCGCATGAACTCCTCCGCGCGAAACACGTAGGCCGGCACGGCGGCGCCCGAGCCAGCCGACAACTCATCCGAGTAGTTGTTCGGCACCCCCCGCAGCATGAGCGCGGCAAGCAAATCGGTCATGGAGGCCAAGGCCATCGGGTTGGATGCCAGGCCGTCCGCCCGCTTCGACTCCCGAAACAGGAGATCGAGCTGGGACGTCAGGCTGGCTGCCAGGCCTGCGTTCGCATCGTACACCGGATCGAACCTGAGCGGCATGCGAAGCCGGTGGTCGAGCGCTTCCTCCAGCGCCCCCTCGACCTCCGCGGCCTTGATGAAGACGTTGGTGCGCGCGCTGTCGTCGCCCGTGACGAGGCTGGTTCCGGCGCCGAGGCGGTAGACCAACGCTTCGCCCGGGTCGGCTGCCTGCGGCTCACCCCGCCTCATCAATGTCATCGCGCCGCGGGACGGAAAACTGAAGCCGAAGACGTCGCTTTCCTCCCCGACGAAGCTCACCTCGGTCGCGAAGCGACTCTCGCCGTAGCTGAGCAGGAGCGCCCCGGCGGTGCGTATCGCCACGCTGACGATGGGAGCGGCGAAGCGCATGCCCAGGATCGAACGGTCCTGCAGGGTGTAGCGGTACTCACGGCTTTGCCCAGGGAGGCGATCACTCATCCGCGACCGGAAATCGAGTTCCCTGGGATCGGTGCAACGGGTGATGGTGAAGAGGCCGAGGGAGGAGCCGGGGTCCGTCGGCGCTGGGACTGGAATCAAGGCATCCTCCAAAGCCACGACGGATTTGCAGGCTTAGCCCAAGCTACCTTGCCCTCCGGTGAAGGCGCAAGGTTGGCGCTGCCGGAGCGAGGAGTGCGGGAGAGCCACCAACACCGCTCCGACATGGACGGATCCGGCAGTCGGTGGACAATTTTGGCAGAGATCGAAGACGTCGAAGAAGTTTTCCCTTCAACTGCCATCCGGAAGCCCTGTACCAAATAATCATGGAAATAGAGGGGCCATTGTTCCCCTGAAACACCGTGCATTTTTCTTCGGCGGGGGTGGAACGTGGAGAGCACCTTCAGGCATGGATCAAGCGCGCGGCCGGCCGGCGGCTCGCCTGGCGCGCCCGCCACGGCCCAGGACGGCCTGACCCGCAACAGCCCCTGGCGCGCGATGCGGCGCCGGCCCGGCGCGGTGGACAGGAGGCGGGCTTGACGCACTTCACCGGCCACGGGGAGCCCCTGGATGCCCGGGGCATCGCCGACGCGGCCGACCTCCTCGGCGTGCCTGCCGCGGTTCTCTGGGCGGTCGTGACGGTTGAAACCGCGGGGTGTGGATTCCTGCCCGATCGCCGGCCCGTCATCCTGTTCGAGCGACATGAGTTCCGTCGCCGCACGGCAGGGCGCTTCGATGCCTCCCATCCAGACCTCAGCGGGCCACCGGGCGGCTATGGGCCTCCCGGGGTGCATCAGCACGGCCGCCTGGCAGCCGCCATGCTCCTGGACATCAAGGCCGCGGTTGAAAGCGCTTCATGGGGCCTGGGGCAACTCATGGGCTACAATGCAGCGCTGGCAGGCCATGCCGATGCACAGACCATGGCGTTCCAGTTCTGCCGCGGCGAGAATTCCCAGCTCGTCGGCATGGCGCGCTTCATCCGTTCACGGGGCCTCGACAAGCACCTGCGGCAGGGGTCCTGGGCCGCCTTCGCGCGCGGCTACAACGGCCCGAACTACGGGATGAACCGCTACGACGCGAAGCTCGGCCAGCAAGCCGCCCACTTCGCGGCAAATCCGCTGCCTGACCTGACAGCCCGGTCGATCCAGTTGCTGCTTTCCTATCAAGGCTACGCGCCCGGCCGGGTGGACGGCCGGGTGGGCGAGCAGACGAGGCGCGCCATCGCCGCCTTCCGTGCGGCCCACCAGCTCGAGGGGGGTGACGACCCCGACGAGAAGCTGCTGGCGGAATTGCTGCGGCGGCTTCCTGAGGAGACGGCCGCGCGTGATCCGTCCCCGGATCGGGGTTCCGCAACTCCCCCCGCGGTGATCGGCAGCAGATGAGCGCGGCCACCCAGGCGCTTGGCAGCCGCCATCAGGCGCCGCCGAACCTGCGCGAGGCGAACGGCCCGGCGCCTGAAAGCCTGCCGAGGCTGGCGCGCTCCCTCACGTCGCTCGACCTCGGGCAGCCGGCGCTGGCCCTGCTCGGCGGCTACTCGGCCGGCCTGATGCACCGGCTGCCCAACCGGGCGATGCCGGCCATCGAAACCCTGTTCGGAGGCACGAGGCCATGAACGCCGGCGAGCTGGGGGCTGCGATGGACGGGTTCAGGGGGCGGGCGCTTCCGGCGATCCAGGCCTTGCAGGATGAACAGGGCCGGGCTGCGATCCTCGCCCTGCATGCGAGGGATCTCGTTCCCCTCCTCGAAACCGCGATCTCCCGCACGGAGGAGCCGCAGTTCGACGCCAACCCCGCGACGCTGGCGGATCTCGCCGAGCTGTTCGCCCGGGCCCACCAGATCGTCCAGCTGATGCTGCGGCACGAGCAGCTGTACCTCGACGCCGCGCGCGACCACGCGCACGCCCTGGCGCTTCTCGAGGGCGAGGCGGCGGGGCTCATGCAGCGCGCCAGGGCCGTCGTGCCCGATCCCCAGGCGTTGGCGGCAGAGCGGCGGGAAGTGTTCTCGACCCTGCGCGAGCTCGAGATGCTGGCGCTGATCAACCCTGGCCAGCCGGACATGCGCCAGACGATCGAGCACTGGGAGGCCAAGGACGCGGCGCTGCGCCCGAGGGAAGCCGTGCAGGAGCTGGCCGCGGCCTTCGAGCCGCTGGCGGCGAACATCGCCGCACTCACGCGCCTCGCCCAGCTCCAGCGCGGGACCTGGCTGAACATCGGCCAGGACCTCGCCAACGCGACGGCGCCGATGGGCGATGGCGGCGCGCAGGCCCAACGCAAGTGGACGCATTCGCGCGTGGACGCGCGCATCCAGCTGGCCAGCATCCGCCGGATGGCGGAACGGGCCGCCGCCTACATCGCCGCTTCGGAGCCGCACGCCTTCACCACGGCCTGACACCGACGGGGCCGCGCGATCCCGCGCCGGCCCTGGCCACCACGGGAAAGAGAAGAGAAATGGACATGCCAACCGACACCGGGACGACATCCGCCGAGGCGATCAAGGAAGGGACGAAGAAGTTCGTCAACCTCGGCTGGGTGGGTGCCATGCACTCCTATGCCCACACGGTCCGCGGGATCAACGCCCCCGTCGCGCCGCCCGACCGGGAGAAGATGGCCACGGTGAACCGCCACGGCGCGCCGATCCTTTCCGTGGCGCAGCTGATGGAGCGCACCAAGACGAACGCCGCCCGCTGGGAGCCCTTGCTGGGCGACATGCTGGACGTGGCGCGCCCCATCAAGGAGTACGCGTCGCTCGCGATGATCACGGTCGAGCAGATCGCGCAGCAGAGCAAGGAGAAGCTGGCGCCGGCGGCCTGGGCCAAGCTGACGCCCGCGGAGCGCGCGGGGGTCAGGGCGCTCTTCGAGGAAATGATCAACGACCTGAAGGAGGCCGCGGAGCGCAACCACCAGCACGCGATCGCCACGCGGACCCAGATCCTCGCCTACCGGGCGGACATCGTCGCCGACCAGGAGGAAACGGCGGACATCCAGGCCAAGTACAAGGATTGGCTGGCCGACGAAGACAAGACGATGCTGGCCTGGGAGAAGGAACACGGCCTTCAGCCGGGCGAGGTGGACAAGCTCATCACCGGGCTGCAGAAGGAGATCCAGGACTTCAACGCCAAATGGGCCGGCTTGACCTCGGGCGCCGTCATTTCGGCCGGCACCTCGCCCCTGGGGATGATGGTCTTCCCGCCGCTCGGCGTCTTCGCGTGCCTGATCGCGATGAGCGTGATGGCGTCGCAGGCGGCGGCGGTCAAGCAGCAGATGGACGAGTTCCAGGGGCGCCTGGAACGCGTGCAGAAGTTCAACGCGGTGAAGATCTTCTTCTCGACGATGGACACGATGTTCGGGCGGATGATCGAGACGATGGGGGGTGCGGCCGACGCCCTCGGCGAGATCGCCGGCCTGTGGACCATGATCGCCTCCGACCTGAAGTCCATCCTGGGCGCCACCATCGGGCTGGACGGCATGGCCGGCGCGCAGCCCTGGGAGGCACCGGTCAAGATCACCAAGAAGCTCGGCGTACTGGGCGCCTACAAGGACCTGATCCGCGACTGCGACGTCTTCATCAACGGGGCGTACGTGACCGGCACCACCACCATCCACGCGGGCACGCAGTCATGAGCGGCGCCTCGAACCCGATCCAGCCAGGCATGCCGCAGGGCAACACGCCGCTGCGTGCGCGCGGCCAGGGTGGGCTGCTGCTGATCCCCTGGCAGTCGGGCATGGATTCCGGCAGCGGCTACGACACGGTCACCCGCACGGTGCTGTCCTCCGCCGCGGCCGATCGTCGCGCCCTTCGCGGCTTTCCCGTCCGCGACGAGGAGAAGGGCCTGTACGTGCAGAAGCGGGTCCAGCAGATCGAGACCATCGAGAAGCTGCGCCAGGTGCTGCAATTCGGGACCGAGCTCGACGTCGGCTACGACGCGTTCTCCGCCAACAGCATCGGCAAGTTCATGAAGGAGACGCGGGTCGATTCCTACAACCTGTATTTCCTGGTGACGTGCTTCGTGCAGAGCACGGAGGTCCGGATACACGGCTTCAAGCTCCATCCGGATTTCCAGGCGAGCCGCTACGACGACGACAAGTTCCGCGCCGGATTCGGGGATTACTTCGTCAGCGGCTGGGTCACCGGCGGCTACCTCATCGGCCTCGCCGAGGTGAGGGCGAAGTCCGAGCAGGCCTTCACCGACATCCGGGCCGAGATCGGCGGCAAGTACAGCGACGGCATCCTGTCGGCCAAGGGGCGGTTCTCCTCCAACTGGGAGAAATGGGAGGCGCGCACCGACGTCCATTGCGAGATCAACGTGATCTATGCGGGGATGGGCGGCACGCCGGCCACGGTGGCTCCGGTCTCGGGCGGCGTTCCATCGGAGCCCGAACGCAGGCCCGCGGGCAACACGCCCCGCGGGACGTCGTCGGCCCCGCGCAACCCCATCCTCGCCGCGAACCGGATCCCCATCCGGTACGAGGATGACGATGATGGCGATGACGAGGAGGAGTTCGTCGTCGCCGATGACGAAGCCGAGCCGCGGCGGCCCACGGGTGGCGGGAAGCCGGCGCCGCGGGGCGGCGGCGGCACGGCACCCATCTACGACAAGCCCTTCGAGCACGCCGAACCTGGGCTGCAACCGGTGGAGCCGGTGAGCCAGGAGGCGGTGAAGCTGACCATGACGGGACTCCTGGAGGCAGCCAATGCGCTCGAGAAGCAAGCCCGCAACCATGGCGTGCCGCTCTACGCGATCCTGGAATCCTACTCGCCCTTGTTCCGGCAATGCGGCGAGCTGGACATCGAGCGGGCGGAGTATGAGAGGAAGCGGGACTTCCTGAACCGCGTGTACCTGAAGGCCAGGATGGTTTCCAACGCGGTCAGCTACGCGCAGGGCCAGGCCACCATCTTCCCCACTCCGGCCAGCGACCTCAAGGCGCTGCAATCGCGGATGACCGCCCTGATGGAAGCGTGCGAGGCAAGCTGGCACAGCCTGAAGCTGGACGGCAACTTCACGCTTCCCCCCAGCATCCAGCTCCCGACGGATGCCGAGATCCCGGCATGGGCGGTGGAGAAGGCCGCGTTCAGCCCCTTCCCCAAGCCGCTGACCCCCATCCTGTTCACCAAGCTGTTCGAGGAGGCGATCGAGGCGGCGAGGGCGCAATCGGACAAGGCGGCCCGCACGGCGCTTCGCGGCTACCTCAAGCTGGTCATGGAGAAGTGCGAGGGGAACTACGTGAACGCCAAGGACGCGATGGCGGCCATCGCGCTGACCTTCCGCGCCCTGGACGACGAGGTGTCGGAGCGCACGGAGGCGCTGCAGGAACTGGCGGCGGAGATCGGTGCCTCCTGGGAACGCTGGACGACGGACAGCGCGGAGATCGAGGCGGCCTTCCACGCGCTCGACGGGGTCGGGGGACTGGACGACGACAAGCTGGACTTCCTGTCGCGGATCAATCCCATCCTCTTCAAGGCCGACAAGGACGCCGAGAAGCAGCCGCTGGGCTTCGCCGCCTTCTGGGCGGCGCTGCATCCGGCGATGACTGAGCTGGCCGCGCGGTCGCGGCAATGGGAGGCGGCGATGGCGTTCCGGTCGGTGGTGAACGCCGGCACGGAGAAGTCGTGGACCGACAGGGCCGCGCTGTTCCAGGCGCAGATCGTGGCCATGGGCAGCCGCCTGCGGCCGAAGCTGGACGCCGTCTAGCGCATCCTCAGTCAGGCTGGGGGCGTGCCCCGGCCTGCCTTCGAACGCAACAGCGGCACGGCCATCGGCCACCGGGGAACGACAAGGAAATCCGAGCATGGAATGGAACGTCGAGAGCGCGCAGAAGCCTGGCGTCAGCAGCTGCGGCTGGCGTCGCAATGCGAAGAACAAGAATGCCGCGATCACCCGCTGGGAGGGGGAGAAATACCAGGAATTCAGCGACCTCTGCCACCTGGCGCGGGAGTGGGACTTCCACTGGCAGGATGACGGGACGGTGGCGCCGGCCGGTCTCGGCGCGGCGACCCGTCTCGCGGCCTGCGCCGAGGGAAGCAACTTCGCCGCCCTGCTGCACGAGGTCCTGGCCGACATCGCCCGGGTCGCCATCCGGAAGGGGTGCAGGATGCCCCGCGATCCGGACGACCCCCATGCCGCCTGGCCGCTCAAGGGGGGCGTGTTGCGCGTGTACTACCTGCGCCCGACGGCGCTGGACATCCTCGCCGCGCCCTCGGCCTTCATGCGGCTGTGCTTCCTGCTGGTGGACCCGGGCCAGCGCGAGGGCGAGGGCAAGCATTTCTACCAGTGGGGCCTGTGGAACAAGGACAAGGCCCTGCTGCCGGTGGACCAGCCCATCGCGAGTTGGCACATCACGGACATGAAGCAGGTGGACCACAAGGTGTTCATCGTGAAGGACCGGGCAGGACGCCAGGCTGCGCTGAAATTCGAGGTGACGCAGAGGCCCGAACGCTACGAAAGCACCAATTTCCTGGCGGAGAACCTGTTCGAGGATGGCATGATGTCGGTCGTGGCGACCGCGGAGGACATGGCGGCGCTGTGCAGCGCCCAGGTCAAGAGCCCGCCGGAGAAATACGTTCCCTCCGAGCCGACCGAACCGGCGGCGCTGAACGTGGCCTATCCCGAATTCATTCGGCTTCTGGATCCGAACACGACGCCGCGGACCGCAATCCTGTGCAAGAACGAGTTCAAGACCGTCCGGAAGAACCTGCGGGACCAGCTTCGAGCCGCGAACCAGGGAACGGACGCCGATAAACAACAAAAAACGACCGAGATCTTCCGGCGGCTATTCACGGAATCCAACTTCATATTCCTCGGCAAGATCACCGTTTTCGATATACTGGTGAAAAACAACGATCGGATTTACATCGCGACCAACTACGCTCCCACCGTCAACATGAAGAATTGGGACTTCAGCATGGGCTACCAGCCCATCACCATAGATAACTTCGACCCCAGCGGGCACCTCGATTCCGGCAGCTGGCGGAGCCACGGCGCCATCCGCACGGCAGCGAGGACGAAGGCCTTCGCCAAGGCCGTCCTCGCCGACTTGGTCACCCAGACCGGCGCCGCGGCCTATCTCGACGCGCGGACCACGGCGATAATGGAGGGGGCCTTCATCAAGGGCATCGCCGTCGGCAAGCGGAACATCGTGGAGCTCCTCAACCCCCACGGCCGCACGCTGCGTGAGAAATGGGGCGCGACGGGCGCCGAGTACTTCCGGAGGGCGGAGATGCTGCGCGACGAGTGATCCGCCGTCGGACGCGGGGCAGGCGTACCTGTCTGGCCGCCTGGCTCGAGCGGCCCCCGGAGGTGCTGGCCTGCGCCGTGGTTCCGCTCAACGACCGGCTGTTCCGGCGCCAGGCCGCGGTGTTCGGGGTGCGGCCCGGGACGTTCCGCACGGTATGCTCGCGCTTGCGCGCGGTGCTGCGGCTGATGGGCGGGCATGCGCCGCTTGCCCGCGGCGAGGCCATGCTCGGCACGCCCTGGACGGACTTCCTGGGCGCCGCGCCGTCCCACGCGCGCGTCGGCTTGCGCAACTTCGCCCGCTGGTGCGACGGCCAGGGGATCCCGCCTGACGCGGTGGACGGTGAACGGCTGGGCGCCTTCCTCGCCGAGGATGGCGCGACCCGGTTGTCCGCCTCCGTCGTCACGCTGCATCGCAGCCTGCCCGCGGCCTGGAACAAGGCCCGCCTGGTGCAGCCCGACCCCGGGCAATTCACGGTCCTCCAGGCACCGCGTCGGCGGCAGCCCTACATCAAGCCGCTGTCCTGATTCCTGCCGAGCTTCGCGGCGGAGGTGAAGCAATACCGCCTGGCCATCGCGCGCCCGGCGGCCGGCGACGTCATGGCCGGGGGCGATGCGTCCCACCGTGCCCGGCGCCGCTTCGGTGGGATGTATGCCGCCAGCAAGGGCGGGCCGCGGCCGATCCGCCGGTGCCTCAGCGAGGCCACCGTCGCGTCGCACCTCTTTGGCATTCGCCAGGCCGCGGCGGCCCTGCTCGCCATGGGCGTGGCGCGGGAGGAGCTCAGCCACCCGCGCGCCCTCGTCGTACCAGCGGCGCGTGCCGCGGACATCCTGGACCACTACGCCGAACGCGTCCTGAGCCCCTCCGCGCTGAAGGCCATTGCCAACACCCTGCGCTCGGTCGCCGAACACCATGTCGGCCTGCCCGCCGACGAGGTGGCGATGCTGCGGGGCTGGACCAAGGAGGCGGCAGGGCCGCGGCTGGCAACCCTTTCCTGTCTCCGGGACGGGGCGTGAGGCCGATGTCACCCGGCGGCCTGCGCTCCGCGTTCTCAGACACCGTAGAGCGCTTCGCCGGCGCGGTGGTCAACCCGCATCTGGCCCGCCATCTCAGCCTGCACCTGCTGCTGAGTGGGACATGGAGGTGCTGGCGCGATCCGGTGAGCACGCTCCGCCCTTCGCCCGGGCGGTGCGACTGCGCGACGGCCTGGTTATCGCCCTGCTGGCCGCGCGGGGAATGCGAGTGGGCGAGCTGGCCTCGCTCACCCTGGGGCGCAACATCTTCCGCGCGGGCACGAGCGGATCCTGGCACATCGAGTTCGCGCCGGAGGAGCGCAAGGCGGGCGGCACCTTGGGCTACCCGGTGCCGGCTGCGCTGCATCCCTTCCTGGACCGGTACCTGGGGGAGGCGCGTCCTCTCCTGCTCAATGGTCGGCGGAGCGACCCAATGTGGATCAGCTTGCGCGGCCGACCGATGACCGTGGGGAGCCTGCAGGCGATCATCCACCGCCGCCCCATCAAGGCTTTTGGCGCAGATGCCGGACGCGCCGGCTGGATCTTTGGAGAATGCCGATGACGACGAGGAGTTCTGAGATGGTCGCACCGGTCTCCCGCTCCCCCGCAGCTCCACGCGCCCTCGTGTATGCGCGCTACAGCTCCGGGAACCAGCGCGACGCCTCCATCGAGGACCAGCTGCGTGTGTGCCGGGCGCGTGCGGAGCGTGAGGGCTGGGTGATGGCAGAGGTGTACGCCGACGCGGCGATCTCCGGTGCTGCGGCCCGGCTATCAGGCGCTGCTGGCGGCGGTGCGGGCAGGTAGGGTGGACGTGGTGCTGGCCGAAAGCCTGGATCGGCTATCGCGGGACCAGGAGCACGTGGCGGCGTTGCACAAGCAGGCGTCCTTCGCCGGGGTGCGTATCGTCACCCTGGCCGAGGGCGAGGTATCGGAGCTCCATGTGAGCCTCAAGGGCACAATGGGGGCGTTGTTCCTCAAGGATTTGGAAGACAGGACCCGCCGCGGGCTGGAAGGGCGGGTGCGGCAGGGCCGGTCAGGCGGCGGACTATGCTACGGCTTCCGGGTGGTGCGCGGCCCGCTCGACCGGCACGGCGAGGCCGAGCGGGGCCTGCGCGAGATAGACCCGGCGCAGGCCGCGGTCGTGCGGCGGATCTTCACGGAGTTTGCGGCGGGTCATGGCCTCAAGGCGATCGCGGCGGGGCTGAACCGCGACGCCATTCCCAGCCCGCGCGGCGGAACCTGGCAGGCCGGCGCCATTCGCGGTCAGGCGACCCGTGCTACAGGCATCCTGCGCAACCGGCTATACGCCGGTGAGCTGGTCTGGAACCAGAGGCAGTGGCGCAAGGACCCGCTCACCGGCGGTTGCGTCGCGCGCAGCAACCATGCCGAGGCGGTGGTGCGCGAGGCGGTGCCAGATCTACGAATCATCGATGAGACGCTTTGGACAGTGGTGGAGCGGCGCCTGGATGCGCAGCGCGCGGTGCTGGAGGAGGATGGGCCCGCCCCGCGCCATCGGTTTTGGGAGCAGCGGCGCCCGGCGCACCTGTTGACGGGCCGAGTGTTCAGTGGGGGATGCAGCTCGGCATTCCAGTCCACCGGGCGCGACTACCTTGCCTGCCGGGTGGCGGGCGCAGGAGGTGCCTGCGCGAACCGGACCAGCGTACGCCGCGGACGGCTGGAGGAGCGGGTGCTGGCAGCGCTGACCAGCGATCTGATGCAGCCCGAGCTCGTGTCAGCCTTCGTAGCGGAGTTCACGGCGGAGTGGAACCGGCTGTCGGGCGACCGCACCGATGCAATGGCGAGCAATGGCGCAGGCGGAGCGTAAGCTGGAGGGCCTGATCGACGCGGTGGCTGACGGGCTGCGCACGGAGGGGCTGCGCGAGCGGCTCGAGGCGTTGGAGGCCGAGCGGGCGCGCCTGCGCCGGGAGGTGGCCACGTTGTCGTCCCAGCAGGACACGCCCGCGCTTCACCCCGACCTCGCCGTGCTGCACCGCGCCCAAGTGGAGCGCCTGCGGGACGCACATGCAAAAAACGCCTGGCCGGAGGTCCGGGAGGCGCTTCGGGCACTGGTAGAACGCGTGAACGTCCACCCGCCGGCGGCGGGCGGGCTGCGCATGTGGAACTGATCGGCCATCTGGCGGGCATGCTGCGCGCGTGTGGCGGTGATGTCCCTGCGATGTTGCTGTGTTCGGCCAAATGGGATGCGGGGACAGGATTTGAACCTGTGACCTTCAGGTTATGAGCCTGACGAGCTACCGGGCTGCTCCACCCCGCGTGGGTGTGGTGATGGGTG